>Ga0190309_1000060_pt1 | contig 37534 bp, 40 predicted proteins | sample 48700767_MG_FD_161656 | JGI IMG/M metagenome (GOLD analysis project Ga0190309, IMG submission 161656) | Hydrothermal vent sediment bacterial communities from Southern Trench, Guaymas Basin, Mexico - 4870-07-6-7_MG | ecosystem: Environmental > Aquatic > Marine > Hydrothermal vents > Sediment ... | reverse complement strand
TTAGATATACTAGCAAAGAATTTGAAAAAATCTGCCAAAGGAGGTTCTTTATAAAGAAAAAAGTTTCTCAAACTGTAAGGCAGATATTAGAAGATGTAAGAAAATATGGTGATAAAGCTTTAATTTATTATACAAAAAAATTTGATAAAGTAACTTTAAAAGTAAAAGATTTAAAAGTAACTGAGTCTGAAATTTCAGGTGCTTTTCAAAACATAGATTCAGAATTTTTAGGATGTCTAAAGAAGATAATTCAACTTGTTAGTAATTTTTATAAAGTTCAACTTAAAAACTTTAAATTCAAGGTTAAAACAGAGCAAGGTTCTTTAATCCAAGAGAAGTTTTTTCCTTTAGAATCTGTGGGAATTTATGTTCCTTGTGGTCAAGCTCCTCTAATCTCTACTGTTTACATGACAGCTATTCCTGCTAACATAGCAGGAGTAAAAAGAATAGTTTTGGTTTCACCCCCTGATAAAAATGGAAAGATACATCCTTACATTTTAGTTGTGGCTTCTTTATTAAAAATAAAAGAGATCTATAAAGTAGGAGGAGCTCAAAGTATAGGAGCTTTAGCTTTTGGGACAAAGACTATAAAACCTGTGGATAAAATAATAGGACCAGGAGGAGTTTATGTAACAGAAGCAAAACGTCAAGTTTATGGATTTGTAGATATAGATATGTTAGCAGGACCTTCAGAGTTAGTAATTTTAGCTTCAGATGAAGTAAACTTTGAATGGGTAACTCAAGACTTAAAAGCACAAGCCGAACACATAAATGGAGAAGTCTTTTTAATTACAGATTCTAAAAAATTAGCAAATTATGTAAAAAATAGAGTTAATACAGGTTTCATAATTATGGTGAGAGATTTAGAAGTAGGAGCAGATATAGTAAATAAACTTGCACCTGAGCATTTACAGATCATGGTTAAGAATCCTAAGAAAATATTAAAATTGATAAGAAACTGTGGAGCTATTTTTGTTGGTGAATATTCGCCTACGGTCGTTGGTGATTACATAGCAGGTCCTTCACATGTTTTGCCTACATTTGGCACAGCAAGATTTTTTTCAGACTTGAATATATATCAATTTTTAAAAAGCCTTCATATTATAGAATACTCTAAAAAGGAGTTAGAAGAAAATAAAAGACTCATCGAAAAGATAGCCACTTTAGAAGGGATGGAAGAACACAAAAAAAGTATAGAGATAAGATTTTCTCATGAGAAAGATAAGTCTGCAGCGTAAGACAAAAGAGACTTTAATTAAAATTAATCTGGTTATAGAAGGAAAGGGTAGATATAAAATCAGAACTACCAATCCTTTCTTTGACCATATGTTAGAGTTATTTAGTTTTTGGGGATCGTTTAACTTAAAGTTAGAAGCTCATCAATCTAAAGAGTTAGATTTTCATCATCTAAATGAAGATATAGGAATAGCTTTAGGTCAAGCTTTTTTAAAGATCCTTAAAAAAGAAAAAAATATTAAAAGATATTCTTCTAAAATTATTCCTATGGATGGAAGTTTGGTTAGATTAGCTTTAGATATTAGTGGAAGACCTGGTATCTATCTGGATTTAGGAAAGGCAAAAAAGTTTTTTTTAAAGAACATTGAGAACTACAATTTAAACCTTTTAAGACAATTCTTAAAAGCTTTTACAGATAACTTTAAGGTTACTTTACATGTAGATATATTGAAAGCAGATGATGCCCATCATGTAATAGAAGCTATTTTTAAAGGATTAGGACAAGTTTTAAAAGAAGCACTTTCGTGTGAATCTGGTAGAAAGCTACCTTCTACAAAAGGAAAATTATGATAACACTGATAGACTATGGAGCTGGAAATCTCTTTTCATTAAAGAATGCTTTCTGTAGTTTGGGATTTTTAGCTAAGACTACTCGTTCTAAAAGAGAAATAAGAAGAGCAAAAGTTTTAGTTTTACCAGGGGTAGGTTCTTTCAAGAAGACTATAGAAAACTTAAAAAGTTTTGGTATTTTAGAAGTTATATTAAAAGAAGTTTTGGAAAAGAAAAAACCTTTTTTAGGAATTTGTTTAGGCCTCCAGATTTTTTTTGAAGAAAGCCAAGAAGGAGATACTAAGGGTTTGGGTATTTTTAAAGGGAAGGTAAAAAGGTTTAGAGGAATAATAACCCCTCATATGGGATGGAATCAGGTTAAGATCTTAAAAGATAGTAAAATTTTTAGAGGGATAAAAGATGGTGAATTTTTTTATTTCTGCCATTCTTACTATGCACCTTTAACCCCTTTTACTGTAGGAGTAACCAATTATAAAGTTAATTTTTCTAGTATAATCCTAAAAGAAAACATTTTACTTACTCAGTTTCATCCAGAAAAAAGCCAAAAAGCAGGATTGAAATTTTTAAAAAATTTTTTAAAGATATGTTGATAATTCCAGCTATAGATATTTTAGATAAAAAAGTAGTCAGACTTTATCAAGGAAGAAAAGATAGAATCTTTTTTTACTCAGCTTCACCTTTAGAAAAAATAAAAGAATTCAGTTCTTTGGGGATAAAACTCGTGCATATAGTAGATTTAAATGGAGCCTTAGAAAACGCCCCTCAATTTTCACTATTAGAAGAAATATCCAAAAACATAGATATAGAATTTTTCTGGGCAGGAGGCTTAAGGACAAGAGAACGTATTTTAAAAGCCATAGACTTAGGTGCAAAGAAGGTGGTCGTTAGTTCTTTAATAAAAGACATTGAAAAATTTGAAAAAATAATTCAAGGTTTACAGGATAAAATAATAGTTTCCTTAGATGTAAAAGAGGATAAGATTTATATAAAAGGATGGAAAGAAAGTTTAAATGCAGATTTTAAAGATATAGTTCAAAAATTAAAGGATCTTGGGATAAAAGAGTTTATAATAACAGATATCGAAAAAGATGGCACTTTAAGTGGGTTAAATATAGAAAAGTTCAAAAATTTATTAAAAGATCTTAAAGCACATTTTTATATTGCAGGAGGCATTACTAAAAAAGAAGATATATTAACATTAAAAGATGAATTAAAAAACTTAAAAGGAGTAATCATTGGAAGAGCTTTGTATGAAGGAAGATTAAATTTAAAAGACTTAATAAAGACATGTTAGCAAAAAGAATTATTCCTTGTTTAGATGTAGACAAAGGTAGGGTAGTAAAAGGTGTAAAATTTAAAAATTTAAAAGATGCTGGTTCAGTAGTAAAAAATGCTCTATTTTATGATAAAGAAGGAGCAGATGAATTGGTATTTTTGGATATAACTGCCAGTTATGAAAAAAGAAAACCTATTATAGACGTTATAAGAATGTGTGCTGAGGTGGTCTTTATTCCTTTAACAGTAGGAGGTGGTATTAGAAGTTTAAAAGATATAAGAGCACTCTTAAAAGCAGGAGCAGATAAGGTTTCAGTTAACACTTATGCTGTTAAAAATCCTGAGTTAATAAAAGAAGCTTCAGAGACTGTAGGGAGTCAATCTGTAGTAGTAGCTATAGATGCTAAAAAGAAGATTAAAAATAGAAAAATTATGTGGGAAGTATATATAAATGGAGGCAGAACTCCTACAGGATTAGATGCTTTAAAATGGGCAGAACGTGTTCAAAAATTAGGGGCAGGAGAAATTCTTTTGACTAGTATAGATTATGATGGTACAAAATCAGGTTTTGATATTCAACTTACTTCCAAGATTTCAAAGATTGTAGATATTCCAGTCATTGCTTCAGGAGGAGCAGGAGAACCTTCTCATTTTTTAGAAGTTTTCAAAAAAACAAGAGCTCAAGCTGCTTTAGCTGCTTCTATATTCCACTTTAGGCAATACACAATAAGAGAGGTAAAAGAGTTTTTAAAAGAAAGGGGGGTAAATGTCAGATTGGATTAAAGAACTAAAATTTGATGAAAAAGGACTAATCCCTGCTATAATTCAAGACTATAAGACAAACCAAGTTCTAATGTTAGCTTATATGAATAAAGAATCTTTAAAGAAGACTTTAGAACTTAAAAAAACTTGCTTTTGGTCAAGATCAAGAAAAAAACTTTGGGTAAAGGGTGAGACTTCTGGAAATTTTCAATTTGTAAAAGAGATTTATTATGATTGTGATAAAGATGCTTTGTTAATAAAAGTGGAGCAGGTAGGTCCTGCTTGTCATACAAAAAATAAGAGTTGCTTTTTTACAAAAGTTTATGAAGCTTGATTTAAAGATAAAAGAGATCTCTGAAGATGTTATTAATCCTGTAAACCTTTATGATATTTTAAGAAGTTCTGAATACAGCTTTTTATTAGAATCTGCTGAAGGTCAAGAGAAAATAGGCAGGTTTTCAATCTTAGGGTACAAGCCTTTATATATATTTAGATTAAAAAAAAGGACATGCATTTTAGATAAATTATTTTTTAAAAAAGAGAGAAAAATTTTCACAATTTCAGACCCCTTTCTTCCATTAAGAGAAATCCTTAGTAAGTTTTCTTTAAAAGCAGATACTATAAAAGAGCTTCCATTTATAGGTGGTTGGGTAGGATTTATAGGATATGAGGTAGTCAATTTTTTTGAACCAGTAAAACCTGCTCCATTAGATATTCTGAATTTTTTTGACATTTTTTTAATTTTTCCTAAAATTATATTTATTTTTGATCATTTTAAAAGAAGACTTTTCTTAATAAATGTTTTGGGAAATACAGGTGAGTTGAAAAGTATCTTAAAGAAAATTGAGAAGAAGTCTAGTTTAAAACCAGTTAATTTAGAAAAGAAAAAAAATCTGAAATTTGTTTCTAATTTTAGAAAAGCAGAATTTTTAGAAATAGTTAAAAAAGCTAAGAAAATGATAACAGAAGGTGAAATTATTCAAGTAGTATTATCTCAAATATTTAAATGTAAAGCTCAAATAGATCCATTTATAACTTACAGAATCTTAAGAATACTAAATCCTTCTCCTTATATGTTCTTTTTAAAATTCTCAGATCAGGTTCTCTTTGGATCTTCTCCTGAAATGCTAGTGAAAGTGAAAGATAAAAAAGTGTATACAAGACCAATCGCTGGTACAAGACCTAGAGGTAGAGATGAAAAAGAAGAAGAGATTTTAGAGAAAGAGCTAATAAATTCTGAAAAAGAAAGAGCCGAACACATAATGCTTGTAGATTTAGGAAGAAATGATTTAGGAAGAGTTTCCAAACAAGGAAGTGTAAAAGTAGATGTTTTAATGAAAATAGAAAAGTACTCTCATGTCATGCATATTGTGAGCCAAGTTTCAGGAGAGTTAGATAAAAATAAAGACATTTTCGATGCTTTACAGAGTTGTTTTCCAGCAGGCACAGTGACTGGTGCTCCAAAAGTAAGAGCGATGCAAATAATAAGTGAATTAGAAAAAGTCCAAAGAGGTCCTTATGCAGGATGTGTAGGATATTTTGATGTAAGGAATACTGCAGATACTTGCATAACAATAAGGTCAGTTGTAAATAAAGGTAATTCTTTTTTTGTTCAAGCAGGAGCAGGTATTGTATATGATTCAGTTCCTTTAAAAGAACACTATGAGATTTTAAAAAAAGCTCAAGCTCAAATTTTAGCTTTGGAGATTGCTAAATCAAACAGGAGGTAAAAGATATGTTGAGGATAAGATTAAGAAAACCTGCTAAATGCATAAAACATAGGTACCATTTTAAAATAGTAGTAGCAGATGCCAGAGAATCTAGAGAAGGAAGATTTGTAGAAGAAGTAGGTTACTATGATCCTGCAAATGATCTTTTAAAGATGGATTTAGAAAAGATCCAAGATTGGATTAAAAAAGGAGCTCAACCTACAGAGACTGTGAAATCTTTAATTAAGAGGTATAAAAAGTTGTTAAAATCCAAAGAAAATGCAGACTGAGCCTAATATACTTTTAAGTTTTTTACCTTTAATTTTTATATTTTTAATATTTTATTTTCTTTTAATAAGACCTCAAATCCAAGAAAGAAAAAAACACCAAGCTATGATCTCTTCATTGAAGAAAAATGATAAGGTAGTTACAATTGGAGGCATTTATGGGGTAGTAGTAAATGTAAAAGAAAAAACAGTTATTTTAAGAGTATCAGACAACGTTAAGATAGAGGTAGATAAAAACTGTATCTCTCACAAAGTAGAATGAGAAATAGAGGTTTGTTATTTAGATTTCTTGGTTGTATATTGTTTTTGAGTCTTTGCTTTTTTTCTTTCTGGCCTCCCGCAAAAAAAATAAATTTAGGTTTAGATTTAAAAGGAGGCATGCACCTAATTTTAAAAGTAGATACCAAATCTCTTCCAAAAGAGAAAGTAAAAGAATCTGCTCAAATAGCTGCAGAGGTTTTAAGAAACAGAATAGATGCTTTTGGAGTAAAAGAGCCTGTGATTCAAACACAGGGTTCTCAAAGGATATTAATTCAACTCCCAGGTATAGTAGATAGAGAACGTGCTTTAAAGATCATAGGTCAGACTGCTTTATTAGAATTTAAGTTAGTCGAAGACTCTCCTCAAAAGATAGAAGCTGCTCTTAAAGGAAAGATACCTCAAGGTTGGGAATTAAAAGAATTTAAAGGAACAAAAGTCTTAATTAAAAAGGAGCCTGAAATTACAGGTAAGTATCTAAAAGATGCTAGAGTAAGAATTAATCCAGAGAGTTTCAATATGTATGAAGTAACTTTAGAGTTTAACTCTCAAGGAGCTAAAAAGTTTTATGAGATAACAAAAAAGAATATAGGAAAAAGGTTAGCTATAGTTTTGGATGGAAAGATTAAATCTATGCCCGTAATTAGAGAAGAAATTCCTGGAGGCAAAGCTCAGATAACTGGTGACTTTACTTATCAAGAAGCTGAAGATTTAGCCATCGTTTTAAAAGCTGGAGCTTTGCCTTGCTCTTTAAAGATCGAAGAAGAAAGGACAGTAGGTCCTCTTTTAGGAAAAGATTCCATTACTGCAGGAATCAAAGCTTGTATATGGGGAGCAATATTAGTTTGTGGATACATGATATTTTATTACTGGATATTTGGATTACTCTCTATTTTGGGAATAATAAGTGTTTTAATAATTATATTAGGAGGTTTGGGTTATTTTGGAGCTACTTTGACCTTGCCAGGAATAGCTGGAATAATTTTAACTTTGGGAATGTGCGTAGATGCAAATATTTTAATTTTTGAAAGAATAAAAGAAGAAAGAAAACTCAAAAAATCTGTAGAGTTTTCTATTAAGAGTGGTTTTAGGAGAGCTTTAAAGACTATATTAGATGCTAATATAACCACTTTAATAGCTGCTTTTTTCCTTTTCCAATTTGGTACAGGTCCTATAAAAGGATTTGCTTTAACTTTAAGTATTGGGATTTTAGCTACTCTTTTTACTGCTCTTATTTTTCTAAGAGTAATTTTAGAATTTTTAGTAGAAAACAGAATATTAAAAGAGGTTAGGATGTTAGATGTATTTAGCAATTTTAATATAAATTTTTTAAAACATAGAAGAGTATTTTTGGCGCTATCTTCAATAATAATTTTGGCAGGTATTTTTTTATTTTTCAAAAAACAAAAAGAAATCTATGGCTTAGACTTTAGTGGTGGACAACTAATAGAATTAAAGTTTGAAAATATTCAAGATCCTTTAAAATTAAGAAAAATTTTAGATAGTGCTAATATAAAAGATGTTAAGATTCAGCAGTATAAAGAATTTCCTCAAATAATAGCTTTGAAGGCTTCTGCAGATATTTTTAAAAAAGTTGTGAAAGTTTTTAATCAGAATTTAAAAGAGAAATTTCAAGTTCTTCGTATAGAAAAAGTAGGTCCTGTAGTTGGAAGGGAATTAAAAAAGAAGGCAATAAAAGCTATTATTTTTGCATTAGGAGGGATTTTAATTTATGTAGGTTTTAGATTTAAGCACTTTAGTTTTGGATTAGCAGGAGTCATAGCTCTTTTTCATGATGTATTTGTGACTTTAAGTGGTCTTCTTTTCACAAATAGACTTTTAGATCTTTTAATAATAACAGCTTTTTTAACTATAGCTGGATACTCAATAAATGATACTATAGTAGTCTATGATAGAATAAGAGAACTTATAATGCGTAGCAAAAAAGAACCTTTAATTTCAGTAATAAATAAAGCTATAAATCAAACTTTATCTAGAACCCTTAATACTTCTTTAACTACTATTTTGGTAGTCTTATCTCTTTATTTATTTGGAGGAAGAGTCCTAAATGATTTTGCCTTCTCTTTACTCGTAGGGTTTGTTGCTGGCACTTACTCTTCAATCTACATAGCCTCCTCCCTAGTTCTCTTTTTTGAAAAAAAATGACCTTTAAAACATTAAAAATTTATAAAAATCAAATCATCTCTCAAGAAATCTTGATTAATGAATTAGAAAAGTTAGGTTACAAAAGGTGTCCTGAAATTTTGGAAGAAAAAGATTTTTCTGTGAAAGGTGAAATATTAGAAGTATGGCCAGTAACTTTTGAGTATCCTATAAGAATTGAATGGGAGTTCGATAAGATAAATAGAATTTTTAGTTTTGAAAAGACATCAGGTTTAAGTTTTTGGGAACATGAAGTGGTAATAATTTTGCCTGTGTTTAAAAGAAAGACTCAGAAAATCTTATTTACAGAAGAAACTCCTATTTCTAATTTTTTAGAATTAGAACCAGGTGATTTTTGTGTCCATGTAAAATATGGAATCGCAAAGTTTTTAGGAAGAAGAAATATTAAAAATAAAGAGTATTTTGAATTAGAGTTTGATAATAAAGATAAGTTATTCGTTCCATTAGAAGATGCTCATCTTATTCAAAAATATATCTCTTTTGGATTTAAAAAACCCAGATTATCTAAATTAGGTTCAAAGCAGTGGCTAAAAGTAAAAGAAAGAGTAAGAAAAGGAATCCATGAGTTTGCATTGGAATTACTTAGAATTCAAGCTTTAAGGAAGATAAGAGGAGGTTTTAAATTTTCTCCTGATACTGACTGGCAAAAGATTTTTGAAGAAAGCTTTATGTATGAAGAGACTCCAGATCAAAAGAAAGCAATATTAGAAGCCAAAAAAGATATGGAATCTGAATTCTGTATGGATAGATTAGTTTGTGGAGATACAGGCTATGGAAAAACAGAAGTTGCTATGAGATGTGCTTTTAAAGCATGTATGGACTCAAAACAAGTAGCTTTTTTAGTTCCCACTACAATTTTAGCTTTACAACATTATAAAAATTTTTTAAAGAGAATCAGAGATTTTCCAATAAGAGTAGAGATGCTTTCTAGATTGGTTCCAGACTCCAAACAGAAAGAGATAATAAGAGATTTAAAAAAAGGAAAAGTAGATATAGTGATTGGTACACATAAGTTATTAAGTCCTGAAATAGAATTTAAAGATTTAGGATTGTTAATCGTAGATGAAGAACAAAGATTTGGTGTAGAGGCAAAAGAAAAGATTAAAAAATTAAAGACTTCAGTAGATGTATTGACTTTGACTGCTACTCCTATCCCTAGGACTTTATACATGGCTTTGACAGGTTTAAAAGATATCTCTCTGATTACTACTCCTCCTAAAGAAAGAATCTCTGTAAAAACATTTGTATGTGAGTTTGATAAAGAACTAGTAAAGCAAGCTATATTAAGAGAGATAAAGAGAGGAGGACAGGTTTTCTTTGTACATAATAGGATTAAGGATATCTATGAGATAAAAAGAATGTTAAAGGCTCTTTTACCAGATGAAGTAAAAGTAGAAGTAGCTCATGGAAAGATGTTATCGAAAGAATTAGAGAAAGTAATAATAGATTTTATAGAACACAAGTTGCAGGTTTTGGTATGTACTAATATAATCGAATCAGGCATAGACATCCCAAAAGCTAATACCTTAATTGTGAATAACGCTCATTTATTTGGATTAGCAGATTTACATCAATTGAGAGGAAGGGTAGGTAGATTAAATATCCAAGCTTATGCTTACTTTTTGGTACCATCATTTAGCACTTTACCAAAAGATGCTCAAAAAAGATTGGAAGCTATACAAAAGTTCAGTGAATTGGGAGCAGGTTTTTACATAGCTATGCAAGATTTAGAAATAAGAGGAGCAGGTAACCTTTTAGGTCCTGAGCAGCACGGATTTGTATATAGTGTAGGTTTTGATATGTACTGCAGGCTTTTGAGAGAAGAGATAGAAAAGATTAAAAAAGAGGAGATTTTAGAAAGATTAGAAGTATGAGAATTTTTATATTTTTCTTAATGATTTTTTTTAATCTTTATAGCTTTGCTCAAGAAAACAGGATAATAGCTATTGTAGGTAAACAAGTAATAACCAAAAGAGATTTAGAAAATTATCTAAAGATAATTTCTCTAAGAAAAATGAAGGAGTCTAATCATCTTGACAGAAAGAAAGCTTTAGAAGAATTAATCGAAACCAAGTTACTTTTAGAGGAAGCCAAAAGGAGAAATTACAAAGTAAGAGATGAATGGATAGAAAAAGAGATAAAAAAGATAAAGAATGAATTTAAAGATGAAAAAGCTTTTACAGAATTTCTTAAATTCCAAGGAATAAGTTTAGCTGAGCTAAAAGAAAATATAAAAAATCAAATCTTAATTGAGATATTAATAGATGAAGAAATTAGAAGCAAAATAAAAGTTTATCCTTGGCAGATAACAGAATTCTATAAGAAAAATTTAAAAAAATTTACTAAAAATAGAGTAAAAATGAGGGTTAAAAAACTCTCTTTAAAAGAGATTCAAGAAATATTCAATAAGGATTTAAATTTAAATGATTTTCAAGACTTAGGCTGGCAAAGATTAGATTCTTTGGAGGAAAAGGTTAAAGAATTGGTCCTCTCTTCACCAGAAAAAAAATTTATTGGACCCTTTAAGCTAAATGGCGATTTCTATGTTATCTATTTAGAAAAAAAAGAAATAAACTTAGTAGAGCCTTTAGAAAAAGTAAAAGAAAAAATTTACAAAGAATTATTGAAAGAACAATTTGAGAATAAACTCCAAGATTTTTTAAAAGAGTTAAGAAAGCGTATCTATGTCAAAATCTTTTAAACTTTTGATTACCTTAGGGGATGCTGCAGGTATTGGACCTGAAGTAGTATTTAAATCTATTTTAAATATAAAGGTACCTAAAAACTCCAAATTATATATTGTTGGAGAAGAAGTTTGTTTTAAAAGATATAAGTTAAATTTAAAGGAGATTTCTAAAAAAATAGAATTGATAAGAGTAAGAGTACTAAAAAATAAAAAATTTCCTATAGGAAGACTTAATCCTTTTACTTCAAAAGCAGGATTTTTATATTTAAAAGAAGCAGTCAGACTCTTAAAAAAAGGAGAATTTAAAGGGATAGTGACAGCTCCTTTAAATAAAGAAGGAATAAGCAGATTTTTGAAAATAGACTTTAAAGGACACACTGACTTTTTTGAAAAGGAATTTAAAAGAAAGACTGTTATGCTTTTTTCTTATAAAGATTTTAGAGTAAGCTTACTTACAAGGCATATCCCTTTAAGAAAAGTCTTTCTGAAATTAACTCAAACTAATCTAAAAGAACATTTAGAAATATTGGTATCTTCTTTAAAAAAACTTTTTAAGATAAAAGATCCTAAGATTGGAGTATGTGGATTGAATCCTCATGCAGGAGAATCTGGTAAATTTGGAGATGAAGAAAGAATATTGGAAGATGTGATAAAAAACTTTAAGAGAAAGGGTATAAAAATAACAGGTCCCTTTTCACCAGATACTATTTTTGTCCATTGGAAAAAATTTGATTGTATACTAAGTCTCTATCATGATCAAGGATTGATCCCTTTCAAACTCCTTTTTTTTAATAAGGGCACAAACATTAGTTTAGGATTACCTTTTGTGAGAACTTCTCCTATCCATGGGACAGCTTTTGATATAGCTGGAAAGAATAAAGCAGATTTTAATTCCATGAAGAATAGTATTTTAGAAGCTATAAAACTACTTAAAAATGCCTCTTAAATTTAAGCCAAAGAAAGAATTAGGCCAAGTATTTTTAAAGAACGAAAAGATAAAAGAAAAAATGTTAAAAAGTATGAGTTTGAATAAAGAAGATGTAGTCTTAGAAATAGGTGCAGGAAAAGGAGAGTTAACTTGTGAAATAGCCAAATTAGCAAAATTTGTATATGCAGTAGAACTAGATCCTATTTTATGTAAGATGTTAGAAGAGGAGGTAAATTCTTTTCAAAATATAAAAATTTTGAATGAAGATATTTTAAATATAGATCTTGAAGATATTTATAAAGAATGCGGTTCTCAAATTCTTGTGGTAGGAAATATTCCTTTCAGCATAAGTACTCCTTTATTACTAAAATTAGTAGAAGAAAGAAGATTCATAAAAGAGAGTTATTTAACATTTCAAAAAGAAGTAGCTCTTAAATTAAAAGCAAGACATAACTCTAAAGAGTATGGTTTTTTGGCTTGTTATTTTAATGTATTCTGTGATATAGAGATTTTATTCTTTATAGGAAGAAGAAACTTTACCCCTCCCCCTAAGGTAGATTCTGCTTTTTTACATTTTAAATTTTATAAAGAACCTAAATTTTTTTTAAAAAGTGAAAAGATGTATTTAAAGTTTCTAAGGATTTGTTTTAACCAAAGAAGGAAGAAGATAAAAAATGTATTAAAAAAGTTTATCTGTGAAAAAGAGTTGACAAGAATATTGAAAGAATTAAGTTTAAATGAAAATGTTCGTAGTGAACAGATTCCATTAGAAAAGTATCCTGAATTTTTTAATCTTTGCTTTGACTTTTTAAAATAAGATTGCTAAAATTAAAAACTTATGATCGAAAATATAGAATATATAGCAAAATTAGCAAAGATTAAGTTATCACCTGATTTAGTCAAAATTTTATCTCAAGATTTAAAGAGAATTTTAGAATACATAGCTATTCTTAATGAATTAGATACTACTCAAATTCCTCCTACTACACATGCGATAGAAAATAAAAATGTATTTAGAGATGATAAAAGTGCTAGTTCCTTAGACAGAGAAGAGATTTTAAAGATAGCCCCTAACAGAAAAGATAATTTTTTTAAAGTCCCCAAGATAATAGAATGAAAGAAATTTTTTACTGCTCCATAAAAGAACTTAGAAAACTATTAGAGAGCAAAAAGATAACTCCAACTGAACTCATAGAGATTTTTAAAAATAGAATTGAAAATTTAGATTCCAAAATAAAAAGTTTTGTAAGAACAAATTTTGAAAGAGCTTTTAAAGAGGCTCAGACTAAAAAAGAAGGGAAATTAGCTTACATCCCATTTGCTGTAAAAGATAACATATGTATAAAAGGAGAAGAGATTACTTGTTGCTCAAAAATATTAAAAGGATTTATCTCTCCGTATGATGCTACTGTGATCGAGAGGTTAAAAAATGAAGGAGCAATCATAATAGGAATTACAAATATGGATGAATTCGCTTTTGGTTCTTCTACAGAGAATTCTTGTTATTTCCCTACCCACAATCCTTTTGATTTAGAAAGAGTGCCTGGTGGGTCTTCAGGTGGGTCAGCTGCTAGTGTTTCAGCAGGATTTGTTCCTTTTGCTTTAGGTTCTGATACTGGAGGTTCTATTAGACAACCTGCGAGTTTTTGTGGAGTAATAGGTTTTAAACCCACTTATGGAAGAGTTTCAAGATATGGACTAATAGCTTTTGGCTCTTCGTTAGACCAGATAGGTCCTATAACAAGAACAGTCCAAGATTGTGCGTTGATTTTAAGTATAATCTCAGGTAAAGATAGCAAAGATTCTACCTCTGTAGAAATAGAAGTTCCTGATTTTGAAGAGGGTTTAGAAAAAGAGATAAAAGGATTAAAGATAGGTTTACCCAAAGAATATTTCGTTGCAGGCATTCAAGAAGAAGTAAAAGAAAAAGTTTTAGAAGGAGTAAAAATATTAGAAAAATTAGGAGTTTCAGTAAAAGAGATAAGTCTACCACATACAAAGTATGCAATTCCTGCTTATTATATAGTAGCTCCTTCTGAAGCAAGTTCTAATCTTTCAAGATTCGATGGAGTTCAGTATGGATTGAGAAAAGAGAGTGCAGATTTAGCAGAGATGTATGAAGTTACGAGAGCAGATGGTTTTGGATTAGAAGCTAAAAGGAGGATTCTTTTGGGTACTTTTTGTTTGAGCAGTGGTTTTTATGAAGCTTATTATTTAAAAGGATTAAAAACCAGGACTTTAATAAAAAGAGATTTTGAATCAGCTTTCAAAGAAGTTTCACTCATTGTTACTCCTACTTCTCCAACCCCTGCTTTTAAAATAGGTGAAAAAATAAAAGATCCTTTAAGTATGTATTTATCAGATGTATTCACTGTGCCTGTAAATTTAGCAGGTTTACCTGCGATTTCAGTGCCTTGTGGTTTATCAAAAGAAAATCTACCTATTGGAATGCAAATAATAGGACCTGCTTTTAGAGAAGATTTGATTTTGAGATTAGCTTTTTGGTTTGAAAGAGAAACTGAATTTTATAAAATAAGGCCAAGAATTTAAAAGTTAAAATGATAGACTTTGAACCTGTAATAGGATTAGAGATCCATGTGCAATTAAAGACAAAGACTAAGATATTTTGTTCTTGTTTAAATGAATTTACTTTAGAACCTAACAAAAATATTTGTCCTGTATGTTTGGGGTTACCAGGTGTTTTACCTGTTTTAAATAAAAAAGCTTTTAGATTAGCATTGAAAGCAGCTTTAGCTTTAAATTGTAAGATAAATAAAAATATTGTTTTTGATAGAAAAAACTATTTCTATCCGGATTTACCCAAAAACTATCAAATCTCTGAATATTTTTCTCCTTTAGGAGAGAATGGGTATTTAGAGATAATTTTAAAAGAAGATCAAATCAAAAAGATTAGAATAAAAAGAATCCATTTAGAAGAAGATGCTGGCAAATTAATCCACACAGAAAAATTTAGTCTTATAGATTACAATAGAGCAGGAGCTCCTTTAATAGAAATAGTTACTGAACCTGATATTTTTTCTCCTGATGAAGCTTTTAAATTCTTGCAACAATTAAAGTTACTCTTACAATACTTGGAAGTTTCAGATTGCGATATGGAAAAAGGATTTTTAAGATGTGATGCAAATATTTCTGTGAGAAAAAAGGGTGAAGCTAAATTAGGGGTAAAGACTGAAATTAAAAATATGAACTCTTTTAAAGCAGTCAAATCTGCTTTAGAGTATGAGTTCAAACGTCAAGTAGAATTACTGAAAGAAAACAAAGAGATTATTCAAGAGACAAGATTATGGGATGAAGCAAAACAAAAAACATTCTCAATGAGGAAAAAAGAAGAAGCTCATGACTATAGGTATTTTCCTGAACCAGATTTACCTGTCTTTACTCCCCAAGATGAAGAAATTGAAAGTATCAAATCTGAAATAAAAGAGTTACCTTTGCAAAAGTTGCTAAGATTTAAATCTACTTTTAATCTGACTCTTGGAGAAGCTGAATTTTTAATTCAGGATAGAGAGATGGCTGAGTTTTTTGAAGAAACTGCAAAGAATACTTCTTTTGTAAAAGATTTGTACAATTTATTAAAAGGACCTATTTCAGAGTATTTAAATCAAAATAAGATTTCATTTAAACAGGTTAAGATTTCTTCTTCAAATATCCTAAAAATAATAGAATTAAAGAACAAAGGTAAGTTAAACAATATTCAGGTAAAAGAGGTGTTATTTGGTGTCTTAAAAGAGAATAAATCTCCTGAAGAGATAATGAGAGAGAAAGGTATAGAGCAAATTTCAGATGAAAGTAAACTCCTCCAGATAGTAGAAGATGTAATGAAGAGAAATCTACAAGCATGTATAGATTACAAAAAGGGCAAAAAATCTGCCATAATGTTTTTAGTGGGACAAGTGATGAAAGAGACCAGAGGAAAAGCTAATCCTAATTTGGTGAGAGAAATTTTAGAAAGGAGGCTTAAAAATGAAGATTAAAAAGCCTTTAATTATATTTTTCACATTATTAATCTTGGTAGCTTTATTAACAGCAGGATTAGCTTTAAATAGAAAGATAAAAAATGAATTTTATAAGTACACTGACTTATTTACCACTGCTTTAGTCTTAATACAAAAACAGTTCGTAAAAGAAGTCTCTCCCAAAGAGTTAATTTATGGAGCTTTGAAAGGGATGCTTTCACATTTGGACCCTTACTCTCAGTTTTTAAAACCAGATGAATATAAAGAACTTTTAACTGAAACAGAAGGTGAATTTGGAGGTTTGGGAATCGAAATAGGTATAAGAGATGGGTTATTGACTATCATTACTCCTTTGGAAGGTACTCCTGCTTGGAGAGCAGGTTTAAAACCAGGTGATAGGATAGTCAAAATTAATGGAGAGTTAACAAAAGGCATTACTTTAGAGGAAGCAGTTAAAAAATTAAGAGGAAAACCTGGTACTAAAGTAAAGATAACGATATTAAGAGAAGAAGACAATTTAATTAAAGATGTTGAAATTGTAAGAGAGATAATTAAAATCCAGGATGTTAAGAATGTTAAGATTTTAGAATCTGGAATTGGTTACATAAAGATATCTGAATTTAGAGAAAAGACTCCTCAACAGTTAGACAGAGCTTTGAGTAAATTAAAGAAAAAAGGGATTAAAGGTTTAATTTTAGATTTAAGAAATAATCCTGGAGGACTTTTAAGTTCTGCTGTTAAAGTAGCAGAAAGATTCTTAGAAAAAGGAAAAGTTATAGTTACCGTTAAAGAAAGAAAGACTAATAAAACTTACTCTTACAAAGCAAATTACAAAAATCCTTTGTTGAATATTCCTATGGTTGTGTTAGTTAACAAAGGATCAGCTTCTGGAAGTGAAATCGTAGCTGCAGCTTTAAAAGACAATAAAAGAGCTATAATTTTGGGAGAAAAAACATTTGGGAAAGGATGCGTGCAAAGTGTCATTCCTTTAGAAGATGGTTCAGCTATAAGGTTAACTACAGCTTACTATTACTCTCCTAAAGGGAAAGTTATTCAAGATGAAGGAGTGCTTCCTGATATAAAAGTAGAATACAAAAAAATTGAAGAAAAAAAAGAAAAGGCTGAAGAAGTATTTGAAAAAGTAGAGAATAAGAAAGATATAGTAAAAGAAAAGCTACTCACAGATTATCAAGTAATCAGAGCTCTTGATTTGTTAAAAGGAATCTTAATCTATCAATAAAAATGATCTCTTTAGGGATAGAGACTTCTTGTGATGATACTTCTGTTGGTATAGTAAAAGAAGGTACCAAAGTATTAGCCTGCGTAACTCAGTCTTCTGAGAAATTTCACAAAAAATTTGGAGGAATAGTTCCTGAAATAGCTCACCGAAAACATTTAGAATTTATAGATAAAGTGCTAATAAAAGCTTTAGAAGAAGCAAAACTCAGTCTAAAACAAATAGATTTGATATGTGTAACATCTGAACCAGGGTTAGTAGGTTCTTTATTGATAGGGATAAATTTTGCTAAAGCTTTGAGTTTCTCTTTAAAAAAACCTCTAATTCTTGTAAACCATCTCTATGCACATCTTTATCCTGTATTTTTCAGAAAAATAAAACCTACATTTCCTTTTATAGGATTGGTAGCTTCAGGAGGCCACACTAATTTATTTCTTGTAGAAAATTTTGATAAAATTTATAATATTGGTAAAACTAGAGATGATGCTGTTGGAGAAGCTTTTGATAAGGTAGCTAAAATTTTAGGTTTAGGGTTTCCAGGAGGTCCTCTTATAGATAAGTTTTCAAAGAATGTTAAAAAGACTCCATTTAAATTTCCGTATGCTAAGTTAGAAGATTCTTTGGATTTTAGTTTTAGCGGAATAAAGACAGCAGTTTTTTATAAAATAAAAGAATTGAAAAATCTAACTACGCAAGTGAAGAGATTGATAGCTGCAGGTTTCCAAAAATCTGTAATAGAAAATTTAGTCTATAAATGTAAGTTAGCTTTAAAGAGATACAATATAAAGACTTTAGTAGTAGGTGGAGGGGTAGCAGCTAACTCCTTATTAAGAAAAGAACTGAATCTATTAAAAAAAGATAATATTAAAGTGCATTTAGCTCCATTAAAATACTGCACAGACAATGGAGCTAATACTGCAGGTTTAGGATACAAAATTTTTTCTCTAAAATGTTTAGCATATTAGAGATAACAAAAAGGTTAATGAGTGCTCTTATTTTTGGAGGAATTATAGGTATAGAAAGAGAAAGAAGAGGAAGAGCAGCTGGTTTAAGGACTCATATATTGGTAAGTTTAGGTTCAGCTCTTATAATGTTAGTCTCCATTTACATGTTTGAAATCTATGGAGAAAAAGGAGCAGTAGATCCTTCCAGAATAGCAGCAGGAGTGATTACTGGTATTGGTTTCTTAGGAGCAGGAACTATTATAAGGTCTGGTGATGGGATAATAGGACTTACTACTGCTGCTACTATTTGGGTTTCAGCTGGTATAGGTTTAGCTTGTGGATGTGGTTTTATAGAGGGAGCTTTTTTGGCTACTATCCTTTGTTTGATAGTATTATGTCTATTAAGGAAATTTGAAGGAGTTTTGAAAAAGGAAGATAAACAGGAGGTGAAATATGGCTAAATTTAAAAAAATAGAAGAAGAAAAAATATTAGACGTTAATGCTTCTATGCAAGGGAATTTGGTCTTTAAGGATTCTGTGAATTTAAGAATCAATGGAAACTTTCAGGGAAGTTTAGAGTGCAGAGGTTTATTGACCATTGGAAAACAAGCAGTTGTAGAATCAGATATAAAAGGAGAGAACATAATAATTGAAGGGAAGTTTAAAGGGAAAATAGAAGCGAGTAAAAAAGTAAGTTTAAAAAATGGGTGCGTAGCTGAAGGTGAAATTTTGTGTCCAATTTTAGAAGTAGAAGAAGGTGCTTTCTTTGAGGGAAAAGTAAAAATGTTAAAAGATTTACTAGATTTAGATGAACTATCTCAATATTTAAAGATAGAAAAATCTCAAATAGAAAATTGGATAAATGAGAATAAAATCCCTTATCTAATAAAAGATGATAAAGTATTCTTTGATAGGGAGAAAATAGAAGAGTGGTTGACTTTACAGAGTAAAAAGTAAAGACAAAAATGCCAAAGAAGTTATTAACTGTCAGAGAAGTTTCACAGATTTTAAACATTAGCGAAAAGAGAGTCTTAGAATTAGTAGAAGAAGGCAAAATTCCTGCTTATAGAGTAAATAAAGAGTTTTTAAGGTTTGATCCAGAAAAAATTTACCCTTTATTGAAAGATCTCAAATCTGAATTAGAACCTAAAACAGAAAAAATTTCTTTTAAAGAAAAAGTGTTAGATTTCTTTTACTTTTATGACTTTTATATAATTTCATTTTTGCTTTTTTTAATATTGATTTATTTTATAATTAAAGCTCTTTAAAAAGGCGGCGTAGCTCAGCCTGGCAGAGCAAACGGCTCATACCCGTTGGGTCAGGGGTTCAAATCCCCTCGCCGCCAAATCTTTAAAATATATCAATTTGCCCTCTATTCTTTAAAACACTGAGAGGGTTGAATATAGAAAAAGGCAAGTTCTGGAGTTGTGATCTTCTTAGAATTCGATTGGTATTATGGTACTAATGAAGATGTTATATAATTGAAAGTGAAGCTATTATTCAAACTTCTGATGACGAAACTGCGATAAAGAAAGAAAATTTAGTATTTTTCCCTACAGGACTATCTTGCCCTTGGAAGATAAAAGAGAAAAATCAGAAAATATTATTCTCTTGAATAATTTTTTAAAATCTTATAAGACTAAAGATTTCAATTCTTTAGAAGCTCTAAATGTTACTTTCTTCTTAGCAGGGATTTGAATAGTCTCACCTGTCTTTGGATTCCTTCCTGTACGAGGTTTGGTTTCTTTCACTCTAAATGTTCCGAATCCTGAAATAGCTACAGCTTCTTTCTTTTTTAAAGATTCTTTAATAGTTCCAAAGACTTTTTCTACTATTTCTGCAGCTTGTTTTTTGGTTGCAGTTAATTTTGCTACTTCCTTAATTAAATCCTGTTTGTTCATCTTTCAACCTCCTTTTTAAGATTTAAATTTTATATCTTAAAAATGAAATTATGTCAAGAAAAATATTTAATTTTATTGTAATTTTTAAAATTGATAAAAACCTTCATGGAGTTTAAAATTAATCTTTGAAATGGTTAGTTTTGAAAAGGTAAAGAAATTATTTATTTTTTTAATAATATTTAGTTGGAATATAATCTTTTGGATAAAATTTTCTTCAAATTTTGAAGAAAATAAGAGATTATCCCAACTCTACACTCTCTTACAAAAAGAACTTTTTAAAGAAATAAAAAAGTTTAAATTTGAAAATAAAGTATCCTTAGTAGTTAAAGATTTAAGGAATCCTTTTTTTAAGGTATATTTCAGAGAGAATGTTTGTGTGCCTGCAGCTAGTTTGATAAAGTTACCTGTGGTGTGTGCTGTCTTTAAAGCTTTTTTGGAAGGAAAGATAAATTTAGAAGAAAAATATCTTGTAAGAAAGAAAGATATTAGTTGGGGCTCAGGAGTTTTAAAAAAATTTAAATTGCCATATGAAGTTACTTACAAAAAGCTTATAGAACTATCTATTACAGAGAGTGATAATACAGCTACTAACATCCTCATTAAAAGAGTAGGATTTAAATTTATAAATCAGGCTTTTAAAGAATGGGGTTTAAAAAACTCAAAATTGAATAAATTGATACTATCAAATGCAAAAAAAGAAAATTTCACATCTGCTTCTGATATTTCTCAACTTCTTTCTTTAATTTATTATAAGAAAATTCTTACTCCTCAGATTTGTAAAAAAATAATTCACCTTCTTATAAATCAAAAAATAAATGACAGGTTACCTAAATATCTTCCAAAAACAGTTATAGTAGCTCATAAAACAGGTTTAGAAAAAGGAGCCTTACACGATGCAGGTATTGTGTTTCTTCCACAAAGAGAGTATCTTATTTGTATACTTACACAAAAGAATAAAAATTATAAAAGAGCTAAAGAATTTATTGCTCACATTTCAAAAGTAGTATTTAAAGAATATGAAAAATTCTTCTGATAAAAAAACATTGGAGAATTTTGAGTTCATTTTGGTACATCCTAAGACCCCTGAGAATATAGGACTAGTATGTAGAGTATTAAAAAATTTTGGTTTTTCTAACTTAAAGATAGTCGGAAGTATAGATAAAAAAAGAGCTCAAATCACTTCAAGAAAAGGTATAGAAATTCTTAAAAAAGCTCAGTTTTTTGAAAGCCTTGAAGAAGCTTTAAAAGATGCAAATCTTGTAGTAGGCACTTCCAGAAGAAAGAGAGATTTAATTTTCACCTTTGAACTTAAAGAAGTCTTAAGATTACTTTTTTATCAAGCAAGAAGAGGCCGAGTCTGTGTTATTTTTGGAAGAGAAGATACAGGTTTAAGAGAAGATGAGATAGAATTATGTGATTTTGCGATAAAAATTAATGCTCATCCTTCTTTTGATTCTTTAAACCTTTCTCATAGTGTAGCTATTATGTGTTATGAACTTTATAATTTTTATAGAACTGCTTACACAATACCTAAGTTGAATTTAGCTAAGAGAAATGAGATAGAAGATCTTTACAAAATATTAGAAACTTTATTTCCAAAGTTAGAATTGAAACCTCAGACTGTAAGAATCTTTAAGAGGATATTTAAGAGATCTGGTCTTACAAAAACTGAAGTGAATGTTCTAAAACTTTGTTTTTTGAGAATGTTAGAAAAAATTTAAGAAGTCTTTATTACTTCTTGAGATTTGAGATATCTTTGTCTTTTTTCTAAAATTTTCTTTGCTAATTTTGGAAGTTGATCATAAGTAAGTTTATTTTGTTCGTAAAGTTTTATTTTTTCTCTCGCTTTCTTTAACTTTTTTCTATGGATTTTACGCATTTCATTTTTATGCCTACCCATTTTACCTCCTTTCAGTTATAATTTAAATAATTTTAAAAATATTTTAAAAATAGTCAATAAATGAATTTGATTAAACCTTTTGATCCATGGAATTCTAAACTTTGCACCTGTCCAAAAAAATTTAGTCTTTCTCCATATACTGGGTGCTCACATTTATGTCTTTATTGTTATGCTTCTTCTTACATAAAAAATTTTTTCCTTCCTAGAGAAAAAAAGAATTTTTTAGAAAGGTTAAAAAAAGAAATTAGAAAACTGCCAAAAGGTTCTTATATAAGTATGGCTAATTCTTCTGATCCTTATCTTGCATTAGAAAAAAAATTAAAATTAACTCAGAAAACATTGGAAATCTTAAAAGAATTCGATCTAAAAATAATGATAGTTACCAAATCTTCTTTAATATTGAGAGATATCAATTTATTAAAGGAATTTAAAAATATAGTAATAGCTATAAGTATTACCACTCTTAAAGATTCTTTAGCAAAAAGGTTAGAAAAATTAGCCCCTTTACCTAAAGAGAGATTAAACGCAATAGAAAAGCTCGCTAAACATTTTAAAGTAGTCTGTAGATTAGATCCACTTATCTATCCTTTAAATACTCATCATATTAAAGAGATAGTCAAAGAATTAAAGAATAGAGGAACCAGCCAAATAATTACTTCTACTTATAAAGCAAAACCTGATAATTTTAAAAGGATGCTCTCTGAGTTTCCTGAATATAAAGACTTATGGATTAAACTTTACATGAAAGAGGGAGAAAAGATTTGTGGATACAGATATTTACCTCAAAGTTTAAGGAGAAAAATTATTCAAGAAGTAAGAGAAATAGTTTTAAGAGAGAAATTGGAATTTTCAAGTTGCAGGGAAGGGTTCAGTGATTTAAATACAGAGATTTGTGATGGTTCAGGTTTTTTTAAAGATTAAAATTTTTTATTTAATTCTTTTACCATATTTTTTATTTCATAAATCACATTTAAATCTTCTTTTTTAACTGCTGGAAATATAGAATTGTTTTGTAAAAGAGGTTCATTTTCTGTATTTAATTTAAAAGAATAATCTGTTTTAGGGACAGGAGAAAAATCAGCCAAAAAAATCTTACAACCTAAATTATGACAGAATACAATATCAGATTTTAATCTTTCAAAGTCTTGAGAAGGAAAACCAAAACATAAATAGACTCCATATTCACCTTTTTTAAAACCTGCTTTCTGTAAGTTTTCAATACATTTTATGAACTCTTCTTTAGTTACTTTATTAGAAAATTTATTTATTATTTTAGCATCAGAAGATTCATAAGAAATTCTAGGCATAACAAAACCTGCTTTTTTCATCAAAAAAGCTAAGTCTTTGTCTAAAAATCTAGCATGGAGACCATTAGGAGTGTGAATTTTTAGATTTAAATTTTTTACTAAGATTAGTTCTAAAAGGGATTTTAAGTTTTCATTTTTAAATAAAAGTGCATCATCATAAAAAGCAATGTTTCTGACCCCTTTTTTATAAAAATATTCTATTTCTGAAAAGACTTTTTTATAAGATTTTTGATAGAATTTTTTATACATAAGTTTTACTCCACAAAATTTACAATTAAAAGGACATCCCCAAGATGTTCTTAAAGCTACGTATTCTAAATTTTCATATACTTGATAGAGAGGGGTTTGTTCAAAGATATCTTTCTCAGTTACTTTCATCTTTAAATAATTAAAAAAATCTAAACCTGCATAGTCAGATGAAATAAAATCTACTTCTAAAGTTTTTTGAGCGTGTTCTCTACATAAAATAGCATAGTTACCTCCTAAAATTATCTTTACATTTTTAAATCTCTTTCTTAAAAATTGGACTATTTCTTTTATTCCTAAATACCAGTAAGAAAGAGAACTTGTTATCAGAATTAAATCTATTTTTAGATTCTTATCATTTAAAAATTCTTCAAATAGCTGGAGTGGAATACCATATCTTTTATATCTTCTTTTTATGTGAGAGTAAACAGCAGGTTTTTCTATTACCTCAAAGTAAAATTTTCCGCATCCATATTCGTTGCTTTTAAGTTGTATACCACTTTTTTTAAGGAGAGGATGGAATCTATCTAAAAAATCAAAATAAATAATGTTATGCCCTTTGCTTTTCAAAAAGCTTAAGATATGTAAAAAACCTAAAGGTTTAAGCCAAAGATCATAACAAGCAAAGTCATATGCAGGTGGACATACAGCTAATATATTCATTTGGTTTTTTATTCTACCAACAATATTTGATATAATAAAGACTATGAAAAAAGATATAAAAAAAATATTTTTAGATACTATTTATGAGTATGGTCTTTTAAAAGAAGGAGAAAAAATTCTTGTAGGTTGTTCAGGAGGACAAGATTCAGTCACTCTTTTATTGTTGCTCCATTCTATAAAAGATAAATTCAAATTAAAGCTATTTGTATGTCATTTGAATCACGGTTTGAGAAAAGAAGCTACCAAAGAAGAAATTTTTGTCTCTGAACTCAGTAAAAAATTAAACTTACCTTTCTTTTCTAAAAAAGTAAACGTAAAAGATTTTTATCGCTCAGATTCTTTAGAACAAACAGCTCGTTTTGTTAGATACAATTTTTTTAAAGAACTCTCTCAAAAACTTAAAGTAAAAAAAATAGCTTTAGGGCATACAAAAGATGATTTAATAGAAACAGTTTTAATGAGAATTTTAAGAGGTTCAGGTTTAATGGGATTAAGAGCTTTTAAACCTTTATCTGAAATAGAAGGAATGCAGATAATAAGACCTTTGATAAATATCGAAAGAAAAGATACTCTTTCGTTTCTTAAAAATTTAAACCATCCTTTTTGTAAAGACTCTTCAAACTTAGATACAAAATTTTTAAGAAACAAAATAAGACTGAAATTGATACCTTTCTTAATAGAAAATTTTGGAGCTTGTGTTAAAGAACATATATTTTGTCTTTCTAAGATTTGTTGGCAAGATTACGAGTTTATTGAAGAGGAAGCTAAAAAATTCTTTAGAAAAATATCTTCTATATCTGAAAAAGAGGTCAAAATAAATTTAGAAAAATTTCAAAAACTTCACATAAGCCTTCAAAGTCATATCTTTAGACTCAGTTATCAAAGTGTTAAAGGAGATTTAAAGAAATTAACTTTCTCTCACTGGGAAGAAGTTAAAAACATATTATGTAAGAAATCTAATTTTAAAATAGTCTATCTTCCTGAACAAATAATAGCCTTTAAAAGCTCTGATAAACTTATAATTAAAAAAGTTGATTTAAAAAAATAATCTAAATATAATAGAGTATGATGAATAAAGAACCTTCCAAATCCCAAAAAAAAGATAGTTATCAGCCCTCTTTTTTTAGAAACGTATTTATATGGCTTTTGTTTTTATTTATCCTTATTCAGCTTTTTAACTTAGGGACAGGTAGATACACCAGATTAGTTAAAGAGTTTGCCTATGGAGAATTTTATCAACTTTTAAAAGAAAATAAGATAAAGATTAAAGAAGCTAAGTTAATTGAAGATTTATTACAAGGAAGGTTGGAAGATGGAAGTTACTTTCAAGTAAGAATTTATCCTGATGATAAAGACCTTTTAAATTTTTTAAAAGAACATGTCAAAAAATTTGAAATAGTTTCAAGTAATAATTTTTTGACTAATTTTTTATATTATCTGGCACCCACAATTTTATTCATTTTATTTTTATGGTTCTTTGCTTACAGAGGAGCAAAACTGGGAGATAGAATCTGGTCATTTAGTAAAGCTAAAGTAAAATTAGTAGACCAGAACAAGCACCCCAAAGTAACTTTTAATGATGTAGCAGGAGTAGATGAAGCAAAAGAAGAATTAAAGGAAGTAATAGAATTCTTAAAGGATCCTAAAAAGTTTCAAAGGTTAGGTGGTAAGATCCCTAAAGGAGTTTTATTAGTTGGACCTCCTGGTGTAGGAAAGACTTTGTTAGCTAAAGCTGTGGCAGGAGAAGCAGGAGTGCCCTTTTTTAGTATATCAGGTTCAGATTTTGTAGAACTCTTTGTAGGAGTAGGAGCCTCTCGTGTAAGAGATTTATTCGAGCAAGCTAAAAAAGCAGCTAAAATTTCTGGCAAAGGCGCTATCATTTTTATAGATGAGATAGATGCTGTAGGAAGGTTAAGATTTGCAGGTATTGGTGGAGGACATGATGAGAGAGAACAGACTTTAAATCAGCTTTTGGTAGAAATGGATGGGTTTGATCCCAATGAAGGAATAATAGTCATGGCTGCTACGAATAGACCAGATGTATTAGATCCTGCTTTATTGAGACCTGGAAGGTTTGATAGACACATAGTTATCGATAGACCAGATATAAAAGGAAGAGAAGAGATTTTAAAGGTCCATACCAAAAATATAAAATTAGCAAAAGATGTAGATTTGAGGAAGGTAGCTCGGCAGACACCTGGTTTTTCTGGAGCAGATTTAGCTAACTTATGTAATGAAGCAGCTTTGTTAGCAGCTAGGAAAAATAAGGAAGCTGTTACTATGGCAGAGTTTGAAGAAGCTATTGAAAGGTTGGTAGCTGGTCCTCAAAGAAAGAGTAGAGTTATAAGCAAAAAAGAAAAAGAGATCGTAGCTTTCCATGAATCAGGACATGCATTGTTAGCTTTGTTACTCCCAGAAGTAGACCCTCTCCACAAAGTTTCCATCATTCCAAGAGGAGTAGCTTCTTTAGGTTATACTATGCAATTACCTATTCAAGATAGATACATTTTAACAAAAAAAGAGTTGTTATCTAGAATGACAGTGTTATTAGGAGGAAGAGCTGCTGAAGAGTTGATTTTTAATGAAATAACTACAGGAGCTCAGAATGATTTAGAAGTAGTTACCGAAATGGCTAGACGCATGGTTTGCGAATTTGGGATGAGTACAGAATTAGGAAATCTTGCTTGGGGTAGAAAAGAAGGTCCTGTATTTTTAGGAAGAGATTTAATAGAAAAAAAAGATTATTCAGAACAAACATCTCAATTAATAGATAAAGAGATTAAAAAAATTGTAGATGAATGTTATGAGAGAGCAAAGTCTCTTTTAAGGGAGAATTTAGAGAAATTAAAACTTTTAGCAAAGACACTCTTAGAGAAAGAAATCTTAGATGGAGAGGAGGTAAAAGAGATCTTAGGTTTTAAAGATTCTAATGAAAATCTTCAGGATAACAAATCATCTTGAAAGAGTATTAGGACTACTCAAAAAAATAGAAGTCCATCCAAAAGGTATTGAGAAGATGCTACCTAAAACTCAAGTCATGTTATTTCATATAAAAGGTATTGAAGGTTTTAAGGCAAATCTATTAAAACAAGAGATGCTTTCTATAGGTGGAGATTGCGCTATTTCTAAAAAAGCTCTTCTTTCTAAAAGGAACACAGAATGTCTTTTAATAGGTACAAGAAAACACATAAAGATTTTAACAGAAAAACTCCAAGAGCAAAATTCTGGTCTTAAAAAAATAGCCAAAATTTTGAAAAAAGAACTAGAGACAGATGAAAAAGAAAATATTTTTAAAGCCAATAATTTTACGTTTAATCTTAAATCAAAAGTCCTAATAATGGGGGTCTTGAATCTAACTCCAGACTCTTTTTCAGGAGATGGAATTTATAAAGATAAAAATTACAAAAAGTATATTCCATTGATATTAAAAAAAGTAGAAGAGATGATAAAAGAAGGAGCTGACATCATAGACATAGGAGGTGAATCTACAAGACCAGGAGCTAGTTATATAAAAGTATCAGAAGAAATAAAAAGAGTTATTCCTGCTCTTATAGAAATTAGAAAGAGATTCAAAAAAATTCCTATTTCAGTAGACACTTATAAACCTCAGGTAGCTAAATTATCTATAGAAAATGGTGCAGATATTATAAATGACGTTACAGGTTTAAGAAACAAAGAGATGTTGAAAGTTTTGAGCAAAAGTAAGGTGGGTATTATCTGTATGCATATGAAAGGTAGACCTAAAACTATGCAGAAGAATCCCTTTTATAAAGATTTAATCCCTCAGATAATTGAATTTTTGAGTAGGTCTCTGGAGAGAGCTGAAAACTTTGGTATAGAAAGAGAAAGGATTGTAATAGATCCTGGAATAGGATTTGGCAAAAGTTTTGAAGATAACTTTAGGATAATAAAATATTTAGAGGAGTTTAAGATTTTAAAAAGACCAATTTTAATAGGAGCTTCCAAGAAATCTTTTATAGGCTATATTTTAAACCAACCTCCTCAAGAAAGACTTTATGGAACTTTATCAGTTCTAAGTATATGTGTGATGAATGGAGCTAATATTTTAAGAGTCCATGATGTAAAGGAAGCCAAAGACTGTGTTAAGGTAGCTAATGCAATAAGAAATGTTTGGTATACTTACCAATCTTGAGTTTTACTGGAAACCTGTATTAGAGATTTTAATCTTATGGTTCGTTTTTTATAAGATCCTCCTTTTTTTAAAAGGCACTCGTGCTTTTCAACTTTTAAAAGGGATAATAATTTTAGTAATTGCCTTTTTCATATTACAAAAGTTAGGTTTGCACACTTTAGAATGGCTATTTACAAGATTGTTTGCTATCTCCATTATTGCTATTGTAATCTTATTTCAACCTGAGTTAAGACAAGGATTAGCGAAGTTAGGACAGCAAAAGTTATTTCATTTTAACCTTCCAGAGGAAGATATAGAAGAGATGATAAATGAAATAGTGACAGCTTCTTTTATGCTTTCAAAAAAAAGAATAGGAGCTTTAATAGCTATACAAAGAGAAACAGGTCTTAAAAACTATGCTGAAAGTGGAGTTATAATAGACGCAAATTTATCAGCAGAGTTAATACAAGCAATTTTTCACCCCTTTAGTCCTCTCCATGATGGAGGGATGATAATTCAAGAAAAGAAGATCTATGCTTGTGCGTGCCTTTTTCCTTTATCTGATTCTCCAGAATTGGATAAAACCTTGGGAATGAGACATAGAGCAGCTTTAGGACTATCAGAAGAAACAGATGCAATTGTAATTTGTATCTCAGAAGAGACTCAAAAGATTAATGTAGCTGTTGGTGGGAAAATGTATTCTGATCTTTCAAAAGAAAAGTTAAGTTATTTGATTAAGAGTAATTTAAAAAGAAAAGCAAAATGAAAAATATCATCTTTAAAAATTTTCTATTAAAGGTTATATCTTTAATATTGGCTATAATTACTTGGGTTTACATAAATGGAGAATTAGCCAAAAAATTCTATCAATGAAATTAGGAGTAAATATTGATCATATAGCTACTTTAAGAGAAGCGCGAAAAGAGATTTATCCCTCACCTGTATGGGGAGCAGTTTTAGCTCAAATAGCAGGAGCTGATAGTATAGTCTGTCATTTAAGAGAAGATAGGAGGCATATAAAAGAAAGAGATCTTTTTCTTTTAAAAGAAGTTGTGATGGTAAAACTTAATTTAGAGATGTCTTTAAATAGAGAGATAGTGGAGATAGCAAAGAAATTAAAACCAGACCAAGCTACTTTAGTACCTGAAAGGAGGCAAGAGATAACTACAGAAGGAGGCTTAGATTTAAAGAAAAATAAAAAAAGAGTAAAAGAAGTCATTTCTCAATTAAAAAGTAAAGGTATCTTGGTAAGTGTATTTATAGATCCTGATAAAGAACAGATTGAATTAGCAAAAAAATTAAATGTTGATGCAATTGAAATCCATACAGGAAGATACTCTCAAGCAAAGACATATAGTCAAATGAAAAAAGAATTAGATAAAATAAAAGAAGCTGTTATCTTTAGCAAAGAACTGAAATTGAGAACTTATGCAGGACATGGATTAAATTATATTAATATTACACCTGTAGCTAAAATAAAAGAAATAGAAGAATTTAACATTGGACACTCAATTATCAGTAGAGCTGTCTTTGTAGGGTTAGTACAAGCTATAAGAGAGATGAAGATGTTAATTTTAGATGCGAGGAGTAGGGATTGATATTGTAGAGATTCAAAGATTTGAAGAAGCTATAAAAAGATTTGGTGACGATTTCTTAAAAAAAATTTTTACTGAAAAAGAGTTAAAGTACTCTTTAAATAAAAAAAATAAATTTCAACATTTAGCTGCGAGATTTGCATGTAAAGAGGCAGTCATAAAAGCTATAGGAAAATCTTTAAATTTAAAAGAAATAGAGATTTTAAATGAACCTAATGGAAAACCTTTCTGTAAAATAAATAATTCTCTGTATAAAGATTCTAAAATTTTGATTTCTCTTTCACATACTCATAATTATGCAACAGCTATTGCAATCCTTGCTTAAAAGACCTCCCCAATCTCATAAAAATACTTTTGGACATGTATTTGTAATAGCAGGTTCTCCTGGATTATTAGGAGCTGCTACCTTATGTAGTGTAAGTGCTCTTAAGATAGGAGCAGGTTTAGTCACATTAGGTGTTCCAAAGAGTCTTTATCCTGTAATGCAAACTAAACTCACTGAAGTAATGCTTTTAATATTGGAAGAGACTCCAGAGAGTACTTTTTCTTATAAAGCTCGCAATAAAATAATGAGATTTTTAGAAGAAAAGGCAGATGTGGTAATTATAGGACCAGGTTTATCTTTGAATCCTTCTACTCAAAAATTGGTTAGATTTCTTGTGAAAAACTCTCCTAAAAATATCGTATTAGATGCAGATGGAATAAAAGCTTTAAAGAATAATCTGGATTTATTAAAGAAAAGAAAGTGTAAAGATATAATCTTAACACCACATCCAGGAGAGTTCAGTTACATTACTGGTTTAGATAAAAAAGAAATAATCTCAAATAAGGAAAAGATAGCAAAAGATTTTTCTCAAAAGTATAGAGTCTATCTTATATTAAAAGGACACAGGACTTGCTTGGCTTCACCTTCTCAGAAAATTTATATAAATAAAACTGGTAACCCAGGAATGGCTACAGCAGGTGCTGGTGATGTTTTAACAGGAATCTTAGCAGGTTTATTAGCACAAAAACCTGATTACGATATTTTTGAACTATGTAAATTGGGAATTTTTTTGCATGGATTAGCTGGTGATTTAGCCAAAAAAATTAAGACTGTCTTATCTTTAACAGCTTCAGATATAATTGAATTCATACCCCAAGCTATTAAAAAGGTGTTATCTGAGTAAATTTGTATAAAGAAATGAATAAATTTTATTTAAAATTAAACTTTTATTTTTTTATGGTTGCGTTAATAATATCTTTTTCTAACTTTTCATTCACTTGTGAAGTACCAAAAGGAATTTTTCTACTTCTTTCAGCAGGAAGTTTTCCTCCAAGTTTTCTTTTAGAAGAAAATTTTATTCAGGGTATAAGTGTAAGAGTGAGATGGAAAGATGTAGAAAAAAGTCCAGGTAAGTATGATTGGAGTTACCTTGATAAAATTTTTGAACTCGCTCAGAGAGAGCATAAAAAAGTATTTTTAAGACTCCTTGGTGGTTTTTGGTCTCCTTCTTGGATTTACAGAAAAGGAGTCCCTTTTTTCGAGATAAAATTGCATGGGAAAGGATTTGTTGCTAAAAGTTTTATCAATAAGTATGGAGATCAAATTAAACTCCCTGTAGTATGGGATAAAAGATATTTAGAACTTTGGGCTTCTTTTGTAAAAGTAGTAGGCAAAAAATATAACTCCAAACCTGAGCTCGTCTTAGTGCATCTTTCTGGTCCTACCTTTTTTTCTGCAGAAATAATCTTAGCCCGTAATAAAAAAGAATTTGAAAGGTTAAAAACGGTAGGGTTTAATAGTACACAATTTTTAAAAGCTTGGGAAAAAACGATTAAAATTTTTAAAGAAGCTTTTCCTAACAAACCCCTTGCTTTAAACGTTCACTATGTAATAAAAGAAGATTCTTTAAAACTTTATGTAAAACTTTTTGAATTAAGCTATAAAATTCTAAAAGATTGTTTGGTGATACAAGGTAATTGGTTTTCTCCAAGACATATTTTATGGTTAGATAGAACTTCAAAGATTCCTGATAAAGAAATGTTCTTGCTCTTTTGTCGAGCTCATAAGTATAAAATTCCAATAGGTTTTCAGGAGGCTTTTCCTTTTTCAAAAGCAATGAAAAGACATCACCTTTCAATTAATAAAACAAAAAGAATAAGAAAAAAACTTTTGAAACTCTTGCTAAAATTGGATATACAGTATATAGAAATTTATCTTGAAGACATTCAAGACCCTTTTTGGAAAGAATTATGGGAAAATTTCCAATTTCAAAAAAATTTTGTTGAAAGAAGGGTAGATAAATTTTTAAATATTGCTTTACTTAAAAAATTATATTAAAATTAAGACCTAATTGGCTATGAATTCAATAATTATAGTAACAGGAGTTTTTATTCTTTTTATCTTAGGATACAGATTTTATGCTCTTAAGATAGAGAAAATCTTAGATGTAAATCCTCAAAGAAAGACGCCTGCCTATGAAAAGTCAGATGGTGTAGATTTTGTTCCTGCTCGCCATTGGACGATACTATTTGGTCATCATTTTTCAAGTATTGCAGGTGCAGCTCCTATTATAGGACCTATAATTGCAGTAAGTATTTGGGGATGGGTACCATCAGTTTTATGGATAGTCTTAGGATGCATATTTTTAGGAGGTGTCCATGACTTTGGAGCTTTAATGTGTTCAGTCCATCATAAAGGATCTACAATAGCTGAAATTGTAAAATACATCCTTTCTGATAAAGCTAAATTAATATTTTCTGTCTTTGTATTATTGGCTTTAATTTTAGTAGTAGCTGTTTTTGCTTTCTTTTGTGCTAAAACTTTTGTTGCAGACCCTAAGATAGTACTTCCTTCTTTAGGATTAATACCTGTTGCTATTTTCGTAGGATGGCTTTTGTACAAAGTAAAGGTAAATCAAATAATTGCTACTTTTTGTGGTCTTTTCCTTTTGTTTCTTCTACTTATTTTAGGAAATTATTTCCCAATTAATTTAGGCAAAGCATCTTTAAAGATATGGATGATAATTTTATTCATCTATGCATTTTTTGCTTCGATTACACCTGTAAATATACTCTTACAACCTCGTGATTACTTATCTTCTTTTTTATTATTAACAGGTTTATTTTTGGGATACTTAGGTTTACTTATTACACATCCAGAAATGAAATTACCTTCTTTCATTAATCAAAAGATAATCTCATTTAATACAGAAGCAAATCCTTTATGGCCTATGCTTATGGTAACTATAGCATGTGGAGCTATTTCAGGATTCCATTCTTTAATAGCGAGTGGCACTACTTCTAAACAGCTTCCAAATGAGAGATATGCAAAGAGAATAGGCTACGGAGCAATGTTGCTTGAGGGAGCTTTAGCAGTTTTAGCTTTAGTATGTGTCTGTGGAGCTTTTAAAAGTCTAAGTAATTTGAAAGAAGTTCTCGCTCATAAAGGAGGACCTATTCAGGCATTTGGTATAGGATTTCAAAATCTTGTTCCTTTCTTGGGAAAGTTTGGTAGTTTGATAGCAGTTACTGTTTTAAATGCATTTATTTTAACTACTTTAGATACTGCTACCCGCATTTCTCGTTATATAACTGAAGAACTAACAGGAATAAAAAATCACATTATCTCAACTTTAATAGTAATAATACCAGCTCTTTGGTTAAGTTGGGGTGGGAAATGGAAGCTTATTTGGCCTACATTTGGAGCCTCTAATCAATTAGTAGCAAGTTTAGTTTTGATAATTATAAGTTGTTGGTTGTTATCTAAAAATAAATGTATAAATTATACTCTTATTCCTGGAATACTTATGCTCATTACAACTATTATGGCTTTAATTAGACAAACCATAATATATATTAAAAATCAAAATTATCTTCTTTTAACGATATCTGTTTGTATGTTGATTTTGGCTTTGTATATTCCTTTATCTGCATTTAAAATTATTATAAGAAGAAAAAGGCAATTGAATTTTTAGTTTTTTATGTTAAATATATATAAAAGCTGGCGTAGCTCAACTAGGTAGAGCAGCTGATTTGTAATCAGCAGGTTGTGGGTTCGAGTCCCACCGCCAGCTTTGGTTTTAAAAAGGGCAGGTGGCAGAGCGGTCAAATGCACCAGGCTGTAAACCTGGCGGGCGAAAGCCCTACGGAGGTTCAAATCCTCCCCTGCCCATTTTTTAATTTTTTAATTTAATGCGGGCGTAGTTCAACGGTAGAACACAGGCCTTCCAAGCCTGGGATGGGGGTTCGATTCCCCTCGCCCGCTTTTTATTTCTGAATGTTGGATGGAAGAAAATTTTCAATTTTAGGAGATGGTGGTTGGGCACATACTTTAAGTATCTTACTCCATGAAAAAAGTTTTGAAGTTCTTATATGGTCTCCTTCCAAAGAATATGCAGAATATTTAAAAAAATATAGAAAAAATCCTAAATATTTTCCAGGAGTAGATATCCCTAAAAATATTAAAATCACTTCTTCTTTGAAAGAAGCTGTTGATTTTTCTAAATATCTGCTTTTGGTAATACCTACAAAATTCTTAAGAGAAGTTTTAAGGAAATTAAAAAAATTGAATATTTATGATAAAATATTTTTATCTTGTTCAAAAGGAATTGAAGAGAAGACTTTTAAAAGACCTTCTGAGATAATAAAAGAGTTCTTTGAAAAACCAAAATTAGCTGTTCTTTCAGGTCCTACAATAGCTAGAGAAGTCGTTAAAAAGAATCCTACTCTGTGTATTGTAGCTTCGAAAGAAAGAGAGATTTCTTCTTTTTGGCAAAAAGTTTTAAGTACAGATTATTTTAGAGTTTATATTTCAAATGATATAGTTGGAACAGAATTGGGAGGAGCTTTAAAAAATATAATAGCAATAGCTTGTGGTATAGTCGAAGGACTAAACTTAGGCACAAATACCAAAGCTGCTTTATTATCACGAGGTTTAGTAGAAATAGTAAGATTTTGCAGAAAATTTGGAGCAAAAAAGGAAACACTCTTTGGATTAGCAGGGTTAGGAGATTTGGTGACGACTTGCTTTAACAAACATAGTAGAAACCGAACTGTAGGAGAATTGATAGCAAAAGGGTATAGATTAAAAGAAATAGAAAAAAGTATGGAGATGGTAGCTGAAGGCATATATACAGTAAAAGCAGTATATAAGATAAGCAAAAAATTTAATATTGAAATGCCAATAACTACTCAAGTTTATAAAGTTCTTTATAAAAATAAATCTCCTTTAAAGGCTATAAAGGAATTAATGAGGAGAAGATTAAAAGAAGAAAGAATTTAGTTTAAGAAAAAATATCATCTCGGGGCGTAGCTCAGTTTGGTTAGAGCGCTGGCATGGGGGGCCAGAGGTCAGCGGTTCAAGTCCGCTCGCCCCGAGATTTTTGGTTAAAAATTAAAAAGGAGAAAAAGTATGGAGAATGTAGAGAGAAGAAAGTATCCAAGAATTAAAGGAACTTTTGTAGTAAGTTATAGAATATTAGAAGACGTAGATTCAGCAGATCTCTCTCAAACAAAGAATATTTCTGAAGGAGGGATGCTTTTAACTACGAATAGGAAATTTGAGAAGGGAACTTTACTAATGCTTAATTTAAGACTTCCTTTCATAGAAGAAAAAATAGAATTAATAGGAAGGGTCTTAGAATCCAAAGAAATAGTCAAGGATTTAATTTATGAGACCAGATTATGTTTTGTAGAAGTACCTGAAGAAACACGTCAAAAGATAAGAGCTACTGTTCAAAAATTTTTGGAATCAGAAAGTTAGTCTTGTGTAATAAAGATGCTTAAGATAGGTATATGCGGATTAGGCAATATTGGTGGAGAAGTCTTTAGATTACTGACCAACAAAAATTTTCTTAAAGAGTTACCTTCCTCTATAAAAATAATCAAAGTATGTGATATAAATAAGACTATCAAAAAAAGATTAAAAATTCCTAATGAAATTTTTACTACAGATTTTAGAGAATTAATTCTCTCAAAAGAAACAGATGTAATTGTAGAATTAATTGGTGGGAAAGATACAGCTTTCAAGCTTATAAAAGGAGCTATAAAAAATAAAAAACATGTCGTTACAGCTAACAAATTTCTTTTAGCTTTTAAAGGAGAAGAACTCTTTAAACAGGCTTCTAAGAATAAAGTAAATATAGGTTTTGAAGCTTCAGTCTGTGGAGGAGTCCCTGTAATAAAAATTTTAAAGAGTTCTTTAAATTCAGACGAAATTCAAGAATTAAAAGGAATAATTAATGGAACTACTAATTTTATTTTAAGTATGATGGAATCTGAATCTGTAGAGTTTGAGGATGCCTTAAAAATTGCTCAAAAGAAAGGAATAGCAGAAAAAGACCCCTCTTTAGATATAACTGGCAAAGATTCTTTACACAAACTATGTATTCTTAACTTTTTATGCTTTGGAATCTGGATACATCCTAAAGACATTTACTGTGAAGGAATACAGAAAATATCTTTATTAGATATAATGTATGCTAAGGAATTAGGTTACTCTATTAAATTATTAGCTATTTCTCGTATAAAAAAGGGAAATTTATTTACATATGTAGCACCCAGTTTAATTCCTTTAGACCACCCTTTAGCCAAAGTTTCTCAAGATTTTAATGCTTTATTTTTTAAGACCAAATTAAGAGGAGATTTGTTATTTTACGGTAAAGGAGCAGGCCCTTTACCTACTGCTGGTTCTGTAATTTCAGATATATTAGAGATTAAAGATTCTGAGAATATTTTTTTAAGAAAAAAGCAGAATAAAAAAATAAAGTTAGGAGATGTAGACTCTTTGCAGACAAGGTTTTATATAAGATTTATAGCTGAAGATATTCCAGGAGTGTTAGCAAAGATTTCATCTATTTTAGCTAAATATAAAATAAGTATAGCTTCTGTAACTCAAAAAGAAAGAAATCCTACAAAGTATGTACCGATTATAATGCTCACACATTACGCAACTCCTAAAGCAGTGTTCAAAGCTTTAAAAGAAATAGATAAACTAAAAGTAATAAAACCCAGTTCTGTCTGTATTAGAATAGAAGATTGAAAAAAAGAATCCTTCTTACCTTTGGTCCCTGCGCAACCAAAATAGATAAGGTAAGGTTTATTTTAAATTCTTCTACAGGAGAAACAGGAAAAGAAATCTTAAAAGAATTGTTGAAAAGAAAATTAGAAATAGATTGTATTGTGTTCAAGGGATTATTAAAAAAGAAAACAAAAGTTAATCTATTTGAGTATTTTTTCTTTGAAGAATTTAAATCTGTTTTTTTAAAATTACTTAAAAATAAAAAATATGATATAATTATACATTTGAGTGCTTTGCCTGATTTTAAATTAGAAAAAGAATTTAAAAAAAAGATCGATTCAAAAAAACCTTTGATTTTAAAATTAATACCTACTGAGAAGTTAATAGACAAAATCAGAAAGTTTCAAAAAAAAGCTATTATCTGTGGTTTTAAACTCAGCTTCTCAAAAAATATTTTGAAAAAAGCTTTAGAGTTAAAGAAAAGAGCCAAATTAAACATAGTAGTAGCTAATACCTATAATGAAAAGAATAATTATAAAGCTTTAATAATAACAGAGAATAAAATTTTAGGGCCTTTTAATAGCAAAAGAATCTTAGCTAAAGAATTGATAAAAACGATATTATGAAGTATATATTATTAGTTCCTGATGGAATGTTAGATACTCCATTAGAGATTTTAAATAATAAGACTCCTTTAGAGGTAGCTTCTACTCCTAATTTAGATAAGATTGCTT
>Ga0190309_1000059_pt1 | contig 37767 bp, 38 predicted proteins | sample 48700767_MG_FD_161656 | JGI IMG/M metagenome (GOLD analysis project Ga0190309, IMG submission 161656) | Hydrothermal vent sediment bacterial communities from Southern Trench, Guaymas Basin, Mexico - 4870-07-6-7_MG | ecosystem: Environmental > Aquatic > Marine > Hydrothermal vents > Sediment ... | reverse complement strand
TCTATGCCGCTCAATATTTCGTTCAATCGTCCCTTAATGTCGTTGTAATCTATGAAATATCTGTATGCTGCTGCGGTAATTGCGAATCCCGGAGGCACTGGCACTTTTATTTTGGATGCAAGCTCGCCGAGATTCGCTGCCTTCCCACCTACTAACGCAACATCTTCTTTGCCCAACTCTTCAAACCACCGCACAAGTTCGCCTACCATCCCTGCCCTCCTTAAGTCCTTCTTATTTAATTTATTTTTCATTTGCCATTTATTTTGAGGCGGATGTTGAGGCGAACACACAACGATTCGTAGCGTCAAGAGTGCGGATTAGGAGGAAAAGAAAGAGAGGGGTGGAGAAAATGGGAACAGCGAGAAAAACAGGGAAAGTGGAAAGGGGAAAAGGAAAGGGGCATAGTAAGCGACGGAGAAGGGAAGGTATTTAGGGGTGCGGAGAGACACTGTTACCGTTTTCAAAATGTTAAGTGAGATGAAAGATTTCCAGGATATTGTGCTTATAATTTTTCTCGCACTCTTATGCATACCTTTCGTTCTACTTTCCCCTCTAAATGAGACACCAATAAGAATGATTCTCGGCTTGCTTTTGGTGCTTTTCCTTCAGGGTTATTCTTTAATTGCTGTGTTGTTTCCGAGAAAGGAGGATTTGGATTGGATAGAAAGGGTAGCGCTAAGTTTTGGATTGAGCATTGCGATTGTCCCTCTGCTTGGACTTGCTCTTAACTACACACCTTTTGGCATACGATTGACGCCAATTCTCCTTGTTCTTGCAATCTGCACGGTCATATTCGCCATAAGCGCTTATGTGAGAAGGAGAAGAATTCCGAAAGAGCAGAGATTCTTTGTTGACTTCAGAGCAGCTTTCAGTGTTATAAGAGATGCTTTCTCCAATCTATCATTAATAGATAGAATTTTGACTATTGTTCTCCTTATTTCAATTATACTTGCAATATCTGCACTCATTTATGTGATAATAACACCAAAAGTGGGTGAGAGATTCACCGAGTTTTACATTCTTGGGGAGGAGGGTAAGGCTGCCGGTTATCCAACGAACTTGAGTGTTGGACAGAACGCTACTGTAATAATAGGAATTGCGAACCATGAATATCGGAGAGTGAATTATACAGTTGAAATTTGGCTTGTGAATGCGAGCTATGAGGATAATCAAACGATGATTCATGAAATGTTTTTCCTTGACGCATTCAGCGTCGCTTTGAACCATACTGATGTGAATGTGGAGGGTAACTGGACACCACAATTCGAAAAACCCTACACATTTTCCATAAACAAAGCGGGGAAATTCAAAATCTGGTTCCTTCTGTTTAAGGAAGCTCAAGAGCAAAGATTTGAAAGGGAGAGGAATTATGCGGGGACGGAGGTTGAGAGAAGGATTCATGATGCGATTGAAGGCAGAATACAGAGCCTAAATCTCAATATTTTTGTGGAATAATGAAAATGCAAAACCGTTAAAGGGCTTGATATTCCCCACTTTTCTTCTGTCTGTTTGTGTTCACCTCGCAACACTATGCGCTGACTGCGGTCAGCATCATGTCTTCAGCATGCACTAAGCACTCTTAATGCGAATTGCATTGGGGTTCGTTCTATGTTTAGGTAACGTTCGCATATGTTGCAGATGTCTGCAATATAAGATACATGAGAGACGTGAAACGGAGAGGCTGATGAGCGTGATGTGTGAGGGGGAAAGATGTAGGGAGCCTCTGTTTACCGAATGCCACATATGGAGTGGAGGTGGAAAGCCTCTAATTATCTTATCGGAAGCCAAAACGGCTCCACACGAGCCTCCAAGCAGAATGTAAACGAACGCAGCCAGAGCATACAGCGAGCCAGAGACTGAAAAACATTGACGGTGGTAGTTGACGAACCCACTCCTTGCTCACGAGCTTGCCTATTTTTTATACATTGCGACAGAAGACACATCTTCTCTGAAGGTGTGATGAATGCCGCTGTCCACGCTGTCGCCCTATATAATCATTGCCAAATTACGATGAAATGCAGGGATGAGCAAAACCCTTAAATCTAATCTGCATTTATTTTTTTATTTTTAAACATCGCACATTCAAATATAAAATTTTTTAAAAAAATCTTTAGAATTTGCGATATTTTAAATAGCCCTTTCTGAGCAATAATGAAAGCAGCTGTGCCGCAGGGTTTGAAGCTCATAATGGAAACAGGTTCCTCGGCTATAAGCTGGAGAACAGGGCTGCCGTGAACCAGCCCGAACCCCAATGGTGTGCTATGCTCCCGATGAGAGAGCCGTTAAAGGGCGGTGTGCAATGGGGGAAGCTTGGAGGTGAGTAACATAAGCAGATGGGGTGTGAAATTGTCATGTCGTTGGTAGCAAAGGCGTCTGCGGTAACGGTAGATGAGCTTTTTGCGTCATTCCGTAGAGGTCTCCGGAACGGAAATTGGAAGAAGCTGAAAGCGAGTGAGAGGGCATTATTCAAGGCAGCGTTTTGTTATCTGAGGCGAGGCGGAAGGATTGTGAGTGCGCTCGTTTTGGAGAAGCTCCGCTTTCTCATAGAGAAATTAAATGAGACGGAAGGAATGAGGATATTCAGAAGAGGGTTTGAGAGAGCGATTGGAATCCTGAGAGCATGCGAAAATGCATTTATGGCACCTTTAAAGAAATGGCTTAAAGATCCCGACTATATCTTCTGGCTTGGGACGGTGAGTGAAAGCCGATAGTGTGAGCGTGAAGCGATAAAATAAGCAGCAAGCGAGTTAAGAGGATGTGCGTGCCGGGCTCCATAGGAGGAATGGAATCTCGAAGGAGACTATTACTCGTAAGAGTAAGATGAGCGGAAATGGCAGGAAATTTGTGGAGGAAGAATTTAGTTGGGGAGGATTTGAGGATAACGGCTCAAATATTGTTCTATCTCCTGAAGAGGATTTAGGGTTACATGAGACGCCTCACATTAGCGGATAAGAGAGAAGTTGAAGGAGTGTGTTTTTAGCAGAAGTTGAAGTGAAGAGGAGGAAAGATCCTGCATTTGTAGCGGAGCTTGAGACACCGAAACCCCTCTTAGGAGTCTATGCACTTGAAATCTTAGGGTTTAAGGTGAATCCAAGAACAGGAGAAATTGAAGAGATCTCACCTGAGGGAGGTTATCTGTTAACTGCTCAGGTTTCCGAGGATGAACTAATTAAAAAGAAATATAAAAACGTTAGAATAGGACTGAAAGATTACAAGGAAAGACAGGAAGTTGAAATTACAAGTTTGAAAGTGATTGATATAGGCTGTGGAAACTTCTTTGTCATTAAAAAGGACATAAACGTACGAAGTTTATGAGAATGAAATTTGCAGGCAAGAGCACCTGTTTGACCCTGACCATTAAACAAGGTCTTGAAGCGATGGAATTTTTGTTTCATCTATGCCAAATTTACTTTACGCCCTTTAAATTTATAATGAAATGAGGGGTTTATGTGCGATCCTGATAATTCATTAAGGTAGAATTATGCCGGAGGTATCTGTTGTGATTCCAACTAAGGATGAGGAGAAATCGATTGGTATTTGTATAGAGAAGGTGCTTAGGGTGTTCAATGATAATCACATAGATGGAGAGATAATTGTAGCTGATAGTTCAAGCGATAGAACGCCTGAGATAGCGAGAAATCTTGGTGCGAGGGTGATAAAAGTTGATAAACTTGGCTATGGAAATGCTTATATATGTGGATTGGAGCATGCTGCTGGTGATTACATTGTTATGGGTGATGGAGATGCCACATACGATTTCTCTGAGATACCAAGGTTACTTGAGCCTCTGAAGCGGGGCGAAGCAGATATGGTGATTGGGAGCAGATTCGATGGTGAAATTAAGAAAGGTGCAATGCCTTGGCTCCATAGATATATAGGGAATCCTGTGTTAACTTTGTTTTTGAACTTATTTTTCAAAGCGAATGTGAGTGATGCGCACAGTGGATTCAGAGCTTTAACAAAAGATGCTTTGAAGCGAATGAAACTCAGAACACCCGGCATGGAGTTTGCATCTGAGATGATAATAGAGGCGAAGAGGAGGGGTTTGAGGATAAAAGAAGTTCCAATAACATACTACCCAAGGCTTGGAGAACCGAAGCTCAATTCATTCAGCGATGGCTGGAGGCATCTGAAGTTCATGCTTCTATATACACCTAAGCATCTTTACATCTTACCGGGATTCACGCTGCTCATGCTTGGCATCTTATTGATGCTATCTGCCTACTTCCACATAAACATAGGCTACACCCCAGGACCGCATTCAATGATCTTGGGAAGTCTATTAACAATAGTTGGCTATGAGATATTCATGCTTGGTATATTTGCAGGTGTATACGGTAAGAGAAATGATTTCCTTGAATTAGATTCAATTACGAAAGCAATTTTAAAGCACGCTTCACTTGAAAGAGGAGTTTTACTTGGAGCAGTGCTCTTCATAATAGGCTTCGCTTACTCATTACATTTGGTTTTAAACTGGATGGGGAGTGGATTTAAATCGCTACCTTTAAATGGACAGGATATGATCGGCTTTACACTCATAGTAATTGGAATTCAAACAATATTCTTCTCATTCTTTCTAAGCTTAATAGGAAGTGCGGGTGAATGAATAGTATGAATAGTTGTAGCGGGACTTGTCTTGTTAAATATCAGTTCAGCTACATTCTTTGCCGAGCATAAGATGATACTGGTTCAGCAAATTTCACATCAAAGCTCGCGAAAACTTGTTACATTAAATTATATAAAAGTGAGAGGTTAAGGTAATGAATTAAGGTGATGGAAAAAACTTGCGAGAGTGGCATTTATGGATTTATTAACACATATTTTCCTACCTTTAACGGCTTTGTATGTGGTGAAAAGAGAGGCGTTTAACACTCCCTATCCTTTCCTATTGGTCTTATTCGCAATTCTTCCAGATTTTGACAAGTTAATAGGAATGCCGGGACTTTTTCACTCGCTTGTCACACTGTTTCCTTTGATTCTTTTCATTTTGCTTTTTGAAAAGCTTGTTAAAGGAACAAGTATGCACACAAGCATGGCAGCTTTTTTCATTTCCTCTCATCTTGTCTTAGATATTTTGGATGGCGGGCCTGTTCCATTCTTCTATCCGTTCATTAAGACGGGTATAGGATTGGAGTTCCCATTGAAAATAACTTTTCATAGCCTTACTTTCTCATTTCAAGACGCCCCGATGCGATTAGTTTATGCAGTGCCGAAAATGAGTTTTACTTACGAGCTACTCAGTGGGTTCGGTGTGGCGTCCCTTTTTCTTTTTGTTTTTGTTTATTTAGCGAGAAGGCAAGGAGAATGAATATCGCATTTTATGCCATCTTTGGATAAAAGGCACAAAAACGAATGTATGAGATTTCAAAAAGACTAGATGATAAGCATGAGGTTCACCGAGAATTGGATAGTGGAAAGATGGCTATTTCGTTGATGTGAAAAACTACTTAAGATAGATGAAGTATCTAAAACCTTCTTAGAAGGATTATCCGAAAAGATCTTCAAATGAGTTTGGAAGAGTTTATAGAGAAGTTCAACGAATTTAAAGGAAAAAAGAAACTCTAAACCCTTTAATATTTTTGTATGATTGTGTATGAAAATCGCCTTTGTCTACGATGCGGTTTATCCTTGGATAAAAGGTGGAGCTGAGAAGAGGATATATGAGATTGGTAAAAGGTTGGCTGATAGAGGGCATGAGGTTCACTGGTATGGAATTGGATGGTGGTTTGATGGTAATAATGGTAGAACAATTGACCACGATGGCATAATCCTGCATGGTGTTTGCGAGCCGATGCAACTTTATGTTGATGGAAGAAGGAGCATAAAGGAGGCTATCTATTTTGCCGAAAAGCTCTTGCCGAAGCTAGTGAAGGAAAGATTTGATGTTATTGACTGTCAAGAGTTTCCTTACTTTCCTTGTTTTACCGCTAAAGTTCATTCGTTATTTAGAAGAACACCATTGGTCATAACTTGGCATGAAATATGGGACAAATACTGGTTTGAATATCTTGGTAAGAAGGGTTTGTTTGGATGGATTGTAGAAAGACTGACCGCAAAATTGATAAGTAAAAATATTGCTGTTTCTGAGAGAACTAAAAAGGATTTGGAAAGCTTAGGAATAAAAAATGTTAAAGTTATTCACAACGGAATAGATTTCAAAAAAATAGAGAGTGTAAAGTCTTCAGAAGAAGAATCAGATATTGTATTCGCTGGAAGGCTGATTAAGGATAAGAATGTAGATGTTCTGATTAAGGCGATCTCGTTGATAAAAAGGGAGATTTCCGATATTAAATGCATAATCATCGGAGACGGTCCTGAGAAAGAGAAGTTAATGAAGTTGGCAAAAGAGCTTAGAGTTGAAAATAATGTAAAGTTCGTCGGATTTCTTGAGAATCACGATGACGTTATAGCCTATATGAAATCGTCTAAGGTTTTTGTTCTGCCTTCAACAAGAGAAGGATTTGGAATCGTTGCGTTGGAAGCAAATGCATGTGGTTTGCCAGTTGTTACGGTAAATCATGGGAGAAATGCAGCATGCGATTTCATAAATGGTGAGAATGGATTTATTTGTGAGCTCTCGGCTGAAAATCTTGCCGAAAAGATATTGATTGGACTGGAAATGGGCAAAATCGTGAGGAGGAAATGTGTGGAGAATGCGATGGAGTATGATTGGGACAGAATAACCGAGCTAATAGAATCATTTTACAGGGGTTTGATATGAGAATCATTCACGTTTATGATGGGCATGAAAGAGTGTTTCTTGGTGAGGGTTCTGTTCCCTCGGTCGTTTATCAGATAGCGAAATACACGGCAGAGAAGGGACATGATGTAACAGTCTTGGAGAGAAAATGGGAAGATTTGGATTACAAAGAAGAAATTAACGGGATAAAATTTGAAAGATTTGACCTTAAAATATGCTCTAATGTTTCCAACAAGGAGATAGTATATGAGCAAATTAAAAAACCATCTGGAGCTTTACGCCTGATTATGGATAGAGTCCTTTTTGCAGTCAAAGCAAATAATTATCTGAAGAAAAATGATTTTGATATTGTTCATGTTCACTTGCCCTTCGCTGCTAATGTCCTTATAAACTTGAACAGAAAGATTCGAGAGAAAATGGTTTACACCGCACATATCGGGGAGGAGAAGAAAAGATTTAAACTCAATTCTGGAAAAGAAATGCCCTTACTACTGAGATTTTTCTCTCCAGATATGTATTTGATGAAAAGAGTTAGGAAGAGTGTTGTTCTGAATGAGCCTCTGAAGGAAAAGCTCATTGAGAAGGGGATTGAGGAAGGAAAGCTGGAAGTCATTCCAAATGGAGTGAATGTGGACGATTTCAACTTAAGCAAAGAGAAGATAGAAATAGTGAAAGAAAAATATGGACTTAATGAAACAACGGTGATGTTTTCAGGAACGGTAACACCGAGGAAGGGTGTGGAATATTTGGTTAAAGCTGCGGAAATTTTGAGAGATGTTCTTTTCCTAATAGTCGGGAATACGAACCTTGATAGAGAATATGCGAATAAGGTGATGGAATATGCCAAGCAAAGGAATTTAAAAGTCAGATTCACCGGATTTGTGCCTTACGAGGATTTGAAGGCTCTGTATTCTGCATGCGATATATTCGTTTTGCCTTCTTTTGGGGAAGGGGATCCAATAGCATTAAAAGAAGCTTTGGCATCGGGAAAACCTCTGATAGGCACAAAAGTTGGAGGAATTCCTGCGCAAATAAAAGATGGCTGGAACGGGTTTTTGGTCGAGCCAGGCAATGAAAAGCAACTGGCAGAGAAAATAAGATATTTGATTGACAATCCTGAAGAAAGAGAAAGGATGGGAAAAAACAGCAGGAAGCTTGCGAGGGAAGAATTCGACTGGAAGAAGATTGCGAGAAGATACTTAAAGGTTTATGAAGAGGTGGCGGAATGAAATCCAAGAAGAAATACGCTGAAAAATTCGTTGGAATTACGCCAAAAGATTACGAGGAGCTTGAGGACAGGCACAAGAAAGTGCTGGATATTTTCTCTCGCTACAAGTTTGAGAGGATTTAGATATTGGCTGTGGAGATGGAAATTTCTCTGTTTTGCTGAAAGAAGCATGCAAAGCGAAGGAAGTTTATGGGATTGAGATTTCGGAAAAAGGAGCTGAAATGGCGAGAAAGAACAGGGTTAAATGCTATCAGCTTGATGTAGATGAAGAAGATTTTCCATTTGAAGATAATTACTTTGATGCCGTCACAGCATTTGAAATAATAGAGCATTTGTTTGACCCAGACCACTTTCTTGAGGAAGTTTACAGGGTTTTGAAGCCAGAGGGAATTTTTGTTTTATCAACACCCAATTTGGCTTCCATTCACAACAGAATCGCTTTGCTTTTTGGTTATCAGCCTTTTCCGGTGGGGGTGTGAGTGCGAGAATGAATATTGGTAGAGTATATGAGCCTGATTCTGAACATGCTCAGTCATTAGACCATGTAAGGGTTATGACTTTACGCTCGTTAAAAGAATTGCTGAAGATTCACAAATTTGAAATCTTGGAAGTGAAGGGTTCATGTGCGATGTTGCCTGAGAATATGAGATTCCGAAGTTTTATTAAGGCTGTGGACAAGTTCTTTTCGAAGTTTTCATCATTAGCTTACAGGAGTGTGGTTGTATGTCGGAAAAAAGGAACATAGTCTTAATAACTCTTGATAGCGTGAGGGCTGACCATTGTAGCTTTATGAGCTTTATAAGGAGATTACGGCTTCTGCAAAGTGGGGGGATTTGATGGCAGAAGAAAAGAGAGTCATATATTTCTATGAAAAAGATGCTGAAAAATATGAGGAAGAAAGATTTATAAGTGAAAGAGGGAAATACGAGGATATAACTCAAAAAGATATCGTATTTGATATGATAAATTCATGGAAAAACTTAAATATATTAGAAGTAGGCTGTGGAACAGGTAGATTTTCCATCGAGATTTCTAAAAGGAGTGGCACTATAACAGCGTTAGACCCCGCTTTATCTATGCTCGAAAAAATTAAGAAAAGAGCAAACATAAAAGATGGCAGGTTTGAGTTAGTATGCGGTAGTGGCTATGAGTTACCTTTTAAAGATGATTCCTTTGATGGATGCGTTTGCATTAATGTCTTAAGCCATTTACCAAATTATGGAAAGGTATTTAGAGAGATTCATAGAGTTCTAAGACCCAATGCGTTCTTCATATTTAATTTTCCTAATCTATATAGCCTCCTTTTACCAGCAGGATTATTAGTGAATCTTAGGAAGAAATCATTAATAAATCCAGTTTATACTAAGTGGTATACACTAAGAAGAATAAAGAATGATTTACAAGTCGCTGGATTTAGAATTGAAATGATGAAAGGCGTACTACTGCCAGCAATCAATCCCATACCCCTTCAAATAGTAAAAAAACTAAATGAGATTTCGAGAGATTCTACCTTAAAGTATATTAGTGCTGGTATTTTTATAAAAGCTGTTGCAAGGAAGGATTTATGAAGATCTGTTTAATTGCTCCAAGAGTAGGTAAAGTCAAAGGAGCTTTCATTGGTGGGAGTGTAAATAATGTAGTTAATTTATCAAAGGAACTGGCAAAGAAGCATGAAGTACATTTGGTAACCTCATCCCCTATCGGCACTTCTGAAGTAGAGGGAATTGACTGGTGCCAAGTCCATCAAATATATCTAAAAGGAAATGCAGGTGGTTTACGATATGGTTTTGAGTTCCTAATAAAGGCTATTTATACCATAAAGAAACTGCATGAAATAGAGAATTTTGATGTAATAAATAGTCATTCAGGAACGCCTAAACTAGGATTAATATCCGGTCTCGCAGGAGAAATATGTAAAGTTCCGTCCATACATACTCTCTATACTTCTATTACTCCTCCATCAGAAATAGACAAAAAGCAGCATGCTATGTTTTCAAATTACCGCCTTTTTTCAGGTCCTTTTTTCTCAAAACTTCAGCTCTCAAAATTAGACTGCATTATTGCTATTAGTAATAATGTGGCGAAATCTGTAAGCAGAGTGTTTAATAAAAAAATCGAGGTAATTCCACCATGTATAGATACATCTCGATTTAATTCTCCTAATCTTAATACTTTCAATCTTAAAAATAAATTTGAGTTAGAGGATAAAATGACAATAACATTTTTAGGTGAAAGGGAAGCGAAAGGTTTGGGAATACTAATAGAAGCTATAAAGGAAGTAAGGAAGAAAGTAGATGTGAGGGTTATTATAGTAGCTGGCCTTGAGAAAGAGAAAGTAAGGGAGAAAATAAAAGGAACTGAGGATTTGGTGGTCTTGTTAGATATAGTTGATATGCCCTCTATTCTGGCTATTAGTGATATATTCGTTGCACCCTTCTTAAGTACTTTTGATATTGCAGATATTCCATTATCAATCTTAGAAGCTATGGCTGCAGGGAAGCCTGTTATTGCGAGCAACGTAGGTGGCATACCGGAAATAATAGAGCATCAAAAAAATGGTATTTTAGTAGAGCCTGGTGATCCTGGGGCCTTAGCTGATGCAATAGTTTCATTGCTTGAAAACAAGGATGAGAAAGAAAGAATAGGAAGAAATGCACGTATTCATGCTGAACAGTATCTTTCGACAAAAAGGGTTGCAGAAGAATATGAAAGGGTATATGAGGAGATATTGAAAGTTCATAACAGGACAAAAAGAAGATGAGCTTTATTATCTTAAAGAAGACCCATATGAACAGGAAAATGTAATTAACGAGTATCCAGAGCTTGCTAAGGAGATGAGAAGAATTGTTGAAATTCATGTGAAGCAGGAGATGGAAAGGAGGAGGATTTGTGAAAGAATTTCAACGATTAGAGGAGGTGTTTAAGATTTCAAAAACTATATGTATAGCTCATGGAGGAGATGTAAGTGAGCCAAGTGGCGGTACTAACAGAGTTACTGCATTTGCTACAGCTTTGCGGAATGCAGGTTTTGATGTTCACTTGGTTGTTCCGAGCCCTAAAAGAGAATTTCCTGAAGATTTACGAGATATTAAGATACATACTGTTCCTATTAAAGCGAGGAGTATTCGTGATCAGATTTTTAGAGCATTACTTGTTTCGCTTAAAGCAAAAAAAATTGCTAAGAATAACAATGCGATATTACAGATTGAACACGCAGTTCTTGCAGGTTTTGCAACTTTGGTCGGCTGTTCTGATTTCGTTTTAGACATGCATGATTTATCGAGTTATTCACCAGCTTATTTGAGTTTACCTTTTTCAAAACTAGTTCAAAAATTTGTGTATGAAATGGAAAAAAGGGCTGTTAACCGAGCATCAAAGATAATCGTGGTGTCTAATTTAATGAAATATTTTATTGTTAAGGAATGGAATGTCCCAGAAGAAAAAATAGAAGTGATTCCAAACGGATATTTTGAAGATAAATTTAAAGATTTGAACCTTAAAAATATTGAAGAAACCGAAGGAATGATTGCTTTTCTAGGAACATTACATCAGAAAGTAGATTTAGGAAAGATCATTAATTTAGCAAAGTCGATTAAAAATTCAAAAATTTATATAATAGGCGATGGTCCTGTGCGGGGTAAATTAGAGAGGATGATCAAGAGAAACAAACTTGAAAATATAATCCTAACAGGCAATCTCCCATACCTTGAGTCACTTAGGTTAACAGCTAAATCAAAAGTAGTTATAGCCCCCTATTTATCGGGTAAATCTTTAGATGTTTCCTGTCCTGTCAAACTTTACGATTATGCAAGGTTAGGCAAAGCTATTGTTGCAGATAAAGTAGCAGAAATATGTAAAATATTTGAAAAATATAATGCTGCATTAATTTCAGATCCATCTAATCCTAAAAAATTTATAGAAAATGTTCAAATTCTATTAGAAGATGAAAAATTGAGGAAAAAAATAGCCAGTAATGCAAGAAAAATTGTAAATGACTTTAGTTGGGAAAAACAAGGAGCAAAGTTGGCAAATATGTACAGGGAGTTCATAATATGATTGAGCTTATCCTTAGAAGAGTCACAAGGATTGTGTAAAGAGCTGGTTGATAAGATCAAATTTTGTAAGAAAGGTGGGGAGGAAGTAACTCGGAGGGGTCGAAATTAAAATCGGTAGTAGCAAGATGCTGGTTGACCCAAAAACGGATGGTGAATGGTATATTTACGGTTATGAGGGTGCTGAAAAAGGTGTAAGGGATGTTATCCGCGATAGTTTGAGTAAGGGAGATTGCTTTGTGGATGTAGGTGCGTTTTGGCAAGAGAATATGTTGGCAAGGAGGGAAAGGTAATAGCTTTCGAGCCGAATCCTTTTAATTACCAAAAACTGAGGAAAAACATCGAATTGAACTCATTGGTTATTATTCAATACCTTTACAAATGTGGTTGCCGAAAATATGGCATTAGCAGATAAAGAAGGTTCTTTAAAATTATTTAAGGGTAAATACCAACTCTACATTCTCTTGTTCTTGGAACACAGTACACTAAAAGAAGATTATGTGATTGTAAAAGCGATCCCATTCGATAAATATCAAAAAGAACACTCTGTTATTCCAAAATGTATTAAGATTGATGTAGAAGGGGCAGAATACTACGTTCTCAAGGGAATGGAGAGGACAATTAACACATATCATCCAGACATTATCTTGGAAGTCCATCCAGAACATTTGAGCAATTTAGGACTCGGCGTTGAGATGCTTTTAACGTTTTTAGAGAAAAAGAGGCTATAAGTTGTTTGCTGTTCATGATATGAAGAGTATGTCAGCAGAAGAACTATCAAGAGTGTGTAGAAAGAAGAGAAAGACAGCTTATGGTGGAGAGGCAAACGTTATCGTTTTTGCTTCTTGCAAGAAAGGACTGAGGTAAAAACATGGATGGGAAACCTGATAGCGCTGTCATTCACTTGACCGCTAAGAAAATTTTCATTATCATTGTATCTCTTCAATTAGCACTGCTTGGATTAATTGGACTGGATAAATTAGGATTAGGAATCCCCATCCTCAGACAAGCTGTGGGTTTCATCTATTTGACTCTTGTTCCCGGTTTTCTCATCCTCAGACTCCTTCGTATAAATAATAAGGTTAATTTAGAAACCCTTCTTTACTCAGTTGGACTAAGCTTATCCTTCTTGATGTTCACAGGCGCATTGATAAATTCTTTATATCCCCTGTTGGGCATTACAAAACCTATTTCAGAAATTCCATTGATTGTTACAATCAGCATTATTGTCGTTCTCCTATGTTTTATATGGTATTCACGCGAACGACGCTCTTCAACATCCTTTCAGATCAACATAGAACAAATTTTTTCTCCTTGTCTACTTTCCTTATCATTCCTTCCTTTCTTAGCAGTTTTCGGAACATACTTAATAAACTTTTATAGCAACAACGGTTTTCTTCTCGTTCTTCTTACGATCATATCCATTATCCCCATAGTAGGCATTGCACTTGATAAATTCTCAAAGGAGTTGTTCCCTTTCATAGTATGGATTATCTCTATTAGCTTATTACTACATACTTCTCTCGTTTCTCCATACATTTGGGGTGCGGATACTAACTTTGAGATGTATCACATCAGCAAGGCAATAGATTCCCACTTGTGGAATCCGGTTAATCCAAATAACCATAATGCTATGCTGAGCCTAGTAATGCTTGGTCCTATATTTACAATTTTGCTTCAAATGAATATCACTTGGGTTTTTAAAATTATCTATCCTTTACTTTTCTCACTTATTCCTGTTGGATTATATAAATTATTTAAAGATCAAACCAACGAGAAAATAGCATTTTTATCTTCTTTTTTCTTTATGTCAGTACCCATCTTTTACACCGAAATGCTAGCGTTAGCCAAGCAGCAAATCGCTGAATTTTTTCTTGTAGTAATTTTTCTTCTATTGATGTCTGGTCAGAAGATGAGCCTGAAAGAAAATTTGCTACTGCTTATTTTTGGCTTCTCATTGGTAGTATCGCATTACGGTACTTCTTATTGGTTTATGTTTTCCATTCTTGCATCTTTTATCTTTCTTTTTTTAAAAGGGGCACAAAGTGAAAGCACTCTCAGGTTTTCTTTTGTTGGGTTTTATGTTGTTCTTACTATAACTTGGTATATCTATATTTCAAGCGGTTCTCCATTCGAAAGCGCTGTTTTCCTTGTAAACAATATTATGAACAATCTGGAGTATTTCTTTGCTCCCAGTACTGCTGAGGGATTCGATATTATAACTAACTCATTCAAACCTATAATGCAAGTTACCATTTACCTTAATGTGTTCAGTCAACTTCTTATTTTGCTTGGAATCTTCACATTATTTGCAAAAAAGGAGAGAACGCGCGCTAAATTTACGAAAGAATATAAGGCTTTTTCTCTTGTAGCCTTTATTTGGGATATTGCTGCTATAGGAGTTCCATATTTAACCTACGGTGGTTTTGGTGCAACTCGACTTTACCACCTTTCTCTTTTTGTTCTATCACCATTTTTCGTCATTGGGTTTATACAACTCTTTAAATGGATCGCTAAATATACCAAGGAAATAGACTGCCCAAAGATAATTAGTGTATTTCTGATGCTTTTTCTCTTGTTTAATACACAGGTTATATCAGAACTAGCAGGGTATGAACTTTCTTCCCAAGCGTTATCATATAGTCATGATTGGGAGAAATCTACAGAAATTACGGACAAAATTAAATTTCACAATTGGTATACTAACGAAATGGATGTTTCAAGCTCAACATGGTTAGGGAGAAATAAGGACGATAGATACAAAATTTATTCTGATATGTTTAGAAGCCGGAGACTGCATGGTTATGGTGAGGTGTCCAAAGATAGCCTAGTAATTTTAACAAATAGGACAAAAGTCGAAGACCGGGGCTACATTTATTTAGGTACATTTAATCGTGATGAGGGTTTACTTACATATACACAACCTGCAGGTCGGAATTTAATGTGGTGGAATTTGTCAGAAATTTTGCCAAATTTGGAAGTCGAGTATAACAAAATCTACACCAATAGTGGTAGCGAAATCTACTACCGCTGAATCATCTTTACACCAACGCCACCTGCAGTAACTACATTCCCTATAAGCCATGCAATTCCAATACCAACTATCCCTATGCTTCGTGCCAATAAATAACTTCCCACTAAAGTTATAACCGCAATACTTGCATAAATCCAGATTACAGGCTTGACCTCTTTTTGAACTCTCTTAATAGAAGCATAAACAACATTGAAGGCAAAAGGAATGCTTGCCAGCACCAAAATCAATAAAACATCCAGAGAATTTTTAGCATACACCTCTCCAAAAATCCAGAGCAAATACTTTCCAAACAGAAATATGCCCGCTATTGCCATAGCAAGCAAAATAAGAATAAACTTCATAGCTCTTCTCGCATTCCATACCATCTCTTCCTGGTTATATGACCCTTCAGCAAGCAAGGATATTGAAGTCCATCTTGGAATTGCCAGCAAAAGCATTGAAATTTGCCAGGCAATGAAAAAGTATGCGTTCCTTTCTGCACCTAATACATTTATTACCATTATCGGTAAAACAACTCGGGGTAGCTCTTCAAATATCCTTGCAATATAGTTGCCGGATGAGAAATGGAATAAATCGTTTATTACTTCTCTTTTTACTGAAGGAAAGGGTCTGTATTTGCATACTCTCAAAATCAAGAGAAATCCGAGCAGAAAAGCCAGTATGGGTGTTAAGCCGTAGGAAGCATAGATTCCAAGAGCACCAAAAGCAGTTAAAAATGGAACAATTCCGATGCGGGCAAAAGTTACGATTGTTTGAATAAATGAGTATTCAGCTTTCCTGAATCCAACAAAAACACCTGAGCTTTGCAATGCTGTTAAAGGTGCTATGGCTGTAAAAGCCACAAAAAGCAAAAGCAAGATTTTATTCTCTCTTATGATGCTCAGAGAAGGGCTCCATATATTAATTCCTGCGATGAATATTAAAGCCAACGCAAGCGAGAAAATGAAAGAGATTGTGAGGCATGAGTTTATCAGTTCCTGTTTGTCTTCTCGCTCCGGCAGAAATCTCACCAAAGAGATGTCGAAACCCAAGAGCGAGAGCATGGAGATTAAGCCCATAGCTGAAATAATAGCAGATGCAAGACCTATGTCGGCAGTGGAGTAGAACCGTGCAGCAATCAGCCAGAAGAAGAAGCCTGAGCCTGCTGATGTGAGGGAGGAGAACATGAGGAAGTATGCATTCTTGAAAAGGGGGTCGCTCAGATGCTTTTTCAGTTCCTCTCTGTTTTTCGGTATCCAAAGCACCATGCTTAAATCCTCCTCGCCAAGCTCTATCCTAAAGATGAGGGTCACTTGCCAACTGTTTTGAGATTAATTTCTTATTTATATCTTCACCCACCCAAACTCCTCTCTTTTCACTTTCCCAATTACTTCCTCGAACAAACTTCTTATCTCTTTCTCATATTTTTCCTCCTTATAAAGTATAATCCCGTCATGAATAGCATCTAAAGCGGTGGGATGCCCCTTGCTAATCATCTTTTTAAATTCCTCTGATGTATATCCAACCGGCTCTATTGGAGCAAATGTATCATTTAACAGGAAAAGAATCTTCAGCCTTTTCTGGAAATTCTTAGGAAGCAAATCTGAGACAATTAAAATATCCACATCACTGCCAACTCCAAAACCTCCCTTAGCTATCGAGCCGAATATTACCAGTAACTTCGGCTTTAATTTCATCTTTACCCTTTCAACATATTCCATTATATCCTCATAATACGGTATTACATCCATTTCTTTGCCTCGCTCCTCACGAAATCTATTATCTTTTTTGATGCTTCTAAAGCTTCATCAGCAGTTTCAGCATCGTAATACTCAAAAGGTGAGCCTTCGGGATGAGCATTTGGATATCTTGGTGGAATATAATGCCTATCAAGCAATCTCGCCATTCTCAAAATTTCCGCCGGAATTTCCATCTCCTCCTTGAGTCTTCCTAACAAATTCACAACTGAATGACCATAAGACATGATTCCAAAACCGTATAGGAGACCTTTTACTGCATATTCCGCTGCTTGCTGCGCCTTACACTAATTATAATTTCAACTCTGTTTATTGTTAATCTCCTTTATCGCCTCTTTTATTCGCACTAAAAACTTCTCTGCATCTTTGACAATGGCTTCAGCTTCTTCCTTCGAGATCTCACGAGAAATTGAATAATCCACTTCCTCTCTGAGTTCTTCAGCGATTCGCAACGCTCTTCCATAGTATTTTTCAACCACTCCTTCATCAACGAACTCCAGCCCAAACTTTGAGAGAAGTCCTTTATGCGTCTTCACCGTTATATCTCTTTTCAAAAGTAGTGCCTTCGCTGCAAAGTACATACTGTAATAAGCCCTGCTCACGGCGTCCTCATAAAAACCTTCTCTAAGCAAATGATGTGCCGCATCAAGCCTTCTTTTTGCTTTCCTAATAAGCATCTCAATCTCTGCTTCTTCAGGCAAGTTTCACACCTTCCGAAATAATATTCCTTAGAAATGAAAAATTTCGCCTGTCTTCAAATTCGTTTTTTGATAAAACTTTCACAGAAATGTCCTTCCCGGTCTCCAACAGAATATCAAAGGCGACCCCTATAAGCGCACGCCTCAACTTGAAATCTTCCTTCTTTACTACGATTAAGACATCTATATCAGAATCCTCTTTAGCTTCTCCCCTCGCAACAGACCCGAATAAGATAATGCTATCTATTTTGTCCTTATATCTCTCTAACACTCTCCTCACAAATTCTTCCACCGCCTCCCTATACCTCTTTTGAATTCGCATATCTTTCATCTTTAATCTGCAATGACTATATAAAAGCTTATCTCGACCCTTACTTTAAACTGATCATTCACACTGCCAGCTCTAAAATCTTAGTTATTTGAATATTACCAAACTTCGACTTTAATTGTTTCATTAGCGATTTCAGCATCCGGAATTTTCATCTTCTCCTTAACCCTTCCCACCAACGACTGAATGACCATAAGCCATTATTCTATTTTACATATTCCGCTGCTTCCTGCGCCTTAATCTTCACTCAACTCTGTGGTTTATCGTGAATTTCCTTTATTGCCTCCTTTATACGCACTAAAAACTTCTCCGCATCCTTGACAATATCTTTGGCTTCTTCTTCGGATGGCTCGAAATATATGTCATAATCTGCCTTTTCACGCTTCGCTTCCGCTTTTGCCAAACTCTTCGCATATAATTCATAAGTCCTTCAGTAACAAACTGCAATCCGAACTGCGAAACAACATCAGCATGCATCTTCGGATAGATGCCTCTTAATGCAAGCAAAGCCTTGGCGGCATGAAACATTGCATAATACGCCTCGCTTATGGCTTCAGAAAACATGCTCAAGTAAAAGATTTGCCGCCCTCAGCTTCTCTTCCGCCCTCTCCAAATGCTTCTCTCATTCTTTCATATAACACCACGCCTTCCCTCAAGACATTTCTTACAAATGAATGTCCTTCCTTTGCTGCAAAATCAAAACGGTCTTTTTCCATATTCTTCGCTGAAATAAACTCATCATATTCCAATAATATTGGAAACGATACTTCTACCAATTCCTCTAAGCTCACATCACCAACTACTAAAATATCAATGTCAGAATCCTCTTTCGCTTCTCCCTTCGCAACAGATCCGAATAAAATGATCCTATCTATTTTGTCCCTGTATTTCTCCAACACCCTCCTCACAAATTCATTCACTGCTTCCCGATATTTCCTTTGAATCTGCATATTATTTGATCCGCAACGACTATATAAAAGCTTATCTCGACCCTTACTTTAAATACTGATTATCCACATCTCTGCTGACTCCAAAACCTCCTCTATTATTGTGAATATTACCAAATTTCGGCTTTATCATTCTCATTCTTTCATATTCCATTACCTCATAAACGGTATTATATCCATTCCTTTGCCTCGCTCTTCACAAATCTATTATTTTGATACTTCATCAGCATATTCACCACGCTCAACGCACAATTTTTCCTTCCCTCACTCCTTTTCGCCCTCCTACATGCAAGCACGATAAATAGCATTCGAGCGGGCTTCTTCCAATTCCCGCCCCGCTGACCCTTCACAAATGCACATTATAAATCCTCATGCATCAAAATCTCTCTCCATTTTCCTCGCACATCAGAATCCTTTACCGCAATTATAATTTTCGTTCCTGCTATTGCATGAGAGGGGCGACGAGAAATAATATGATATTTATTAGTCCGTGTGAGATAGAGATTCCGTATATTGTTCCGGTCCTTTCTCGCACGATTGAGAACAGGAAGCCGACGAAAAATGCGAATATACAGTCAAGAATGGAGAGATTTCCAGTGTGAAGCACAGCGAAAATTGCTGAAATAAGCAATATACCGCTCCATTTGCTCATCACTCTCGTTGCATTATACTGGAGTAAACCTCTGAAAGTGAGCTCTTCCACGAGACCTGTGCATATAATTAGGATAAGCGATGCACCTATGAAAGAGTGATGCGGTAAGGGTTCAGGCTTCAAAATTTGATATTCTGCAAATCCAAGAGGAACAGCAAGAGGAATCACTCCGCATTCAAGCGGTATGTTCCGCAGTATCGGCTTTGAAAACCCCACATCCCCGAGTTTAATGCCCTGCAGATATATGCATGTGAATATTGCGATGAATATTGGTATTGAAATCAACATAAACCATGATATCCGACTGAAATGGGTGAGAGGCATGGATATACTTAGGATGCGGATGAGTGGAGCAAGGACAAGAGACAAGATGAATGCGGATAAATTCCTATCTGATGTGAGTGTTGAATGTATAAGTGTTGCGAAGAGTATGAAAATATGAGCTGTTATTCCTATTCTTGCATCTTCCACAGTCAATATCTCAGCAAGTGCTATCAAAAACAAATAGGTGATTCCTACATAGATGCCAAGATGGGAGGGCTTAATGTGATTCCACATACCTACCTCTCCCGTGCCTTCTCTTCTACCGACGATTTCTGTTTCGCCTCCCTTCAACGAAATCACCTTTTCCCATGAGAGAATTCAAACTTCCTCACAGGTAGTGTCCTCACGAAGCACTTCTCTCAGCATGTGAATTCACAACTACACAACTCACCCACCTTTTCGCAACTTAAAAGGAGAATTTATATCACCTTTCTCCTTTCTTAATTGACTTCTTCCTCCGCAGCATCATTAGTAATATTATCATGATTGCCATTATAATAATTGCTATCAGAATGATAAGAGTTAGCTCCTCTTTCTTCCTTTCTTTTATCAAGATTTGCCCATTCCTTACCGTTATCTGCGTTCCATTTCTTATCCCATTCACTTCCAGTCTCAATTCACCCGAAGTGTGCGCTCTTCCTACTGCTTTCATTTTTATTACGGCAAATTTTACCGTTCCTTTAAGATGTTTATTTGTATATGCGACTATTTCAATGCGTCCATTTGAGATATTATATGAGAAATTTTCATAATCCCCCGTATATACTTCCTCTACTTCCACTATTGGTGGAACAAAGAGCGTCAAGTTCGCATACTTAATGCTATCTCCTGTGATTAATATCGGAACTTCAGCATATTCCCCCTCCTCAATCGTCACATTTTCTATTTGAATAATAATTTCTCGGCTCTCTAAGGAGGGCGAAAGTGAAGGTGGAGACGGCGAAGGTAAGGGCGTGGGAGAAGAGAATGTAGGCGTAAGTGCGGGAGGTGGAGAGAGGGCAGGTGTAGTAGCGGGGGAAGTAGTGGGGGATGGAGAAAGAGGTGATGTTGGTGCGGGTGAAGGAGAAGTAGGTGAGGGGGAGAAGGTCGGCGTGGTGTCGGTGTCGGAAGGGGAGCTGGTGGAAGTGGGGGAAGTGGATGGAGTAGGAGATGCTATTGGAGAACTTACGGAAATAAAACCGTTTAATGCCGTTGCAGGGACTTTCTTCCCCTCATTATCCTTCAGTGTCTCTATCTCCAAGTTTAATGTAGAATAGCCTTCATTTTTTGCTTCTATATACAAATTCGCCACAATTCCCTCCTTTAACCCCCCCTTTCCTGTTTGAAAAACAACTATTTTTATCCTCCCAGGAGTATTATTGCATATAAGCCGGTCAAAATCACTCCCACTCACCGAGATAACACGCACAATATCTCCATCATAAGTGACAACTATCGTGGCGCAGCTTATCTCTTCATCTGCATCAATTGTTATTGGAATATTGACATGTTCTCCCACAGTTATTGTGGCATTACCGATTTTAACAGATGCGGGTGAGGCGCTTACTACTACCGCAGAGAACAAGATGAACAGTAAGAAAATTACCATCCTCTTCATTTCACCCGTAAAGTTTAAATGCTGGTATCCAATCTTCATATCTCCTCCCGTTTACATCTACAAATCCTACACATCTAATCTTCCCTACATCCGTTTCTAATTCATTTGTGTGATGAATCTGTGGGTAGGAACCTGTTTTCATCATTATATTATATGTCTCATAAGGCATTAATATGGCTGTTCTGTTGAAAGAAATGTTCATCCAGTCATCCTCATATCCTTTCCATGATGCTTCAGCACACCAAGTTGAGTTGCATATAATCGCATATTCAGTATGACCTCCTGTTCCCTCGCAGGGATAAGTGTATAATTTTGTTGCAATGATTGTTCTATTCGGCGTAATTGTTCCGTTGAAACATCCTGCAATACTCGGATATGGGTTTCTCGGTCGCCTTGTATCAAGCAAGTGGATGGATTGAATGATTGCGGAACCATTTCTCACGAAATAGGGTATTGACGCACCATTATTATCTTTCAGTGTGATGACATCAATATTTAGTGTGCTGAAATCTCCCGCTTTTCCTACTGCTTTGAATTTAATATCTGCGACACAGACATCTCCAATGATTCCACTTTCTCCTGTCTGGAAAGCGACTATTTTCACGAATCCCGAATTATTTATGTTGAAGACGGCGGCATCAAAGCTGCTGTTCCCCACAGCAGAAATATTTAACACAGAAGGGTCGTAAGTGAGATTAATTGTTACTGCACTCACTCCCGGAAAACTCACATTTTTTATCATGATTGAGGATGTAGCAGTCCCACCAGCGCAGACATATATATTTTCTATTGTCACTTCAACCGCTTCAACCGAGGACGCAGGTGTAGGAGAAGGTGCGATAGCATCTCCACTCAGCATTACTGTAGATGACATCACTGACAGCATACATGCAGCCAAAAATAAAATCATCCACCTCATTTCAACTCCTCATATCCGGATATTCCAGCGATATATCTCGCAAGATAAACACAATCGTAAGCATCAACAATTCCATCTCCGCTGACATCTGCAACTTTCTCCTCCAAATCATATCCTTCTATACCCGCTATCCATCTCGCTATATGCATGTAATCAGCGCTGTCAATCACTCCATCTGCATTCACATCACCATTCAGGAATATGCAAACTTTTTTCTTCTCCCCTCCTGCATTTATCTGGAATTCTCCCGGTGGAACGCCTTTCGTGCTCACTTCCAGCTCAAAACGACCTTCAGAATCGGCAGTCACCTTTATTGATGTCTTCACGATTAAATGTACAGCATCCGCACCTTCCAAGGCATCTCCATATACCTTAATGTCCTTCTCCCTATAGATGTCTATGGGTATACCGTAGAAATCCATTGGAAACGAGACAGAAATTGTGGCAGTGCCGTTCGTTGCGTTCAGAGGACCTTCAAGAGGATATTCGATTTCAATTGTCTGCCAGAATACAGAAACAGGATATATTGAAATTCTAATGTTTTTTACATTTTCAGCAGTTACAGAAATGGTCTTCTCACCTGGAGGAATTTCAATTCCTTTAAACTCCTCACAATACCTTCCTTCAGAGACTGGTGTCGAAATCTCAAACGAAGCGCCTAACCATACATCTTCATTAGGAGAGGCTTTCCCCCACACCTTCACTTTCTCACCCTGTAATACCACATCTGGAGTTACATTCAATTCCGTCACAGTTGCACTCCCTATGATAGGAAAAATAAGGAAAGCAAGAGCAACTGCACTCGTCCACACAAATATTTTCCTTTTCATGCTCTACTCAATGTGCTTTTACCCCTTCGTATGCTGCCGTTCCTATAATACTTCAAGCACCTTTACTGCTACGATTACCATAAATACGAACAAAAGAGGGTTAATCGCCACAGATGCCATTTTTCCGAGCATGCTTGCCTTCTGACCCTCACTTGCACTCGCCAATTCCTTCAATATGAGCAGCGATATTAACACAACCGTGCTCACGGCTCCAAATACCGCCGCCTGCCCCAACGCCACCACCGTCGTAGTGGTGGTCGTGGTTGTTACTGTTGTCAGCATGTTATGCCCTCTTGGGCGGGCATATAAAATCTTTTCGGTTCTGGCTAAAATCTTTTCGATTCTGGCAACTCATATTGAATACCCTTCCCCCTCGCCCCTGCCGCAGCGAATCCCCCAACGGAGGCAGGTTGTCTCCACGGCTAAAGCCGGGAGATTCTCGGTCTGTTAGGCTTTCATAACTTTCATAACCTTCATTCTACTAAATTCTAGTGGCAGCCCCTGCTATGGGCGTTGTATAGCCCATAGCCCACTGGAGTATGTCACATTATCCTTCCCATGCCTTTACCCTTTCTTATGCTATAAGCTGCAAATAGGCATAAAAGCACTACCAGAAGAATTCTCCCCCAGAGCGACATTACCGGAACTTTCTTTCCTTCTGAAACCCCTACCGAAGTAACATTTACTCTCTTGCTGACGCTTACCCCTCCCGGATGCCCTTTATGCCATGACGCCTTTACAACTACTTCCACGGGTGCCGTTTCATTAACAGATTCCAGAATCAAATTTGTGTATGCTTTCCCATTCGCATCTGTTTGCGCAATACTTTTTGTTAAATAATATCCGCTTTCTTCGCCTTTTACTTTCACTTCCTCTATTTCAAATTCAATTACAAACCCCTCGGGTTTGGTAAGGTTTCCTTCCCACTTCTTTACTGTTGCTATTACTGTTATATTTGCATTAGAATTAACAGTTGTGGAATTGACAGTTGACAATGTCATCTCTGTTACTTTTGGTGGGGGAGGCGGTGTTAACTTGCAAATTGAAGGTGTTGGGAACGTTAATATAGATATTAACATTAACAATAATATTATAAGAATAATACTAATACTACTTATACTAATACTACTACTTGTTATCTCCTTCCTTCCGCACCTCTCTCTCATCCCCCTTCTTATCCTCATTAAAAAAAATAAAGGAGGAAGAGAGGTATTATTTTTTCTTTTTATTTATGCTTAAAACCATTAGCAGACTTAGCAGCCCTATTAACGCAGCAATACCAATTGGCGTAAGCACTGGAACCTTTTTACATTCTACATACACGAATGCATCGTCCTCATCCGAAACAGGACCAGAACACCAGCTACTATTTGCCGTCACATACGCAACATCCCTAAGCATTCCGCATGCTTCCGGGTCAACGGTCGCATTGAAGGTAATCTCAAATGATTCCCCTGGCTCCAGCGGTTCGAATTGTGTTAAGTTTCCAGGAGTTGTGTTATAACCCCACCAGTGGATTGTGAAGTGTATCCATCCACCCGGACCAATCGAACTTAAAAGTCCATCTTCATGTGGAGTTGCTGCATCTGCATATGTCAGTCCCTTATTCGCTTGCTTAAGCGGTAGTACATCCGTCACTGAAAGATTCGTGAGGTTTACGCTTCCTGTGTTCGTAATGATCAATGTAAATGTCACTGTCTCGCCGCGTTCCGCACTTATGCTATTCTCACCATTTACCAGCTTCTCGATGCGTATCCCTACCATCGCCTTCACCCCGAAGTCATGCCTCGCTTTCCCTCCCGCTGGAACTGTCACATTTCCCTCTGTTGCGCTCCCTCTATCATCGTCGCATTTCGGGCTTAGATGCGCTGGAAGTTCACTTGCATTATACCTCACCGTATAATTCCCCGCAGGTATATTTGTGAACTTGTAATATCCACTTGCATTTGTCTTTGTCGTGTTTACAACCGTAGAATCATTTAAAAGTTCAACTGTAACGTTTGCAACTCCCGGCTCAGGATAATCCGGATTGTATTCGCAGTTACAGCTCCTGTCCTCGTAAATGTATCCCTCCAATTCGCCCGTTGTTATTTCGTAAAAACTGAACGAAGCGTTATCGGTAATATTGATAATCCTGAGCGTTTCCTGATATTCTTCAGGGTTACAGCCGGTTGGGTCAACTATCTCGAACCACTTCTTATTTTTTACTCGCACTGTGACATTTGCGCTTTTTTCATTACAGACCAAAGTAGCTTTGGCTATTCTATTAACAGTTTTATTCTCATAGACGCTTCCTCCTGATTCGTTGAAATAACCGGCGTTTGTTTTAAATACAACGGTAACCTCCTCTCCAACGCCTCCAAGGCAGTAATCAACCTTAGCTTCAAGCTCTACTGGCTCTCCCTTGACATAACTTCCAGTCTTTGGACTGATTGTGATGTTGTACGGAACATTTTGGTTTATCGATTCATTGATAAACTCACAAGCTAACGGATGTGCAGTGCAGTTGGGTATCCAATTTGACTCCCAGTCCGGGTCACCTGGAGTTGCTGTATGATTATATCGGGGCGTGCCGAGTCTGCAGAAAGTTTCGTTTATGTACCAGAAATACCATACTGCGGATTGCCCCGCAGAGACGTTATAGCAATGATCGCAGTCAATAGTCCAGTTATTCAATATATATGCGATTGAATTGTTCTTACAAGTTGGTTCCGCAATGTATACTGATGCATTGAAAGTTTGTGGTGGACTGACGGGCACTGTGAGGTTTATACAGAATCCATAATAGTCCTCTCCAATAGTGTTATCCATGATGTGGAATAAGGGCGTACGGCGTGTTATGTAATCCCAGCTTGTATTTGTCACATTATAAAACCAGCCTTCTGTCGTTGTCGTAGCACCGGTGCAGCAAGCAGAATCAATGGTCATATTATGGTCGCATGGCTGTGCCGAAGCAACTGAGCTAAGCGAAGCAATGCATAAAAGGGCTGCTAATAGGGCTACCACTGTCGCTGTTTTCCTTATCATCTTATCCATCACCACCTCCCTCCTTATATAGTCATTTGAGGAGTATTTAAACTTTTTGGTGTTGAAACGAGGGATGAAAGAAAAGTTTATATATGAGGGGGGAAAGGGGTTAAGGAGGGGGAAAGTTTTGGAAACGGGGGATGAAAGCTCCGAAAAGTTTATATATAGGAGGGGGAAAGGGGATGAGGGAGGGTTTCATGCTCATCCGTATCCACGGATGAGAGCGCCGAAAGGGGCGCTATATACCGAAGGTTTTAAATAGACATAGGGGAATAGTGGAGGGGGGGATAAATCCCCTTAGGAGGTGATGACCGGGAAAATGGGTGCGAAGGGCGAAAGCAAAAAAGGCATAATAGGGCTGGCGTTAGTGGCGATGATGATTGCTTCGATATTCGGAGCAGTTGCGCCGACGGCGATTGCGTATTATAACCCACCAGGTCCAGCGTATTCAAATTCTACTGTAAGGATATATGGTGCAGATGAAAAGGTGGCTCCTCTAAGATATGACAATTGGACACAGCCGTTCGACCCAACGGTAATACCTTCTGATTCTATAACATTCAACCCCGCAATAATAGAGGAAGTAGGGGAGGCGGATCAGAATAATAGTGATATAAAGACATACCTGAGGATGTGGTATGAGCCTGCGCATCCCTTCTCGCAGGAATCTAATCCAGCAATTATAACTGAATACACATATATGATAATTCATAACAAGCACAAGACGCCTTGGCATGCGAAAGAAGGTGACACTCTTGGATACCTGCTCCCGATAGTTGAAGTGCCAAATCAAACGGGATTAGGTGGCTATGAGAACACTGGTGATGGAATATATCCAGCAAATCCAAACGCGCTGCGTATTGCAGAAATAGACGGAACAACAGCTCCTTATGGCAAGACAGTGAATGGCACGATAGCAATAGAGAAGAAATATTTCCTTGAGTCTGGAAAAACAGTTCAATTCATGGATTACAAAGTGAAATATCTGTGGACAGGGCTGTATGGAAGTCCAGTTGTCCTGGCGATTTATTACGCAGGGAATGTAGAAGATGAATATCTGGGTCTCATTGAGATAGGCGAGAATGAAACAAAGTATATAAAGAGAGACGGCTCAACAAGCGATTCATTTGATAGGCATCATCCGTTCTATGTGCACTTCCAGTTCAAGACGCAAGAACACACGGTAGGGATAGATGTAGGCAGGTATCTATGGAATTGCAGTATCTTCTATGTTAATGGCGTAAGATACGAGGTTCCTGCGGTAGAAGTGCTGGACACGGATGGAGATTACATTGCGGATGCGTTTAAGTATATCACGATAAGAGCGATTCTGCCGAAAGCACCAACTGACGGGCCTGATGAGCTAAGAGATGATGGGGATGCAGTGTCTTCAATATGGATAGATACTATTAAGCCGTATGAGAGAATACCAGTTTTGCCGCCGTTCAACATGGAACACAAGATAATAGATGACATAAATGTTCCGCTCTGGGCACCGCTCAAGCACTTAGACAAATGGCCGGAAGGAGACCCGAATGGACCTCTCGGTGCGGAATACTTCCCGTGTGCGGAGCGCTTCTTAACACAGCAGCATCCGCCTGAGGCATGGCTCACTTACTTCAAGGCGGTGCCAATAGGTGCTGCGCCGGTTACTGACCCGGAGCTGTGGGATGGACCTTACTATCCGGGCGACCCGAGAGTTAACTGGGACGAGTGGATTGCTTGGGATATATCGGCGCGTATCATTGATGACGTTCCCGCGCTAAACATGAGTTACATAGCGGAGGCGCAGGAGGAGAGGTATTCGACGAACTTGCTGGAGAAGTTGATGGAAGAAGGAGACGAGTCAGAGATCTTAGAGAAATGGGCGAAGTTCGACATCTGGTCGAGACCTGATGATTACACGGAGTTTATACTGCCTGAGTGTCCGGATGTGGTGGTGAGCTGGAGGACAAATCAAACGGATCACACGATGAGCTTGCCTGGAGATTATTTCATAATGACTAATCTTACCGTTGCTCCAGATCAGGTGCTGGAGAATGCTTCGTTCAACAGAGTGGCGTTCTGTTATGACCAGACGAATGAAACTGCGAAACTGGATGGTAAGGACTGGTGGGTTGAACCTGGCATGGACGGAAAAGACCTCTACATCAATTCGGCTTATGGCCCAGGTTGTAAGAGCCCGTCGTGTTATGCCCAGAATGTAACGTTGAGGATTTACGGTGGAGCGAATAACGCGCCGGTAAGATATTCAAGTTATGAGCAAGTATTCAACCCGACAGTGATAAGGAAAGATTCCATCACGTTTGATGCAGCGATAATGGAGGATGTGGCGAAGGCACAACAAAAAGACACGGACGTGAAAGTTTATCTGCGCACTTGGTATGACACTGCATATCACTATGAGCAAGAAGATGCGCCTTCGGTGGTAACAGAGACGACATACATGCTGATAGACAACAAACACAAGAAGCCATGGCACGGTTCAGCAGGCGATACATGGTTCCCATTCCCGATTGCGGAGAATGAATCAACGGAACAGATAGGGCTGGAGCTGTTCGAGAATGTTAACGGGACGCCAGCGAGACCGGGTGTTGTGAAGCTTGCGAAGGTCGAGGGCACGCCTGACGATCCACACGGTCTTAACAAGACAGTAAACGGGTCTATATGGATAGAGAAGAAATACTTCTTAACCAACAATTCGGGACGGATTCAGTTCCTTGACTACAAGTTCGAGTATGTCACTACGAAGTGGAATGCAACAGTGGCAGTTGTGGATGTCTGGTATGCGGGTAACAAAGAAGATGTCTATCTTGGAAGGAAGGAATTCAACGAGAGTGTGACCTACTGGCTCAAAGATGACGGAAGTGTAACGACAACTGGACCGGTGCCGCCGAGAAGGACGACATATGTGCACTTTGAGTTCAAGACGCAGGAGCATGCGATAGCAATAGATGTCGGTAAGGTGCTGTATAACTGCAGCGTGTTCTACGTGGACAGCGTGAGATACGAGGTTACCGCAGTAGAGACCCTTGACTTAAACGGAGATGGAAAGTGTGAGAAGTTCAAGTTCATCACGCTCAGAACACCATTCCCGAAAGATCCGACAGGTGCACCGTTCTGCACAGAGAAACTACGTGATGATGGGCGTTATGCATCTTCGATATGGATAACTAAAATACCGCCATGCCATCCGATACCGGTGCTGCCGCCGTTCAACGAAGTGCATTCAATCGTGGATGACACGGATGTGGTGCTATGGGCGCCATTGAAGCATATAGACAAGTGGCCACAAGGAGATCCACATGGTGTCCCAGGTATAGAATGGTTCGGAAATGCGAGTGAGAAATTCATGACGATGCAAAGACCACCGCATGCGTGGTTGAAGTTCTTCCGTGCAGTGCCGATAGGCGTGCCTGGTATGCCAACCGACTGGCAGTTATGGGAGACCTATGGAGGGCCGTTCTATCCACCAGAGAACCCCTGCTCTGATCCAGATTGGCAGCACTGGATAGGATGTGATGTGTCACAGCGTATCATTGAAGGAGTAGAGCCGCTGGAGTTCTGCTGGCTGAGCGAGGGTAAAGAACCGAGGTTCTCAACGAACTTGCTGGAGGTCCTGAACGAGAAGATAACATGGGAAGAACCTATTGAAGAATCCTGGACGAAATACGACATCATGACGATGCCAGACGAATACACAGAGTTCAGATTGCCGGTAATACCCTCGATAGACCCAGAAGTGTATATTGGTGGTGACTTCCAGGATACGTTCCACCCAGACACAAGGCTATATCCAGGAAGCTACCTGATAACGACTTCGTTCTTAGCTCCGAATGCGAATGGAACCTTGAACCCCAATCAGTCATGGTTTGAGATAAACAGGTTTGCATTCACTTTCAATGCAAGCGATGGCAGAGGCATATACATGGAGGAGGATCCGGTAATAGAAGAGGGAACACCAACGATCACGCTGAAGAAAGGCATTAATTATGTCTCACTACCGGTAGAGCCAAATGGTAGCGCAACTCCTGAGGAGATATTCGGCGCTGACTGCGAGGTTTGGGCATACGATGTCGGCACTGGATGGTATCATCCATCAGTGTTAGAACCCGGCAAGGGATACCTCGTCAGGAGTCCAGAGGATAAAACGGTAGTAATAGAGGGAACGACAGTGGATATTCCGTGGGAGACGATCAAGGAAGGTCTCGCAGAGGGATGGAACCTGGTCGGTTCTGACAGCGATGGCATAGTGATTGGAGATAAAACAGGACTCGACGTCTTTGTCTGGAATGAGAACAACCGGATATGGGATCAACTGGAAGAAGGCGATACGCTGAAGAGCGGAGAGGCATACTGGATACTCAAATAGCCGTAGAAGTAAATCGAGTCGGTACAAGTAAAAGCGAAAAAGATAAAAAAGTTTTTATTTTTTTTCCTCTTTTTTCTTGAAATGATAAATGAATGGAACGGGGGTGAGGAGATAGGGGGATGTGGAAAAGGATAGGTATTTTATCGGTGGTCGTGTTGTTTTGTGCATGTGTGGTAGCAGCACAGCCGAATATAGTGGAGCTTAGGGATTTGATAAAGGTGAGTGTATATCCTGCGAGCATACCTGCTGATGGTGTCTCAACATCAAGGATAGAAATCGCTGTTTTCTCGCCTGAGAGGCTCGGGGGTGGACCCGCAGCTCATACTGAAGTTGAGATTTCAACGGATTTGGGAACGCTCATGGATGCTGAGAATGAGAGCAATTCAGGCAGCAAAATCACATTATTTACAAATGACACCGCTATCGCAGTCGCTCTATTATCTGCTGATGAACCAGGAAAAGCAAATATCACCGTGAGAGCACCATCAATAGAAGAAGCAATAAACCTTGAGCTCGGAAATGAAACAACAGTCTATATCGTCAAAAACAGCACAACGATAACTTTCTTGAAGGAGAAGGTGACAAAAATTGATTGCGGATGGAGATTTTACTTGAAGAAAGGTGTGGACTACATATCAATGCCTGTTATTCCAGATGGCGATGCAAGTCCTGATGCGGTGTTTGGTGCGGATGTGGAGATATGGGGGTGGAATGCGACATCTCAAAAGTGGGTTCATCCAAAGGTCTTAGAAGCAGGTAAAGGATATATGATACGATGTCCAGAACATAGACGAGTAGACATATATGGAACAAATGTCGGGACCATTACATGGGGAATGATAATATCAAATCTTAATGATGGATGGAATCTTATCGGTGTTGGTGATAAGAATGTTGAGATTACAACAAATAGTCCAAATATAACAGTGTTGGGCTGGGATGCAGTTTATGATAGATGGATTACATTGCACAAAGGCGATATATTATATAGAGGACGCGGATATTGGATATATAAGGGGTAAAACATATGAAGGAGAAAAGAGCGGTAAGGGGAGGGATAACTGCGATAGCAGTAATTGCGATTGCCTTTTTTGCCTTTTCTGATGTTGTGACGCTGGCACAGCCGAATATAGTGGAGCTTAGGGATTTGATAAAGGTGAGTGTATATCCTGCGAGCATACCTGCTGATGGTGTCTCAACATCAAGGATAGAAATCGCTGTTTTCTCGCCTGAGAGGCTCGGGGGTGGACCCGCAGCTCATACTGAAGTTGAGATTTCAACGGATTTGGGAACGCTCATGGATGCTGAGAATGAGAGCAATTCAGGCAGCAAAATCACATTATTTACAAATGACACCGCTATCGCAGTCGCTCTATTATCTGCTGATGAACCAGGAAAAGCAAATATCACCGTGAGAGCACCATCAATAGAAGAAGCAATAAACCTTGAGCTCGGAAATGAAACAACAGTCTATATCGTCAAAAACAGCACAACGATAACACTTCTGGAGCCTGAAGTGACTCCATCACCTACTGAAGTAACGCCATCACCTACACCGCCTACACCTACACCATCTCTGGCGCCTACACCCTCTCTGGTGCCCTCTCCGTCTCTTCTAACGCCATCACCTACACCGCCTACACCTACACCACCGCTACCAGGGACACCATATGAGACGCCTACACCCCCAGCGGAACTGACGCCTACGATTTCACCTTTACTAACACCAACAGCAACGCCTTCGCCAAGTCCTACACAAAAGCCATTTGGCTTTGAAGCAGTTTTCACAATTATTTCGCTATTCGTGGTAGCATATATAGTGCTGAGAAGAGGAAAATAGCCGAAGTTGCGTTGATAACATCAGTAGGAGAGAAGATACCTATGAAGCAATAAGAAAAGACGGGAGCAACAGAGAATCTTTGTTCAATTCAATGACAGAAGTAAAACAGAGGACTATTTAATTAGATTTATGAGGGAGATGTTGTTTTTACCTTTGGACATCCTGCCTCAGTTTGTCATCAGTAGCAAAAGGAGCATGTGATTGTGAAAGTAAAATCAGAGGCAAAAAGCAATGTCGGGAAAGAAAAGCTATATGTAAGAGGCGAGGGGGAAGCTTCCACTTCCTTACCTCTCGTCGGAGATAATGCTGTTGATGGCGCTGACAGCTTTCTCTTCAAAATGCTTTTGAAGCCTTAAGTTGCACATTTGTTATGGTAAAGAGGGGGGAGGAGATGGAGAAAAGAAGAAAAGTAGGAAAAAGAAAGAAGGTTGAGCGGGACACTACCCATAGGAATATAGCCATAGTAGAAAGGGCGAGAGAGATAGAAGAAGCATTAAAATACGTTGCGCTTTTCTTAGCTTTCTGTCTTGCTTTTTATCTTGTTTATTATTTTCTCAGGTTGCGATGTTCGTTATCATTATTAAATGACATGACAGCGCTCATTTTGGGCAGTATTTTCTCGTTATGCGGTGCGAATGTGATATTAAAAGGAGCAACACTCTCTATTAATGGTTTTGGATTGGAGATAATAGATGAATGCACGGCAGTATTTTCCTCAATTGTTTATTGCTCAGCGGTATTAGCGTATCCAACGACGTTAAAAAAGAAATGCATAGGTATTGGTTTTGGCGTGCCCGCTCTTTATACGATAAACATCCTTCGCCTTTCCATATTGACGCTCATCGGTATTTATCATCCTGAGATGTTTGAATTCGTGCATGTGTATCTCTGGCAAGCTTCTTTTATCATATTCGTGGTCGCGATCTTCCTTTTATGGCTTAATTTGATAAAAAGGGCGGAATAATAACTTTTAACTGCATTAGGAGGGGAAAAATGAGAGGTGAGACTACCGAAAAGCGAGAGGCGAATAGTAGTGAGAGTGGGGGAGAAGGAGAAGAAGGAAAAGAGAGTAGGCTTAAGTTAAATGTGAGTTCAAGGCAGATTATAATATTTCTGATCGAATTTATGTCTGTTTCTGTGGTATTTTTATGTATATGGTATTATATTGGTGAGTTTTATCAGTGCGTTATTTTCTTCTTCGCTAAAAATATTTTGATTGCGATGGGATATACTCAGTTGCAAATATCAGCTGTGAGGTTATCACATGCATATCTAGTGAATTTCAATTTGGTACCTCTTTTTGCGTTAGCGATAGCAACACCGAAGATGCCTCTGAAGTCGAGAATTGAGATGCTTACGGTAGGCATCCCTCTTATATTTCTTCTGCATGTTTTTGATTTAGTGGCGCATTTTCCGATGTATTTTTATGGTTCGGAAATTGCGAAACTTGTTGTATATTCAATAGGAGTTGGCAACGTGGCAATGCCTTTTGTTATATGGTTCGTATTTTTCGTTAAAAAATTTTATTAAGCCTTTTGTCGAAAAAAGAAATGCTTTACGCATTTTGAGGCTTTATAGCATTTCGTAAGCAGCAATTCATAAGTGAGGAATGTGGAGAAAGATGAAGAATGCTCTTTCTAAGAACCTGTGCTGAGAAAGTGAAAACTAAATGCGGTGGATTCTGTGGTGTTATCTTCCAGTTGCTTGCAAGACCCCTTCCGAAAGGGGAGGATACGCAAGGTGATGTGGGTAGTTAAGTTTAAATAGCATACTGCATCTTGTAGTCCACTCCTTAACGAAAGGAAATGCAGGGCTTGTGCCGTCCCGAGGATGCATGGACTCGAAGCATAAAGCTTCGGGTGAATGCCTAATCTTCCAGCTTTGCGGAGCTTCCAGGAAACCCCTTGCGTAACCGAGGGGGGTCACTTGCCTGATGCTTTACCTCTGGCTCTACTGTTTCTGCGCTGTTTGTCGAAGAATATCCCATGTCTCTTTTTAAGGCATGAGCTATCACAACACCAAGAGCGGACAAACCCGCAATGCCCCCCTCATCGGCAAGAGCCTCTTTTCCGTTGAAGAGGTGAGGGGCGTGGGCGCACATCCATCGTTGTGGTTTTCTTGCGCAACTTTTATAAAGGGAAGACAAAGGGTAAGGGGGTAAAAGGGAAATGAGGGGCGGGGATATGGGGGCGCAGGCGCAACCCGACGCAAGAGCGCTCCTTGACCTCCACATGCTGGAAAAAGTAGGGGGCTTGAAAAGCTATGGGAGCTGGGGGAAAGAAAACTTTATAAAAGTATGAGAAAGGGACATCCTTATGTCCCCCTAAAAGCGAGGGGGGATAGGATAAATAGAGGGGTGAAAGAAAAGAAATGACAGAAAGGGGGGGAAAGAAGGAAAAGGCAAAGAGGGGAGCAGAAAAAAGCAGAGAAAAAGTGATAAGTAGCTTTGTAGTGATTTCTATTGTTCTTTCAGTGCTTGCAGCTTCGGTAGCTACGGTAAGTGCACCGGTCCCTCCTCCTGGACCAGCCGTAACTGAAATAGTAGTGACTGCGAGTCCTGAAAGCATACCTGCGGATGGTTCTTCAACATCTACTATAACGGCAACGGTGACAGGTTGGACAGGGGCCGGTCCAGGTAATTTTTCAATCGGTTTTACTATAATATCACAGCCAGGAGGAGTATCTTTGCATCCAGAAATTGTTAAAACAGACGAAGAAGGAAACGCCTCTACGACTTTAACTGCAGGGACTACACCAGGGGAAGTGATTGTCAAAGCCTATGCTATATCCAACGAAAGTGCTTTTGACTACGTAACTATTACTTTAACCGGACCGCCAAAAATCGTGGATTATGCACCAGAATCGCCGGTGAAGGACAACGAAGGAGCAGCGAGAACATTTAGCATTACCGTTAATCAACCTGCGAAGGTGACATGGCTGATAAACGGCACGGTTAAGCAAATAAACGAAAGCGTGCCAGCATATACACCGTGCAATTACACGAACGAAAGCGCAGTAGCGGGTGTATGGAACGTGTCCACTTTTGTTGAAAATCCGAACGGAACTACGATGCAGACATGGATATGGAAGGTGTCAAGATTAGAAAGGATAGAAGTTTTGCCCTCAGAGGCGACGTTGCAAGTTGGCGACGAAATGGACTTTAATGCTATTGCTTATGACCAGTTTAACGAAACAATGTCAGGCATTATATTCACATGGAGCAGCAGTAATACGACAGTCGGCGAAGTTAATGAAACAGGTTTTTTCATAGCGAAATCACCAGGAGAGACATTTGTGAATGCAACTAATCGGAGCGTGGTTGGCAGCGCACACGTGACCGTCACACCAGGACCTTTAGCGAGAATAGAGGTGAGTCCAAGCGAAATAACATTAAATGTGGGCGCGACTTATCAGTTCGAGGCGAAGGGATACGACAAGTTTGATAACGAGATTCCGGGACTTACATTTACATGGACAAGCAGTAACGAGACGGTTGGAACGGTTGACGCAAATGGGTTGTTTACTGCTAAATATCCAGGATTTACATTTGTGAATGCGACTAATCAGAGCGTGGTTGGCAGTGCAAGAGTGAATGTGACATATACTCCTGAGGTTACTACTGTGGTAGTTTCGCCAAGTAAAGTCACTTTGAACATAACGGAAACGCTACAATTCACTGCTACCGCTTACGATCAGTATGGAAAGGAAATACCCGGCGTAAAATTCACATGGAGCAGCAGTAACGAGACGGTTGGAACTGTGAATGAAACAGGACTCTTCACTGCGCTCTATCCAGGATTCACATATGTGAATGCAACGGCTCCAAATGGTGTAAATGGAACAGCCTCGGTAACAGTGACATATACACCAAAAGTGACAACAATAATAATTGAACCGGCAGAAGTCACTATATATGAGGGCGATACACAGGAATTCACAGCTACCGCCTATGACCAGATAGGGAAGGAAATGCCGGAGATAACGAGTTTCACATGGAGCAGCACCAACCTGACTGTTGGGACGGTATCTCCAACAACGGGTAAAACCACGGTCTTCACGGCACTTAAGGCTGGAAACACAACGGTAATTGCATCGGCAGCGGGAGTATCTAATACTTCGGCGGTGCATGTTCTTCCGAGACCTGACTTAGTTGTTGAGGAGATAATGCCAAATCCTGATTGCGGCGGCTATTTATTCGCAAATGAGAGCAATGAGATACGCGCAGTAATAAAGAACAATGGCAGTGGTGATGCATTACCATTCAATGTCAGCTTCATTATAGGCGGTTTCAGTAAAAAAGAACATGTTGATGGTTTAGCTGCGGGTGCAAACACAACAATATGCATTACTGACCCAACGAAAAGAAATGCTGATGACTCGGTAACAATAATAGTTACTGCAGATTGCGATAATGAAATTAACGAAACAAACGAGATGAACAATGACAAAAGCATCGGAAAAATAGTAGTGAACAACGGATATAAGGGTAAGCGATACACGAGTGGCGAGGATATATCCACATGGAGGACGTATGAACTCAACGGCAGCGTGCTATATTCGGTTGGCGATAGCTACTACCTGAGCGCATGGTCATACCCGAACTGGACAACATACATGGTCAACTGGAATGCGAGCGACCTGCCGGTTCCCACGGGAGCAACCGTCGTAGAGGCGAGATTGTATGTGATATACACGTGGGATAAGGCAGGGGTGATGCCTGATGAAGTCAGCCTGACATTCAATGGACAGATGCAAACGCTGGAAGCACACTATTCTGATAGAAAGGGCTACGGCGAGAACGACTATCCATATGGAATGCTGGTATACAATGTAACCGATGTATTCGATACAAGCGGCAACAGAGCGATACTCAATAATATGCACGCCGGCGGTGGCAACGTATCCATCCGTGGTATGCTCCTGGTAGTGGTGTATGCAGATGAGAGCGAGCCGAAGCGACAGATATTTATAAATGAGGGGTTCGACATGCTTTACGGTGGCTCAGATATGTGCACGACCCCTGAGGAGGCGACTGCTTTCGCACCTTTCTCGGGGACGATCGAGAACATAGCGAATAAGAGCGCGAGGTTGATAACTGTGGCGCCTGGCGCTGACGGACCAGAGGGCGAGTTGGTATTCAACGGGCATGTGTGGAACGACGTGTGGAACTTCGCAGGTGATTCACAGATTGGAATTGACGACCGCGATGTCACTGCATATCTGAACACAACGAACGAAGCAGGATTCCAGAGCAGTGGAGATTATATGGAAGCAAGTAATGCGATATTGGTGGTGGAATCCAAAGTGGCAATAACTTTTGAGCTACCGCTTGATGAGGGGTGGAACTTGGTTTCACTTCCGCTAATACCGGAAAACACGTCGATAGATGAAATATTCAAGAATGCAACGGGCGGTGATAGAGTATATGCGTATTCCAACGGGTCATTCACGAGCAGTGAATATTATGAGGGGTATGGCTGGTA
>Ga0190309_1000058_pt1 | contig 38087 bp, 30 predicted proteins | sample 48700767_MG_FD_161656 | JGI IMG/M metagenome (GOLD analysis project Ga0190309, IMG submission 161656) | Hydrothermal vent sediment bacterial communities from Southern Trench, Guaymas Basin, Mexico - 4870-07-6-7_MG | ecosystem: Environmental > Aquatic > Marine > Hydrothermal vents > Sediment ... | reverse complement strand
TATTATTCTTACAACCTTACCTCCATTCCTCACAATTCTATAAAAATCGTTAGAAGTAAGTTTACTTAAAGCTCCTTTAGGTGTAGCTATTTCTTGAAGTATCTCCTGAAGTTGCATTGCTAATCTATCAGGAAGTAAATTAAAGGGTAAAAGATTCAAACCTAATTGAATAACATTTTCAGCAATTACTTCTTCAGTAGTTCCTCCTACAAGGAGCTCATAAAGCTGAGAAAGTTTAGGAGTAGATGGCTTTTTAAAAATGGGTTTTGGTAAGAAATGTTCTGTAAAAGCCTCCAAACCTTGACCTAAAGCTTTGAATTTAGGACCAAAGTTTCTATATTTTATGTTAGAAAAAACTGCTTCAGCTGTGGGATGTAAAAAAGCCAAGACAACAGAAAATACTAATAAAGAAGGATCTACTCCTAAATACTTTTGATGAATTCCTCTTTCAAAAAATTCTCTTAAATTGTTATACTTGGCAGTTCCTACTAGTATTTTAATTAGCTCATCTTTATTTTTATTTTCTACATCTTTTACCCCTCTTGACTTAGCGATTTCTCTTAACTCTGATTCTTTCATTTTATTTAATTCCTCTAATCCAAAACTTCCACTCATTCCTACTAAATAATATCTCCCTGCTATTTTTAAAACAGTAAGGAATTTTTCCCAATAAGTCTTGTTTTGCCATCCAGCAATTAGATCTTCTACTTTCTTTTTACTGGAGGGTAAATTATTTTTCTTAGCTTCTTCTTCTGTTATCCAAAATGCTCCAAAAATATTTTCATAAATATATTTCTCTATAGGATTTCTGGCGGTAGGCAAAAGGTATTCTTTAGTGAGCCAACCTACTCCTTCTACAAATCCAGCTAAAGGTGCCATTATAAAGAAAAGGTTTTTAATAGCATTTGTACCTATAGTAAAAGAAGTTTTGTGTAAAGCAGTAATTATGCCTGCTATTTTTGAAATTTTGCTAACTTGATGAGAAGGTGCTTTCTTTAGCTGGGATAAAGATTTAATGTTTCTTAAAGAGGAAAGGCCTCCTAAGAGCGAAATTCCTGCAAGAAGCAAAGCAGTATAAAGATATTTATCTCTTTCTTTTTTAAGCTCATTAATTTTTTCATTAGAAATATTTGATTGCAATGCTTCAAGTTTTTTATGTATTCTAAACGCTTTCAATCCACAATAACCTGTAGCAACCAAAAAGTCTGCAGAAAGTACAGCAGGTATTCCAAAAGAAGGCTTATTTACTCCTATGTTATACCAATCTTTTATAGAGTAAGTTTGAATTTTAAGAAATCTATGAGGTGTAGAGACAAATTTCTCATAAGCTTCGCCTAAAGCTCCAGTCTTAATTCCATTAACTAATTCTTCGTAAGCTTCTTTCAAATTTCCTTTTTTAATTGAACTCCATATAGAATTAATAGACTTACCTTCTCCTAATAATCCTTTTGGTGGTTCAGGCAGACCTTCATAATAAGATTCTCTGGCTTTTTCTATTCCTTTTCTAAGGGGCCTTCCTAAAAGACCATAGAAAATGATTTTAGAAAGATCATTTCTCCAAGAAGGAGCTGCTTCTTTTGTCCATCCTAAGTATTCTTTATCTTTAAGCCAGGAATCTATCCAGTTTACTGTGGGAGTAAAGATACCTCTTTCAAAAGAATACCATAAAAGACCTTCTCCTAATACCTCTAAAGGAAATAACAAATATTCAGGTCTTCTTCTTAAAAATATACCTAAAAGTGGACCTGTAACTCTTATAAGCCACTTACTCTTTTCATCTTTTATATCCTTAAAGAACAACTTCTCAGCCCCAAAACCGAAAATACCACCGCCTACTAATGCTGCTCCGTCCCTTATAGCAACTCCAATTCTAGCAGGGTTGTTAAAATAACCTTTTGGTTCAAAAAAACTTCTTGTATATTTCCATCTACCACCTGCTATACGCAAGCAAGAAGAAAGTTGAAGTGCACCTATTCCTAATAAAACTTGACCAAGTAAAATAGAAGCAGTTGAAAGAAAATCAGGTTCCTTATTTTCTCTTCTTTTATATCCATAGTATTGGGAAACTAAACCAACAAAAATTTCAATAATGGGATTTATTATCCTACCGCTTATGCCTTTAAAAGAGTAATCTCCTCTTATATATCTTGCTATAGCAGTGTTAGAAACTTTTTGATAAACTGATGATTCTTTTATTTTCGCAGACAAAACACCTAAAAGATTAAAACCTAAAGCTAAACCATAAGAAGATGAAGCTATTGTGTCCATGCTATGAGCTAATTGATAAGCTGTTTGGCGAAAGCTTCTATTTGCAACACCTATACCCAAGGTAAAACCTGTATTCCAGAAAGCAAGAGAAGAAGCTGTTTGATCGGTTTTGGCTAAGAAATAACCCACTTTAGGAATTATTCCAAGTTCTGAAGCAGAAATAATAGACTCATTTTCAAAAATAGCTTTCTTTTGTGCATTCTCCCATTTGTATCCTAAAGGTGCTTTAGTAAGTTTTCTTATATAATCTGCATGAACTTTAAAACCAGTTTTTAACCCTAAATATCCAAAAATGATTGCACCAAATTCAGCGAAAGAAGCTTGAGGAAGATTCTTAGAGAGTTCTTTTAGATTGCCTATATTGAGTAATCCTGCAAATTCCTTTATAACTTCTTTAGGTCTAAGTAGAGTATAAATCTGTAAGCTTCCAGAAGCAGTAGAAATAGCTGTTTCAAAATATGTTGGTACTGCTAAAAGAAGACCAAATTTCCCCCATCTATTAGCAAAATCTAAATAATTTTTTCTTAATATCTGACTCATTAAGTTAATTTCTTTATCTAAAGTAGAATTCATACCTCTCAAAAACATCCTTCCTGCAGATGCAGGAAGACTGAGAACATAACCTAAAGGACCTAATATAGTGAAAGGAGAAAGGGTAATTGTAGTTTTATCGTTCTTTATTTTAATTCTTCTCTGATATTCAAGATAAGCTGCTAAAGTAGAACCTCCTAAAGCTTGAAAATTGCCAAAATATTTAGAGATTATTCCTTTCAAAGGAGTAAAGTTAGAAAAAATATCCTTAACCTTTCCAAATCTTTGAAAAGGAACTACCTTGAAAGAGGGAGAAATTTTATTTATTAAGAAAGGAATTCCTTTCCTTAATATGAATCCTGTAAAGCCTGCTCCTATGCCATATACCGCATACTTAACATTTCTAACATCAACTAAATTATTTGTCTTATAATATCCATACATGTACCCACCAATCCCCCCTAACAAAGGATAAGTTACATAAGGCCGGTTAATATTTGGTAACCTGAAAATTGAGTTTGATGGTAATTTTGCAAAACCTAAATCAACTAATCTTCCCATCCCTTGAACAAGATAACTTCCAAGTATAACTTGAGCTGTTTCTTTAAAGCCCATAATATGAGGTTTATTTTCATAAGCTGTTTGAGCAAGGTGACCTACTTGAGCTGTGTAAATGTTAAACTGTGTCCAGAAAATTGTGTTATTTGAGTTAAAGAATTCTTTTAATTTATTTAATTTATCTAATTTATTTTTATCTAATTTATTTAAAAATTTATTTAAATTTAATTTGCTAATCAATTTGCTAATAGGTGCTACTCTGCCAAAGTAAGGTATTAAAGCTATACCTGCAGAAATTCCAGCTTGTTTAATATCTCCTGTTATATAATAAGTAGTTAGAAAATTTAAAGTAGGCCAAATTAAAGTAGGCCAAAAAAGTTTACCATTAGTAAACTTTACTATCTTTTCAGTTAATCCTTCTTTTTTAGTTAATCCTTCACGAACAAATAATTTTTTACCTGATTCTTTTAGAAATGTTTTTAAACCTATCTGTCTGGTAAATAATTTAAATGCTGTACTTCCTACACCTCTAATTAATGCAGTGCCTCCTCCTATCAATATAGTAAGATCAATCAAATCTTTAGCACATCCATAAGGATGGATGAACTGTGATTGTTGAACTACATCTTCATACAACTGATCTATTCCTTTAACATAAGAGCGGAATTGAACCATATCTTTCCAAAAGCTATATCCTAAACCTTCTTTTTCTATTATCCGTATTTTTCTTCCCTTTATGTTTATCACTCTAACATTTTCTTTTTTTATCAAATCTAACGCAGGACCAATGAGTGAAGCAAAAAGAACTAAACCTCCTGTAACTCCCCTTTCTCCAAAATCTCTTAATTTGGTGAAAACACCAGAATGTGCTTCTTTAATTTTGCCTTCATATAAATCAAAATATCCTATGTTATTAACTTTTTTGCCATTTATATAATAATTATCTGACCTGAATCTTAAATTTTCTTTAAATAAAAAAGTCCAAGCAGTTTTATATTTGGTTAAACCAATTAATTCTTTATTATTAACAAATATTTTTCCATCTTTTACTTGCCAATTAAGTTTCTGCAGCATCTTTATAAAATGATTCATGGAAACTCCTTTGGGAAGATACAAAATTCTACCTTCAATTTCTCCTTCTTTATTGAAAATAATCTTTCTATATTTAGGTAAGACTAAACGAGAATAGTCTATTTGTATAAGTTGGGCATTTTTATCATAAGTTATGCCGTTTTTGTCTATAAGTATTGCACTTTCTCCAGAGACAAATTGAATAGGTCTTCCTTCTTTATTAAAAGAAATAGTAAAACCTATCTGGATGTTATTGGACTGATAAGGAGTAATTTTTACATAAGGAAGAATACGAGAAAAATTATTGTTCTTCATCCATTTTTCTATACTAATTCCTTTATCTGCCTGAATATAACTTTTTACTAATGGTGAACCTAAGGAGGGTAAAGCAAAACTTAAAGTAGGATCTACCAATAAAGTATGAGCTAATTCAATACCTTTTCCTTTTATGTAAAATCGTAGTTTACCATCTTGCCAAGCTTTTTTAAATTGAGGAGAGTTAAATTTTATTATTCCATTTTCAATCTTTCCTACCCGTTTAATTTTATTATTAAGAAAAGCATAAATTTTGTTTCCATCTTTATAATTTTTCACATAGTTATGTATTTGTGATGGGGAAATTTTTGACAAATCTTTTGCTTGTGGTTGCGGTTGTGGAGAAGAACCAGGTCTTGATGGCGTAATCTGTCTAAAAATATCTCTTTCTTTTTTCTCCTTAACATTATTAAAAGCTAAAATCCATCTTCCTTTGCTCCAGCTAGATAAAGAAGGATTAAAATATTGAACACTTAAATCAGGTCTTACTAAGTTTCCTACATTTAAGTATTCAGATGCAGAAGCATTTGGATTTATTATTACCTTTCCATTTTTTATTTTTGCAGGATAAATATTATGTATTGTATTTCTGTTTTTAACTATTGTTTTTTCTATAAAGTAAGCACCTGGTTTTTTTCCTACAACGACTATATTATTTGTTCCTAATTCCTTTATAACACGGACTTCTGGAAATAAAGGTGTGTAAGCACCATTTATAATAGCAACTTCCTTTCCATTTATATTTTTGTATTCTATTATGCCAGCATAACCATTTGCTATTTTCCCTACCCATTTTCTTAAATTAAAACAGGTTCCATCGTGAATAAGATATTTTTTAGCATTAATAATGTAGGAAGGATATCCTAATAGAGGAATAATTTTGTTTGATCTATATTGAGCAAACCATTTAAATTCAGATTTACATTTATTATTTACTTTAATTTCTACTTGTTTAGGATTTACTCCTTGTGTACTTGTGATAGGAAAAACTTCTATTACATCTTTTCTTTTAATAATTTTAGGCTTCTTGTTAGGAGTTGATGACTCAAAAGCAAAGACTGAGAAGAAAGGTATAGGAGTGTGAGGAGTAAAATAAAGATTATAAAGATTTCTTTTGTTAGGAATAAGAAATATTCCCTGCTGATTTTTATTCTGTGCTTGATGATAAATATACTGCCAAATACTATTTCCTCCAATTATTTCTCCTGTAATCTGAGCAATTTTATCTCCAATTTTAATTTTAATAATTAAATCTTTGCCTACATCTTTTCCAAAAGTTTTAAGGAGTATCTCTCCTATTTTTGTTGCTAAGAGGTTCTTATCTTTTATTGATAGCAATTTTTTAATTGTTTGAGTCAATTTTCTCAATTGATTCTCATTAAACTTACCTGAATTTCCAAGAAAACCTACTAAGGCTTTTATTAAAGCTTTTCTCTCAATATTGTTACCGTTAATGAAAGAAAGAATCGTGTTTCCTATAAGACGTATTTTTTGATTTCTTGATAAAATGTAAAATGGAAGAGAATTTTCGAAAATAATATCTTTTAATTCTACACGGACAAATTTCTTTTTATTAATATCATAAAGTGATAAATCTGTAATTGTAGGAATATTATTTTTAGTCAATGAAAGAACAAAGGCTAATATTTTACCATTTTTATCGATACCAACTTTCATTGGACGAATAAGTTTTCCTATAGGATCAAAGAACTTTATATGTAAAGGTGCATCTTTTTTTATTACCATTAGTGTACCAATATTCACGTCAGTAGGTGAAGCAAGGAGGCTATAATCTAACTCAAAATAATTCTCTTTTCCTAAATTTAAATTGTAAATCTCTTTTAACTTGTTTGGATAATCTTCAGGAAGGAATGGAGCAGAAGAAATCCATTTATTTTGAGCAATATTTTCCCAAACATCAGGAGAAATTTCTACTCCTAAATAAGTTATCTTGTCTCCAAATCTTTGTTTTGCTCTCAATAAAGCTTGGGTGAGTAATTTTATGTCTAATTTATCTGGGGGTCTTTCTTTAAATAATGTTACTATACCTTTTTTATCATAGTTATATTTATCAACAGGTGTGTTAGCAATTAAGTAATACTCTCCATTTTGATCAATAAAAATTCTTAGTTTTTTAAGCTCTTGAACATTGACTTTAGTGTTTCTATCAAGAGGAATATTTCCAGGAAGTAAACTTATTCCATCCCATCCTATCACACCCTCTTTCGCTTGAATGCCATATATACCTTTTTGCATCTCATTAACTCCTAATTCAGCAGAACCTGCAGATATTTTTTTATTATTACCTAAAGCTGTAATAACTCTTCCTTGAGAGTCTTTGAAAGAGCTATTAGGTGTAACAAAGTAAATTTTTCCTAAATCACTATTCACATTAAAATGGACGTCAGGTTTAAAATAAAAGTTACCAGCAATAGAGAGTCTTCCTTCTTTATCTAGAGTGCAGATGCGTAGAGGTGGAACAGAAGGATTTTGTGGATTAAATTTTTTATTTAAATAAAGACCTTCACCAACAGTTACTATTCCATTTTTTCCCATAAAAAGAGTCGTCTTTTTATCTGCATACAAATTCCATGCCATAACAGTCTCTCTACCATTACCATTATTAATTCCAGTAAAAATATGCAGATAAGTAGGTGTATTAAAATCAAACCTTGCTCCTTGAGCAAAATTATCCTGCCACATCTGGTTTACATTTATCATTTCAAGTAGTCCTTCAGCCTCCATTACAGAGGGAGGTGTAAAACCATTGATTTTAAGAAAAGTTGAAGAGTAATAAGGAGAGGAGGTAATTGATTGAGGAGTTTCTTGGTTTGGTTTTGAAGTCATATCTGGAGAGGATTGCTTTATTGTTCCCCAAGGTGTAATTTCTTGTTGAACTTCTTTTATTTTACGAGGATCAGTATTAATAATGAAATTAGAAAGGAAATACTTACCAGAAAATAAAGCTGCTATATGAATATCACCTGCAGAAGAAAAACGAGGAAAAGCACCTATAAGTGTTGCCTTTCTGATATTATTAGGATTTAAATTAGTCATGCTCCAAAGAGTGCCAGCTCCAATGAAAAATAGATCATTTTTTATCATTTCAAGTGTAATCGTTTTTCTTATTTTTAAATCTAATTTATTAATTTCCTCCATTAACTTGTTATAAGTAGAAGTGTCTTTTTGTCCTTGAGCTTCAAGTTGATGAATTTGAGCTATTAATTTACGTTCCTCTCCCACCAAATCATTAAATTTTTCTACTATTTTTCTTAATCTATTTTGCCTCTCAGGAGATAAGAAAACTCTAATATCTCCACCAGGTGTTAAATAAGCAGATCCATCTGTCCAAATTAATCCTTTACCTACCTTTGTTATTTTTATGTTTGAAGACTGCTCTTCAGTAGCAATATTTGTTGGGACAATGGAAATTTTAATGGGTAAGAACTTAGGTAAATTTTGTTGAAGTCTATTGAGAGAGGAAAATAATGATTCTAATTCTTTTTGAAGTTTTTGCCTCTGCATTTGTGAAATTCCTGGTTGACTTAATTGGTTAATTATTTGCTGTATTTCTTGCTGGTATATTTTTTGTTTTAAAAATTGTGCTCTTAATGAAGAAGGAGCAGGATAAGTTATCCTTCCATCAAGTGTATAAATTACATAACTATATTTTTTCCAATCTTTGAATTCTTGATTTGGTGTTACCCATATTCCATTATTTAATATAGTCCCTTTTCTTCCAAATTCTACCTTCATGCCTGCTGTACATACAGGTTCATTGGAGAGAATAAACATTCTATAAGTTGAGTCTGGTAAGGTAGTTTTTATTTTTGTTGATTTATCATAATCTGCTATTTTAAAGATATCTTTATGTTTTTCTAAATCTTCAAGATCTTTCAAATCCTCTCCAATTTTTTGTTTATAATACTCCTTTAATTCTTCAACAGATTTAAATTGCTCACCATTTAGTTTTCTAAACACTGCCAAAATAAATTGCTCTGAAGATAATTCTTCTTTTCCTTTCACTGTTGTTTGAAAGACTTTAGCTTGAATTTCTGGTTTAGGTAAATAGGTCTTTGAAAGTTGAGTGGGAGGATTTTTGAAATCTGGTAGGTCACGGAAAATAGTGTTGTTAACTATTATAGGATATTTATCAACACCAACTGCCCAACCATTAAATTGAGAAGATAGATCAGGAAATATTTTTAAACCTTCTTTTAATTCTTTTCCATTATAGGTAAATTTTCTATTTGTAGAAGCTTCTAAAGCAGCTGTTCCTATATCATTAGGACCTGGTGTAATTAAAACTCCATAAATGCCATCTCCTTTGGTTACTACATTATTATTTCCTGTATAAAAAGTAGCTGATTTTTCTATTTTACCTCCTTTTACTTTAAAATAATTTATTTGTTTCTTAATATCTCCTTGAGCAACTTCAGAATAACGATAAATTGTAGAAGTAAAGCTTTTTAACTCTCCTTCTTTATCATATTGAAAGTTTAATCCTGAAGGGTTAAAAGCGAAGTTTCCTCTCCAGGTCTTATCATTTTTATGTGCTACTGAATAAAATATAGGATTATTGGGCTCGTACTTTCCTTCTTCAGTAACAAACACTTTATAATATTGATGCTTAGAGTACGGAGAAAAAGGTGTTCCTCCTAAAGGTATGCTTTTATCAAAAACGCCATTAAATTCTGATTGAGTTATTATTTTTTGATCATTAGAGTTAAACTTTTTAAAAGATATATCTTTCCAAAGATAGTCTGTAATATTTTCTGTAAAAATAGGTTGGTATTTTCCTATATTAATCTTATTGATTTTAGGAACAATAGAAGCGCTATCAAACCTATCAAAAGAAGTTCTTCTTATTATAAAACTCTCACTAAAAGAAGGTGAAAGATTTCTTAAGAGCTCAATCTGGTTGCACTTGTAGTCATATGAGATGCTTATAAATCTTCTTCTGTCCGGAAAATCTCTTATTATGAACCCTTTACCTATTCTTCCTATTCCTTCTTTATATACCCCTCCAATATAGAATATCTGCCCTACTGATGTAGCTCCTAAGCCTTGCCCAAAAGTCATTGTTAGCACACCCGCTATATTTACCTGGTTATTAAATAAATCTTCAAGAAGTTCTCCAGGAATCAAAGGATTACTACCTCCTACAATGAAAGATAAAATACTATCTTTGTTGAAGTAAACCACCTTATCACCATTTTTAGAATGCCATACTCCTCCGATAGAAGCTAAATTTATTCCTGAATGATTTGGTAAAGAAATTTTGGAGGCAGTTGAGTTTTTATAAACAGAATGAAACCCTTGCTTAAATTTAAAAGCTACCCAAGGAAAGGTAGAATTCTGGTTTATAAATACGCCTCCTGTAAGTGGATTAGTTATTTTTTCCCATTTTTTATTTATATTATTCCATGCCCATACCCCTGATTCCCAATATCCTTTTAAATCTTTAACAGGATAAAAACCTACAAGATGAGGGATAGGGAGCAATTTTCCTTTAAATGAAGACAAATCAATTATTGAAGGATCGTTCCATAAAGCAGGTAAAAATTTTCCTGTAAAGTCAAAAACCTGCCATCCCCATACTTCAGCTTTAGTAGGATTAATAGAAGAAAGTTTCCATTGAGAAGGAAGAATTTGTGCTATTACTAACTTTTCATCTGGAGCAATTGATTTTCTTTGACAAATTTCTTGGCGAACTATTTCATTAGAAGGATAACGAGGATTCCAACCAACTAATTGTAAGAATACTCCTAATATTCCTCGAGAATATTCATAGTTTTGGAGGTATTGGTCTGGACCTAAGTTTATTACTATATCACCAGGATTTGTCTTTCCATTCCATTTTTTAAAAGGAGGCTCTTCACTATATTTTTTATATTCTGATATTAAGCTTTTGATTTTTCTTTTGATTTCTATAAAATTAAAATCATCTCCATTTTTTATTTTTTCTATTATTTCTATTAAATGCTTATATTCCCCATTATATTTTAGCCATCTTAAAAAGTCTTGTGTAAGAGTTATTTTACCTGTAATTCTCTCTTTCCCTAAGAATCCTGGAGTAACTCTTATCTTGACAAATGATTCATCTAAGTACTGAGCAATTGGACTGATTTTTGAATAAATAGCATCAGTGGTGGTTCTTGTGGCTATTGCATGGAGGCTGGAGAAATACATGTGGAGAGGAGTGACCATAAAGCTTTCTGTAGAAGGTGTTTTTCCTGTTCTTTGATAGTACTTCCAGTCCTGGTAGCTCCAGCTTGAGTGAGGTAAACTCCTTGCTCTTCTGCTGATGTCTGACCAGTAAGCATAATAATGAGCTCCGATTGGAGTGTGATAGAGGAAATTTCCTTTTGCATCTAAAGTAGCTATTCCTCCACTGAAAAGATCGCCAAATACAGCTTGGATATTTTGTTTGATCTTAGAAATCTGTGGAGAAAACATTTGAGAGAGACCAAAACTTAAGAAAGAACCTAAATAAGGACTCTTTATCTCAGTAGATAGCCATTGATAACCTGCTGATACCAGACCATGAATAGCTGAATAGGTTATAGTTTTGAATAATGGCAATCTTCCTGTAGATAATTCATTAAAGAAAGAGGAAGCAGCTATGCTAAGTGGTCTTCCTAACTCAGGGTATTTATCTAAACCCCAATGCTTTTCAGCTAAATGCTGAATATATAAACTTACACCTTCTCCTATTACAGGTAGCCATCTTTGCAAAGATAAAGGACCTAAAACATAAGTTTCTTTTCCTTGATATTGAGTTATAGTTCCAGTTATAGGAATTGAAGAAGGACGCACAAAAGTGAGTTTTGAACCTATATTTGGTCCTTTTAAATCAGTTATTCCCCAAGTTCCAACTAACTTTGAGAGAGCTGCATCTGCCAAAGTTGAAGCTGCTAAAGAAGCAAAGTGAGTAAAACCTGAAGAGATCCTCATATCCCATTTCTTTGAATAACCCCATTCTTGAACAGCTGAAGCTATACCTGAAACTATTGCACCATGGACTACAGGAGCCCAGTTTTTACCCCATTTAAAAGGATTTAACTGGTTAATTCCTGAAACACTATTCATTCCTCCTAAAATTGCACCAGCTAAGACTCCACCAGCTATATTTGAAATAGTCCTATTGCATCCTAAAGCTTTGAATAATTTAGGTGCTCCCCAGCTAATAGCATAATTTCTAACAAAAGTGCTGATTGAATTAAAAGATAAATCTGAAGCAAGTAAAAGAGAACTACCTCCTATAATTCCAAATGTATCTAAAGCTCTGTCTCTACGTGTTTTAGCACCTAATATAGATTTTTTAATTTGAGGGGTTAATTTTTCTGATTTTAACTGCAAAGAATGGAAAGGAACTAAAATATAACCTGAAAATTTTTCTAAGAATTTTTCTTTGGGTAAAAAAGTGTTTCCTTTATCATAAAAGAAATATACTTTTTCTTTGTCTATTTTTGTGACCAGAACAAAGTGTCCTTTTGATTTGTCATCTTTATAGGATAGATGAGCTATAAAAGGAGTGATTGAATTTAATTTTTCTAAGTCCTTTTCTTTAACTTTAAAAGAAGATACTCTTAAATTAAAATACTGAGCTGTCTTTTCTAAGGCATATAAAGAATTGTAAATCTTTGGAGAGAGGGCATCAGGATTTATATTTCCTATTAAAATATCTATTAAAATGAGCAAACTTGCTAATTCTTCAACTCTTACATTTTCTCCTAAACTCCTTAGAAAATTGTATAAAACATAAGCTGAGCAAGGGACTGTTTCAGTTTCAGGATTTTTGAGAAATGTATAAATCGATTTTAAATCTTTTTTTGTAAGTTTTGCATCTATATCTACTGTAAGATAAGGTTTTATTTGAATCTTAAGAAACTTTTTATTGATTAAAGGTTTGAGAAATCTATAAACTGAATCAGCTATTGCTTTATTGAAGATTTCAGGAGATAATTCTTTTAAATAACTTACTGAGAATTGAGGAAATGTTAAGAAGCCAAAATTATAATTTACTGCCCAGGCTATGTCCTGAAATAAAAAGATTCCTGCTACTAAAAGGGCTATTACCTTAACCCAAAGTCTTTCCCTTAAAGATTTAATACAGCCCTTTTGTAAATTAGGTTCTGGTTCTCTTTTTTCTCCTTCCTTCATCCTCCTTATAATAAATAAAAAAGGGTTGCCAGAAATCCTTTATAGCGGATTTCGGCAACCCGGATGCCCTTTTTATAAGGGCCCGTGGCTTTGCTCCCTTTCCCTTACGGGAAAGGTCGCCTTTTCGATCCGCTTTATTTAGCCATTAAAAATATAACATATTTTGAAAACTTTTTCAATATTTTTAAAAACTCTTTTTTTTCATTCCTCTTTTAAAATCCTCATTATTTTAAACTTTTGTAAACCTTTTCAAAAATTTTTTTATTCCTTCTTTTATTTTTCTAATCATCTTTTAGTATCTAAAGGTTCAACTGAAATATATAATCTCTGACCTGGTTCAAGTTTATTTGGATTTTGAAGATCATTGTCATGTATTATTTGGTTAACAGTCGTTTTATAACCTTGTTTTTCAAACTTTTTTACTATCCCTAAAAGAGTATCTTCCTTTTTTACTACATAAGGTTTTATCTCTACAGGAGGTTTAGGAGATATCCTCTTAATTTCTGTAGGAGTTTCTCCTTTTATCTCAACTATTACTGATCTTTGTTCTGCTCTTATCATCCCTGCAGGCATGTTAGAAGGGAGATTTTTATATTTTTCTTTATAAATTTGAGGATTGTATTTTATCTCTATTAACTCTTCAGGATTTTTTATTCCCTTCTTTTTTAAAATATTTACAATTTTATCTTTTACTTCATTTGCTCTATTAAGAGCTAATTCTAAATTTCTTTCTTTTGAGCCTATTGAATCATGCATATGTTTCAAAACCTTACCTAGATGAATTATTATTTTTTTCTTTTCTAACTCTTCTTTAGATAAATTTGATAAAACTTCATTTAAAGCTCTCTCTGAAGAAGGGTACATATTTTTTTCATCATACCAAAATTTAAGCTCTACTATTTTTATAGGTTCTCTTTGAATCTCTGGTGGAGGAAGCTTCTGAGGAGGAGTCTGTGGTTTTATTGGTTTTTTTAATAGTTGCTCTTCTACTCTAATAGGAACTGGTGATACAATCTCTGGCTTGAAACTGGTTATTTTTCCTGAATGGGGATTTGTGTAGGGGTCTTCATAAAGATACATTTTGCCTGTTTCTTTAAATTTTATTTCAATTTCTTTGTTGGGAGCAAAATAATTTGAATTAAATTTATCAGCCATAGTAGGCTGAGGCTTGTTATTATAATTTTCTTGAAATTTCTCATAAAGGTTTCTTTGTGAAGAATTAGGAAGATTTGTTATTAGAGGAGCTATTACATAGCCATCTCTTCTTTGATAATTTTTTAAGGTAGAAATATACTCATTAAGAGAGTCTACTAATTGAGCAACTTCTTTGATTTCTTTTGAAGATGGCAATTGGTTTATTTTTTCTAAAGCATCCCTTAATCTATCAGGTTTTGATTTTAAAAGTGCTTGAGAAATTGCTCTCCATTTATCTCTGGGTGATAAATCAACTTCTTCTCCAATTTTTATTCCTGCAATTTCTAATCCCCTTTCAATTTCTTTTGCAAGCTCTGGATTAATTTTCTTAAGTTCATTTAAAATTTCATTAATTCTCCATTCATACTTTCTAAGTTTTCTTTCTATCCCTAAATCCCTTAAAAGTTTTTCACAGCTGACATAAACTGGATTAAGTTGATTTGTAAGGAGTAAATAGGATTGATACAGATTAAGCATACTTTGAGCATGTAAAGAACTTACATATTGAGAAATAATTGCATCTAAATAACTGTGTTTTTCTCCCATTCTTACATAATCTGCAAGTCTATCTATAAAGAATGGGTTGTAAGTTATTTCTGGAGTAAATTTAAACCTTGTTCCTCTACCTAAAACTCTTACAGGCCTTAATCTACCCATACTATAAAAATTAGTTAGAGCTCTTACAGCATCATAAATTAAATTATCTTTTATAAATCCTAATGCACCTTTTATACCTCCATCATAAGGAATATTTCCTCTAAATATATCTATTCCTGATTTAAATAAAGAAGTATTAAATAAATTAAAATAAGCTCCATATACAGGAGAATACATTCTGCGACTGACATTCTCTAATAAGATTCCTCCAGCACCATAAATGAAAGCATCCATTAACTTTTGTTTGAAACTTCTAAGTGATAAATTCAGCTCTTGATAGTAGTACCTTAAACTCTTTAACCTCTTTAACTTAGATAGTTTTTGTAATAGTTTCTGTTCTTCTTTATTTGTAAGTGATCCTTTGTTTTTTAAAATTTTTACTTCGTTTTCTAAAATTTTTATTTCTTTATTTAAACCTTTTATTCTTTCTGTTACTGTTTCTTGAGTAAACTCTTGAGGAGCTGCTTTATCATTCTTTCTTATTTCAGCTTCTAATTTGGCTATTTTCTTTTTATCTATAAAAAGTTTTTCAACTAAAGCATTTCCAAATACAGAACCTACTATACCCCATTCCTTTTTTCCTCCTATTTCTCTTGCTAAAGCTGCTAAGAATTGTGGAGACATTCTTATCCCAAATTTTTTAAAGAATTCTTTTATCTCTTTCTTTGCGTAACCTTCTTCTTTCTTTTCCACAACTATTCCTTTTTCTTCATCATAACTTATTTTTTCACCAGTTATTTCTGTCTCAGCTATCTCTACAACTTCTCCAACAAATAAACCTACACTATCTCCCATTATCTCTGCCCACCATTCTGGTAAATGTTCGTCTGCCATTTCATAAGCTGCCTGTTCTGCTGCTCCCTGAATCGCTCCTTGAATAGCTTTTCTTGCACCTATTTTTAAGGCCTCTTTCCAATCTATTTTTTTCTTTAAAGCCTCTTTTCCTTCCTTTTTAAGTTTTTCTATTCCAGATGAAGCTGTTTGAGTTTGAGAAGGTTTGCCAAAAATTTTTCCAAAAAAATTAGATATTTTATTTTTTATAGAGCTAAGAAATTTTATTATAGAATTAAAAAATTTATAAATAGAAGATTTTTCAAGAGTCTTGGCCGCTTTTCCTATTACTTTTTTAAAACCTTTCTTGTTAGCCTCTTTAACAGCTTTCTTAACAACTTCTTTACCACCTTCTTTAAGACCACTCTGTAATGCATTTGCAAATGCATCTATTCCAGCTGTAAAACCCATAATAAAAGCTGCACGGGCAATTGAGTTTTCTATACCTAATTTATCAGCCACTTTACTGGCAATCACAGGTAGAACATAAGTTTTAGCTAAGAAACTCAATTTAAAGACATCTTCAACTTCTGCTAAAGCTGCTCCATTAATGTATCCAGAGATGATAGCTAAAGCTACATCAAAAGCACTAATGTCTCCTTCATCTCTTAAATCTCTAACTATAGAGTAAGCTGAGTTTTGAAAAGAAAAGAGTAAAATTAATCCTGTACATAAAACTTTAAATAGAATCCTGTTTTTTTTGAAATTAAAAATCTTCATCTTATAATTCCTCCAAATAAACCTCCTTGCATAAATTGTAAAAGAATAGGACCTCCTACAATTATCCCAATAACAGGTAATATGCAAAAAAGCAGAGGAAGTAAAATCTTTATAGGAGCTCGCATTGCCATTTTTTCACCTTTTAAAAATCTTTGAGTACGAGCATCTTCTGAGAGCATAGCAAAAGTCTCACTTACAGGAGTTCCCATTCGTTCAGCTTGAATTAAAGTCTGAACAAAACTTGAGACTTCTGGGATATTTAACCTTTTAGACATATTCCTTAACGCTTCTGAAGAAGGTCTGCCCCATCTTATCTCTTCTAAAACTACAGCGAATTCTTGAACTAAAGGATTGTTAGGAACTTTTTTAACTATCCATTTAAGAGCTGAAGTAAAATCTAAACCTGCTTCTACACATAAACCTATTAAATCTATGGTCTCAGGTAAAACTCTTACAATAGCTTCTTTATGGAGTCTAATCTTTCTTTTTAAATAAAACTCTGGAAGAAAATATCCTAAACCACAAAAGATAACTAAACTTAAAGGATCGAATTTAGGGAGAAGAAATAAAATAATAACTCCCAATAATATAACTAACTCCAATCTTATGCTCATGAATTCTTCAGGAGTAAGCAAAGAACGGCTACCAGCTAATTTGTCTGAAAGTTTTTTCCTCATGTTAAATTTGTCGATCAAAAATTTACTTAATTTAAGAAAAGGAGGTAAAATAAAAACACTTCTTCTTTTTCTGGAAATTTCTTCTTTCTCTTTTTTAGATGAAGGAAGTTTTAAAGTAATCTTTGAAGGTGTGAAAGCATAGTAAATGACTATCACTGAACTTAAAATAATAAAAAAATAAACTAATCCCATCATTTTTTGGCCTCCTTACATTTTTACAGTAGAAAATCTTTTAATGAGAATCATACCTATTACCTGTAATACTAAAGCGAGCATTAACAACATTCTTCCAAGAGAGCTCTCAAACATAATATCAAAGTGGTGTTTGTTAAACATTAAAACCCAGGCTACAAAAAAGAAAGGTAAAATTGACATTATCAATCCCTGTAACCTTCCCTGCAGAGTAAGAGTATTTACCATATCTTTTAATTTGCGATTATCTCTAATAGTTATAGCTAATCTGTTTAAAACTTTTATTACATCTCCTCCTGTCTCTCGAGCTATTAATAAAGAATTTATTAACATTTCCAATTCTTTAATCTTGCCTAATCTTTCATTCAACCTTATTAAAGCCTCTTCTAAACTTAAACCGACTCTCGTCTCTTTTACGACTAAACTAAACTCTTCACAAGCAGGAGGAGGTAGCTCTTCAGCTATAACTTCACAAGCTTGCAAAAGAGAACTCCCAGCTTTTAAGCAGCTATTAATGGTCATAATTATATCTAATATCTGATTGGAAAATTTCTTTCTTCTTTCTAATTCTTTAAATCTTGAAATTAATTTTGGAATTGAAAGTCCAATTAAAAATACAATGATACCTAAGAGTAAAGAGTGAGTGATTAAAATGGTAAGAAAGAAAATTATTAAACAAAGTATGAGTGTATTCTTTTTTAAATTCAATTTTTCCTTTTTTAAAAAAGAGAATGAAAACTTTCTCAGAACAGAAAGAGGAAAAGATTTTTTCTCTATAGCTAAACCTGAAGTAATTAAGAGTGAAGAAGCCAAAATCAAAACAAAGATTCCTATCTCCATTCTCACTCCTTTCTTTTTAAAAGCTCTTCTAAATATTCTTTCTTTGCAAGACTTTCTGGATTCTTGACGATTACTATTAAAGTAGATTTTTTAAAAAAGTTTTGATTAGGAGTAAATATATTTATGAGTAAAGTGTCTTTGCCTTTCTGAAAATAAAGTATTCTCATATTTTTATTCAAGAAAAACTTCCTTACATATTTAGAATTGAAAACATCTATTTCTTCCCATCCCATCCGTTTAAGATTTTTGCGATAAAATTTTGTTATCTCCAAAACTGAACTGTCAGTTTCATACAAAGCTATGTTTTCTTGAAGAGAAGGATTAAAAATGAATCTAGGTTTACTTTTTGGATAAAGAGGAATGTCTGATAAATTTCTCTGTGAGATTTGAGAAAAATTCTCTTTTTTAAATCCACATTTATTGCACTTACAAAGATTACTTTTGGTAACTGTTAAGTAAACTTCATTTTTATAACCTGAATATAAATCTTTTTTTATCATCACATACATAAATTTGCCTGGCTTTTCAAATACAAGAAAAAATCCATCTTTTATCTCTTTAAATCTCCAGCCATTTTGAGTTAAATTCTTCTTATAAAATTCAATTATCTCTTCTTTAGAAAGAGATGTTTTTAAACATGTCCAGTGAGCTAATTCTCCATCAAATTCTACTTCTTTATCTTTCCAGACTACTTCACTTAAAGGTAAAGGAGGCACATTCCATAATTCTGGTTCCATAGCACAGTAAGCTATATTTAGAAACAATATTAAAAATAAGAATGTAAATTTATTTTTCCAGTACAAAATCATAGTATGTCCAAATATTTCCTTTTATCTTTGCTCTTGCTGTGTGTTTTAACTTTGCTTCCTTTGGAAATAAAGAAAAATTTTTAAAAGAAATATATTTCTCAACTTCAGCTTCTACATACTCTGTATCTAAATCTACGCTCCTTATCCAAGCAGGAAAAGGAGCTATTAAAGGAATGGTTATGGTACCAAAACTTAATTCCAATTCACACCAGCTTATCACTATTAACCATTGAACAGAAATATGAGCTTCTGTGGGAGCTCTTTTTAAATTAACCTTCACATAATTTTCATAATCATAATTAGGAGAAGTAGCTCCTTTTAATAACATACCTTCTCTTTCAAGAACTTTCTTTTTTGATTTATTAAAATAATAAGTGAGTTCTTTAGCTTTATACCAACTTTTATCATTCCTTTTAAAATTAAGATAATTTTTCTCAAAAGTAGTCCCTTCTTCATCAATTCTTTTAAGATAATTTTTATAATCTATACTTATTACTCTTCCTTTCTCATCTCTTTCTACTTCACTCTCTAAAAAAGGAGTGGGTTCATCTACCAGACCTCCTAAACAACTATCATAAAGACTTTGTCTTGCACTTTTTATGCTCTCTTCTAAAATATCTTCTGCACCATTGTATAACTGATAAAATCTTAAGAAACCTTCACCTATAATTAAAAAAAACTTTGGGATTACCTTACTACATGGACCACCAGCTATTGCCAGAGCTGCTGATTGAGTACTAATGTAATTCATTAATATACCTTTATTAACTGCTTTAACAGAATTTAAAGCTCTTGCTAATTGCGAAGTTGAAGAGATTACAGCACTATCTACAACGTTCATTATCCTTACTTTCTGGAAACCTGATTCTCCAATTACATAACTTGCTGCTATGGCTAATATTAAAACTATCATTATCAAAACCATAAAAGGTAATACTTGTGATCTTTTATTCATACGCATCATTTTTGAGCTGTTGAGATTATTTTTAAAACTTCTGAATATAAATCGCTTAATCTGTAAGAAATATCTAATACATTTTCTATCTTCTTATCCTTATCCTTTTTATACTTCTCAAAATACCTTAACCAGATATCAAGAACTTCATCTAAATCTTTTAATGTCCGATAAAATTGAAATTCTTTGGTCATAATATTCTGAGAAGAGGGAATCTCATTAAGGAGTTCTTCTGTCTGTTTTTTTGCTCTTAGTATATAAGGTTTTTTATTTAAATTATTGATACTGCCTGCTTTTTCAATATCTTCTCTAATTGAAAATATTTTTCTGCGCACATCTTTTCTCACAAAAGGACCTTGCATTAAAGAACGACCTTTATATTCTTCATCTTCTACTATTGGATTGCCAAAAAAGTCCTTTGCTAATTCTTTAAGTTTTTTAATTGCCTCTGTGTGTCTAAAAGTTGGTCTGCAGTAATACCTATAGCAACGGTATTCTCCTAAATAATTTTCAACATAATTTACTCTTTTAAATATCTCCATTTTAAGACAGGGGGCTTCTTTATTTTTGCAAAGAGGATAACAATACTCAAAACAATATGAAGGGGTATCTGCTGCATTGCATTTATCATAATAAATACAGCAATCTGATGTTTCATCGAAACACTCTTCTTTCTTTTTCTTTAACTCATAACAACATTCTGCATATAAAGTGCCCTGCTGAGGACATTGGATATTGCATCGAGAACATTTTAGTTGCTCTTCTATTGTCCTTAAATTTTTTTTAATAGATTCTGAAATATTCTTATCTTCTCTAATTGTCTTTTCTAAACAAGATATAGCTTTACTTAAAGAATTGTAACTTTCTATGTAATATTCTCTTATCTTTGCATTTAAATACTTTGCTTTCTCTAAGTAATCTGGTGGCTGCCAACAAGAAAAATGACGATGGTAATAATAGTAATAGTGATGAGGACGCCGTCTACATTTGAATTCTAAATCTTTAGCAAAAGAATAGGCTTGATTAGAAATGTAAGGTAAAACTACATTAAAATATTTGTTAAATCTCTCTATCCAATAAAAATAGTCATTTAAATAAGGATCTTCATAAAGTATCATTGAAAAATCAGTTTTAGGTAAAGTAGCATCTGAAATAAGAGTATTGCTTGGAGAGTAATCTAAAAATGTAATAGGATCTGAAATAAAACCTTCACCTGAAGGAGTAGGAAGAGTTTGACTTAATATATTTGCTCCATATGTAGGGTTAGCTGCTGCTAAACGAGTATTTTTATAAACCTCTATTCTTTTCAATTGATTGTAAGTGAGATTTGAAAATACTCTTACACAAGCTACACCAAATAAAGCCAAACAAACAAACACCATTACAGTCTCTAAGGTTACCTGTGAATATTTTTTATTTTTAAAAAATAACTTCATTTCAATTCCCTCTTTAATATCTTTGTTACCTTTTGATTGAGAATTAAACTTATATCTTTGGGAATTTTTTTTACCTCTATTTCTTTGATATTATCTTCCCAATCTCCTTTTTTAATTTCTTTCTCAATCTCTTCAGGTTTTTTAAAATCCAAAAACAAAGGTTTTTCTTCTGAAACAATGAGTTTTTTTACAGCTATCTTTTTTGCACCTGCTTCTTTAATTTTAGTAATGTAAGTGTAAGTCTCTTTCCTAGTAAAATTAGGGTATCTTTCTTCATGGGGTAATGGTGAATCGATCCTAGGGAAAATAACCTGCCACATCCATTCTCCTTCTTTATCTTCAGTATCTATTTTTATCTTTGTAGGTGGAACCTCAATATAACAGTTGTTTCTTATCATAGCTTCACCTATTTGTAATAAGACTCTTGTGGGTATGTCTTCTGGGTCTTCTTCTACAGGTTCATATATTTTATAAGGATTGTATTCTACAGAAGCTGTAGATATTAACCTTTGTCTAGATAAACCTGTAAAAAAAGAAGGAACCACAACATCTCTCACAACTGTAAGAGAAATACCTCTTTCTTGCTCTTGACTTAACTGAAGAGCTTTTCTAAAAGTGTACATCTCTAAAGACTGCATACAATTGTAAATATACCCTCTTTGAAGAAGATAAGTTAAAAGCATAATTATTAAAACTCCTGCAATAGCTAATTCTGTTGTAGCTTGAGCCCTTTTTTTATTTAATCTCTGGATACTCATCTGGATAAGTAATTTCATATCCTTTTCTTACAATACTTTCAGGAACAGAACCATTGGTTCCATCATAATAATTTCTAAAAACACCATCTTCATATTTACTCACTCTGGTCCCTGTTTGAGTGACATTATATTCTGCATCTGTAGTTAAAGGCTCATAGTGGCGTTCACTTAGTTGATCAGCTAAATCTTTGATCCTGCCTTGTATTCCTCTTTTAATATAAATCTGCATAGCTATTAAAGCTGCAGTAACTATTCCTATTAAAATTGCATACTCAGTTAAGCTCTGAGCTTTTTTACACATATTTTTAAATTACTTTGTAGGCCAGTACTCTTTTTCAAACTCAGGAGTAGTCTCATATCCTGTCCTATCCTGAGTCTGAGTAGTTTGAGTAGTCGTAATAGGTCTTTCTCCACCTTCAATTCTTTCTGTAGAAGTAGTAGTCGTTGTAGTTGTATAAGAATAGGTAGTGTATCCTGGAGAAAATTGCTCTCCTATCTCATCTGTAGCTGATCTTAATCTTCCTTGAATACCTCTTTTAACATAGACCTGCATAGCTATTAGAGCTGCTACAACTAAAGCTATTAAAATTGAATACTCTAAAGTAGTTTGAGCTTTTTTATTGAACATTTTTCACCTCCTTATTTCTCAAAATGATTATGGTCCTTGGTATCCCTCCCATCCTCTAGTCTCTGTAGCACTAACTTGAGTTTGTGTAGTAGTATTTGTAGAGTAAACTCCTCCTTCCTGCAAAGCTCGTGTATTTGTAGAAGTTTGCTGAGTATTTCTTTGTGAGGAAAGATAATAAGGTTCATATTGTCTTCCTGAAAACTGAAATTCAACTCCTCCTACATCTCCTCCTGTACCTACATGATCTACAACATCTTTAATCCTTCCCTGAAGACCTCTCCTAACATATGTTTGCATAGCTACCAAAGCTCCTATCACTAAGCCTATAAGGATTGCGTATTCAGCTGTAGTTTGAGCTTTTTTAAGTTTTCTTAACATTTTTCAACACCCCCTTTTATCTTTTAATTTATGGAGTAGTGCTACTCTTTCCACCAAAATCAATCATTTTCACTGCTTCTTGCATCTCATTTGTTACATGATCTAAGCTTTCTTTTACCCTAGGTTGTATAAACTTGCTCGCTGCAAAAATTATTGCACTAATGATGGCTGTTAAAACTAAAACATATTCAAGAGTGCTTTGTGCTTTTTTCATTTTTCTCACCTCCTATTTATTTTTAATTATTATGGTTGGAGCTGTCTCTAACTCTATATCTCTTAACTTTGCATTTACAGCTCTCCTCAAATACACATTCATCGCTAAAAAAGCCATAGCCACTATAATTATTAAAAGCACGTATTCTATGACTGTTTGAGCTTTTTTAATCTGGCTCATCTTCATCATAGTATCTGCCCCATCCGTTTATTCTCAAAATCTTACTCTTAGTTATGTCAAGAGGTATATTTCTATCTTGACCTATAATAGCTCTCATCTCAGGATTCTCATACTCAATCTGACTCTCTTCATATGTGATCCCAGGTTCATATTGAGTATCTGAAAACATATCTATATTTTTTTTCCAATTTCCTTGAAGAGCTGACTTAAAATACCCATACATTGCTAACCAAGCAAAGGTTACTAAAGAAATTAAGGAGACTATTTCTAAAATAGATTGTGCTTTTTTATTCATTTAATTTTTCAATAGCTTTATCTATAGCTTCATCAAACAAAGACTTTACTTTATTCTCTTTTACTTTAAAACTTCCAAAGACTAATAGAACTGCTATAGTAAAAATAAGAAAAAGAACAAAATATTCAAATATAGATTGTGCTTTTAAAATCCTTTTCATCTTCCATTTAAAATATATCTTATTGTTATGGAAAAATTCAAGAAGGCTTCTGAAAAATCTTCTCAGAAATTGGAAGCCCTTTCAATCTTAATTCTTCAAAAAAGGTGGGGATGTAACCTGTGGGGAGGTGTTTTCCTATTACTCTTCCTTGAGAATCTATTCCTTTTTCTTTAAAAATAAATATATCTTTCAAATTTACATGGACTTCATCTAACATTCCTGCTACCTCTGTAACCTGAACTACTTTTCTTGAACCATCTGGAAACCTTTGAAGATGGACTATAAGATCTATAGCTGAAGCTATCATCTCTCTTATTGCTCTAATAGGTAACTCTATTCCACTCATTAAGATTAAGGAGTCTAATCTAACTAAAACATCCTGAGTAGAATTGGCATGGAGTGTAGTCATAGAACCATCATGACCTGTATTCATTGCTTGGAGCATGTCTAAAGTCTCAGCTCCTCTGCATTCACCAATAATAATCCTATCTGGTCTCATTCTTAAAGAATTTCTAAATAAATCTCTAATAGTTACAGCTCCTTTTCCTTCTATATTTGGAGGTCTAGATTCTAATCTTATCCAATGAGTCTGATTTAACTTTAATTCTGCAGCATCTTCTATAGTGATTATTCTCTCTTCATCAGGGATAAATAGAGATAAAACATTTAAAAGCGAAGTCTTACCACTCGCTGTCCCTCCTGAAATTATTATATTTTTCCTTCCCAACACACATGCTTTTAAAAACTCACCGATTTCTTTGGTTAGAGTGCCTAACTTTATAAGGTCTTCTAAACTGAATATTTCTTTTCTAAATTTTCTAATAGTTAAAGTAGGACCTGTTAAAGATAAAGGAGGAATGATAGCATTTACTCTTGAACCATCAGGTAATCTTGCATCTACCATAGGATTACTCTCATCTACATGCCTACCTAAAGGAGCTAAAATCCTGTCTATTACTATCTTTACTTGTTCATTAGATATAAATCTTTTGCTTGTAAGTTCTATTTTTCCTTTTCTTTCTACATAAATTTGATCTTTATTGTTCACCATTATTTCAGTAACCTCTGGATCTCTTATTAAATCCTCTAAAGGTCCTAAACCAAAAGCTTCATCTAAAATTTCTTTTGCTATCTTTTTTCTAACCTCAACTGAAGCTATTAAGGAATTAGTCTCTTCTGCTAAAGCATCGGCTATTATCCCCTCTGCTTTATTTCTCAATTCCTTTAACCTTTGAGGGTTGGTAAATGTTTTTAAATCTAAATTTCTTAAATTAAGACTTTCTATCAATTTTTGATGGATCCTTTGTTTTAACAAAATTATTTCATCTTCTTTTTCTTCTACTTCTTCAACAGCTTTTTCTTCAATTGAAGTGCTCCTCTCTAAAAATCTATCTCTTTTTATAAAAGGTAGTTCTGTTTCTTTAACTTCTCTTTTCTCTAAGAATAAATCTTCTCTGCTTAAAAGCATTTCTGCAAAAGAATCTAAACTTCTTGCTATACCACTTCGAGGAAATTCTAATATTAAAGGTACTCTCTTATTTATTGAAAGCATAGCTACCTTTCCTTCTGAAGGGACTTTTAAGATTATCTCACAAGGTAAAGCTGAACTTATTTCTTGAAAATCTATACTAGCTAAAGATTCTGCTCTATTAAGAATTATCTTTACCATCTTTAAAGGAAAGTACAAAGACTGCAGAGTATCTAATGTCCATTTAGTCTGATAAACAGATAAAACATCTGGAGTAACCACAAGTAATAAAAGGTTAGCCTCTTCAAAGAGTTTAACCAGAGCTTCTGAAAAAGCTTTCCCTCCATCTACAATAATGAATTCGTATCTCTCTTTAAAAAATGAAAAAACATTTTTAATAAGCTCAGGAACAAAATGTGAAATTTGATGGGGTCTTACAGCTACAGGTATAAAATCTACACCTACCCAATGATTAATTATAAAATCTTGAATATTTACAGGTTTTTCTTTTTTAAGATTGTACATAATATCTACGATGCCTTTTTTTGGCTCTAAATCTGTGATTCTACAGATATCACCTACAGCATCTAAATCAAAGTCTACTAATAAAACCTTTCTTTTCTTTTTTGCTAAACCAAAAGCAATATTTGTAGCTAAAAGAGTCTTTCCTACACCTCCTTTAGTGCTAAATAATATAATAGTTTTGCTCATCCTTTCTCTCCAAAGAAGATAGGGAGTTCCACTGTTATCTCTTCTAATTTCAATTCTGGAGGGAAAGGAGGATAAAGTAGGTTTTTTACTACTTTTAAAGTCTCTTCATCTAAGATTTTATATCCAGAAGGTTTAATTATCTTAGCTTCTCTTAATATACCATCAGAAGATATCCTTAATTTTAATATCAAATTTGCTTTCCATCCTATATTCAACAAACGCCAAACAGATATCACTTCTCTCCTTATTCTTCTATGAAGATAATTAATATAATTTCTAAGGATCTCCTGTGAAGAAGCAGGTTGAAATGTTATTTCTTTTCTTTCTTTAAGGATTTTTGGAGTTAAAGTTATAAAAAGTTCTGTATTTCCTTTAGAAGTACCTTCTCCTACCCTTACACTCTTATGTCTGAAAAAAGCTCCTAAAATAGGGATATCTCCTAACCAAGGATATTTTTTAAGATCTTCTTCTGTTTTTTCTTTAATTAAACCTCCTATAAATAGAGTCTGTCCATCTTTAATTATGAGTTGAGTAGAAACGTTTCTCTTTGCAATTGGATAAGCTTTAGCAGTAGGAGCTGTGGTTGGACCTATGGTTTCAGCTTGCGCTTTCAAAATATCACTCACCTCTATATTAAGGGTTAAATCTATTTTATCTTCTTCTATAATGGTAGGTTTTATCTTTAGCTTTATTCCATACTCTTTATACTCGACTTCTGTAGCTGTAGTAGCTGTAACACCTGTTACAGCTTGTGTAGTAAGAATAGGGACTTCTCCACCTACTAATAGCTCAGCTTCTTTACCACTCCTACAAACTAACTTTGGTCTAGATAAAATTCTAGCTTTTCCTTCCTGAACTAATAGATCTAAAGTCGTAGTTAACCTTTCTCTCGTCCATTCACTCAATCTAAATATAGCCTCTGGAAATGAATAAAGTTTTGAATTCCATTTACCCTCTGGTTCTGTAATAGTTATAGTTTGAGGCCAGTTAAAACCTAAATTCTTTAAGGCGCCTGTATTTAACTCTAAAACTTGCACATCTATCTCTATACTCCTTTGTTCTTCTTTTACTTCTATTAAATCTACTATCTTATTTTTTAAATCTCCCAAAGCCTTCATTAATCTCTCTTTCTCCTGTTGTGTCTTAAGTGTTCCTAACATAAAGACTTTGGCTTCTGAATCCATAGCTTTAGTAGTGATTGTAGTTAAATTCAATTTCTTTAAAATCTTATCTATTCTTTCTTTTATCTTGCTCATATTTTCTAAATAAACTATAAGATTTACTACATGTTCTCCAAAATCATCCCAGTAAACCAAAGTAGTCTCACCAGGACTCTTCCCTATAATTGAAATCTCACTTTTAGTAACTGTAGAGACATCTGCTATATCAGGGTTGGCTATAGCTATCCTTTTAGGATTCTTTGTAGAGATTTTCTTCATTTCTTTCACATAAATTACTAACTCTTCTTCTCCAAATACTTGAATATTAGAAAAGACAAAGATTGATAAAAAAATAAATAAGAATGCTTTTAAATTCATCTTATCTCTACTACCTCTTTTTTAAATCCTCTATAAATTTCTACTTTTTCTGAGGGAGGTAAAACTTCTTTTTTAGGTGGTTTTTGATACCCCATAATTTTATTCACATACTCAAAAAAGGTATTCCAGTTAACTAAAGGCACAGTTTTTACTTCAGCATCTGCTGGAGATCTTAAGATGAGTCTGATTTTGGCTTGTTCACTTACAAAAGATAAAAGACTTGCTTCTTCTGGTTTTAAAGCTAAGGTAACAAGAAGAGGGCCTCTTCTTCTTTTTTCTTCTTTTTTTTCACCAGTTAATTTTTCTAAGAAACTCATTTTTCTTCCTTTTTTAGGCGAAATTAAACTTGGACCTACAGCTAAAATTAGTACATTCTGAAATAAAGGAATTGTAACTAATTGATTTATTTGCTTTCCTTCTACTTGAGTAGGAACATTTATTACAGCTAATACATCTACATAGTCTCCTGGTTCAATCATACCTGCTAAACCTGAAATATCATCTATAGAAATAGTTATTGCTCTTTTTCCAATAGGTGTTGCCATAGCTAAAGACCTTGCTTTTAACACTTCCTCTCTCATTAATTTGTCCAATATTATCTGTTCTCCCTTAGTGATCGGAATAACTACTCTCATCCCACTTATTCTTTCTACAGAACTCACTGCTCTGGGCAAAAGATATTTTCTTGGGATGAGTTTCATTTCTACCATATTTGAATTAATGTACTCTCCAACAGAAATATTTCTCTTTGCTACTAATACAGGAACTAAATCTTTAATCTTTTGTTTCATTTCTTCTTTCAATTTTTCTTCTATCCTTTCTTTTTCTCGCTTCACATGGATGTTGACTAACATCACTGCAAAACCACCTAAAAGTAAACCTAAAGCTATCAGGATTATTCTTCTATCTTTCATTTTATTTTTTCTTCATATATCTTTATATAAGGCTGGGCTTTTTGGGAAAGATTTCTAAGGAAATTCTCTAAGGCGTCTCTTTGTTTTATAATCAATAAAAGACTTTTTATTGTATCCCACATTTCAGACAAACTTCTTTGTCTACCACCTTTCTTTGCTTCTATCTTTATTATGTAATAACCCTCAGGACCTTTAAATATACTACTGTAATGGCCTACTCCCAAAGCAGGTGAAAATGCTACCTCACTGAATTCTTTAAACTTTTTCTTTGTAGCTTCTTCTGGAGTCATAAAACCTAAATCTCCACCTTTTTTTGCACTTTCTACTATAGAGTATTTTTTAGCTAAATCTGCAAAATCAGCTCCTTGTAAAAGTTGGATTAATATTTCTTTAGCTTCTGCTTCTGTTGGAACTACTATCTCTCTTATTTTTCTTTCTTCGGGTTCTTTAAACTGTTCTTTAGCTCTTTTGTAGTAATCTTCAATCTCCTGAGAAGTTACGTTTATGTCTTTGGTTATCTCTTCAGTAAGTTTTGCCACCAATAAAGTTTCTTTTGTCTTTTCTAATTGTTTTTGAATATCAGGAAGTTTATCTAATCCTCTATCTAAAGCTTCTTGATATAATAATTTTCTCCTAATTACTACATTTCTTAAATAATTAATCTTTTGATCTCGTGTGGTTATCTTTTGTTCAGGTTTATCGGGAGGTACAGTAGAATTGTAAGCTTTTATCTCTTCTTCTAACTCTTCTAAAGTGATTGGAAAATCATACACCCATGCTATTACAGTCCCAGCTACAACTGGCTTCTTTTTAGATTTTTTTTCTTCTTTTTTTCCAAATTTTTTAATTAAATCGCACCCTGAAACTAAAAGAAAACACAATCCTATTACAATATACTTCTTATTATTTATACTCATAATTCAAAACCTCCCTCTTTTCTTTCAGCCCCAACGGGATTTGAACCCGTGCCTCGTGGCTGAGAACCACGCATCCTATCCAGGCTAGACGATGGGGCCTTTTTCAACATAATAATTGTATATTTTAAAATAGGTTATGTCAATTAATTTTATCTATTTTACATTGACTCTTAAATAAAATTATTATATTCTCTAAAATAGATGAAGATAATCTGTGAAGTTATTCAAACTTTTGATGTAGAAGAAGCAATTAAAAAACTCCTTTTAAAAATTTATGAAAAGTATCCTAAAAAAGAATATTATTTGGGAATCGTCTTTTTTACTTTTGACTTTGAAAATTCAGAGATCTTTAAAAAACTTTATAAAATAAATTTTGTAAAACATCTCTTTTCTTTAAAAGTTTATAAGATTATCTACAATGCTAACATATTCTCACCTGGAATAGGAATACTACTCTTTCCTGATAAAGAGTTTTCAGAATTCTTATTTTTCCATAACTTTGAAGAAAAAAGATTTCCAGATGAAGCTGAAAGAAAATTCTTCCAATTAGTAAAAGAAAAACAGTTTAAAGAAAGTTTTGTGTTTCACATAATAGATGCACCTTTATTAAAAATAGATAGATTTTTAAGAGGTGTACAAAATGTATTGGGCACTGATTCAACAAATTTAGGAGTATCTCCTTTTCAAGACTTTTCTTTGGAGAGCAATCAGTTGTATTACAATGGTAAAATTTATAAAAATTATATTATCTCTTTGCTTTTTTCAAAGAAAGTAAACTTTTCTTTTTCTCAAAAGATAGGAGCTTTAGAAGTTGGAAGTCCTTTTACAATTACACAATCTTATTTGAATTTGATAGAAAAAATAAATGACAAACCTGCCAGCTCTTACTTTCTTGATTTCACAGGTTCTCAAATACCTAAAGAAACTTTTCCAAGAATAGGACTTTATTATCCAGTTGGACTTTATTTAGAAGATAAGATCTATTTAAGAAATATAATAAGATTCTTAGATGGAGGTATCCTATTCTGTGGAGGAGAAATTGAAGAACATAGTAAAGGTAGAGTTTTTTTAGTAAGTAATGAAGAGATATTAAAAACCTGTAGAGAATCTGCTAAAGAAATAAAAAATGCCTCAAAAGAAGAAACTTTAAAAATGTGCTGGGTATTTTCTGGAATAAGTAGATTAAAATCTTTAGGGCATAAACAAGATTATGAGGTAAAAGAAATAAAAAACTATTTAAATGCAGAAATTTTTGGATTTTACACTCATAGAGAGATTTCGCCTGAGCTCTGTAAAATTTCTAAAGGTAAAATTTTATTTCAAAATGCAAGTATAAATATCTTAGGCTTTTTAGAATAATGATTACTTTGGACTTTAGTGACCTTTTTGCATTTTCACTCTTAATCATTATATTTTTTTTAAGTCTTTTTATTCACCTCAAAAATGAGAAAATAAGAGTTTTGAGAAAAGAATTAGAAAGATTAAGAATTTTAAATAAAGAATTAGAGACTCAAACCAAACTCATAATAAAAACAGATTTAGAATTACGTGAAACTCAAGAAGAATTAGATAAAAAAATATTAATGTTGAGTACTCTTCAGAAAATCTCTCATTTAATAACGACCACTTTAGATGAAAGAGAAATATTAAGAAGGCTCCGTCCTTCATTGATAAAAAATTTAGGTGTAGATAAAGTATTAATAATTTTAGACAAATTTATCTTTCCAGAAGAAAATATTGAAAACAGAGAGCTACTTCTTACACTTAAAAGATTAAATGAAAATTTTGAGAAAACCAGTTACTTTGAAGGTCCTCATGAACAAAAAGATCCTTTTTTAGAAGAAACTCAAAATCAAATATTGAAGAATTCTAAAATCTCTCATTTTTTAGTCTTGCCTTTAAATACAAGTAGAGAAAGGATTGGAATAATATTTTTTGGATGGAAAAATCCTTTTAAAGAGATAGATGAAACCCAAAAAGAAGTTTTACAACTCTTTTCATCTCAACTCTCACAAGCAATTGAAAATGCAAGGTTATTTGAAGAGGTCTATCACGCTCAAAGGGAATTAGAATTAAAAGTCAAAGAAAGGACTCATGAATTAGAAGAAGCTCTAGAAAAATTAGAAAAAATTAGTAAAATGAAATCTGATTTTGTAAGTGCAGTCTCACATGAATTGAGAGGGCTTTTAACTCCTATTAAAGGGTATACTTCACTTTTAATAAATGGGAGTTTTGGAACTCTTCCTGTACAAGCGACTGAAAGATTAAAAAGAATAGATAAACATACAGATAGTTTGATCGATATGATAAATAAATTATTAGATATTGCAAGGATAGAATCAGGTAGAGAAGAGATTCTTATCAACAAAAATAATCTTACAGAATTAATAAAAAATACAGCAGAGTTATTTCTTCCTCAAATAAAAGAAAAAGGATTAAATTTAGAAGTAAATGTACCTCAAGATTTATATGCACAATTTGATCCCAAGCAAATAGAAAGAGTCTTAGTAAATTTGGTAGGAAACGCTATAAAGTTTACTCCTCAAGGAGGAAAGATTACTATAGAAGCAAAAGAGCTGGATAAAGAAGTTGAAGTTAGTGTAAAAGATACAGGGGTAGGTATTTCTCCAGAAGATAAAGAGAAAATATTTGATGAATTCTATAGAACAAAAGCCTCTATAAATTCAGAAATACAAGGAAGTGGATTGGGATTATCTTTAGTAAAAAGAATAATTCAGGTCCATGGTGGTAAAATAGGAGTAGAGAGTGAATTAGGTAAAGGAAGTAGATTCTTTTTTACTTTGAAAAAATGAGGAAACCAAAAGTCTTAGTAGTAGATGATGACCCTGATATTTTAGAAATCTTAGAATTAACTTTAGAAAACGACTACCAAGTTCTGACTGCTACAGATGGTGAACAGGCTTTAGAAAAAATAAAAAATGAAAGACCAGACTTAGTGATCTTAGATTACAATATTCCTAAAAAAGATGGTATCCAAGTCTGTAAAGAAGTAAAAGAAGACGTGTTATTAAGACATATTCCTATTTTAATTTTAACTGGTAAAGGTGAAACCCATGAAAAAGTAAAAGGTTTAGATTCTGGTGCTGATGATTATATAGTAAAACCTTTCAATCCTACAGAATTGTTAGCCAGGATCAGAATGGCTTTAAGGAGAACGACTCGAGATTTAGATGCTAATCCTTTAACTCTTTTACCTGGTAACGTTTCTATTTATAATGAGATCCAAAAGAGAATAAACAATAAAGAAATCTTTGCTGTATGTTATTTAGATTTAGATAAATTTAAATCTTACAATGATAAATATGGTTTTGAAGCAGGTGACAGAGTAATTAAAGAGACTGCCAGAATAATCATAGAAGCTGTCCAAGAAAAAGGCACAGAAAAAGATTTTGTAGGTCACATTGGAGGTGATGATTTTGTAATAATAACTGTACCTCAAAGAGCTGAAAAAATTTGCAAAAAAATAATTGAAGATTTTGATAGAAAAGCTCCTTTCTTTTATGATGAAGAAGCAAGAAAATCAGGGTTTATAATTGCTAAAGATAGGCAAGGAAACATTCAAAAAATCCCTCTCCTTTCAATCTCTATTGGAATAGTAACTAATGAATTCAGAAAATTTTCCCATGTAGGAGAAATAGCTCAAATAGGTGCAGAACTAAAAAGTTACGCTAAACGCCTTCCAGGCTCTAACTTTGTAAAAGATAAAAGAAAAGGAGAATAAATCCTAAGATAGAAAAGTAAAGAAGAAAATAATAAAAAATGCGCGGGGAGGGACTTGAACCCTCACGGGCAAAGCCCATGCGCCCCTCAAACGCACGCGTCTGCCAGTTCCGCCACCCGCGCTTTTTTAAAAAATTTACTCTTGCTCTGAACTTTCTTCTTCAAAGATGTATTCAAAATCTACAGCTTCTAAACCTTTTTCTGTCTCTTTACACTTTACTTTAACGTTATCACCTACTTCTATATAAGAATTCTCTATAAATTCAGGTGTAGTTAAAATCTTTGTGTTGCCTACTACTATGTAAGTCTTATCCTCAGATATCTCTTTAACTTTGCCCTTTATTTCCTTAGTTTGTTCTGCTTGCTGTTCAGTTTTTTTGATTTCTTTTGATTGTGATGGTTTTTGAGATTCTTGAGCTAAAACCATAAATGCTAAAAATCCAAATATAGAAAGAAAGATTATTAATTTCTTCATTTTCTTTCACCTCCTTTCATATAAATTGTTCTTATAGGAAAAGGAATTTCGATTCCTTCTTTATCATATCTTTTCTTTAATCTCTTAATAAACTCATGTTTTACCCTGTATTGGTCTACAAATTCTTTGGCTCTCAAAATGACAGTAAAATTTATACTAAAATCATCAAAAGTATGGAACCTCAAAAAAGGTTCAAATTCAGGAACACCACCTTCTACTTCTCTCATAACTTCTCTGGCTACTTCTAAAGTAACTCTTTCTACCTTCTCTAAATCTGAATCATAACTTACTCCTACATCTATTAAAACAGATAAAACTTTTTCAGGTAAATAGAAGTTAGTTACTATACTTTGAGATAATTTAGAATTAGGGATTATTATTAAATTGTTAGGTAGTTGTCTAATAATCGTATTTCTCCAAGTAATATCTACAACATAGCCTTCTTCACCAGTTTCTAATTTTATATAGTCACCTACTCTTATTTTCTTTGTAGCCACCAAATGCAAACCTGAAAATAGATTAGATAAAGTATCTTGCAGAGCTAAAGCTACAGCTAAACCTCCTATTCCTAAAGTAGTAAGAATAGGAGTAATAGAAATCCCCAAAGTCTGTAAGATTATTAATACTCCTATTAGTAATATAAAAATTTTAGATAGATTCTTGAAAATTGTGACTGCAGGTAGAGTTTTTTTAAGTCTTCCAGAATAGATTACGATCAGCTCAGAAGTAAATTTTCCTAAAAACCAAAAGACTGAGAATATAAATAGAGCTGTTATTCCTTTCTGGAAAAGATTAAGGAATTTAGGTTCAGCTTTTGTAAATGGAAGAGCAATCTTTAATCCCAACAACAAGAACCAAAAAACTATATTATTTTTCAAAGAGCTTATTAAGATGTCATCTATTTTTGTCTTTGTCTTTTCAGATAATTTTAATAATCTAAAAATTATATACTTTCTACAAAGAACACCTGCAAAAAAAGAAATTACAACTATACCAAAAGGTAAAATTATTTTTAAGAAACTTGCTGTCATTATTTGAATTTAATTATACCTTTTTAAATTCTATTTTCAATAACTCTTCTTTAATTTAGTGTTATAATAAAATTAATGTTTTTTCTACAGGTATTGGTTCCTTTATTTATAGCTATTGATCCTATAGGACTCTTACCTATTTTTCTATCTTTGGTCTCTGAATTCTCTCAAGATAAAAGAAAAAAGATAGTATGGGAATCGATTACTACAGGTTTCTTGTTAGCTGGAGGGTTTCTTTTTTTGGGTAAAGGTTTTTTAAAGATTTTAGGTATAAAACAAGCTGATTTTTTAATAGCTGGTGGAGCTATCCTCTTTGCTCTGGGAATTTATGACTTAATATTTCCTGAAAAGAGAAAGAGTTTTTCACCTGGAATATCAGGAGGGGTAGTTCCTTTAGGGACGCCTCTCATCGTGGGGCCTGCTGTCCTTACAACTATTTTGCTTTTAATAGATAGATTTGGAATACTCTTAACTTTTTTATCGTTAACTATTAATCTTTTTTTAACTGGATTTTTACTTATTAAAAGTGAATTCATATTGAAATTATTGGGCAAAAGAGGAATAAAAGTCATCTCTAAATTAATGAGCTTGATTCTATCTGCTTTAGGTGTAAGACTTATCAGGGAAGGATTAAGTGTCTTTCTCAAGTAGATAAAGGATGGGTGATCTTTATTAATCCTGTCTGAGTTATTTCTAAATAATAAGTCCTTGTATCATGACCTGCTAACCTGCAACCATCTATTCTAAATAACCTCACTATCTCTCCTACTGGTCTTTTAAAGATCTTTGATTGAAACTGGTTCATAATCAATTCTTTGGCCAAAACCATGGTGCCATCTACTATGTGACCTACTGCATACCCTCCTGCAGCTTCTGAAGTTAACTCTTCGTGTGAAGATCTTTTTTGAGAAACGAATAAAGCTGTCTGATACCATTTTTTCATAAAGTTAAAGAGTTGTCTTACTACAGTCCTTGCAAGCATCTCTTTATGTTCATATAAACCTGTAACAGAATCTATAATTGTAAACTTTATATCATAATTTTTAATTCCATGAGCTAAGGTAGCTAAAAGATTAGGGATATTCTCTCTTAAAAGAGTATGTGAAGCTGCATCTATTAAAATAATGTTATCTTCTATTTTTGAAAAGTCTATCCCCATAGCTTTAGCTCTTTCTTTTAAAGATACAATAACAAAATTAGCTGGTGTCTCTACAGTTATAAAAGCTACCCTTTTACCTAAAGAGGCTTGCTTTATTGTAAATTGTTCTACTAACAAAGACTTTCCAGTATCTGAAGCTCCAGTTATATTAAATACAGAAAGTGAAGGTATGCCTCCTAAAATTTTCTTTTCAGATTTTCCTTCTTTTAATTCTGTAGTAAAAAATAAAGAATCTAAACCCTCAACTCCTGTAGGGACAGGATAGATTTTAGGAGCTTTTTTTAAAGCTTTACTTCCTAGAATTAAGCCTTCTTCTATTACTTGAGCTTCTTTTTTTACCTCACTCATAATAAAGCTTCTTTAAGCTTCTTTAAAAGTTGGGCAGGATTATTTATAGGATACTTTAAAACAGGAAGGAGCTCTTCTATTTTTTTATCTTTAACTTTTATTCCTCTTAATTTCCCTTCTAACTCTTGAAATGAACTTATAGGAAACTTTATCTCCTTCTCTTTTATTGCTTTTAAAACTCTATATGCCCAAGGAACTTCTCCTAAAGCTTCTAAAGTTTGAGATGAAAATTCTAAAAATAAACTTATCTCTTCTTGACCTTCCTTTATAAGCTTGTAAGCTTTCTTTGCTAACCCTCCTGCTGTGTGGACTTTTATCTCTTCTTTTTCACTAGCTACTAGTTCTTTTATATTCTCTATTTTCTTCATAGCTAAATCTGGATCTGCTCTTAAAATATTTCTCAGTGTTTGCTTAGTTAAACCTATTAATTCAGCTATTTCTTCATCTGTCTTATAATACTCTTCTTTTAAAACTACACAAAAACAAGCTCTTGCAATGGAAGGTAGCCAAGTAAGAGTTCTAAACTCAGCTAATTTTTTTAACCCTCCTAATAATTCTATAGACTTTAGAAAAACTCTTAAAACTAAAGGATAAGGATCTGTTTTTTGTGGAGTAAGTTCAATTACCATAACTAAATATTATACTTATCTTCTATTATCTTTAAAGAAAAAACTGCTTTTTTCAGAGCTTCTTTTTTAAGGTTAGTATTAAACATCAATGTCCAGAAATTAAGGACTTTCTCAAACCACGTGCCTCGCCGAGGATTCTCTATCACTTTTTTAATCTCTTTCTCTGAATAGAGCCTAAAAAGTAATTTTACATCTTCCCAAGTGCCATAATTTAAAACTTGAGTAATAATCTCTTTTTTGTCTTTCTCTAAATCCATCTTGCTAATATCATAAGACCAAAGAGCTCTTTGAAATTGTTTTGGAACTTTTTTTTTCATTTTTTTAAATCAAGTTCTTTAAATCTACTTACCTCCTTAACAATAAATTTTTTGACTTCTGACCACCTAATTTTTTTAAAAAGTTTATACCTTCCTTTCTCAGGGTCCTCATCAGCATCTATAAAATAAACAAGGCTTTGAAGTCCTACATAAATATTAAACATTGGATACTTCTTTTTAACAAACTCTAATATTTGCTTTAAGCCAAATTTTCTTATTAAAAAATAGATATCAATAAAATCTCTTCTTCGCCCTCTTTGAGAAATGGCTAAAATCTTCATTGCAGCAATGTCTTCAATTGAAGCAAGTAAGATTCCCTCTATTTCCTGAGGTAGTTTAATAAGAGGATAAGGATATCTAAAAAAACTTACTCCAATGTTATTAACATTGAGTACCAAAGTATCTTCAGAAATATAAATTTCCTGAACAGTCTTAAATTTTTTATCAAACTCTTCTCGGAGTTTACGAGGGGTAAATTTTTTTTCAGTGTAAAAATCAAAATCTAAGGAAGTGCGATGCCCAATCTGAAGAGCCAAAGCTGTACCTCCAGCTAAATAAAAACCATATTTTTTCAAAAATTTTAATTTTTTAAGTAAATCGATTTGCTTTTTATTAAGAATTTTCAAGTACATGAAGCTTCTATTTGTCTTTCGCCTAATTCCAATTTTTCTCTTGCACCTTTAAGATAAACTGCTACATCTATATCACTTAAAGGTGTGTTTTTCTTAGTAGCATAAGATCCAAAGATTAACGCAAATTCAATGTCAGTTTGTTTTGAAAGGAAATCCTTTAATTTTTTCTCTATCTCTTCCATCTTTATTCACATTTTACTTTGGATCTTTTTCTCTTCAAGAAAAACTTTAAAATTATAGATGTTAGAGTTCTTTTTTTCTTTCTTCAATGATCTTTTCTGTAATTTCAGGAGGGACTATCTGATAACATTTAAATCGCATCATACTTTGAGCTCTTCCGCTACTCAAAGACCTAAAAGTATCTGCATACCCAA
>Ga0190309_1000055_pt1 | contig 39123 bp, 39 predicted proteins | sample 48700767_MG_FD_161656 | JGI IMG/M metagenome (GOLD analysis project Ga0190309, IMG submission 161656) | Hydrothermal vent sediment bacterial communities from Southern Trench, Guaymas Basin, Mexico - 4870-07-6-7_MG | ecosystem: Environmental > Aquatic > Marine > Hydrothermal vents > Sediment ... | reverse complement strand
AAAAGAGGATTAACCCTTAAAAAATTAGAAACAGATATGAAATATATTGATCTTACAGAAATATTTTCTAATACTAAAAGCAGATTAATTAAAAATATTTTAAAGAAGCGAGGAATAATTATCGGAATTAAAATGCCTATGTTTAAAGAAATGTTGGGATATATTATTCAGCCTAATCGGAGACTTGGTACTGAATTTGCAGATAGAGTAAAGATGCAAACCAAGTTGAGGGGTATAATACATAGCGATGAACTGCCTAAATATGGGATAAGTAAAGAGGAAATTAAAAGAATTTCAAAGGAATTAGACATAAATAAGAATGATGCCTTCATACTAATTGCTGGCGAGAGCGAAGAGGTTTATAAAGCTATTTCGGTGATATTGGAGAGAGCAAAGGATGCTTTAAGAGGAGTCCCAGGTGAAACAAGAGCTATAAATCCTGATGGTACTACTCACTTTACTCGTCCTGTTCCCGGAGCGGCAAGAATGTATCCGGAGACTGATATTAGACCATATAGAGTAAATAAAGAATTACTGAGAAAGATTAGAGAAAATTTACCCGAATATCCTGAAGAAAAGCTTAAAAAATTTGTTGAAAAGTATGGGTTAAGTGAGCAGCAAGCAAAAGAAATGATAACATCATATCATTTAGATATGTTTGAGAAAATTATGGAAAGCATTAAAATATCTCCTTCTATAGTTGCTACTACACTTGAAGGTACATTGAAAAGTTTGCGGAGAGAGGGGATAAAAGTAGATAATATTACTGATAAGCATTTATATGAGTTATTTAAAGCTCTTGCAGATAATAAAATAGCTAAAGAGGCTATTCCTAAAATACTTGTATTTCTTGCTGAACATGAAAATGCTTCCATAGAAGATGCTATAAAGTCATTAGGGTTAGAAAGAATCAGTGAAACGAAAGTTGAGGAAATGGTAAGAGAAATACTTAAGGAGTATACAGATCGATTAAACTCTATGGGAAGAGATAAGATTATAAACATTATTATGGGAAATATTATGAAGAAAGTTAGAGGAAAAATTGATGGAAAAATAGTTTATAAGATAGTTAAGAATATAGTGATGAAATATGGCAAATAAAGTGGTTCTCGTTTCTGGGCCATCCGGATGTAGAATATACGAAAAGTTAATTGAGGTGAAGAGATTCGGGGAATCCATGAATAAGAAAGTTCATCTTATACGGATATTTGATGAAATGAGAAAGATTGAACCTAAACTTGATGAGAGGACTATACTAAATTATCCTGCTGATAGGCTACAGAATTTAAGGTATGAAGCTATAAGTAGAATTAAAGATAAAATACATAGCGAAGAAGGGTTATTTTTAGTTCGTACTCCAGTTATATTTTATTGGTCTGGAAACATAATTTATGGATTAAGCTATAGTGATGTGGAGGTACTAGACCCGGATTTATTTCTAGTTATAATTGAGGATGTTATGCGGGTAAAATATATAATGAAAAGGGATCCTCAGTGGAAAATACAAAGTTTTTCCCTTCGTGAATTGGTTTTTTGGAGAGCAGATGAAATAGCACGTACACAAGAATTTGCAAGGTGGAGAAGAAAAGATTTCTATATAATCCCCAGAGAACATTCTGTAGAAGTTATATATGATATAATTATGAATCGAGAATATAAAAAGGTTATATATACAAGTTTTCCTATTAGTGGTGTACCTCCAAATAAATTAGAGACACTTCTTAAGGCCAAGAATAATTTCATAAGGAAAATAAGCAGTAAATATATAGTCTTAGATCCATATACTATTAAAGAAGGAATTCTCTCTTTTAAACTTGAGGAAGCATTAAAGAATAATTCAAATGAAATAGTTTTCCAGACAGAATATAGTGATGGTATACAACACTTCGCTTTCAGTGTGAATGAGGTAAATGATGCTATAGAGGCCATTGAAAGACAAATTGTTGAAAGAGATTTAAATATGGTGGAAAGCGCTGATATCGTAGTTTTCTTTAACCCTATAGGTGTATTATCTCCCGGGGCTGCGTGTGAAATGATGCATGGATATAGACTAGGTAAGAGAGTATATATGCTTTGGGGTGGAGAATCAAGACCAAGTCCCTTCTATACAGCTAATTGCCATAAAATCTTTAGAGAAGAGGAAAGGCTAGTAGAATACTTGATGAAATAAGTTCATATAGCTATTCGTCTTCTTTCCATCTATATCCACATCTAATACATGTATAAAATCGAGTACTTGGTTCATCGGCGCTTCTCATTTGTCTTATTTCGTAATAGGCTTTATGATATCCACATTTAGGACATGTAATATTTATTTTTGGTAAAATTGATACTTTTATATCTCTATCAATTATAAGAATTTTCTTTTTACTTTTCTGTTTTTTTGTCTTACTTATACCTATTTTCTCATTAAAATCGGTATACTCTATGTATCCGCATTTTAAGCATTTTAAAATTCTTTTCCCGTCTATATATTGTGGAAGCAATATAGAACCACATTTAGGACAAAATTTCATTGTAACTCCCTCATGTAACTGGTATCAGTTGAAGAGGCGATAATAACATTTTTATCTTAACTATTTCAGCCTTTCGCAGTGGATAAATTTTTCTACACGCATTATATATCTCAGAAGCAATTTTTCCCAAAACTGCTTCTTGTATAAATTCATCAAAATTTAATTGAGAAGCTTTTCCTTCAACTACCTTTTTCATAATTTTCCTAATCTCCTTCTCCTGACTAGTTTTTATTCTATGAGTAGCTATAGTCATAGCAGTAACTCTAAGAGGTATATTGTCTTTAGTATATATATTAAAAATCCCTTCTATTTTTGTGGAACCTCTACGTACTAGGCTTTTAACATAGTCTCTAGTTAACATGTATCCTTTAAATTGTGTATAAGCCTTATTGTCTTTAACTCTAGTAATTTGAAACTTTAGTTTTATAGGTAGTTGCGAGTAATCTTGTGTGATTTCGTAAAGACTGATTTCAATAGTTCTACCTAATACCTTTTCATCGGAGTCAGAAGGTATTTCTGCGATTTTTCTTAATCCAAAAGTTGCTGGAGAATATACTTCATACCATTTCTTCAGACCCCATTTGTCCTTTTTCCTTACTTTTGATGACATAGCTATACACCATATGCATAGTAAACTAAATATACTTACTTATAGCATGTATATATTAATTTTCATCATTTCAAGTTTTTTTAAGAAACATGTCTATTACGTCGCTTAAACCGGGTTTTGACGCTTCAGTTATTTCAAATTTTATCTTTACAACTGGTTTATTTATTTTAATTATTCTAGAAAGATCACTAGGAGTTCCCAAAATTACGGTATCTGCGGGTACCTTATTAATTATTTCTGCAAGTATTTGAATTTGTTGTCTATTATATCCTATGGCTGGTAAAATATTTTTTATCTTATATTTTTCATAAATTTTTCTAAACTTTTTATTTAAATATGGCATTGGATCTATTATTTCTTTAGCATTGTATTTTATTGCTGCAATATATCCGGCTCCATACTTTAATCCTCCATGAGTTAGGCTTGGCCCATCTTCAACTATGAGTACTTGTTTATTCTTTATTAATTCTGGGTTATCAACACTTACTACTGAGTTAGTCTTTACGATTAATGCGGATTTATTTATCTTTCTTATTCTATCTACAGCATCATCTATTCTTTTTTTATCAATTAAGTTTACCTTATTTATAACTATTACGTCAGCTAAGATTACGTTTATGGTGCCGGGATAAGAGTTTATTCCTAAATCGTGTCTAAGAGGATCGACTACAGTGATATAAAGGTCTGGTTTTAGGAATGGAGTATCGTTATTGCCCCCATCCCATATTATAATATCTGCTTCTTTTTCAGCAATTTTCAATATCTTTTTATAATCTATACCACTATAAACAATATTTTTCATTAAAAGATGTGGTTCATATTCTTCTCTCTCTTCGATTGTTGTCTCATATTTATCTAAATCTTCAAAAGTTTCAAATCGTTGAACTATTTCTTTTTTTAAATTTCCATAAGGCATTGGATGACGGATTATTACATATTTTAATTTCCTCTTCCTTAAGATTTTTGAAATATATCTTGAAACGCTACTTTTACCGGCGCCAGTACGAGAGGCGCATACAGCTATTATAGTTTTCTTAGATTTTAACATAGTTTTAAATGGTGTTAGTAGTCTAAAGTCAGCGCCACTAGATAAAACTAAAGAAGCTTTATACATTAAGTCTTCATAGGTTAAATCACTATAGGATAAAATCACTTCATCTACTTTATATCTTGAAATAATTTCCCTAATATTTCTTTCCGATAGAATCGGTATACCATTTGGATAAAGTTTACCGCTAAGTTCAGGAGGATATATCCTATTTTCTATACCAGGTATTTGTGAGGCTGTAAATGCTATCACATTATATCTTTTATCATTTTTGAATAACACATTAAAGTTGTGGAAGTCTCTGCCACCAGCCCCCATAATGATTATATTTTTTCTTTTAATCATATCGATCACTGTATCTACATCCACTAAACCTAAAATAATTGTCTATATAAAACGTTTTCGAAAGATTATTTGGTGCTGTCAACTTAAGATTTATTGGAGGGGTTCGCTTCTATAATATATGGTACACAAAGCATTCATTATAAGAGAGCGAACCCTGATAGAAATAATGCTTTATGCAATAATAGATTTGCATCATATGCATGTGAATGGCTTAGATCGATGCATGCAAGGAAGGTTGTTGTAGATGAGACAGCTATAAATATTGGTGGTAGAAGATATTGGCTTTAGATTGCATTGGAACCTGAAAACAGAGCTGTAGTTTCAATACATATTAGTATGGATAGAAGTGGATTTACAGCATATAGCTTTCTACTAAACCTTAGGAGGAGGCATGGTGTTAGGCTTATTATAACTGATGGAGGCCTATGGTATGCTTTAGCTGCTAGGTGGGCTAGGCTTAGCCATACAGTTATCGTTGGGGGTGATCGCAGCTATGTTGAGCGGTTCATAGAGTCTCTTAAGGATAGGCTTAGGGGTTTCGACACATATTTCCAGAGTTTAAATATCCTCCGTCCTCGGCTTACAGGCTTATCTCTACATGGATTGGCTACTATAATTTTGCCAGAATTCATATGACTCTAGGCAGGCCTCCAAATCCACTTCCAGGCAAAACAGAGCTTGAAAACCATCAAAAATAATATTCAAAAGGTGATTAAGTTGACAGCACCGTAATATTTTCCAGCAAAACTAAAATGTCTAATATTTTTGAATTTTTGTTAATAGAAATGTTATTAAAGGTGTTTTGAATAAAATATTGTATGAGAGGAGGTTTTCAAATAATATTTGATACAAATTTTCTATTATTACCATTTACAGAACAAGTAGACATCCTTAGTCAAATAGAAAAAATATTATCTATAAAATTTATACCGGCAATACTTCAGAGCAGTATTAAAGAACTAGATAATCTTAAAACTAAAGCAAACCCTAAGCTTAAGAAAAGAATTAGATTAGCCAAACAATTAATAAAGAACTTTAGTGTCATTAGTGATGAAGAAATTAAGGGTAAATCTTTTGATGAAAAAATTTTAACAATAGTAAAAATCCAAGATAAACGATATATTGTCGCTACGAATGATAGAGAATTAAGAAAAAAACTTAGAGATTTGGGGATTCCAGTAATAGTGTTTAGGATAAAAGATAAGAGAATATATGTTGAGGGAGAAATACTTTAATCATTTATTGAAGTATTATGTGCTCGATATCGAAGTATCTTTTAAGTATCAATATCGCTCTAGAAATATTTCTTCCTTCTTTTCCAATGGCTAATCCTTTTTCTTTAGAAGGAACCGATACATACACTACTTTTTTTCCGTTAATATTCTTAGATAACCTTATGGATTGAACACTAGCAGGAAATAAAGAATTTTTTATTAGCTCATCCATTTTCTCTGAATATTCTACAACTTCTATATTCTTCCCTGTTAATTTATTTAATCTTTTTATATTTATTCCATTTTTTCCTACAGCTTTACCTACATATCCCTTTTTTACAAGAAATATAAGTCTATTTTTTTCTCTATCAAGAATACAATCTATAACGGTAACACCAGTAATACTTTCAAAAAAAGCTATATATTTCATCTCCTCCTCGGTCATTTTTATATTAGGCAAATTATCACCCTTCTTCACTTTCAACTAGAGATAATATATTGCTTTCACCTGGATCATCGATACTGAGTGCAGCAACCATAAATGGCTTGCCGCAGAGAGCTCCAAGCTCCCAACTATTACCCGGATATATATAATATGGTGTTGAACTAAGCTTGCAATAATATTCTATATCTTCTCTTATTTCTATAGGACAATTACTGGCGATAATTATCATTTTGCTTTTTCCAAGTTTCAATGTCTTTATTGTAGACTTAGATCCTAATATTACTTTACCTGTTCTAATTGCGGTCTTTAATTCTCTTTCTATATTAATCATTTTTTCTCCCCCTTCTTAGCTAAATTTATCCATATTTCAACCATACCAGTACCTAAGGGAATAGGATTAGATCCAGTAATAACATTTTCTATTACTCCCTGAAGCCAGTCAATTTCACCTTTAGTTGATGCGTCAATTAAATTTTTTACAGTAACCTCAAATGCGGCTCTTGCCAGTACACTTTCCTTACTTCCAGCTATTCCATGTCTACCTATTTGTTGAACTTTTCCTTCCGATGTCATAACATCAGCCACAAGCATAGCATGTCTAATGTCTACATCAAGAGCTTGTTCCGAAAGTGTATTCATTAATTCTCTAATAATAGCTGCTCTGGCCGCTTCTATTCCAAGTACTTCGTATATCTCATTTATATCATTTGTGGTTGTTCTTCTTATGTCTACGCCTTTCATACTAAGTATCGCGCTAAGATTGCATCCTTCAGCAATAAGGACATACTCATTTATATCTTTATCATATCTTACTATAACTCTTTTTATCCCCTTTACTCCCTTTAACTTTAAATTTAATATCCTATTTTTAATTTTTCTGAGTTTAGATAGATCTTTTATGTTTTCTTGTCTAAATATTACTGTATTTGTCTCCCTATCAACTTCTACTATACCACTTTTCCCCTTAATCCTATTTAAAACTTTAATAATGTCATCTATTTTAAGTTTATTTTCTTTCAATTCTTTAGAATCAAGTTTTATAATTACTGCTTTATTTAAATAATCTATTTCCACGCTCTCAGAAATACCTTCAATTGTAACTACTTCTATTTCTTTAGCTATATTTAATGCTTTTTCCTTACTTTGGGAATATTCGGGTGTTAAGTAAATCCACATAATAGGAGTCGCCGTTGTTTTTCTAGCATCAACTATTTCAATTATACGTGGTAATCCTAGAGTGACATTAAATTCTCTTACACCGGCGAAATGAAAGGTTCTTAGGGTCATTTGAGTACTAGGTTCACCTATTGACTGTGCAGCAACTATACCTACTGCTTCTCCCGGTTCTACTAATGAATTTTGATATTCTCTTTGAACTTTATATAATATTTCTTTAAGTTTAGTCTCAGTTACTCTCTTTCCTTTAAGGTATCTTAATAGATCATCTATTATATTTTCCGGAAGATTTGTCTTAAAACTATATATCGCTTCTAAAAGATCTTTTTCAGAAAGAATTTTTTCCTTAGACATATTATACACCTAATTCTCTTTCTAGTAATCTTTTAACATTTACAGCTTTTCCATGGTCGCTTTTTGAAGGATCGACTCCATCTTCTCCATATCTTAATTGAATAATCATGTCAGTAGATGTTCTAACAGTTCCATCATATTTTACATGTAGATCTTGAAGAGCGTTTGCAAGTCGTCTATACATGTAACCACTCTGAGCTGTTCTTACAGCTGTATCAACTAATCCTTCTCTACCACCCATAGCATGATAGAAAAATTCTATAGGAGAGAGTCCATTTTTAAAATTCCCATATACAAAACCTCTTGCTCTTGCTCCAATATCTCCTTGTTTGAAATGTGGAAGAGGGCGTCCTCTATATCCTCTTTTTATCCTCTCTCCTCTCACAGCTACTTGACCTAGACATGTAGTCATTTGAGTTATATTAATTATATTTGCTCTAGCGCCTGTCTGAGCCATTACTACAATTTCATTGTTTAAGCCAAGATATCTATTTGCTATTTGGCCAGCTTTATCTCTAGCTTCTGTTAATATTTCCATGATTCTTGCTTCAAGGGTTTCTTCTAGAGTTTTTCCTGGAAGAGGTTCAAGTTCTTTTCTTAAGGCAGCAGCAATTACTTTTCTTACACTGTTTTCTGCATTTTCGAAGATTTCATTTATACTATTCCATGCTTCCTCCGGAAGATCTAAATCCCTTAGACCTATAGAAAATCCACGTTGATCTAAAAATTCGATAAACATTCTAAATACATTATCAATAAAATTTTTGATAAAAGTATTTCCATAATCCTTTATTAATCTATGAAGTAATGATTCAGATTTCTGCGCACCTATAGCATTTTTATCTATAACTCCTGTTAAAAGTATACCATTCTTGATGATTACATAACCATCAAATGGACATTCTTCTTCATTACATTCCTCTTCTCTTATACCCGAAGACACGCGTGCCCTTAATGTATAGCTAAAATCTTCGGGTAAAAATAGGCTGAACAACTGTTTTCCGGTCCACGCCTTTATCGGTTTTTCAAATATAGGTTCAGGGATTTTCCCTTTATATCCTGCTGTCATTAAGAGTTTACATACATCCTTTTTATCAAAAAGCGTGTCTTTTCTGGTAAATAAGTAGGCTGCAGTTATATAGTCCTGTGTAGCCCCCATGATAGGACCTCCATAGCGCGGTGAAAGTATTTGTTCTTGAACTAGCATTAAACTTTCTGCTTCAGCTCTAGCTTCTTCTGTCTGAGGTACATGTAAATTCATTTCATCTCCGTCAAAATCCGCATTGTAAGGGGGGCATACACATAGGTGTATTCTAAATGTTTTATAAGGAAGTACTTTTACCTTATGAGCCATTATTGACATTCTATGAAGAGATGGTTGCCTATTAAATAATACCACGTCGCCGTCTTGGAGATGTCGTTCGACGATATATCCAGGTGTTATAGCTTCTGCTAACGCTTCTCTATCCTTTACATATCTCAAATCTATTCTACCTCCATCTGGTCTAACTATATAGTTTGCGCCTGGATAATTATCTGGCCCGCTAATTATAAGTTGTCTAAGTCTATCTATATTCCATTCGGTAACTCTTTCTTGTATAAGTAATGTTTTAGCGATATCTATTGGCACGCCTACTTCATTAATACTTATATTTGGGTCGGGGGAAATTACAGTTCTAGCAGAGAAATCAACTCTTTTTCCCGCAAGACTTCCTCTGAACCTTCCTTCTTTTCCTTTTAATCGTTGAGCTAATGTTCGTAAGGCTCTTCCAGAACGATGCTTTGCAGGAGGTATGCCGGGAAGTTCGTTATCGAAGTAAGTTGCAACATGATATTGTAGTAAATCCCATAGATCATCGATAATCATTTCAGGAGCTCCTGCTTCAATATTTTCTCTTAATCGTTGATTTATTCTAATAATATCGACAAGCTTATGAGTTAAGTCATCTTCTGAACGCATTCCCGTTTCTAAGGTTATCGAAGGTCTTACGGCTATAGGAGGTACAGGTAATACACGTAATATCATCCATTCAGGTCTGGCATATTCTGGGTCGAATCCAAGCAGTATTAAATCTTTATCAGGTATTCTTTCTAATCTAGACCTGATTTCCTTCGGATTAAGACGTGTAAGTACGCCTCTTTCTCTTTCTTCGTAAAAACTCATAGGTTTTTCAAGTTTAATTTTATATTGTTTTTCGCCACAGTATGGACATTGATTATTCTTAATCGTTTTTTTAATAATTTTTTTAATTAAATGTTGCTTAAGGGGTTTCCATCTTTTCTCATATATTCTTATTTTTTTCAAATATTTTTCTATTTCTTCTTCAGGTAATAAAATTCTTCCACAATGACGGCATGTGGCTCTAAGTAATGTATGGATATATTTAACAAATTCCACATGTATAACAGGTCTTTCCAATTCTATATGACCAAAATGCCCTGGACATTGTCCTACATAATTTCCGCATGTTTCACATCTTACTCCTGGCTCAATTGTACCTAATCTCCTATCCATAGGTCCGGCTCTTATAGGCATTCCGTCTTCATCATAGGTTTCAGAAGTAACAATTTCTGTTACAGACATTTTTCTAATTAATTCCGGTGAAAGTAATCCAAACTTAATTCCCAGAATTATTTTTTTGGGTTTCCTTTGAGATAAATATTGATACATTTTCTCACCTATTCTATAACATCACCTAATATAAGTCTAGGCGCTATACCAAGGCTCATAAGTTCTTGGAGAAGAAGTTTAAATGCATAAGAGATTTCTATTAAACTCAGATCACCTTTATCTCCACATATACGACAAACAGGCTTACCTTTCCTTGCATCATAATAGCCTAAAAATCCACACTTATTACATATATAGACATAAGTTTTATCCGATTCTTCAAATAATCTTTCTTTTAAAAGCATAGCGGCTCCATGACCCACTAAACAATCCTTTTCCATTTCTCCAAATCTTAGTCCTCCTTCTCTGGCTCTTCCTTCAGTTGGTTGTCGAGTTAATATCTGAACAGGACCTCTGGCTCTTGCATGCATTTTATCACTCACCATATGATGAAGTTTTTGATAATAAACTATTCCTATGAAGATCTTTGCCTTAAGCTTTTTACCTGTTCGACCATCATACATTACTTCCTTTCCATCTTCTCTAAATCCTAATTTTAAAAGCAATTTTCTAAGGACTTCCTCGGGTTCTCCCTCAAATGGCGTTGCATCTATATATCTTCCATCCAAAGCGGCAACTTTTCCAGCAAGCGATTCTAGAAGTTGACCTACAGTCATCCTTGAAGGTATTGCATGAGGATTTATTATTAGATCAGGAACTATACCATCTTCTGTGAAGGGCATATCTTCTTGGGGAACGATCATTCCAATAACACCTTTTTGCCCGTGTCTTGAGGCAAATTTGTCTCCAAGCTCAGGGATTCGCTGGTCTCTTACTCTTACCTTGATGAGTTCGTTATCCTCCGAGGTATGAGTTATAATTACTTTATCTACAATACCTTTTTCTCCATGTCTAAGTGTTAGTGAAGTGTCTCTACGTCCAGTACTCGATCTTACTTCAAAAAATGTTTCGAAAAATCTGGGAGGACTAGTTTTTCCTACTAATGCTTCTCCACCCATTATTTCTGCTTCAGGTCTAACTATACCATCTCTACTATCCAAATGTCTATAGGCTTCACTAGATCTATATCCGGTAACTGATGGGTCAGGAATTTCTATATTGTCCTCCTGTCCTCCTGGATATCTTCTTTTTTCAGTTTCATATACTCTATAAAAAGTAGACCTAGCCAGTCCTCTTTCTATTGATGATTTATTTAATATTATAGCATCTTCTATATTATAACCTCCCCATCCCATAACGGCCACAACAAAGTTTTGTCCATAGGGTCTTTTATCTATTCCAATTAGGTCCATAACCTTTGTTCGAACGAGCGGCTTTTGTGGATAATGTAAGAGATGCATTCTTGAAGGTAAAGTGTATTTAAAGTTAAGCATGGGTAATCCTAAAGCCTGTTTAGCCATCGCTGCTTCATATGTATTCCTTGGAGATTGATTATGTTCAGCATATGGTATTGTTGATGCTATTATACCTAAAATTGAGGATGGTATTATTTCCATATGCGTATGTTCCGGAGTAATATCTTCAGGATTAATTGCTATACGAGCATTTTCTTCTTCCTCTACATCTAAATATTCAACTATACCTTCTTTTATTAATCTACTCCACTGCCATTCTCCATTCTTCAATTTCTCAATGTGTTCTTTATTCAATACAAGCTTACCATTTTCAACTACTAATAACGGTCTTCTAATTCTACCAGAATCACAGTTTACATATATTTCGTTTATGTATTGATCCTTATACCAAGCAATGTTTACCTCATCAGGGATTTTTGCTTTCCTTCTCATTTTCCTAATAATCTTTACAAGTTGATCGGGAGTAGCATGAATTCCTATCAATCTTCCGTTTAAAAACACCTTAGCGCCTGACAGATTATTACTTCTGGCAATTTCAATTGGTACTACATCAAGTTTATATAAAAGATCCTCTATTTCTTGTTCATCAATTCCTATCGATAAAGTAGCTAATAATGCAAGATTTTTAACTAACCCACAGTTTTGACCCTCTGGACTTTCAGCTGGGCACAATCTTCCCCATTGAGTTGCATGTAGTTCCCTCGCCTCAAAATGCGGTTGAGATCGACTTAAAGGTGATACTACTCTTCTTAAGTGACTAATAGTTGATAAATAATTTGTTCTATCTAATAATTGACTTACACCAGTGCGTCCACCTATCCAATTACCAGTAGCCATAGCATGCTGAAGTCTATCGGTAATTATATCAGCCCTGACTAAAGTTATCAAGTCTATTAGTCTATTTCTACTTTTCATTCTCTCCAATTGGTATTTCATATCTCTTATGAACTGCTTTAATGCTGATCTAAATAACATAGCCAGTAAATCCCCGGCCAGTTTTAGTCTTTTATTTGCATAATGATCTTTATCATCTGGAGGTCTTCTTTCAAGAACTACTTCTAACAGTTTTTCAACCATTTGTCCCAAAAAATAGGCTTTGAGTAATCTTCTTTCAGGAGAATTACCTAAATGCGGTAGTAAATAATTATCAATTACAAGTTGTGCTCTTTCTAATCTTACACTTCTAACCTGTCCCATAGCTACCCTATTTCCTATATAGTCTAATGCATCTTCTATTGTAGAAACTGAAGAAGCCTTAAGTAAAGATGGTATTAATTCGTTTTGAATAGCTGGATCAGAGGAAATAGCTTCAACAATTTCTTTATCGGTAGTTAAACCTAAAGCTTTCATAAGTATTATTAATGGAATTTTCCCGGCCACTGCTGGGAAGGAGACATAAAGTTCTCCATCCTTATGTCTTTCAATTATTACTGGTGTTCTATAGGCTGTGGTAGCCGAAAAAACTTTGGCCGTATGTGTTACCGATGCCGTGGTACCACCTATATCTACTAGTACTCTATTTACAGCTAAATCTTCCTGTATAACTAATACCCTTTCTGACCCATTTATAATAAAATATCCTCCCGGATCATCAGGATCTTCACCAACTTCTATCAATTGTTCTCTATTCATCGAATGAAGATAACATTTTTTTGATTTAACCATTATAGGCATATCTCCAATATACGCTTTTACAGTATCTCTCGCTTCTCCATCCACGATTAAGGTCATATATAGATAAATAGGCGCAGAATAAGATAGATTTCTTATCCTAGCTTCTATGGGTAATATTTCACTTATAGAGCCATCAGCTTCTCTAACAATAGGCTTTCCCACTTCTATTTTTCCAAATTTAACATATAGGCCATGTATTTTAGTCTCAATTATAGATTGCTCATCAATGATCTCTTGTAAACGTTTTTCGATAAAATCATTATATGAATCAAGATGTTGTCTTACTAACCCTTTGTCTTTAATAAACGCATCAACTAATACCCATCTATCAGATATACTAATACTCATATATACTACCCGGGATAACTACTCGTAGAGCAATAGAGGTGCCGGCCGTAGGGCTCTTTCTAATTATCATTATTATATCTCCAGGTTTAGCATTAAGAGCTCTGACGGCCGGATCCGAGGAAAGAATCCAAGGTAACTGATTTTTCCTTATATTCATTCTTCGTAAAATTATTTCTGCCTCATCTCTTTTAAGTAAAATATGTTTAGGTACAAGTTCATTTTTAAAAATATCAAATTTTTTAGGCATGAGGGTCGTTCCCCATTAACAGAAATTAATTATAATTGCTTAGAGATAAACTAATAAGTATAATATAAATTTTATGCTTATTTTCAGTCAGCATAGTTTTTCAATAATAATTACCAACTCTGCATAAATGAATTTATGCTGCAACAATTGATTTAAACCTAAGTTTTAAATAGTTAAATATATATAATAAAAGGTGAGGAGAATTATCTAAAAAATATTTATTGGCTTTTATAAATAAATAAAGTCTAAAATTTAATGAGATGGTGTAATAAGTTATGAATATTTTAGAATTACATCTAACTGAAAAACAACAGAGGTTGCTTAAACTTCTTTTAGATGAGAGTAAACCTATACATGTGTTTACGGTAGAGGAGACGCAACATAAGATTGCAAAGGAGCTGGGAATTACTCGTCAAGCATTAAATGTACATTTAAGAAAGCTTAGAGAAGCCGGGTTAATTAGAACTGGAAGAGGATTTATAGACTTAACAGAGCGCGCATTAAAAATATTAAACATAGAATCGGCGGATGTTTTTGTTTTAATAAAAGTTCATCCAACTTATAGAGAGAAAGTATATTCTGAGATAAAGAGACTACCAGCTATTAAGTTATATAGAGTAACTGGTGAAATTGATTTAATAGCAGTTATAAATCAGTCTAATTTAAATGATTTCTTAAGAAAAATATCTAGAATCGAAGGAGTGAGAGAAACGATTACACATGTAGTAATAGAGGTTTTGAAATAATGTGAGAATATGGAAAGTGGCAATACAGTGTATATTGGGAAAAAGCCTATCATAAAGTATATTCTTGCATGTATTACCTTGTTTCATGAAGGCTTAAATAAAATAACTATAAAAGCTAGAGGGAGGTCTATAGAGAGAGCTATAAATGTGGTTGAGAGTCTTAGAAAATATTATATGAGTGATATAAAAGTACATGACGTGAGACTTGGAAGTGAAATTGTTAGAAGTATTAATGGGGAACCCAGACGTGTAAGCACAATTACTATTTACCTTATAAGAAATTCTACTTAAAATATCTGCCTTATATTTTTATCTTATAACAAAGCTTAATAAAGTTTATTATGTTGATGTTATTTCTAAGTATATGTTATTGTTACAATCTATTTACTCCGGTTATAAAAATGAAAATACCCATATGTTATTTCGATGCAAAAACAAGAACTCTTTGTCCTAAATGTCTAGAAAAATTTAGAAAGGGTGAAATAGGTAGGTTAGACATAGATCTTTCACATGATCTAATTGAAATTGAGGAAAAATATGTTCCTAGTTTAAAAAAATTAGTTTTTCATAAAGCAGTAAATATAGATAATAAATTAATATTCCTTTTAGTAAAGGGGTCTAGAAATATTAAGAAAAAAGAATGGAAAATTATATTTAGAAAGTTAATGAAGTTAGGATATCCTAAGATTAAAATCATTGAAGTAGAAGATATGCATGATGTTAAAAAAATAATATCACAGGTCATATCTCCAGCTCGTATTTTAAGTATAAGTATATCATGGTATCCGGATGAAAGTTATGAATATAGGGTAAGAGTTTATAAAAAGGACCTTAAATTATTATCCTATTCACCCACTATTATTGAAGAAGCAATATATAAGATAACTAATAAAAGAATAAAAATAATATTTGAATGAAATTCAATATTCTAAATTTAATTTCCTATATTTTTTGCATATAGGCTTTATATTGGATTTATGCCTGAATTAAATTACATATTTCAGTTAGGAGCAATATAAATTGTGCCTGGAGGCAAATACGATTCTAATTTGACTTAAAAACAAGCTAATAAATTGTAGAAGGCTTGGGCTTAGGGCGATTCAGGAGCATGTGCCTAGAGCACGAATAGGAATTTGCCCTAGCCAAGCCCCCCAGGCACTGGGTAAATATATGGCTTAATTATCCTGCTCGCTAAATTCAAATAAAGAGTGAAAAATATTAGTAGAGTAATTGCTATTTTTAATTTATTTATCAATGATAGGATTAACATAGTTTAATATTTTTATATCAAATCAAAATGTTTAAATAAATCTATCTCATTACAATATTGCAGTAATTTTAAGGAAGTAGAAAGTGAATAGTCACTAAATTGGTGTTTTATTTGGAGAAAATAAATGTACCTATATGTATTTCATGTAACAAACCGATTCCTCCATTTGAAAGAGGGGTAAAATTCAAATGTCCAAACTGTGGTGAAGTTACTATATGGAGATGTAATAAATGTAGAAAACTTGTAAATCTATATATTTGTCCTAAATGTGGATTTATAGGTCCTTAGGTGAATAATATGAGTTATGTAGTAGTTATCATGAAGATCCTTCCCTCTTCTTCGGAAACCGATATGAAGAAGATTTTGGAAAAAATTAAGCGCACTTTATCTCAAGAGTATTCTATTATTGATCATAAGGAGGAGGATATAGCATTCGGATTAAAATCTTTAATTTTAGGAATAAGAATGCCCGAAAATAAGGAAGGAGGGACATTTGAACTTGAGGAGATAATATCTAACATAGACGGTGTTGGAAGTATTAGTATTTTAGGTGTCTCTAGAGCATAAACGGAACTATTAAGAGCAAGTTAATCCTAAATAATAATTGTATATTAAGAATATTTGAAACTTAGATATATATAATTATAAAATTAATGGAGGCGATAAAATGCCTAAAGAAAAGGGAGAAATATGGTTAAGAGTATCTGAAGTAAAACAGAGCAAAGACGTAGGTAGAGGTAGAGTAAGAATCGATAAAGAAGCTATGAATTTACTTGGAGTAGAACCTGGAGATATTGTAGAGATTCAGGGAAGAAAGAAGACAGCCGCTGTAGTATGGCCAGGCTACCCCGAGGATACAGGGTCAAATATAATTAGAATGGATCATTTAACTAGAAGAAATGCTGGTACAAGTATTGGAGAAAAAGTTGTAGTTAGAAAGGCTAAGGTAAAGCCTGCCACAATGATAAAATTAGCTCCTACATCTACAGCTCTCTTTTTAGATGAAAACTTTATAGATTATATTAAAAAAAGATTAATTGATCACCCATTATGTGAAGGAGATATAGTTCAAGTATCTGTACTCGGGCAACCAATACCATTTGCCGTAGTTTCTGTAAAACCTAAAGGTATTATAATTATCACTGAAAATACGAGAGTATTAGTTTTAAACAGACCAGTAGATATCGGCAGGATTCCTCGTGTTTCTTATGAGGATATTGGTGATTTGGAGGAGGCTAAGCAGAAGATTAGGGAGATGATCGAGCTTCCATTGAAGCATCCAGAGTTATTTAAGCGTCTTGGCATAGAGCCTCCTAAGGGTATTTTGCTTTATGGTCCTCCGGGTTGTGGTAAGACTTTGCTTGCTAAAGCCGTTGCAAATGAGACAGAGGCTTATTTTATTGCTATTAATGGTCCTGAGATTATGAGTAAGTTTTATGGTGAGTCTGAGGCTAGGTTGCGGGAGGTTTTTAAGGAGGCTCAGGAGAATGCTCCTGCAATTATATTTATTGATGAGATTGATGCTGTTGCTCCTAAGAGGGAGGAGGTTACGGGTGAGGTTGAGAAAAGAGTTGTTGCACAGTTGCTTGCTTTGATGGATGGCTTGGAGGCTAGGGGTGATGTTATTGTTATTGGTGCTACTAATAGGCCTGAGGCTGTTGATCCTGCGCTTAGAAGGCCGGGTAGATTTGATAGAGAAATAGAGATAGGAGTACCAGACAAACGTGGAAGATATGAAATATTACTTGTGCATACAAGAAATATGCCATTATCAAAAGACGTTGATCTTCATAAGATAGCGGAGATAACAAATGGGTTTGTGGGGGCAGATATAGCAGCATTATGTAGGGAAGCGGCTATGAAAGCTTTAAGAAGATATCTTCCTCAGATAGATTTAGCCGAGGAGAAGATACCCACAGAAGTATTAGAGAAGATAGAGGTAACTTTTGACGATTTTATGAAAGCTTATAGAGAAATTACTCCTACTGCTATGAGAGAAATTGAAATCGAAGTACCATCAGTGAAATGGAGCGATATAGGTGGATTAAGAGAGGTGAAGCAAGAGCTAAGAGAGGTTGTAGAATGGCCTCTAAAATATCCCCAATCATTTAAGCGTCTTGGCATAGAGCCTCCTAAGGGTATTTTGCTTTATGGTCCTCCGGGTTGTGGTAAGACTTTGCTTGCTAAAGCCGTTGCAACTGAAAGTGAAGCCAATTTTATTAGTGTTAAAGGTCCAGAGATATTTAGTAAATGGGTTGGGGAGTCCGAAAAAGCTATAAGGGAGATATTTAGAAAAGCTAGGCAGGTGGCGCCTTGTGTTATTTTCTTTGATGAAATAGATGCTTTAGTACCTATGAGAGGAATGGGTATTGGGGATTCTATGGTTACGGAGAGGGTTGTAAGTCAACTTTTAACTGAAATGAGTGGTATTGAGAGATTGGAGGGTGTAGTAGTTATTGGTGCCACTAATAGACCCGATATGTTAGACCCGGCATTGCTTCGACCTGGGAGGTTAGATAGATTAATATTTGTGCCGCCTCCATCTTTAGAGGAGCGCTTAGAAATATTGAAAATACATACAAGGGATATGCCATTAGATAATGATGTAAACTTGTATGAAATTGCAAAAATTACTGAAGGATTTTCCGGAGCTGATTTAGAGCTTATATGTAGAGAAGCAGGTTTATCAGCGCTTAGAGAAAATATTAATATTGAAAAAGTAAGTATGAGACATTTCAAGAAAGCGTTAGAGAAAATAAGGCCTTCAATAACTTCTGATATGATTAAATATTATAAAGAATGGGGGGAACGTATAAAGTTAGTACAATCAAAAAAGATTTTAACACCTTTTTATACATAGGGTTTAAGATGTATGCACCATTAACTATAGTTATATTGGATATTTTAAGGAGATCTAAAAGAAAAGTACTAAGTGATAGGGAGTTATATAGAAAAATTACATCAATTTTCCCAAAAGATGAAATAAATAGGAAAGATTTTATAAAAGCCTTAATGATTTTAGAAATTAAGAGAATCATTCATGTAGAATCGGTGAAAAAGGGAACTAAACTTGTATATCTTTTGGAATAAAACATGTAAGTAGCAGAGTTATCGACGAATATTTATATTTTATTAATATCAATATCTATATTTAGTTAGAACATTAAACAGGTTTAAAAATGGGAGTTAATCTTAAACCAATAATAGTTAAAAGAGATATAAGCTTTAATGAAATCAAAGGCAGAAGGATAGCCATCGATGCATACAATGCTCTATACCAATTTCTAGCTACAATAAGGCAAATTGACGGAAAACCTTTAATGGATTCTCAAGGCAATGTAACTAGTCATCTCAATGGATTATTGTATAGAACAGTAAATCTTTTAGAAAAGGATATTAGACCAGTATACGTATTTGATGGAAAGCCTCCAGAACTTAAAAAAGCGGAAATATTAAGACGTATGAAGCAGAAATCAGAGGCAATTATAAAATATGAAGAGGCATTAAAGAGGGGAGACTTAGAGGAGGCCCGAATATATGCGCAACAAACATCTAAACTTACTACATATATGGTTGATGAAGCTAAAAAGCTTTTGACATACTTAGGTGTACCATGGGTTCAAGCTCCCTCCGAAGGAGAGGCTCAAGCAGCCTATATGGTTGTAAAAGGAGATGTATGGGCATCTGCAAGTCAAGACTATGATTCATTACTTTATGGCGCGCCTAGATTGATAAGAAATCTAACTATTTCTGGAAGAAGAAAGATAGCTAAAAGAAATATGTACATAAATATTTCTCTGGAACTTATATTTCTTGAGGAAGTTTTAAAAAAATTGGATATTACAAGAGTTCAGTTAATAGATATAGCTATTTTATTGGGTACAGATTATAATCCCGGAGGTGTAAGGGGTATAGGTCCTAAAAAGGCATTAGAATTAATAAAGAGATATGGAGGTTTAGAAAAAATTATTAAAATTATTGGTAAAGAAAGTTTTAATGTAGACCCATTTTCTATAAGAGAAATATTCCTCAAACCAGAAATCTCTGATGACTATAAATTAGAGTGGGGTAATGTGGATGAAGATAAGTTAATAAAACTTCTATGCGACAGTCACGATTTCTCTTATGATCGTGTCAAGAAGGCTATTGAAAGAGTTAAAAAAGCTTATGACATAAATATAAAACAGATGAGATTAGAATCATGGTTTGGATAGAAAGCGAGATAGTTTTAGCTAAGGGGCATCCCAATATAACGGCACGACATAAGTCTACATTAGAAATTACAAAGGACAATTTTTTATCTAAAAGAGGGAACTGTATAATAGGGATAAATGCAAATAAATCTGTAAAAGATTTCAATAAGAATTTTAAAGACATTTTAAAAAAAGATAATACGATTGTAATCATATTGTTAAATATAGAAAATATCTTTGATATAGTAATTGGTAAGGGTAGTTCAAGGCTAATACTATCAAATGAAAAATCTATTGTTATACGCAAAAGTAACTTTATAGATAATAGAACAGCGGCAATATCAGCAAACAAGTCAGCCATAGATATCGATAGAAAAATAATAAATATGTTAAAAAAAGGTGGAAGATTGAAAGTACTATTTATCGGGATTAACGAAATGGGCCCGGAGGGAATCGAACCCTCTTCTTCGCCGCGTGAGGGCGACGTCATACCACTAGACTACGGGCAAGATAAATTAATATAAAAGAACTTAATAAGTTTTCACATCTAAAATTGTATGTTTATTGTTATAATGGTGTATATTATGTATAAATTAGTAAAATTTAAAGATATTATAAAGATCCCACCATCTCTATTTAAATTACCATTAAAGGAGGCAGCTATATATGTTGCAAGAGAACTATATGAAGAACAAGTTATTGAGGGTATAGGTTTTGTTATAAAAATTTTAGAGGCAGAAGTGTCAAGCCTTGGAAAAATCGTTCCAAGCGACGGATCTTCATATCATGAGGCCATTTTTACAGCACTAGTATTTGAACCAATTCTTAATGAAATTGTGGAGGGCGAAGTAGTTTTAGTTGAGGATGCAGGTCTGTTTATAAGACTAGGTCCTATAGACGGCTTTCTCCATAGATCTCAAATATATGATGATAGATTTATATTTGATAGAGGTCAAGGAGCATTTTTCGGAAAAACTACTCGATATATAGTTAGGAAGGGAGATATCGTTAGATGTAGAATAGTTTCCATTGGTACTGGGCATAGATTTTATTTCCTAAAAATAGGTTTAACGATGAGACAACCATTTTTAGGAAAAATAGACTGGATTAAAAAGGAAATTAGAAAACTTAAAAAAGGTGAGTAAAAAGATGCCAGGTAAGAAGACAGCAATTCTTAAAGCATGTAGAAAATGTAAATATCTTGTATCCTCTAATGAAAAAGTATGTCCTAACTGCGGATCTAGAGACTTCAGTGAAGATTGGAGTGGTATGATCATAATATTATCACAGGAATCATATGTAGCTAAGAAATTAAATCTAAAGAAGCCTGGTAAGTATGCAATTACGGTTCGATAAAAATATACACATATGTGAGGAACAGAAAAAAATTTTAAGAAAAATACTTGGGATACCGTTGTTTCTTCCTCCTCTTTTGTCTACAAAAAAGTTAAAGACTTTGATATCCGATTTCTCTCCCCCAAAAATAATTACTATTGGAGATATAGTTACATCAAATCTTCTAAAAAACTCTATTTATCCAGATATAGCAATTGTGGATTTAAAGTCAAAAAGGAAAAATATTCAGTTTTTTCCATCAATATATAGGAAAATATATAAAGACATTTTTTATATAGATAATCCTGCATCTACTATAGGAAAAGATATCTGGAAGTTAATTGATATAAAAAATAATAAAATTTTAATTATAGTGAATGGTGAGGAAGATCTACTAGCGATACCTCTTTCAATAATATCTCCAAATAAAAGTTTTGTCATTTACGGTCAACCTGAAGAAGCCATGGTAATAATAATCGTATGTAAGTATATTAAAAAGGCCTTCAATTTTTTTCTTCAAACTAAACTATTTAAATAAGCTTTGTTTTCTTAGTTCGATAAATTTAAAAGATATATTATCATTAAATATACTAATTTGTGGTGGTTTAATGTCGACACAATTCAATGTTCAAAAAATATCAGAGAGGGAAAATAGGGTAATTGGCAGAAAGGAAGTTTTTTTAAAAATTTTACATGAAGGTAAAGGTACGCCGTCTTATGAAGATGTACGTAAGGTGTTCTCTAACATGTACAAAGTTTCTAACGAATGCTTTGTAATAAAGAATATATCCACAAAATATGGTGAATGGACGAGTATCGTAACTATATATCTATATAAGGATCCTAAAAGATTGTTAGAGATAGAACCAGAACATGTTTTAAGAAAAAATGGTTTTATAAGTAAGGTGAAGGAAAGTGAGTCTACATAAACTCTATGAATATGACTATAAAACTTCTAAAATAAGATTAAAAAACAAGAAATGCCCTAGATGTAATTCCATAATGGCTCATCATAAAAAACCTGAAGAAAGATGGACGTGTGGGAGATGTGGGTATACGGAATTCGTCCACTAGAAAAGTTATTGTGATGGGAATCGAGAGTACAGCACACACGTTTGGAGTAGGAATAGCAGATAATCTGGGAAATATATATGCTAATGTCAATTCCATATATATTCCTTTAAAAGGAGGTATTCATCCCAGGGAAGCTGCAGAGCATCATGCTAATGTAGCACACAAATTAATTAAAGAAGCATTTAGAGTATCAAGTTTATCCTATAATGATATAAATGGAATAGCTTTTTCCAGAGGACCTGGCTTAGGCCCGTGTCTAAGAATTGGTGCTACAGCTGCAAGGGTGCTGTCAATTTTATTAAAAAAACCATTAATTTCTGTGAACCATTGCATAGCTCATATAGAAATTGGAAGACTATCAACTAAACTAACTGATCCATTAATAGTATTCGTTTCGGGAGGCAATACCATGATTCTCACATATATTTCTGGAAGATATAGAATCATAGGAGAGACTCTTGATATTTCTTTGGGTAACTGTTTAGATACATTTTCCAGAGAATTTAACTTAGGTTTTCCTGGGGTACCGTCTGTAGAGAAAATAGCTAAAAGAGGGATAAATTTTATATATTTACCCTATACTGTAAAAGGTCAAGATTTATCTTATTCTGGACTTTTAACATCAGCTTTAAGAAAGGTTAATTTAAAAGAGGCCAATATCGAAGATGTTTCTATGAGCTTAGTGGAAACGGCTTATGCAATGCTTGTAGAGGTCACTGAGAGAGCACTAGTATATAGTGGTAAAAAGGAACTTTTATTGACTGGAGGATTAGCGAGAAGTAAAAAGCTAAGTAATATGCTAAAAGTTATGTCTGAAGAACATAACGTATTATTTGCTGCCGCTCCAGAGGAATATGCAGGAGATAATGGGGCAATGATAGCTTATACTGGTGCTTTAAAATTATTTTATAATAGAACTATACCACTGGAAAAAAGTTTTATTCTTCAAAGATGGAGACCGGATGAGGAAGATGTACCGTGGAGAAATCATTAGTGTAGGAGCAGAGGCTATTCTAATAAAGGATATATGGTATAACATAAATGTATTGAAGAAGATAAGAATAAAGAAGAAGTATAGACATAGTCTTTTAGATATGTATTTGAGAAGAAAACGTACAATTAGGGAATCTAAAATACTTTTAAGGGTTAAAAGATTAGGCATACCTTGTCCAACTATTTTGGACATAGATCTAGATAATAATATGATTATTATGGATTATATAGAGGGTAAAAGAGTTAGAGATATAATAAATTTCTATGATACTAATTTTTTAAAAAAAATATTCAGAGAGCTTGGAAAAAATATTGGGCTTTTACATAAAAATGGTATAATTCATGGGGATTTAACTACTTCAAATATGATTTTGTATGAAGATAAGATTTTTTTAATAGATTTCGGACTTGGGATTTTTAGTAACAATATTGAGGATATGGGTGTTGATGTTCATTTGTTTTTAAGATCTCTTGAAAGTTTTCATACGGAGGTAAAGGATATATTGTTTAAAAGTTTCATCCAAGGTTATAAGGATATAGTCGGTGAGGAGTTTGTAAAGAAGATTTTTAAACAAATCGAGGAAATTAGAAGTAGAGGAAGATATATAAGTAAAAAGCTACGAAAACATTATTAAGTAAAGTAGTGATTCATTTTTTCTTCAATATCTTTTTTCTCAGAAATTTTTTCTAAATACTTTTCTATTCTTTCGACTGATGAGGGACCGATTAAAGGAAGGTTTTTTATTTTTCTTAGTTCATTATCATTAATCTTTTCTATATTCTTTATTCCATGATTAAATAGAATTCTCGCTTTCACTCTACCTATACCTGGTATTTTTACTAAGTCTAGTAATTCTTCTTTTACACCATATTTTATTCTGTTCCTTAGTTTTATTAACGGTATAACGTGTTCATAAAATCCAAGTATTTTAGCTATTTCATTTAATGAGTATATCAACCATTCAGCTATTTGTGTTAAATTATATATGTCGCCAGTGCCAACATTATATTTTTCTATTATGTAATCATCGCTTCTTTCATTTATCCAGTCATAAAGTAGTAGGCTTGTTTTAAATTCTGCTAGTATTATATCAAGTTCGTCTATACTAATTTTTTCAATTATATCTTTTTTTAAAGGCAATTGATCTATTTTTTTCTCTATTTTCTCTAGATATTTTTCTCTTTCTCTTCTTCTTAAATATAACTTTGGCATATCAGGCGTACTACATATTAGATATAAATAACCTAGGTCACTAAATTTCTTCTCTAAACTTATTTTATCTATCATTATAGCAGCCGAATATGGATCAATATATAGCTGCGATATTCTTTCACCTATACCTGTAATTTCTATTTCTTCTCCCCTTTTAATAACAAATTTTTCTTTTAGTAAAAACTTTATTGCATTATTAACGTTTTCATAGATATTTTCTTTTCCAAATTGGTAAGAATAAAAAGTTTTTGAAAATATACTTGTTATTCTTTCCGTATTAACTTTTTTTTCCAATGCAATTGTGACTAATGTATGTATACGAAGAGCTTTTTCAGTAGCAAGTTTTGAGATAATTTTTTCAGGTTGAGCTGTTATATATTCGTTAAATAATAAATCCATTTCATCAAGTGTACGCGCAATTAGAATAGATTCTCCTATTTTATCAAAACGGGGTCTTCCAGCTCTTCCAGCCATCTGTTTATATTCCAGTACCGGGATCATATCAAAATATCCTAGCTCCATGTTATATCTTCTATAGCTATGAATTATTACTCTACGTGCGGGTAAATTTACGCCAGCAGCGAGAGTAGGAGTTGCAACAATAATTTTTATAATGTTCTTTCTAAAATTATCTTCAATTATTTTCCTTACTTTAAATGAAAGGCCTGCATGATGGAAAGCAACCCCCCTTTCGACTAGATTCGATAAAAGAATAGTTACCTTATTTTTCTCTACCTCAAGAATCATGTTAGAGATTTTTTTAAGTACATGAAGAGAGTTTCGTATAAAATGACCTGTGATTAAAGATAATCTTTTTGCAAGAGACATGGAGTTTTGCCTAGTATTGGTAAATATAAGTACTTGTCCATTTTCTCTTAATGAGTCTATAACTAAGTCCTCTATTGTGCCATAATGTCTAATCAAATTTTTTTTCGTTCCATCACTAAAATATATTTTACCATTATAATAGACTCCTTCTTTTAAGGGAACTGGTCTCCAATCACTATATATAAGAACAGCATTCAACCAATCAGCTATTTCAGCAGCATTTCTTATGGTTGCACTTAAAGCTATTAATTGAAGATTTAACTTATTTTTCATTAATCTCGCTAATGTCATTTCAAGTACAGGGCCCCGCTTTATGCTATTTATCAAATGTATCTCATCTGCTACAACAATTTCTAGTTCTTTTAACCATCTTGCATTATGTCTAATTAAACTGTCCATTTTTTCATTAGTGGTTACTATTATATCATAGTCTGAAAGCCATGGATCAGATGAATCATAGTCTCCCGTAGTTAATGCCACTTTAAACCCAACTTTTTCATATTTTTTAAAGTCTTCGTATTTTTCTCCAGCTAGGGCTCTTAAAGGAGTTAAATATATTGCCTTGCCACCATTCTCTATTAATCTCTTAACTATAGCAAGCTCAGCTATAAGAGTTTTACCCGAAGCTGTTGGAGCACTTACAACAATGTTTTTTCCTTCCAGGAGACCAGCATTTATAGCTTTTATTTGAGGAGGATAGAGAATTTTGTATCCATATGATATAAGTAAATGCTTTATTTTCTCTGGGATATCTATATCACTTATATACACAAGAAATACACCTATGTTTTCTTTATATACCCTGGTCTTGGTTCATAGATTTCTCCATTTCTTTTAAGTAAATTTAATGCATTTTCAATAAACTTTCTATCCAACCCTTCACTTTCACCTATCTTTATTAAATCACTTCTCTTTATAGGTTTACCCCTATTTTCAGCTTCATATCTCTTTATAATCTCAAGTAATTTTAACAACTTCTCTCTTTGAGAAGCAGGTTTTCCTGTCATAACTATATCTATATCTATTGTCTTTGTTTCTATATCTAATCCCACATCGCTTAAATATTTCATAGTTAATTCTATAGCTGCATTAACATCTTCTTCTGTTACGGTTTCGTTTAATCCTATTTTTGCATGCGCTTCAGCTAATCTAATTAATGCTTCTAATTGTCTAGGAGTAATAGCTATAGGAGAATCAGGGGATTCACTTTTGCTTCGCATTTCTGTATAGAATTCAACTATTCTCTTCATAGCTTTAGGGGTCAATTTTGGATGCACATATCTTCTGGCATATACTATATATTTTCTAAGAATATTTGGATCAATTATATCCTTAAATATTTCCGAATACATTCCACTATGTAATTTAACTAAATGCTCTGCAAGTCTTTTATCTCTTTCCATATCTGGAAGGTCGGTAAGTATAAATATTAAATCAAATCGTGATAAAATGGTTACAGGCAGGTCTATGTTATCAGCTATAGTTCTGTCTCTTATATATCTTCCTAGAGCTGGATTAGCGGCAGCTAAAACGGAAGTTCTTGCATTTAATGTTGCTATTATACCAGCCTTAGCTATGCTTATTGTCTGTTGTTCCATCGCTTCATGTATACTTACTCTATCTCTTGGATCCATTTTATCAAATTCGTCTATACAAGCAACACCACCATCAGCTAATACTAATGCTCCTGCTTCAAGATAAAAATCTCCAGTACGTTTTTCTCTAACAACTGCAGCAGTTAACCCGGCGGCGGTAGATCCTTTGCCAGTGGTATATATTCCACGAGGAGCGATTCTAGACACATATCTTAATAGTTGTGATTTAGCTGTACCGGGATCCCCAACTAAAAGTATATTTATATCTCCTCTTACACGTACATTGTCGGGGAAAATTTTGGGTTCTCCTCCAAAAAGAAGACATGCTACAGCCCTTTTGATATACTCATAACCATGAATAGAAGGCGCTATGGATTTTATAATTTTCTCTCGAATCTTCGGGTCCTTTGACATTTCTAAGATTTTTTTCTCGTCTTCAGGAGTAATCTCTACATCATAGTTTTCTTTACTAATAACATCAATGTAATTTGCTTCAATGTATGTTTTAAATATAGGTGGCCCTATATTTCTTGCATATTCTTGATATATCGATAGTATCCCAGTTATAGTTACTCGGTCTCCCGGTCTTGCAATATCTACTAAATCTTCTTTAGCTATTACTTCAATTGTACGAGGCATTTGGCCATGAGGTAATTCTTCTATTTTTTCTTGAAGAACGAGTTTTTGCCAATCAATAAATTTAGATTTCTCATATAATAAATCAAACTCGGGTGCTTTTTTCTTTCTACCATATCCCTCACAAACATGAGGAGGATAAGTTATTTTATTTCCTACTTGTTCATAGGGTATTTCCTCACCGCAATTTTTACAACGAAATACTGCTTCCTTTAATTCCTCCTTTACTGGGGACATTCTAGTTATTATACCTTCCACTGAAACCAATTTCCCAATATGTCTTGCCCGTATTTCTCTAAGAGGAACTGTTTGTAATATACCCTTAAATCTAGCTATAAAATGGTCTACAGATTCTGCATATTCTCTATTTTCTATAAACATTACTTCTCTTATAGCTTTAGACGCATCTTCAATTATTTTTTTAGGATCTTCTATTAAGAATGATGCTAGTTGCTTATCAAATGAAAATAAATCTTCGAAATCTATTACTAAGGACTGCTTTTTCTTTAAGGCCATTTCGTTTATCTTCAATCTATATTTATACTCACCCCTACTATCACGAAAGGATTTTAAAAAATCTATAAATCTGCCCTGAGTATCAAGAACCTGGCTTTCTATTTCAACCATAATTATATTTCACCTTCAATTATTTTTTTCATAGTGCTAAACCAGTCTCCAATATGATTACACAGCTGGGTATAAAGTATTTTTTCTTCTTCAGTCATTTTTTCTACTAATTCGCGCGAAGGTATATGAGACGAAATCACTAAGCTTAGAATTTTATTTAATCTACATTTTACTAGATCATAAAGTAAAGATTTTATTTCTTCTATTTCCCTTAATAAGTTTGCATCATAATTTTCTATTAATTCATTTTCAAGTTTTTTTATTAACATAGAGGCATTTATATAGAAATTTTTATCAAGTTTCTGTAATTCGTTACTTCTACTCTCAATCCAAGCTATCTTTCTTATTTCAGATAATGCTGGAATATTCATAACATCTATATCAACAATTTTTTCTTTGAACAATATGTCTAATAATCTATAGGGTATTTTTATTCTATCACCCTTATTAAGGGGACCTATTTTTATCTCTCCAATATTAAGTTCAGTATCTACGTTTTTGACAACTATAACGGGTACTTCGATTGCTTCATAGAAAATTTTACTGAATATTTTAAATGCAGTCATATTTCTCATTTAAATTAGCTATATCTAATCCAATAATTATCTATTATTTCAGAAATATATATATTAGACTAGGTACTAAATATATATTCTTATATTATCAGCGTGGAGATATTTTTCTAGCCTCTGTTTCTGTTTCCCTTAACATAAGTATATCGTGTAAACGTACAGGTCCTTTAACGTTTCTCGAGAGTATTCTTCCCTTATCTTTGCCTTCCAGTATCCTACATCTAACTTGTGTAACTTCTCCACATACTCCTGTTCTACCAACTATTTGTATAACTTCTGCTGGAGTACCTGTATCGGCTTCTTTACTCATTTTATCAACCACTTAGAATAAACCAATAATTTATTTTTATATTTTTCTATATAGATAGTACTTCGGAAACTTTTTGTGAGGTATTGCTCTCTATTTTATTGCGTGACGTTAAAAACTTTGGGAGATGTAAGTTTCCAAACTACTAATAAAAATTATAAAATACTGCATTTAATAGTTTCAATAAGCTCTTTTCTTTATTTTTTTAATCTCTTTTATTAGCTTTATACCCTCTTCTCCAATATCATTTCTAAATTTTTCTATTAATATTTCCATTTGATCGTTAGGAATGTCGGTATATAGAATTTCGTTTTCTTTAATTTGTCTACCTATTATCATATTACTTCTAATAGATATCGCTACTTCCATGCCCTCTATGGCTTCTTTTAAAACCTTTCCATGTTCCTGTATTTGCATAATTTCCCCCACTCTCCTACCGTTTTCCATAATTAAAGGAAATCCTGGTTTAATTACTCCAGAAATAATTTTTACTCCAACTATTATAGGATTACTACGTCTAAAAATATAGTTAGAAAGTATTTTTATTTTAGCTGGGAGTATAATTTTAGATAAAATTGCTCTTTTCTCTCTATCTTTTTCTTCTTTATACCATTTCAAATAGTTTTCAACAAGTCTATATATTATTTTCTCAGAGAAAATCTTTATATCCTTATCTCTTGCTTCTCTTTCAGCGTCGTCAGTTATAGGAACGTTAAAAGCTAGTATTACTCCATATAATCTATTGTTCTGTTTAGATATACTTGCTTCAACTATATCTCGTTTTATGACTGGTCCTATATCTGCATATCTCACCGGGAATCCATTTTTTTCTATATAGGTTACTAATGCTTCTAATGTACCAAGTGTATCGGCTTTAACAACTAATCCGGTGATTTTTTTACTAATTCTCACACTTTCAATCTCTTCTTCTACCTGCTTTATGATTTCTCTTAAATTCCCTTTTCCTGCAACTATTACCGGTGCTCCAGTAATAGCTTTTTCCAAATTGTTTGCAACTATCTTTACTCCCGCTGCAGCTACTATTTTTTTGATATGAAGAAATTTATCTTCTGGGGCCCTCATTTCATCTAATGGTTTAGGCATTAATAGTGCTTTAACTTTAGTAACTATTACACCGTCTAATCCGCCTAATACTATAGTGTCTCCAACTTTTATTATTCCGTCATAAATTATTGTATCTATAGTTACACCTAATCCTCTTTCTTCCTTTACCTCCAGTATTACACCTTTCCCATATTTATTTGAAATCCGAAGCCGTTTTAACATATACTTTTGAGTTAAACCAGCTAAAACTAGCAGTAAATCAGGAATCCCCTCTCCTGTCAATGCACTAGTAGGTACTATTGCAACGGTCTTTGTAAAATCACTAATTCTAAAATATAGGTCTGAGCGAAGCCCTTGTTTTAGCATTTCATTAATAATTATATAAATCGCTTCTTCAAAACTACCTTTAGCTGAATCTGATTGCTTCTTATAGTTTATTATAAAAGAGGAATTCGGAGAGGATTTCCAACCAGGAATTTTATCTATCTTATTCGCAACTAGTATAAAAGGTGTACGTCTTTGTCTTAATATTTCCAATGCTTCATAGGTTTGAGGTTGAAATCCTTTCGTGATATCCACTACCAATATTGCTATGTCTGCTATACTTCCACCTCTTTTTCTCAAATTTGTAAATGCTTCATGTCCAGGAGTATCTATGACAAGTATTCCCGGTATTTTCACTTTTTCACTTATTTGTCCAGAAAGCTTTTTACTTAGACTTTTTAGAACACTCCATGGTAAAAAAGAGGCTCCGATATGCTGAGTCATTGTCCCGGGTTCTTTAAGCATTACAGAGGTCCCTCTTATCTTATCTAACAATGCGGTTTTCCCTACATCTACATGACCTAAAACAACTACTATAGGAGAGCGTATCATGTTTATCGAAATAATTAATAATAAGAGTTAGCTATATTCTTTTAGCAAGCGTATTGGATTTATATTTCTTAGTCCATTTTAGTTTCTTAGGATCACGTCTAAATTTTAGTAAAGATACCATGCATTTTCTTGAACAAAACCTATAAATAGTACCATCATTTTTTACATAGATCATACCTGTTCCTGGAGTTATATCGTGTCCGCAAAAAGAGCATTTAAAGATTCTTGGCATATTATTCACCCACTTTATAATAATCTAAATATTTATATCAAATTCATATAGTGTCACGTATAACATATTTATAAATTTAATGTAATTTTTAATTCTATAATATAATTGAAATATTGATATTAGGGAATTTATTTGAATAAGTATATTTTAGATGAAGTTTATGAAGGAATGGCTAAAATATTGATAATAAGGTCACTTGCAAATAACATTTCTTTAACATCCTATAAGCCTATATTAAAGCCGGTTTTCTATAACCCATTTATGAGATATTCTAGGACTATAGATACATTTCTTTTAAAGATTTTTAGTACGGAACTGAAAAATGGGCTTATCTGTGACCTACTTAGTGCCACAGGAATTAGAGGGATTAGATACTATTTAGAGTCAAACATAGATAGAGTGAAAGTAATTTTTAATGATGCGAATCCCGTTGCGTATAATTTAGTTAAGAAAAATATTCTACGTAACAAGATAAAGAGATGCGAAGTATATAATTTTCATGCAAATTTTCTTCTTATTTTTTATAAATATATTAGAAGAAAGAGATTTTCTGTAATTGATATAGATCCATTTGGTTCACCAATAAAATTTATAGGTTTGGCATTGGGTTCGATAAATAATAGAGGACTAATTTTTGTAACTTCGACAGATTTAGCTGTACTAATGGGGGTATATCCCCAAAAATGCAGTAGAAAGTATATGGCTATATCATTTAAATCCGATTTTTCTAGAGAAATAGCATTAAGAATTTTATTAGGTTATATTGCAAGAGAAGCTGCTAAACATGACATAATTATTCAGCCCTTATTATCATATTCTATAAAACACTTTATTAGAATATGTATTAGGATAATGTATGATGGATCAAATGTAAGTAAATTCTTAGCTAAAAATATAGGATATATAACTTATTGTAATAAATGTGGGTTCAGAAAATATAGAGAGAAAATCGATATATTTTTCTGTCCCCTGTGTGGGCAAAAAATACTTTGGGGAGGGCCTCTATGGATTGGAAATATAGGAAATAAAGATATAGTGAGAAAGATAACAAATTACGTAAAAGATGTTCAATATATTTCAGAAAAAGAAAAAGATTTTTTATCAAATATGTTAGAGAAAATGTACTTTGATCAAGAGTCAATTGAACCATACTATACTACAGACGGGCTTTCATCTTTATATAAGATTAATGAACCTTCATTGGATAAATTAATTTATAATTTAAGAGAAAAGGGTTATATAGCTGCCAAAACACATTTTTCTCCTAAAGGATTTAAAACAAATGCGGCAATTGACTTTATAATCAAACTATTTAACTAATTTATGATAAGATTTATCATTAGTATTAATAATCCTTAAAATATATACTTTAACATATTTTATATGAGAGAGTATATATGTGGATAAATATTACTGTTAGCTGCGATGTAAAGCCTACAGAAGATGAGGATAAAGTTATATTAGCATTAAAAAATATATTTGCACCGGAAAAAATTGAGATAGATATATTAGGAGATAAAAAAATTATCAGAGCCTTATCAAGTAGTATAAAGAGCCTTAAATCATTTTATTTTCTAATTAGACACCAAAAAATATTAGATGTAACTAGACGATATTTATTCAAAGGAATTTCGGGAAATATGGTAGTTTTTAGTGTAAATAAACAAGCGGCTTTTATGAAAAAAATTTCCTTCTGTGATTTTTCTGAAAGAGAAAGTCCCTTAGGTCCAATAACATTTACTATTTTATTTAAAAATAGTAGAGATTTAAGAATCTTCATAGAATGGCTAGCGCCTAAAACTATTAATGGGAAACCTATAAGGGAGATTGAGATAGAAGATCCATGATATTTCACTCTACATATCTTAACTCTATTTTTTCACCATCTGAGGGAAGTATCGTATTAGGAAATATTTTTTTTGCTTCCTTAACTAATATAAGAGGGTTAGGGTATCTTGGACTTATGTGAAATAATGCTAAAAGTTTAGAATTAGACTTTAATGCGATTTCAGCTGCTTCTACGCATGTTGAATGTCCGGTTAAAATAGCTTTTTCTAAATGTTGGTGACTAAACGTGGAATCATGAATAATTAGATCTGCATTCAAAGAGTTCTTAGCTAATATTTCTGTAGGTCTCGTGTCACCACTATATACTATTTTTAATCCTTTTCGAGGAGGTCCTAGAACATCTTCTGGACTTATAATTTTACCATCCTTTGTTTTCACCTTAGAGCCCAGCTGAAGTTTTTTCCATAGTGGTCCACGTGGAATGCCTAGATTTATAGCTTTCTTTACATTAAATTTGCCAGGTCTCATTTTTTCCTCAAATATAAAACTATATGATTCTATAATATGTTCAGCTGGAATAGCTCTAATTAAATATTCTTTATTTTCATAAACTAGGCCTTCCCTTATTTCTTTTATTTCTAACTTATAGGTTATTTCCATTTTTATATTTTCTAAAACACAATTCAAAAAATCTATTATACCATGGGGGCCATAAATCGATAATGTCTTTGTTCTACCTAAGAATGAGAATGAAGCTAATAATCCGGGTAAACCGAATACGTGATCTCCATGTAGATGCGATATAAAAATTTTCATTATTTTATTTAATCCTATATTACCTAATATAAATTTAAGCTGTGTACCTTCACCACAGTCAAACATAAATACCTCTTTTTTTCTCTTCAAAACGACAGAAGGTAAACCTCTTTGTTTGGTTGGAAGATTTCCCCCAGTACCTAAAAAATATACTATGATTATTTTTATCACCTCTTTATAATTTTAGAATGGTTATTCTCCTAGTTAAATTTCTATGAATTCTTGTTTTAAACTCGGCTATTTTATCATATTTTTCAGATATCATATCAAGCTTAACCTCTTCTGGTGTAATTATTACAATCCTCCCATTTTTCTTAAGCTTTATCCTACAATTATTTAAGAATTTTCTTAAAAGATTATATAAATTTCCACTATATAAGGGGGCTTTCCTACCATAAGGAGGATCTGTGATAATATATTTTATAGAATTGTCTCGCAAAGGAGGGTTTTTTCCGTCACCACAAATAATATCTCTGTAAAAAATGTTTAAAAACTTTAGATTAGCTAAACATTTCTTGCACATACTCCATAAAATGTCTATTCCAATTACATATATCCCTAGAAGTGATGATTCTATTAAAATACTACCCATACCTACAAAGGGATCTAAAAGAATATTTCCCCCATTTTTCACCATACCTAGATTTGTTAAAAGTTTTGCAAATCTAGGTGTAAGCGTACTCGGGTGTACAAATGGTCTTACGTTTAGACTCCGTTTGCCAAATTGTCTCCTTATATCATATTTTAACTTAAATAAGATATATTGATTTTCACTGATTACCACTATTAGCGATGTGTCGGGTGTTTTCAAATTAACTTTTTTATGTGAGATTTTATAGAGTATCTTACCTATTTTTCTTTCGAGTTCCATTGAGTTAATTTTATTATATCCAATTTTTTTAACACGTACAGCAAAAGAATTATCAATAACACTTTTCCAATCAATTTTTCTTAAATAATCTAAAAATATATTGAAATTATTGCAGGGCTTTATTATTTCATATCCACACATATGCGTTAATATACTTCTTTCCCTAACTAAATCTAAGGCTTTCTCGTATGTTTTCAGAGAAATAACTTGATTATAAATATACTTGATTTTGTAAGGTATGTCATAGAGATCTAATATAGAGAGTATTTCATAATAAGGTAAAATTGGATGTATGCCTGAGACTAAGAATAATAATCCATTTCTAATTTCACTTTTTGTCAGAATAGGCATAGTTTTCACTGTAAATTTATTTTCCAACACGTTGTTTTATTACAAAGAAACCCGCTACAAGTGTTGAAATCATAAAGGACAGAAATAACCAATAAATAAATGTAATTAGATTTCCCGAACCAAGAATAATATTTATGCCTTCTATTAAAACTGGTCTAAGAAATAATATAAAGGTAAAAATTACATATTTTTTCCAGTCTTTTTCTCTACCACTTATAGTTTCATCTAATATTTTTCCTCCCACAATAAATAATAGGCCTATTATTAGGAGATCTAGCTCTCTTATAGCTCCACCCAAAGTTAATGATAAAAATATTACTATGAAAAGAAGAGGGTCTTCAATATGTTGATAGAGAATTTCATGATATCCTAAACTTATACCAAGAATTAAAATTATTGCAAAAACCATTGTAGCTGAAAATGTTAGCGGACTAGTAGTATATAGAATTTTAATTTTCTCATCAAGTGCGAATCCCTTCGCAATTAATATAAAACCAAGTATGAGTGTAAAAAATGTCCAAAAATATTCGATGTATCCAAGCAGATAGAATAAAGCTTGAAGAATTATAAATAAGCCTGGGATACCTAGAGAATATTTCCTAAACTTAGGTTCTGTAACAAGCATTTTTAAATATCGTGTTACCAGTACAAATGATTCCTCTACACCTCTCGACTGCTGTACTATAACTCTTTTCATGGATACTATAGGGATCTTTGATTGAATAATTGATGCAATTTGTTCATCAGTAGGACCATCTGATACAATTATAACTCCCTCTGCATTAAATTTTTCTAGTACTTTATCAAGCTCAGACAACATTTTCATATCTGCTTCTACTCCTTCTTCTGGTGTACCGGCTATAACAGCTACTTCACATTTATCCTTTCCAGCAAGTTTACTAATTTTATCATATATTTGAATTGCGGCAAAAAGAGCATTGGAGTCAGAGTCTTCTGGTCTGACTAAAGCAAATTTTATAGCAGATTCCAAAACTTTTTCTCTACCTATTATAGGCGTTTTTTCGTTTATAAAACGTTCAATATCATCATCTCTATCAGCACATAGAATTAATAATTTTCGCTGTTTAACGCTTTTTTCATTCAAAAATATTCCCTCAACTACATTTATTTTTTAGAATATTCTTAGATAAATTTATTTCTATAAACTATTACATTTCTAATAATTAGAAGATTGATAGGGATAATGAAATTTCATTTAATCTTATAGTTAAACTTTAACAATATTTTGAATTCTTCTAATGAAAGTTTTTCGCCTCTTAGGTATCTTTCATATATTTTTTCAGCTTTTTCCTTCATTATTTTATTTCTTTCCTCAACTATCTTGGCTAACTGTTCGGCCTTGGCTAAAAATACTAGTCTATCTATTTCATCCTTAAGAGATTTTATCTGAGTTGTTATCTCAATATATTTTTGATGATATTTATCTGCTCTTTCTTTTATACTAGCTTTTTGGACTATTTTTTCCCTTATCATTATTTTTAATGAACTTATTTTTTCCCTTATAGGATTTATCTTTTCTTTAAATTCTATAGTTTGCTTATACAATGTATTCATTTCATTTCTAATATCCTCTAATTTCTCGTTAAGTTGAGATATTCTATTTTTAATTTCGTCAATTTTATTTTCTCTTTCTCTAAGCATTTCCATTAATTTAAGCTTGTTTTCAAGTTCACTTATACTTTTTACATATTTTGCTTCTAATTCTATTGGAAGAGAACTAGTTTGGTACTCCCATTCTAGTTTCTCGATTCTGCTCTTTAGGTCATTTATATCCATATTTTCTTTAAATTTAAGCTCACGTTTGATTCCATTTATCTGAGATAAATATAGACGCATTTCTCTTTTTAACTCTCTAAGTTTTTCCTTAAGCTGATCTTTCTCTTTCTTCCTTTTCATTAATTCTAAAAATATTTCTTGTCTCTTAGAGGTTAATTCATTTAATGTTTGTTTATATTTGCTGATTTCCTCGCCGAGAGCTCTAATTTCATTTGAAAGCCTTCTTGTCTCTAAGTTAAGTTGATCACGTTTATTTCTAAATCCATATGCCTGTTTCTCTAATTGAAGCATTTTTTCTTTAAGTTCTCTTAATTTTTCTCTATATTTGTTCATTTTTTCCCTCTATTTAAAATTATTCGAGCATCAGCTACAACTGCACCTTGTTCGTATAACATTATAGGATTTAAATCAATCTGACTTATATATGGTATCTCAATCATCATTCTCGAAACTTTTAACAATATATCTATTATCGAATTTATATCTAATTTTCTTCCCCTCCTATATCCCTTAATTATCATAGATCCCTTTATCTCATTTATCATCTCAATTGCATCACTTTTTTTAATTGGAGCTACTCTGAAAGCCACATCTTTAAATACTTCTGTAAATATACCTCCTAGACCAAACATTATAGTGGGGCCAAACTGATTATCTCTTATACCACCTATAATTACTTCCAATCCCTTCGAAAGTTGTTCTTCAATAATTATACCAAGTATGTTTGCATTAGGAGCGTTTTTTTTCACATTTTGGATGAGCTGATGATATCCTTTTCTCAATTCTTTAACATTATTTATATTTAAAATTACCCCTCCTATATCCGATTTATGTATAATGTCTGGAGAGAGGACCTTAATAACTACCGGAAATCCTATTTTTTTAGCCGCTTTTATACTCTCATTTAAATTTTTAGATATAAAGAACTTTGTCACAGGAATATTGTAAAAACTACATATGTCCTTTGATTCGTTTTCCAAGAGAATTTTTCTGTTTATTTCACTAATTTTTTTCAGAACTTTGTCTTTAGAGTGTGACATAATCCTCGCCACCTACATAAATTCTTTGAAGTAATGCATATAAATTATCTAATCCCTGGCCAGTTTTAGCTGAAATAGGTATAATAGAGACAACGGATAGATATTCGTTAATACTATTTAATAATGATTCCGTTATTCTACTTTTCATACCTTTCTCCTTTCTTTCTATCTCTAAAAAAAGTTTCTCAGGGGATTTTACCCATTCTTCTATCATTTTTATCTGTTTTTCATTAAGCATATCACACTTATTTAAAACATTTAGTTGAGCTAAATTAAATCTAAATAAAGTTGATATCGAAAGAAAAATTAAGGAGATAAGTGTCGAAGGCTTTAAAGCTAAAATTGAATCAATGACGAATATTATGGCATTCCTTTCTTCCGATAACGATCTTATAATATATTCGCCTATAGCTCTAAATGTAAACAGTTCCATTTGACCGGGTGTATCTATTATAACATATCCAGGCTTAAAATCTCTAATTTCTTCAACAATTTTTTCGATAAATGTTGTCATTAAATCTGTTGCTGCAATTATAGCCCCATTGGGTCCAAGACCGTATTCCATCATGAGCTTGTCAATATTAATATAATCTCTAACGTCTACCTCCGGGTCGTATGGCAAACTCTTTACTGCAGGATCTAAATTTACTTTTATGTTATCTACTTCATATTGATCTAACCACATTGAAAGAGAGTTTGTAAGCGCTGTTTTACCCGAACCCGCTGGACCTATTATAAAGACGTTGAACACTTATATCAACCTTACTTATCTATCCATAAAGGGTAAGATATATAAACTTTTACTATTTAATGAATGTAAAAAGTAGGGGGTGCTGTCAACTTAATCACCTCTTCTTTATAAGTATTATTTTTGATAGCTTTTCTAGCTCGGTTGAACCTGGAAGTGGTTTGGGAGGCCTGCCTAGAGTCATAT
>Ga0190309_1000054_pt1 | contig 39693 bp, 64 predicted proteins | sample 48700767_MG_FD_161656 | JGI IMG/M metagenome (GOLD analysis project Ga0190309, IMG submission 161656) | Hydrothermal vent sediment bacterial communities from Southern Trench, Guaymas Basin, Mexico - 4870-07-6-7_MG | ecosystem: Environmental > Aquatic > Marine > Hydrothermal vents > Sediment ... | reverse complement strand
ATATTTACAAACCATTTAAAACCATATTTATTCAGCACTTTATCCCTGAATTCCCTTATCGGACCGAGGTTATCGGTTAATTCTGTTCCGTCTGCTATTACTGCGATTGGGCACCCAATAGTCTTTAGTGCTTGCTGGCATTCTATCTCACAGGATCCTTGGCAGGATAGTTCACAGGCTTCCTGGCAGGATACCTCACAGGCTTCCTGACATGAGAATTCGCAGGTCTCCTGGCAGGATAGCTCACAGGCTTCCTGACATGATACTTCACAGGCTTCCTGACATGAGAATTCGCAGGTCTCCTGGCAGGATAGCTCACAGGCTTCCTGGCAGGATAGTTCGCAAGTCTCCTGACATGGGCATCTTGCTTCTATATTCCCATACCTTATATCAGTAGCAGGGTAGGCAAAAAGATTATCTACCAGTTCAAATTCAGTCTCTGTTATTTCCCCATTACGGAGCATATCACGTGCTCTTTCGGCGTCCGCCGGTGTTAAAAAACCATCATTGTCCGTATCGAAGTACTTAAGAAGCTCACGGACTGATGAGAAATGTGTTGTGGGTGCATCGCATGGTAACGGTTTTTCTAACCAATAGGCTTTCGTTGGCTCTAATATATCTGTGTAATACCATTTATCATCAGTATAGCTATACTTAAGAACATGCCCCTCCAGTTCCGTATTTCTTACGTCTAACGTATCAGTACCAGGTCCAATTAACGCCCAGCCAGACTCAAATGAATTATACACAGTAAGTAAATCGTTTATTGTCACTACACAACTAACTCCGGTTATTGATATTTTTCTGGTTCCCCACGGCAGATAGACATAATATCCTTTTCCACATTCGAGTTTTGTTGGTCTTTTCCAGCTACCATCGGCGTATTCCCATACTTCAACATCACGACCAAAAATAGTCTCAGGGTCCGCTGGACTGGGGATCTGCGGCAGCGATATATAATTTTTACCGGTTCTTAGTGTTATTTGTACCATTTTTACCTACCCCTTTTTCCTTTGTAAAAACCATAGTAACCCTCTTAAGACTATCCTTCCGATTCTTCTAAAAGTTTGATGCTTATAAAGGAAAGGAGACATCTTCTCGGTTATGTAGCCATAATATATATTTACAAACCATTTAAAACCATATTTATTCAGCACTTTATCCCTGAATTCCCTTATCGGACCGAGGTTATCGGTTAATTCTGTTCCGTCTGCTATTACTGCGATTGGGCACCCAATAGTCTTTAGTGCTTGCTGGCATTCTATCTCACAGGCTGTTTCACAGTATCCTTGGCAGGACAATTCACAGGTCTCCTGGCAGAACAATTCACAGGTCTCCTGGCAGGATAGTTCGCAAGCTTCCTGGCAGGATAGCTCACAAGCTTCCTGACATGATACTTTACAGGCTTCCTGACAGGACAATTCGCAGGTCTCCTGACAGGATAGTTCGCAAGCTTCCTGACATGATACTTCACAGGCTTCCGTGCAGAACGGTAATTTAGCTATTTGAGTTTTCGCCCATGTCTTATCTATTGTAGGTACGCCTATCCATGCATCGTCTCCTTTACCTTTTCCAAAATTGATATTTGAGGTTTTACTTGGAGGATTATCTTTATCTATATTCCTGATAAAGACGCATTTCCTTAAATCTGACCCTATATATTCGTGATAGGCGATTGATGCCTGTTGTGGCATAAAATGGCACCATTTATTCCTCCAGCCTTCAGTCGCAGCAGGTATTTTACTCAGATCTATTTTTGCGCCTTTGCCTGTTGCTTTAATTTGACTGATAAAATCAGCTTTTGTCATTATCTCCTCATTCGTCTGACAGAATACTTCGCAAGTCTCCTGGCATACACGCTCACAAAATGCCTGGCATGATACTTCACAGGCTTCCTTACAATATAATTCTTCGGCACGTGCGTCTGCCCAATCCTTATCCATTCGATCAGTTTCGTTCCCGTTCCTATAGAATTTGATATTGGAAGCTTTAGTTGGTGGGTTTTCTTCTGCTATTTTACGGATCTCTATACGGCGATTATACGTTTTAGTTTTAGGATCATACTCAGTATATATGAGATACGGTGTTTTTTCCCATATATTATAACCCCACCTATTCACGAAGCAGAAATAGTTATCTATTCTCTTTAAGTTTATTGGTCTACCCTCACCGTATTCCTGTATTTTATCTATGAAATCTTGTTTGGTCTCCTGTATTGATAGTTCGCAAGCTTCCTGACAGGATACTTCACAGGCTTCCTGACAGGATAGTTCGCAGGTCTCCTGACAGGATAGTTCGCAGGTCTCCTGACAGGATAGTTCGCAGGTCTCCTGACAGGATAGTTCGCAGGTCTCCTGACAGGAGACTTCACATCCTGTTGTACATGGTGGTGGTCTTACATTGATATGGTATGGTTTGGATAGCCAGCCGTTCCATATTTCATTTATATAAACATATAAATCCCGCTCCCCATAGCCGAAGTAGCCCGCGCCGAAACCTTCTGCTGGCTGGCTATCTTCAAAAGAACCCGCAAAATATATATATGCCCATGTCCAGCTTGGAGAAAATCCCGGTACCTCCCATTCATGTTTATTTTCCTGCTTACCGTCCACCACAGAATAATCATAGCCGGTTAGGGTACTTGCACCGAGACCATCAGGGACCGTGATGTGGATGATAAAAATTACCTTATCATCGTGGTTAAATTCATGCCTTGGTATAACTCGCGGGACGTTCCCGTCCCAGTAAAATGTGTAATCATACCCTACTTCCAGCCATATTTCAGGTACTGCCATTTATTTAATCGGTCATCACATACTCTAAGAAGAGAATTAGCTTTCCCGCCGTTAATGCTGCTGTTCCGATTGTAATTGCTACCTCTTTAGCTTCAGATAAAGGTCCATGAAAATTTGCTGCGGCGCCACTGGATACGCCATCATGTGAGCCTACATCGTATTGTGTATTATTATATGCCGCCTGCGCTATGAATGCATCTGTATCTCCTTCATAACCAAACTCAACAGTTGCTGATCCTCCGCTCGCAAAAGCTGTATGTTGATAATAATAGCCTCGAACCACCAATGCGTTCTTCGGTAGAGTTACTCCTAACCCTATTGTTCCTACATCGCCACCATGCTCATTATAGTCGTATGTCACCCGCGCTATGCGTTTTGGGTGTAACCCGTCTAAGCCATAATTTGCCAGTTTATCTTCCGGGATTGATTCGAGATCTATGACCGTAGCATCTTCAGCATCCGCAAACTCTGCATGTCCCGTTGTATCATCCACTACCAGCTTACGCTTTAAAGCCCCTGTCGAATCCCTTAACCAATATTCCGTTTTTGACATCTTTCATGCACCCCCCATCCTATTGATATATACCACCACCATCATATATACCGTTACCTTCATATATACCTTCTATTGAGAATACTTTTCCTTCATTCCATATCCTGCCATTATTTGTCATTTTTAGGCACGCAAGCTCTTCGTTAGAGGCTATATACCATGTTTCGCTTTCTATCGTAATAGGAACTGCTTTATAATGGAAATTTTTGAGTATCGCTGGAAGCCCTGAACTGTCGGGAGCGAATTGTGATTCGAGTGTTGAAAAATCTTTCGTATCCGCACCACGTAATGCATCCCTTAGCTGTGTTAGTGTTATATCAAGCTGACTCAGGATGTTTTCTATATCTGACTCAAGTGTTGAAAAATCTTTCGTATCCGCACCACGTAATGCATCCCTTAGCTGTGTTAGTGTTATATCAATATTTTGTAGTTTCTGTATATCTCCTGTTATGTCTCTGCCAGTGACAGTAATGCCGCCGAATTTTGATATGTTCATTAAACCACCCTCTGCTACTGTTTTCGTCAATGGTACCCAGCTCGAAATGGATTCATCATATACATAGCTTTTCGCGAGCGCTTTTAGGAGTTCTAAATCCTGTTTCACTATCGCTATCCTGATTATGTCCCTTTCAATATCGGCACCAGGAAATCCCCCTACGTATTCTATTTCTCTCCTATACTTGTATAGTTCTTCTTTATCCATTTTTAGTATTGTCCTCTTGCGATTCTTCTTGTTAGTTCTTTTATAAACGTTAATGTTTGATTATCATTCAGGTTAATTCTTTCTTTAAACGGTAAGTATCTCCTATCAGCAGAAGTAAGAATTTCAAATATAAACTCAGTTGATGCAGGTACAGTGAACCCTGTTGTACCTTCCTCGCCTGTTTCGCCAAACCACTCCTGCTCGCCATCAGTAATATGCATCTTCAACCCTTCTATATACCTCTTTGTGAGTTTGTCCTTTACATAGATCACAACAAAGCCCCGCTCTGATGGATACCCCGGCGGTGGTTCCCAGCCTGCGAGTGAAGGTTCAAAAGTTATATATATCGGAAGCCCCTCACCGCCACTGGTCTGATCGCGATAATAGTTTGCTACAGTAATTCTATATGGCGTATTTATCTTCAAATCCGGGAAAAAAGCTATACCATCGGTGTTGGTGAACTTTCGGAACTCCTCTTCAGTGCCTCCTATTTCTTTTATTATTACGAGACTGCCAACCAGCGGTATACCTCCTGCACCAATCGCTGTGATATGAAATCCCGTAAATGAGAATGATAATAAACTCTCTTCAAATTTCTTTATTTGAGCAGCATGTGATTTTGAACCTCTCAGCGAAACTACCTCTACACTTGCTTCATCTGAGTCTATTGTAACTTTACCGTCTGCACCGGTAAGATAAATACGATCAGGATAACCTGCGCGTTTTATGGTTACATACGCACCGCTAACAGGAATCCCCAGACAGTTCGCTACGGAGATAGTTAATCGCCCGAACTGGTAATTTATCTCGTTCCATCCATAGTATGGCGGTCCTGGCTTCCAGTAAGAATCATCAAGCAAATCTATATTTTCCTGCTCATAGCCTTTAATAGGTAACACTTTAAAATCCTGTTTGGCTCGGTCAGTATCGCCCGCATCGGGATCGTTATCGCCTTTGAGTACATAACCCGGCACACCGCTACCTGATATGTATTCTGCACTGGTTATAGCCTGTGACTTCATAACGGTCTTGAAACTATCGAAACTCCATTGGATTGTAGCATTCAGTGGCTTCATATCATATTGCTGTAACGAACCCCAGGCTCCACTTGCGCCACATGGCAAATTCATCTCAACGTCCATGCCTGTTGTTATTATCTGCGCTATTTCCACAAATTGCGCTTCTGTATAATCACTCATAAAGCCTGGTGTGATAAGCGTGGATAAGTTCTTTCTCAGTGGTCGGTTTGCGATATTTACCATATCCATTGTAGTGCTAACGCCAGACTCAAGTGATGATAGTGGCTCTGTCGTGGAGAAATCAATATCTATGTCCATATCTGTTGTTATTATATCAGACATTCTTTATGCCCAGATAATTAATATAGAACCGTGTGCGTACCTACTCCCACTCCATGTAGAACCTCCCAATGCATAATCAGTGATTGGATTAGGCATCCAGTTTTCAGCAATTATATCTGCTACTCCCACTGGATTATCCCCCTGGTGACCTGTATATGCTACATGGTGACCTGCGAATTTTACTTCTTTCCAATTGTGGACGGTGCCACAAACTGCAGCGTAGTATAACGTTGTGCCTGTCGTGTACTGGACATACCCCCACCTACCGGAAGAACTTGGAGGTATATACTTATCCATTAGTGTTATCACGTTTGCGTCTGGATATTCATAGCAATAGTGCCCAACATCTGCTACTGCGAATGTGAAATTAGCTTTGTTACTAAGTGCATTGTATAGCTGATTAATTATATATGATAGTGTTGTATGTGTGCTACTGATATTTGTATTGTAAGGAAGCCAATCCCATAGAATATCGTAATATCCTTTGTGACCGTTTTCACCAAAATCTCCTACTTCTTTGTTAGGAAATCCGTACGTATTCGTCCTATCTATCCATGCCACCATCCACCCGTCACTTTTTACTCGGACGTTTATGTGTCTACCTGATCCGCCCCATCCTTTTGCTTTCGGATCTATGTAACCTTCGATGCCGTTGTCATAGACATCGTAGCTGCTGAATACACCGATACAATCGGTAGGGTCTATTGACTGTACACCAGTACCTTTCCAGTGGTCCAGTGCGTTCCAGAACGCGATTATACCAATCTCTGCGGGATTCAAATCCGGTAGATTTGCCATTTCTATCTACACCTCCTATCCTGTTTATTCGTTTATTTCTACCTCCTTCTTTAACCGTTCCTGCCTCTCTAACGATTTTATCCGGCTTTCTTTCGCTTTTAAATATAATTCCTTCATCTCTGATTGTTCTGTCTTTCTATCAAATATTGACTCGCCTCGTAATACTCCTTCCGGCGGTCTCTGTAGCATCTGCTCACCGCCCCGCATCCCTGTCCCTGTTGTGGGCTGGTTTATTGTACCGAGCTGTTCCAGCTCTATTCTCCTCATCAGTTCCGTATCTATAAAGGGGAAGTACCGGAGTAAATCCAGCCTCGCTATGCCTGCTATTCCCCATCTCCCTATATATCCGCTGCTCTTCATAGCTTATAACCTATCATTTTTGCTACATAATCTACCGGACCCGGTGCATCGTCAGCAAGCTTGACATAATAGCCCGCTTCTATGCCTTTCGATACTTTAATTGCAGGATTCAGGTTAAAAGGGTCATTAAACAGCCCGAAAGGTTCTTTTGTGTGTGTTGTTTCCTTATCACCTATTTTTAACCAGTATTCGCTGAAATCTGCATCCGTCGCACCAATCGCAGATAATATCCAGTTAGCATTCGGCTCGCTGTGCGCAATAAGTTTCTTTGTCTCACCGGGATTCAGCTCAACTGGTTCCGATGGTTCTTCAAAGATGAGGTCTCCTAACTCTGGCAGTGCATATACAACTACCTTTATAACTGCATTACCCGATCCGGGTCCATAATCTGCCATTTTTTATTTTATGTAGTTTCACACCAGAAATCAATACCCTCATCTGGGTTATCTGCATCCACCCATATCAGACTGGTATCCGAGACTCGTAGCCTGGTGTAATCCTTTGGCGCGAGTTCTATCCGCTTATCGGGATTTAAAACTAATTGTTTGCTTCTACCTATATAAACGCTTCCGGTATTCTTCGGTAATGCACGTACAACAACCTCCATGCCATTCGGTATTTTCATCGGAGGTAGTCGCTTTGGTGTGCCCGGTTCCCCGATAGTGCAGTGGTCATGGTCCCAGTTATCTGCGTTTTTCGCGCCGCCAAGCGATGATAAAATCTTCTCCAGCAGGTCTTTTATTTCTACAAGCGTCCTTCCAAGTGTCTCTTCGTGATCCACCATCTTTTACCAGCTTTTATTCTTCTTTCTTCGCTATGAAGTGGGTATAAACGTAGTAAACAACAAAGCCTATTATCGCAGCTACGACAACCCACATTATGATTTTGTAGAGGTCCATTTTTTTATATCACCTCCTTTATTCTTTGGGCACCTGTATCTGGCGCCAGAGATAGATGAGTGCTATGATCACAGCTATCAATGCTACAGCTTCTGTTACTTCAATTATGAGCATTAGTAGCGGGTAGCCTTCTGGCATTCTCAATCACCAATTACCGGATAGCCAAAAACAGCTATTGCTACACCTAATATTTTGAAAGTGTCGTTATTGTTTGTGATTTTGTAATAGAACTTTTTACCCGCCGGTACATGTGGGAAACCTGTCTCTTTTGATAGCGGTATATATTTCGGGTTGTTGCGTGTGCCTCTGCATGAATAGGGGAATCCACTTAACAAAACTTCCTCTTTCTCCGCAGTTATTATCGAGAAGTCTATTGTTACCTGTGAATCGAGGAGTGTTTCGTTCTCTTTCTTATCGAAGTTTACAATCATACCATCGAGTGCGAACTCAAGCTTATCGCCTTCCCGGCATGTTGCGTAATCCTGTTTATAGTCGCTCGCTCCTATCTCATCCCATGCATGTACATAGACAACCCTCAATGTGCCCAGCTTCATATCTCTTTACCTCTCCCCTCCATTAGTAAATAGAAAAAATAAAGGAGTAGTTTTTTATACGAGTAGCGGTCTTGCTGCTGCGAATACGTCTGAAGGTATCCTCTGAGCTGCTGGTATCTCTTGATGATACTCTGCCAGCGTATATATATCCATGTACGCAGTACCGGTCGGTGATTCATCACCAACGTTTCGGAACACATAGCTCTGCTTGTGTGGATACCTCACTGTATGGTATTCTTTACTGATCTCTCTGAGGCTGAATATATCCCTTCCGCCACCGCTCCTTAGCGCATAGTATGTCAGTAACGCCCTCTCTGGGACTTTATCGTATGAGAACACTATCTCGCCTGTGGCGTAGTTAATTGATTCTATCTTCAGTCCTGCATCTGCGGGACTGTATTCTGTTATGTGTTCTGTACCAGCCATCGGGTTCTGTGTCAGTCTGTTTGGTAACGGTCTTATATCATCAATCCATATATCCACTTCCCCTGGGTCGCTGTTTGCATATAATGCAACACTCGCTATCGCATTATCCACATTTGGTCTCTTGAGGAACCCGACTACGTATGTCCATTCACCTGCTTCTAACCTCGGTATTTTTATTATCTCTAACGGATTTGTTCCGTCATCTGTCTCGCAGAGATATAAATCGAACGTCCCAGCAGGTACAGCCTCACTTGCTCTTATCCAGAACCCGACCGCTCTGAATGCACTTATATCAACCGTGGGGTCACATGCGACGTATGACACTTTTCCTGTAGTAAAATCGGTCCCGATTGAAATCTTTGCCGAATAAGTACCCTCTTTCACAAAACCTTCACCTGATTCCTGTGCTGTTGTAACATTGGCAACCGAGTCATCCCATTTCGTTTCACAATCCGATAGGCTCTTGAAGTATAACCATTCCTCTACAATTCTCGTTGTCCCATCTGAAGGAGGGAGGAACATGTGATCCAGCCGTGGCTGCGCACCTACGTCTATACGGTCATGCTTGATGCGGAACTCTACATCTTGTGGTTTAACGTTCTCATCGGGCCAGAGCACCTGAATAGTGTTCCTGATAACGAAATATATGTTTGCTGATGGTGCTATTGTGTACCTTGGATCCTGCGGATTCCACTCTACTAAAGCAGGTACCGCTCCTGATGTATCCAGTACGAACTGCTTACCGGGACCAAATTCTGATGGTATGAGGACATCTTTCCAGTATAGCGGGCGTAATTGTTTGTACGCGATCTCCACCGAACGTGCCATAAGATACCTGTTTATCGGGTCATCTGTTGATAGTACGTTCTTATATAGCGTTCCTCGGAGATATATCCGCTGGTCTGTTTCCAAGCCTGAAAACTCTAATTCAGTATCTACCGGAAGCGGCCACTCATAACCTGTAAAGCCCCACTTCAAACCCGTCTTCGTGCTTGCACGCATCACATTGAGATTATGAGCTGCTTTATAATACGGTGCAATGTATTTATCAATTGTTATATACGGTCTATCTCTTATCCCGAATGTTACTGGGTTCGGAGAATCTGTGCCTATCTCCCGTATTAGTGCTGCACGGATATGTGCGTCTTCGATTTTGTATCTGCCATTAGTTAGATCACTGCCCTGTATCACCAACTCCCAATTATCAACACGCTCTATTCCCATCTTTCAGTCCCTCCTTTCTTATAGTTCCGTGCCCATTATCGGCAATTCTTCTTCTTTCGTTACCGGTCCTGCAGTTGGCGCTGGCGTCGGTGCTGGCGCTGGTGCCGATGCTGCTGCTCTTGCTAATAGGCTCCTTTTCTTGTTCTTTTTCACCTTTACCACCCTTGATGATGCCATTCTTTTTTTCTCACCTCTTTTTATACTCCCACTTAGGTCCTCAGTTCAAAGCTCACACGTACCATATCCAGCCAACTGCTTATCTCTGAGAATACCATCCCCCATCCAACATATTGTAGAACGGGGTAGCGTACTTTATGCCCCCATGCTGCTATCCCTATCCCCAGCGCTGTATATGTGCCGGAAGCCGCGAGTGTACTATATAGCGGGTAGCTATCTGGGTAATAACTCTCCAGTATTCTATCGAGCGCCGACTCGGTGATCATGTGTATGATACTGTCAAAAACGACTCCCATGAACGTAAAACCGACTTCGCTGTGACTGAACTCTTCCACAACACCTAACCATCCGGGTCTCCTCTCTTCCGCCATTTCTATATCACCTTTAATTAATATTTTTGAAGTTATATAAAAAAGGTACGGTATGGGTTTGTAAATGGTTTAAATAATGGATTTAAAAAGATACAATTATATACATAATTGAAGATATGCTGCCGGGAGATAAAAAGGGAGAGGGGGGAGGGAAGATAGAGGATGAAAGTGAAATTTTAAGGATTAAAGTGCGATTGGGGGCGGATATTAGAAAAAGGGTTATAAAATATGCAAAGAGAAAAGGGTTACGTTTGGATCGCGCCTATGGTGAATTAATTGAGAAGGGTCTTAGATTTTCTGAATTTTAGGTTTTTATTTCTTTAATGTCCTTCTTAGCCGTGACAACCGTGCCATGAGTTTTAGGAACTCAGGCGGGTTTCTATAAGGTCTGTAGAGTACGCTTGCCTTCGTTGTGACTACTACCGTCCTACTTAACCCATCATCAAGATATTCGCAGATTTTTTGCTCACCTATCTCATATATGTAGTCGGTCATGTTATTCTATAGTTTCTAAGTATTTATATCTATCTTCTTTAATATCATAAAAATAAATAGTAAGTTGCTTACCATCTAATGCCTCGGTAATCATTGCTGGCAGTCCTCCGTCCTCAAGTATTGCTCTCGCTTCTCCTCTGGTTATCTCCCCTCGTTTATATCTGTCCCAGGCTTCTTTTAATGTTCTTAATCTTTCTTTTACGGACTTACTATATGCCTCTTCAACAGGTATTTTTTCCACTTGAAGATAACATACGCGGAAAAAATATTCTGCTCCTGTAGCTGGCTTAACAAAAATGATAAACATTACAGGATCGTACAATAACTCTGAAATTGCGTTAGTTGAGAGTTTTTTATAAATATCACCAAAGAATTCTTCTGCTGTTTTTGGTGTTGCGTAAATACAGCCGCGATCACATCTATCCACCGCAGCCCGATTTTTATTATTTTCCATAAAATAGATAATTTCTTTTGCTACTTTAGCAAGTGCTCTCTCGAAATTCTCTGATAAATCAGGCGCTGATTTATATTCTTTTATACCATACGCGTGCGCTAACTCGTGTATAAAAACTTCATCATGATACCATGTTAAATCGTTCTCAGCTATGAAGATTGTTTTTGATTTTTCGCTATAAAAGCTCCTGCTCCCCTTTATTATCTTGACATTTACAGGACATACATAATCTTTCCAGAGCCGCCAAACCTGTAAGCGACCACGGACATAACCGGAAAAAGTATGCTCGTCTACAGGGATCATACCTTCTAACATGGATGCTACATGTTTCACCACGAACTCACTTGCTTTTGGGATTTTTGAGAAAAATGAAAACATGTTTTCTGGTACGAGTACACATATACCGCCTTCATGTGCAACTGCGGACATGCCATCAAAATCACCATGTGATGAGTATGCTGTTATATTATGCTTTTTCGCTAACTGCTGTACTGCTTCAGCAACTTTTTCGTCAATGATAGCTACAGAATAATCAATACCCGTTTCAAAGTACTTATCTTCAAGCCTGAAATACTGTACACCACCATAATATTTCTTTATAAGACTCTTTTCTATTATTTCAGTAATTGCAGGGCATGATCCGAGTACATGTGCGACTTCTCTTCTAAAACTCCACATTGAATTTACCATTACCCTGTTTGGTTCTAAATCAACCCACCAGAGATTATATGAGAAGTAAGCTGGCTTTCTTTCTGTTATTTTCGGAATATCATTGACATAGATGTCTCTAACATACAATAAACCGCCAGGAGATAAAACAAGGTTCGGCATATCCACGGTACATCCCGCAAGACTGTATACGCTTTTACATACGGTTTTTAAGCCTGCTGTTTTATAGTATAGCTTTGCATATATGTCTTTCGGGATAAAATAACGCCAGAGAAACACGTGTGTCCCACCTGCTGAATATTTGCTTTTCCCGAATACAACTACCAAAGCATCTGCGAGTTTTGAATAATAACATGAAAAAACAATACCGCCGCGAGTGAAGAAGTATATCCTATGAGGGGCGCCGGATAAAACTGTGAACCATATCAAACTTAGTTTTAAACCTTCTCCATAAGCTCCGCGCATCTGGCAGTCTTTTTCTTCGCCACCAAGTATAAATGCTTTATATGTAATCCCTTTTCCCCTATCTTTTATCCATGTCCCGTACTTATTTTCCTCTATTTTTACGGCTATCTTATCATAGCCGACTGCTTCGTGTTCAGCATCGAGCGAATTCTGTAAGAGTTCCCTGATAGCTAAAAATTCATTCCATCTGCGCCGCTGCCCGTATGTAGATTCTATTGAAAGGGTCCATACTAATTCCTGTTTTTCTATTAAATCCGCTACTTCGTATGGGATAGTTGATGCTTCTTTAGCGAATTCTGGTGATTCTATTTTAATATAATCTAAAGGGTGTATTCCTTTTGCTGCTGCTATCCGTTTCGTAAGCCCGTATTTTCTATATATATCCATTTTTATATGTTTTTATATGCCTTATCTACCAGCGTTGTTAGTGTATGCTCCAGTACTTTAACAGCACCAAAAGCTTCAAGTGGCGTGTTAGAAAATTTTACCAAAAGAGCGGCACAAGCCGATATAGCTGTACTTAAATGCTTCTCGTCATCAAGATATTGTATAGCCTCTATGAGACTATGAATCTGGTCTGCTACCTCCATTTCCTCTATTTCATTTACATTCATCTTTAATTTATTTTCTTATATTTAAGGTCCGCTGATATTGTGAGTTTAGCTTCATATTCTACTTTTTCTGTATTATAAAACTGTAATCTAATTAGGCTTACTTTATTTAATTTATAAGGTATGTACAGTATAACTCTGTTCATGCCTTTATGGATTATCTTCGGGAAATTGAATAGCCCTGGACGTATTTTCAACATACATTTTTGCGTGCTATAAATTAATAATTCCGCTTTTATTCCGAAAATTGACTTGTTTTTGATGGTTGCGCTAACGATACTTAAAGGGATTGGAGAAGGTGTTTCTTCTATTTTAACTACCCACGCCTCTGGTATCGGGTAAAGAAGAGGGAGATACCCATATCCGTTATCGCCCCACGAAGAACCCCAGGAATTTTTAAACTCCAATATTTTTTGTGTTAGGTCGTACCCTGTGATACAAATACCATGATAACCAAGGAAATCACCTCCTGGCATAGGGATATGCCCATCGCTACCCCAATTTGAATACACTGGTATAGCAGCGAAAATAGGAGATTGGTTAGCATATAATGTTCCTGGAATATCGTGAAAGACTCTGTGGTAGCTCGTGATTTTATACATCTTACTCTCTTCGTTTATTTTTTCCTCTGTACAAACTTTACGCTTGCATAACGAAGAAAGAGGGAAACAGCTATCGGTGCATGTCCCTTGTTTATGTACTAATTTGAGAGCTTCACGCAGTTCCATACCCTCTCCTGCATTCGATCGTCTCTGATAGATCCAGCACTCGGATAGATCTTCCTTATAAAAAGGTTCAATCGTAGAACATAGCGCACATGGTACACAGATACCTATCCCATTCTGATTTACTACAGGGGTTTGTTTATCGCGTAAACTGAATTTTTTAGGGATGGGTTTTGTTGCTGCTGCTGCATAGAGCGCATCTCGGTGGTCACCGCGCGAGAGCAATGCGAAATGTTTGATCATTTTTCCTGTATAGGGAAAATATACTCTATAGGTGTCACGCCCTGCCATACACATAGTTTTGCTAATCCGTTTGTTGCTGGTACGGGTTGTGTAGCTATAGGTCCAGGTACAGACCATTCAACGGAACCGGTTAGAGAGAAATTCTGTGCATTGGTTATCTTTGCTCTGAATGTGGTGTTTTTGTACTCGTTAATACCTGTTTTAAGTCCTCCCTTTTTCCCTCTGATCATATATGAGTGTTCAATATTGTATGGGGTAGTATGAACCGAGGTCATTGTATTTAACGCTGAGACGCTATTTGCTGTTATCCCGGATGCTGCTGCGCGGCAGCTATTATTAGCCTGGATATTTCCTGCACCAACATTTTCAATTAGTGTTGTCCCTACTATAATACCGTTGTTATTTGATCCATGGTATGTATAGTTCGTTGCTGTAGTAATTTCGTTTGAATTGAAAGTTGTGGTATGTTCGTATATAAAATCTGATCGCGTAAGCTCTAAGTTTGAACCATAGAATACTCTTTCACTATCAGTTATATATTTGAGGTTCTCAGTTACGCTTGCTGAGGAAGCTTCTTCTGCCGTCATTTGAATCCCGTAGTTCAAGTTTGCTGAAACTATATTAGCAGTGGCTAAAAGAAAAAGAACTATGGCTGGAATTACTATCTTCCCTTTACCCATATATTCTCTCGTTTTTCTCATGATAGAAAATATGATTTTTATTATTTAAAAAAATTATGGATTGAAAAGCACCGCCGGCGCTCCCCCCGCGGGGAGGGAGATAAAAAATAAAAAGAAAAGAAAAGATTATCTTTTTACCTGTAGTTCTCTTTTGCGTGTTTCTATCTCGCGTTCGATGAGTATCATTGCTTCCTTTACCTTCTTTAGTTCCATGATAAGCCTCCGAAATTTGCGCACTTTCAGGCACCTATGATGCTCTAAGTAACCTACGGCAGCCCACGGCGACATTTTCCTGCTCTGTTTTATCAACTTTTCTATATTGCTCATTCTACCTATTCTGAACGATACCACTGCGAAGGTGGAGAAAATGTGGGGAGTGGAGTTTTTTGAGGTGCTACCTTTTTCCAGAAGAGAGTTCTGATTGCCTCGAATGGAATGAAGCCCTGTGCACGTTTGTCTTCGCCGAGAATTATTATAACTCTATGTTTAAAACTTATAACGACAGGTACGTCTGTGAGTAGTTCTTCGTTCGGGAACTCTATATCTGCTACCGTCCTAAAGGTTTTTACGGGTTTCATTCCCTCCTCGGCTTCTTTTTTGGTTCCTCTTCTGTGAGCCGCAAAAACTCTTCAGGTTCGAGAATTGCTACCTCGTTACCTGCTTTCTCTAATTCTATTTGCCTCTCTGGATTTGTTTCATCTTGTGCCGCTCTTGTGATAGCGTTTGCGAGTCCCCACTGTGTAGGCGCTTCTTTTGTGGTGAAATAGTCCAGTAAATCTCTCTTCTTCTCTTCTGGGATATTGTACTTTATTGAGATATTATCAATCGCCCGTGTTGGTGATTCCACTTCCACTTCTGCACTGCGTCTCAGCTTATCTACCCACTCCTCGAATATCTCTGGATCAAACGTCGCTCTAATGACATCTCGCATTTCGCTCCATAGTGTTTCATCTCTCTTTCTCCATGTCTCGTCTGACCAAATATCGTCTGTTCTTTCTCTTCGTCCCCCTAAATGTATCCTTCTTACAGCATTCTCGCCGATTAGCCCGTTATCGCATATCAGCCGTAACATAAACGGTTCCACTTTAAGAGCACCTGCACCGACCTCTGAGTTTGTTAGCACCAGTCCCGGAACGACTTTATCATCTTTTGCTATCTCTTGTATCTCGTAAGGCTTTACCACTTTTATGTACATGTGCGTATCCGAGAGGTCGCACCTGTGAATTTCAACACCATGCTGTTTGAATTCGTCAAGCGCTGCGAAGAGCAAATCGTAATTATCCATCACCCGATAGCGATTGCTTAATATCGCCCTTACATTCCCGTCTAAAACTCTTACCAGGACATCGCTGTCATTATGTGATAGCCACGTATTCACGTTCTCCACTAAGAGTTCAAGATGCCCTTCTTCCTTCATGCGCTGATAGTATTTCACCGGTATCCCCGTCTTCTCTGCGAGCTGCGTATGCGCCCACTCCGTAAGGGGATAGGCGCCTATGGTTGAGGCAGTGAGTTTCAGTTCTCTTTCCATTGGTTCTACGTATGTATGGAGTTCCTTTGTGCTAACAACCGCATCCTTTGAGTTCTTTTTCTGTCTCTCCAGTTCCTCTGCCAGTTCTTTCAATTCCAATCTCATTCCTCCTCATCACCTCCTATTATCCCTTTTTCCTTCAACTCCTCCAGCGATGTAACTGTCCCATCGGGCATCACTACTTTCCCGTCAGGAAAGATTATATGCCCTCCATCTCTGCACACTATCGCTCTATCCCTCACCCTCAAGCGCGCGGGGGCGCCACAAACAGAGCATCTCAAGCGCTGCGCGCCCTTTTTTAGCAGTTCGGTTCTGTCTTCTTTATTTCCATCTTCTTCTTTGGCGACCATTTTTTGCATCACCGATTATTGGTTATGTGTTTGGTATATATAAAGGTTTATGTTGTTGTTGTTTTTGGTTGTTTTATCCATGTATCAATAGGAATATCACACGGTTTATTGAGTTCATGGCACTCTTTTTCGTATCTTACCAGAAAATCCCTTATCAATTCCTGTCGGGAATAATGATCGCCGTATTTTGCTATGCGTGAAAGTATCCAGCTATCAATTTTTTTATAGTCCAGTTCGTTTCTATCGCTGAGATATGCGAGAAATAACTTAAACTGTCTGTAATCTTTTTCTTTCATTATTTTCAATTGTTGCTCTGTTAAACCAATCCTTTTTATTTCTGAGCTTTCTTTCAAGCCCTGCATTGCTCTTGTTTCTAATTGAACTAATAAACTCATTAAATCGTTTTCATCAAGCTTTAAACCCCTTGTCTTTGCTTTCAGCCAATTCCAGCCGTATTCCCGTTTATATCTTGTTATTACTGTTTTATTTCCTACTTCGCTCATTCCTCTAAAATATTCTATGAAATCTCTTTCTATACGGTCAAGCCATTCCACATCGAGCATCAGGTCCCCATCGTTATTTCTGGTGAATGGTTTTTCCTGGTCTCTCGCCAAGCCTTGTTGTAAAATTTCTTTCCAGGTTCTTGCACCTTTCTTTTCTAAGTAATCCGCGTATTCATCTTCTGTGACTTCTATCACTATTCTACGGATGGGCAAAAGTTTCACCTCCAACGCTCTTCTATACGCTCAGGATATAGCTTTAGAATATCTACACCATCAAACTCTATCCACCCCATCTCTTCCGCTATTCTAATGTATTTTCTCAGCGTATCTTTCCCTGTTACTCCTATCTCATTCATCAAAGCCCTCTTAAACTCTGATACTCTCACTGCTTTTTCTTTTTGTTTTATGATCGCTCTTGCGATCCCTTTTAGAGGTGTCCAAGGCATTTTATCTCCCTCCTTCTCTCTTCAATTTATAATAAATAAATATAAATATAAATATAAATATAAATATAAAGAAAGAACCGCCGATGGATCATTAGGATGTTACATCTGTTACATCTGTAATGTTACATTTGTAACATTTGTAACAGTACGGTGATTTTGCCCACTTCATTTTCGGTATTTATATATTTATATATTTATATATATTAACTTAATGGGGTGGTGATGAGAAGGAAGCTGAAAATAAACATACCTAATCAGTGTAAAAAAGAGCAAGAAGATGTTTTTGAAAGCATTGAGAGAGCGGAAGCTATAGAATTCCTGAAAGACATTGGTATTATTTCGCTTCACGATTATTGGATTATTATCGGGAAATACAGGATAGTGTACTGAAGCCATTTCTTTTACTTTTTTCGGGCTAAGAAATCGGTACACCATTTCCCTCGGTCGCTATTGATGATGAAATCAATAAAAGTTTTTGCAGGAAACAAGATGGCTTTTTCTGATGATCGTTTTTGTTGCTCTAAAAAATATAAAACAGAAGTTCCATGTTTCTCTAACATTTCCCTTAATCCTACCTGAATTTTGATCCGAGGTTTATCTTCGCTATGCTCTGCTTTCATAGCGTTTTAAGATATTCTCTTTTTTAACGCTTCGTTTTCCTTTTCTAAAGCTTCAATACGGTTTTTTAATTCTACTATGACATCATGTGCAGTGGGTGTGTTCTTTCTCGGTATTTCTCTCGCCTCCGTTAATATTGAGTTCTCTATTTGTGAAAGATGCGCTGCTGTTTCAATTCCTTGTATAAATGCGCTTATTATGGGACGCGATCCTTTCATCCCAAGCCTGATGCGCTTACTTACCGGCAGATCATTTCTCGTAAATGCTTTTACTAACGTGTAAATAGAAGCACCCCAAATCATCCCCGCTTCTCTTCCTATTTTTTCAGACGTCTCATCATCTGCTATATCAACAGGATTAATCGGTAATATCCCTTCCTGCTTTACTGCTTCCTCAACTGTCATCTTTGCGAGTTCACTTTCTACCTTCACATCTGAAAGCTCTATACCTAACGTATCTTCTGCGCGCTTAGTTTTTTTCTTCCCCCTTTTACTTTTCTTCTCCTCTACCATTTACATTCCCTCACCTTCCTCAAAACTTATATCTAACTTACAAATATCTAAAACTTTCGTAAGTAAGTTTTCAAAATTCTTTGCTTTCGGTGTAACTGCCTCGATACTGACAGTATTATCAAGCTCGTTTTCATAACATTTTATGTTGCTTATCTTGTATATCTTCAAAAAATTATCAAAACCTTTCCCAAACTTAGTTCGTAAATCATTTAAAAATCTATAGAAATGTTCGATAAAATCTTTCTGCATGTCTCCAGAATCAATCGAAAGTTTAATTACGAGTTTATTGGTCTCGCTATCTGTATACCAGTCCCAGCTTTTTATTTCATAACGCTCTCGGAGATCAAGACCTAAATTTATCAATGAATCTTTCAATCTCTCTCTAAAGCCAGGCACCATTAACGCTTGATTAAATAGCTCCGTAAGGTCTGATTTACTGATATATTCTATGAATTTCGGCGATGTTAATATCGCGCCTAAAATCTTCCCAAAGTTTTTCATTTCAATCCTCCCCTATATCAAAAGTTACCTCAAACCCCTTATCACCTGTCTCAATTTCCATAGGTATCGGCTCTTCTTCTACTATCTCTTCCCTCTCTTTCTTCTCTTCAGATAACTCTTCTTTTATTACTTCCTTCCTTCCACTTTCTCCTTTCCTTTCGTATAGCAGCCTCCTTCTTTCTTTTGTTTTATCTCTCATATAATCTCTTAAAACTTCTATTAGCCCGGTGCCGGCGATCGCAAGATTCATCCCTATGGTGACTCCATCCGGCATCTCTTTTAAAGCACTCATCGCAGCCTCGGGATCTTTCTTCGCAAGCTCGCTTATAATTTTCTCTTGTAATCTGAGTTTAGTTAGGTACGATTCACTAAAGGCTATATCAGATAACCCTTTTTTCGTTTCTGTCCCATTAGTTCCATGTTTATTTAATCTCTCAACAAAAACCTCAATTGCTTTCTCAAGCCTATCGAGCTTTTTATCTTCGATGCTTTCGATGAGCTTGTCTACCGCAGCATCAAATTTACTTTTACCTCTCCCATTCCCCTCTTCTTTTATCTTCTCAATAATCTCCTCTTCTACTTTTTGCTTCTTCTTTTCTACTTCCTTTTCCAACAGCGATTTAATGGAGTTGTCGCGCCTAACATAAATTTCAGGGGGTTCTATGTCTGAGAGATCATACCATTCTGACCAGATAATACGTCCCTCCTTATTTTTTGCATTGATTTTAACATACCCTCCGCCGCCGAGCGAATTAATAATTTCCTCCCGCGATGGGGGTATCGGTCCTGGGAACTCAATGTTAGTATCGAATAATTGACCACCTTCGCTAACTCTTAATTTGAGTTCATATACATCAACGGGGAGTGTCGGGTGCCCAGGGATCTTATATCGCCTCCGCAATTTAGGGCGTTTCCCCCTTTCTTCTTGTACAAACACGTTATACAAACCCGGTCCAAATTCCTCTTTAATTTCGTCTTCACTGGGTATATGTGTGAATTCATGATTGACATCTATCGCATCTTCCCCGGGGCGACTCCTAAATTTAATAAGTATCTGTTCTTTAGGAAATTCATCGCTTTCATTCTCTTCTATTGGCGCTGCTCTTGGTTCTTCATCGTCTATAGTAACTGTATGTCTTTTTTCTAACTTTTCCTTTAAGGACGCTATTAGTTCTTTTAGCATTTCTTTACTCCACCATCTTATATCTTACCTTTTTATAGTATATAAAAAAGTATTTCTTTATATAAACCTTTATTTCATGGTAAAAACCTAACCAATACCACCCTCCCCCGCGCATCTATGGCAAGATTATACACAATACATGAACTTGCGGATTTGGTACATGTACACCCTAAGACAATATCTAATTGGATCGCAAAGGGTAAGATACAGACAATAAATCTTGCAGGTGAAATACTCATACCAGAAGAAGAGGCAAAAAAAGCGCATGAAATTTCAAAAAAAACTATCAGTGAGCGAATGAGAGAGGACGCAAAAGAAAAAAAGATACCTCATCTATATAAGCTCTGCTCGGACGGGAAATTTGAACAGTTAATGAACGAGTTGGGCTTACAAAAAAAACCAAAAACCACCCGCGATTGCTTTTCTATAATATCTCAATATCTCAAAGAGAGGAAGAAACCGAAAACTATTTAAATACTAAATAAATAAATCAATAAGCATGGGAGAGGATTTATCGCATCTACGAAAAGATTTACGTGAGCGGATGTCTACGATATGGGCACATCCAGCACTTGTAGAGTTCAGAAAAGTACTTAGTGATCTGATGGATAAAGCGACAAGAGATGATTTCAGAAACTGCCTCAAAGGGAAAATACCACCAGATATAGAGGGAAAAATCTTTTATAAATGCAAAGAATGTAGTTTGCCGGCGCCAATTACATGTCTGGTTCTCGTTGCGCGCAAATACGGTCTCGGAAGGAAATTTGAAGAAGCATGGGAAAAAGTACCAGAGGATATAAAAAAGGAACTCAGAGGGATTGATGATTTATGGACAGATGCTGATAGAGCCCTGGCAGAAGCAGTTGCAGGATCCCTTGATATATCTGAGCTATACCATTTATGTGTCGAGGGAGAATTCATGGAAGTTGCAAGGCGTTTAGATATACCATTCACACCAACAAACTACCGAGATTGCATGTCATGTGTAGCTAAGTTTAAAGACTTATCAACAGCGTATAGAAAGATGTGGGGGAAGAGAAAAAAATAATCGCAGGTATCAAATAGATGGTGAAATTCTATTGCCCACGGGATAAAAAAAGGTATAAGAAGAAAGACTTAGAGGAAAAGTGTCGCAGATGCCCTAAGTGTGATCATTGTTTGACAGGACTCGCATTAACGAAACATAAAGGAGAGGAGTATTATTCTCCTCGACCCTTAGATCTTCCTTTTTTCATGCGCTAAAATATCAAGTAAAATCCATGTAAGCTCGTTATCTGAGAGGTTATAAATCATTTTTATCGTCAATAAATCCTCAAACCCTTCCCAGGTCAGTATAGCAATTTTTTTATTTCTCTTCTCCCCCATCGCCGAGGGCAGGCGAACAAAATAATCGGTTCTTATATAAGTTCGTATCTCTCCTGTTTTTAGTTTTTTCCGCTGTTTACTTTTTATTCTCTTTGCTTTTGTAATGAAAATTGTTTTTAATATCTTCTCCTCTATCTCCTTTATCTCTTCCTCACTTCTTTCATATAAATCCATTCTATATCCAAGAATATTTCAAAACCCATAAAAAAAACTTTCTAATCGCTTATTTCTATCAAAAGCTTTATATAAAAACAATTATATAATAGTAACAGGTGAGTGGTAATATGGCTGGAGAGTTAGCGGATTTGAGAAGTAAGATAAAGTCAATAGCGGATGGCGCATGGAGCGTAGAAGGTGCAATAGAATTCAGGAAAAAGCTTGAGGGGCTATTTCCCAAAGATCTAAAAGATAGATTCAGGGACTGCATTGAAACATCTCCTACCCCCAGAGACTGCCTGCGTTCAGTAGCAGAGGAAGCAGGGCTTAGAGAGGAATTTGAAAAAGCATGGAAGGAAGCGCCACCAGTCCTTATCGAAAAGCTCAGAGCGATTAAAGGGGCATGGGGTCCAGATACACGTTCAAAAGTCATGGAAGTTGTTGAAAAACTGGATATACCAGAGTTGTACTCCCTGTGTATGGCAGGGGATTTCGGAGCGGTCAAGGAGAAGGCTGGACTTGGTGCTGAACCGAGAAATTTTGCGGAATGTGCGAGGATGGTTGCACGAATAAAAGACCTAAGAAAAGAGCTGCGGGCGTTGTGGAGTTAGCGAGTACGAATAGACCCGTTTACTTCTCTACTTCTTTCTTCCTTTTTTTCCTTTTTTTCTCTTTGTGAACCCTCTATTAACTCAATAAGATTCTCTATTATCAGCTCAACAAACGCTAAGTCTTTAATGCAGAGGCTACAATCTGTCAGATCCGCTGCACGGCGTATATGCTTTAAACCTGCCTCCAATTCCTTCTTAAAAAGGAGCTTATTTTTTTCCATAACTTATAATTCCTATTTTATATAGATAAAAGTGTTTTATATACATCTGTGATATGAGATGGCATCCACTCAAATACACCATTGTATAAGCGGAGTCGTTATCCAGACATCTGTGATATGAGATGGAGCTTGGACTGGGGTACAATCCGTAGAACCATGATCAAAGTATGTTATTGGTGTGGTTGGGGAGTAGAAATTGAGGAGGATTATACACGGGATTGGATATGCCCATACTGTGGCTATATAGAACTATTGGTGGCGTATGGGTGACGTAGTTATGGCGTAATACCAATCTATAAACTTTGAAATTTAAACTACTGATATATCATCGGTTCAATTGGATTAAACGTTATTTTTTAACGTTTAAATACTTTAAAATTTTTTTAAATTTTAAAATTTTTTTGAAATTTTATTATCCAATCAGGTAAGACCTTTAACCCCCTATTAAAGCTTTATATATACCAAAAACAAAACCATATACAACCAAACAATAACTCAAACAATACCCCCTAAAAAGACCGAAAGGCTGAAGGGGGAAAATAAAAAAGGAGGGAAAAAAAGATGGGCTTCAAAGTGGAAGGAAATAAAATAATAATAGAATTTAACCCAGACAGCAAGCGATTGAGTAAATCCAGGAAGACATATATGTTGGATAGCAGCGGGGGCTTTGTATGGCTTGAGAATGGAATAGGGATAAGTTATAATATCGTAAAGAAGAGGGAAGACAACGGAGGGATATAAAAATGGCGGCAGAAATAGCAGAAGAAACAGAGTATAAAGAAGAACCGGCGCCAGGATGGATAGCACAGGAGCTAACAACAGAGGAGACGCAGGAGCTAACAACAGAGGAGACAACAACAAACAAATTTGACAGCGATAAGAGACAATATAAAGGCTATACACACAGCGATATAATATATAACTTCTTTTATAGCAAAGACAGGCGGCATTACTGCAAAGGGGCAAGGGTATTTTTTGAGGACGACCGGCTATATAGCTTTGGTCATCATTTTATCCTCGCTATACGAACAAAACACAACGCTTTTATCATTAATGCGGATAAGTACAGTGTAAGCACATCGTGCCACCAATCAATAGCAATATCAATATCACCGAAAGGAACGCCACAAATCCCTTTTTCAGCGTTAGGGGCTGCAAATGTACAAATAGACAACATCGAAATTATAGATAAATCAGACGATACCTGGGAAATGAGAACAACCAGAGACCCAAAGACAGGTAAGAAAAAAACTTATTTGGTGCACCACCTGGGAGCTTGTTTATTCAGAGAGGGCGGGAGATATTTTTTATCAGCTATTGATTTAGAATGCAGGCGACCACAGTATTTTTTAGTGGAGTTAGTAAATCCGGCTTTATCGGTTTATGAAGCATTCAGGCAAATATCAGGGCTGAATAATGAGGACTGGGAAGCATACACGAGAGGCGAGATATTGAGACAGGGTGAATATTTCTTTAAACCAGTGGGAACTACGAACGAATTAAAACGGCAGCTTAAAATAAAGAAGTTAGAGATTAAGAAGCGGGTAGACTTAAACGAGTTATTTTTCAGAGAACCAACCGGCGGGCTCTCCTCGCTATTTACTCAAAGAAGAAACCCACATATAGCGACAGAGTGCATTAATTATAACGGCACTGTATATGCAAGGGGTACAGTGAGACACACAGAACATAAAATGCTGAGACTCGGTAAGCTTTGGCATAAGGTAGCCTTAAACTTTGTGGTTAATTCATGGACAGCAGCGGGGGCAGTAGATTAAAAACCCTCTTTTTTCTTTTTTTATCATTAAGGGGCTGAGAAAATGAGAGAGGCAGGATATAGGTTGATAATGATAATGAAAATAGGGAGGCATACATACCGGTTAAATATTACTATATACGCCACCACAGAGACCGAAATAGATTTTATGGATGATTTAATCGCAGCAATAAAACAATTCCTTTTATCTCGGTGCAACTCCGAGAGGGGCGGTATAGATAAAACGGACGCCCTAAAAGGCGAGGAAAAGAAAAAGGAGGTAAAAATAAAATGATTGTGGTAATAGAACAATATTTTAAATTTAAGGACACAGCAGAGACGTTAAAGCGCAACGTTGAGGGAGTAATCGAACAAGTAGAAAATAGCAGCGTAGAGGACTTTATAGAGAACGTTTTAGATATAACGAGAGTGGCGACGCTGGTTGATGGGAAGTGGGAAACACAGGCATATAAATTTTGCATAGGATACGGGGGTCCAGGCATCTGGCTTACAACGGACGGGTTAATAGAGGGGTATTGGGCAAGCGAAAAATACGTTATTAAATGCGATAACCAGAGATTCATGGAAAAATTAAAGGAGATAGAGGACTACCTCGACGAGATATATGGCTGAAAAACCAGGGAGGGAAGAAAAGATGGGAGAAATTGGTAAGGAAGAGGAGTGCGAACACGAGTGGGTCAGTGATGGGGAAATACACTTGGATTGCCTGGGGGAGTGCTACAAACTCCCCGTGAAGTGCAAGAAGTGCGGAAAACTGGCTGATGAGGTTTACATCTATTCGTGCACGGTGGATAGAGAGACGGGAAAAGAAATATAAGCATTAGGAGGGTGAGCAAAAACGAACACCATCAAAACTATTTTAGAAAGGATATATGAGGAGATAATCACCGAAAAAGTAACAAGAGTAAACATAGTGATAGACGCTAAAAGAGAAGGACTAAGTAAAAGCAGAGTGGAATGGTATAAGGGGCAGATAGTGGGATTATCAGCAGCACAGGGCATATTAGCGAAGAGGATAGATAAGTTAGAGGATAATGAAGAGGTGATATAAAAATGTCGGTAAGAGTAGGTCAGTTTTTGGTAGTGTACGAAAGCGTAACTATGACACCGATAGACCCAGAATCTCTTTCTATCTCAAAAGAGGATATTGAGAAATATATGGAGAAACACCCTATGCCAGAAGACCCTGCATATACAAAAGAAGACCTGATAGCCGATATAACAGAAAGCAACGGTTTTTATTCCTTGCCTGCAAATACAAAGCAAGAGACAAGGGACTACGTGGCGGAACTGCTCAATGAATTATTATTGATAGGGGTAGAGGAAAATGCACAGTAAATTTAAGACGGTTATGGTGGTTATTTGTTTAATAGGTATTTTTTTAACCATCTTCACTTCCTCTTATATTTTGTGGTGTTTAGTGGTTTTGTTGGTTTTTATATTTTCTATGGTTCATTTATATACCGTCTTAAAAAAAGGAGGTAAAGAAAATGGGTAGGACTTATCATAGATTTAAACCGGTAATATTATTTGAAAAGGAACTACGGACAAGCGAATTCTATGATTGTAAGAAGAAAACATGGGCAGCAGTTATACCGGAGATGGAATATCGGTTTTTTATCACGCTGGAATCTGATTATCCCAGGGAAGTCTTCGGTGCACCCCGGTATTATGTGATGAAAGGGATATGGAAAATTGGTATAGAACAAAAAGAGCAAGTCTTCGGGTCAGGCACGAGAAAGAGTCTTGGTGATGCAATTTTGAGGTTTAAAGCAAATGAATGCTTCTGGAACAATCTCGGAAGGCACGCATATAGGGTGTATCTGGAGTGGATAGACAGGTGGGGGGCATGATAGGAGGCGATGAAAAATGTGGATAGAGAAGTATAAACCGAAAAATTTAGATGAAGTTGTAGGACACGAAAAGCTGAAGGCTGTAATACGTAAATGTATAGAGAGAGGCGATATACCTCATTTTCTCTTTTATGGATTAACAGGGACAGGAAAAACTCTTATTGCGGAGCTTATCGGTCATGAACTATTAAAGGAAAACTTTAACGATAATTTCATTGAGATAAATGCCTCTGATGACAGAACGGTACAGAAAATGAGAGAGGTTGTGGTTAATGCTATTACTCATAGCACAATTAACGGTTATATACGGGTTATCTTATTAGATGAGATGGATGGTGTTTTACAACCAGCCCAGGAGTTACTGCGTAGACCTATGGAAAAAAGTCATAAAACACGTTTTATCCTCACAGCGAATGACGTAGATAGCATAATAGACCCAATCAAAAACAGGTGCATGTGTTTTGAGTTTAAACCGCTTAAGAAGGAGGATATAATCAAAAAATTAACCTTCATAGCCCGTAATGAAAATTTAAAAATAACAAAAACACAATTAGAAGTTATAGCTAAACAGAGTAAAGGTTCAATGCGACAGGCGATAATCGAACTTGAGAAAATAAGTATGATAGAGGATAGCGAAGAAGAGCTTTTACGCAAATATATGAGAAGAGGTAAAAATGGAGACAGATAAGCTAAACTCGGTAAGAGAGCTATGCTTTAGTAAACCCAAATACATAGCGCCACTACGAGAAATAATCCGCCTCGAAAAAGGCGAAAGAGAGATGCCAGACCGGTTCGGGTATAGCATGTATGACATCAAAGGCATGAATAGCTGGCTTCTTACAAAGTTACGACAAGAAGGAATCCTAAAATGCACGTATGAATCTAATAAAGGCAAGTGGTTCAGACTCGCAGATGATGTTGGACATGAGGAAATTGAGCAGGTAATTCATGAGGTTGAGGAAGCGTTAGAAAATAAGGATAGAATTGAGATAGGGGATAAAGCGTTAGTGGAGTTTACGGATAAGGCTGTTGAGATACCGGAAGACCTTTTCTCTATCATTTATAATCACGAGGATATTAAGATACTATTTCAAATGAGCTTAAGAAGCAAAACACCGGTACATATACTCTTAATCGGAAAACCAGCATGTGCAAAAAGCTTATTTCTTTCAGAAGTGGCACGCCTCCCAGGCGCATTATACGCACTGGGTGGTACTTCCACAAAGGCTGGAATTAGGGATATAATTGCTTCAGGTGTTAGATTCCTTATAATTGATGAGTTAGACAAAATAGATAACGCCGGGGATTTATCTGCATTATTAGAATGGATGGAGAGTGGCACGTTATCGGTATTGCAACATAGAAAATACGCATTAATACGACACCCTGGGTGGGTTTTTTGCGCATGTAATAGGACAGATAAAATCCCAGAAGAATTATTATCGAGATTCGTAAAAATGTATATACCAGAATATACGGACGAGGAACTGAAAGGAGTAATAAAGAAAATATTAACGGAGCGGGAAGGAAAGACAGATGAAGAAGCAGAGATAATCGCAGATGTTGTAATAGGATATTTAGGGAGCAAAGACCCAAGGGATGCAATAAAGATAGCACGGCTATCAAAAACAAAAGATGATATTGAGACCGTTGCGAGGATTATGAAGAAATATAGCCAGCCTGTATGAAATGAGAGCTATAACCAGCAGCAGAAAAGAAAGAAAAAAATTTCCATATATAGCGATTTTTCAGTGTGCAGAACGAAGCGTAGAACGAACATTATTTATTATTATAATCGAGGGACAATATCCTCGCAATAAAAACGAAGCCAGAAATGCTCTTATGGACTTTGTGGCGTTAATATCCAGCACTTTACTTTGGCATGTTACGATAGAACGTCGGCTGATGGGTATTTAATTTAGGCATGGAGATAAGGATAAAAAATGAGAGAGAAAAAAACGCAGGAGGAGCTTGAGGAATATCTGGAGAAGTTGGCATATTTAATTTTACTATATATTATAAATTTAAAAAAGAAGAAAAATGAAAGCAAAAGAAAGGATTAAAAGATACGGATTGAAAAAACATCAGCTCTGGCAACGATTTATAAAAAAACATTGTTCCTGGACCTACAGCATATAAGGAACATGTATACGATAGATGATAAGGAATTGGAATATTTAGATAGAACATGCGTCAGGTTCGTAAAAGAAACGAAAGATATGTTTAATACCGAAACAATCGAAGAAGCCATAGACATATTATTACGAGAATTATTATGGTTAAAGACACATCCAGAGCTTTTTAAAGAAAAAACGGCTGATGGCGGGAGTAAGAAGCTATAAATACACAATAGGAAATACAAAACAGGAACTACATGAATTTTTATCGTGCTTACGGGATTTTGGTTTTTATACACGTTATAATGGTGCTGGAGGCTACTATCAAGCTCGAAAAAGAATAAGGGATTATATAGAATGCCACATAATCATAAAGAAAGTTGGTGGTAAATATCGGGCATATTTGCATATAGACTACATAATCCAGGATTCTCCTCATTTGATACACCGCGCTGAACGTAATTATAAAATAACAAGGGAATGGGGCAGAGCAATTTTTAAGAAATGCAGAGCACGGAGAAGGACAAATCACTAAGGAGCATATTTATGTTTGAAAGATAAAAGAACTTATGAGGAGGCGAAAAAGAGAGATGGATGAGGATTTGGAGAATTTGGAGAGGAGAGTAAAAGAGGAACTACACTATCCTGACGAGTGGGATACAATGGCGTATCCCACTGTATGGGATGCGTTATGGGAGTCATATTCAGCTTTGAAAGATAAAGTAGAGATACTTGAACAACGCATCGAAGGATAGTGTAATTTTTCCTTTTTGTATATCCAAGGACTGAAAACTTCGCTGAGCTGGTGTTGTTGTGAGGCTTCAAACTGTACAAAAGGGAAGTAGCGCCAAAAGTCCGAGTACCTATATGTACGTGAGCATGGATCCCGGGATCATCCCCATACCGAAAACTTTTTAATATGCAAATACTATCGGATTAACATGTACCCGAAAAAAATGATGAGGTACACAGGGCGGTAGAGGGTTCAAATCCTCTACTGCCCGTTGCAACCTGGAGGCGGGCGGGTGGGCTAAATATCTTCCACATAAAGAATGAAAAAATATACTGCATCTATTCTGTTAGTTGTGTTCGCGGTTCTTAATTCTTTAGATTGGTTTTTAACTAAGCGCGCTATTGAAGAAGGGGGTTATGAGTTAAATCCTTATGCAAGATGGCTGATAGAACATGGTTTATTTGATATAACAAAATTCACTTCAACACTGTTAGCGTTGGTTGGTTCTGGTGGCATAGGTTGGGCGGAGAATCAAGAAATCTTTGAAAAGTATGGATACAACTGGCTTTATAACGTATTAGTGATTCTAATCGCTATAATGGTAGTTCTATATGCAATCGCGGTTTTTAATAATGCGATGAAGTTAGGTACAGTACCATAACTTTTTTATAAGCATAGATACTATCTAAAAATCATGGGATCCCAATGGCTGCGAAGTCCTATCGAAGCTGGGCGATGAAGGGCTACATAGATAATCATAAACTAAAGCGATGGCGAGGGAGGGGACTATAATCATAAAGAGACCCACCTGGAGCCCAGTCCCGCGGGATTGAGTTATGGAAGTAGAGGATATTGAATGGGAGATAGAGCAGATATTTAAGAGGTATGGGATAAAATACAATCATTTTGCCCCTCTATCGTATGATTTTTGGATTGCTGAAGACGCCCCTCATGCATCTGTTCTCTATATTGCTTACCCACGGAAAAAAAGAATTGTAATTTTGCTCGTACTATCGAAGGCGGATAATGAATGTCCACCCATATTGGAGACTACACATATTAAAAGGGAAGATATACACTATAAACCGGAACCCGAATCAAAATTCTGTTATTATCACATGATGGGTGAAGACTTCACACCAAAGCAGCTAATTAAAGAACTTAAGATTTTCTTAAGAGATACCATTCAAGAAGAAAAAAAGAGAAGAGAAGGAAAAACTATACCAAAATCCTATGCATGGATAAAAGAAAAATATGGTTAGTAAAACATGCATTTATGGCTTCTCAGCGCAAATGTTTTATGACCGATGATATATTACATCTACCCTACTCATTTATTTTCTCTACAGCGAATATAAATAAGGTCCCTTATCAAGTCTGATGCTGCATCTTTATCTAACTTATAGAGGTCTCTTTTAGAGTGGATATTATATCGCTCACATATCTCGCGCCAAACCTCTTCGCTTGCACGTGTATTTCCTGCAAGATATGTTAGGTAATCCCTCTGCTTATTCGTCATCTTCCCCAAGGATCAACCACCCCCATAAAGTACCAGAAGAGGATGAGGATACTTCCAACCTAAACTTCCCGCGTGTAAGCCCACGCTTAATAAGCGTATCAACCGGGAAGTGATTGATTTTATGCTTCTTATAACATCTTCCTTTTACTTTTACTGTCCTATACCTTATCGGTATTTTCACTTTCACCATACTTATATTTTTGACCTCAAACTATATAAAACTCTTTTTAGATTGGTTTATTACTCGCCCCATATCGCTTTGTTTTAAAATAATGCCATATAATGCAGATTATATGCCATCATTTAACTCTTTTAAAGATAGAAATAATCGAAGTGTTAGCGAAAGGTTTATCCTGCCTAACCCAAATACCCTCCAATTCAACCTTTTTACTCCAGGGAATCCAATATGCATTGTAAATTATTCTCCCACCAACTTTACATACTCTTACACATTCAAAAAAAGGCTTCCATCTATCAAAATACCCGATTTTCCAAGGTGGATCTGATATAACGGTATCAAAAGTGCAATCAGGAAATGGTAGCTTTTTCATATCGGATTTAATAACTGATTTATCCTTCGGATCAAGATCAATCTTAACATCCCCCAATTTAGATAGTCCAGCACATATATTTAACGAATATCCTTTGATTTTTTCCTTAATAAAATCTTCAACTGGTTTATTCCATACCCAGGATTGTTTTAAAATCACTTCTTTATTCATTTCTTAAAGATTAGTATATGCTCAAAATTAATACCGGTTGTATCTACATCAGGGTATCTTTTCTTATAGAGGATACGGTAGTAACTATGATGGGGAAGCTTAAACAGTAATCTTTCTTTCGGTTTAAAGCCTATTTCCTCAACGATTTTTATAGTATAATCAGTGAGAGGCACGATTTTTCTATTACGTATAAAATTCTTTAAGATGAGGATTAGCAGACCGGAGGGCTGCAAAACTTTATAACATTCGGAATATACAGAACGCATTGCTTTAAGATATGTTTCACCTTTCAGATTACCTATATTAGCCCTCTTTTTCTTTTTTCCGGTATAACTCATTCCAATTTTCTTTTCGCCCGCAATTAAATCCGCCTTCGGCGAATGATGTTTGCTGCTCATACACTCTTCATACGGAGGGCTTGTAAGTATCACATCAACAAACGGCAAATTACCAATATTATTTGGGTCCCGCGAATAACCCTCCTGTATATTGATTTGAATTTGTTTAAGAGGCGCCCCTCGCACGAATGGAGAGACAGTCCGTGCATAGGGTGGAGAAAAAAGTATTGTATCACATTTTTCTTTTAATAATTTGCTTAATCTGCGTGCGTCACCGCGAATATTTATTATTTTCCCTTTTTTAGTAAGTAGTGATGCCTTCTCTACATTTTCTCTTGCCTGTTCCATCCACTCAAAAAACCGCTTTTCCAACTCTACTTGAATACAATCTCTCCCGTTCAGCGCGCATATCACGCCTGTTGAGCCTGTACCCGACATCGGGTCAAGAATCACGTTCCCTTCGTCAGTATAATTTAAGATTAGATACTCAAGGAGATACAAATTTATCTTTGCAGGGTGTGTAACAGCAGCATCGGGAAAATATTTCCTCCATTTCCCAAATCCTGGAGTTCCTTTAAATATCAGTACCTTCCCTCCGCCTCTACTTCTCATCATCATTTGGTCTCTTGATCCCGGGATCCATGTTATATACGGAATCATGATCCCGAGATCCATGGTTATACACAGGATCCCGGGATCCATGCTCACGCACATAATCCTGGAGTACCCCTCTAATAAACTCCTTCATTGTAAGACCTTTTTCTATCGCCCTCATCTTTACCGCTCTATGTAGCCCTGTCTCCAAATCCACACATACCCTTGTCATTTACCATCACTGTTACTTATGTATTTTTAGTTACATAAATAACTTTTAGCAATTAAGTTATTTATAATATGTAGTTGTAAGTAGTAGTAAGTGAAAAAGGAGAAGAGGGGAAAAATGCTTGAGTGGATAAAGGATAAATATGGGGTAAAAAAAGCCGAAAGCAAGGAGGACGTAGATATAGATAATTTCCTTAAAGACAAAAACCTCGAGGAATTGAGTCACGACGAATACGTGGTGCTTATAGATAGCTACCATGACGATAGTGAAACACTTGGATTGATAGCAGAAGCAATCAGCTTAAATGAAAACCTTAGTGAGGATGAGAAAAACGAGCTGTGGGATAAAATAGATCGCGAGATGACAAGGGGAAGGGGGGATTGATATGAGCGATATGGAACAGTACGAGAGAGAAGTTAAGGAGAGGGTGGCTGAATTAGATGTAGATGACGAGCTAAGGGATATACTCTTAGAATATTTCCTCGTTATAGCAAAGATGAATTACCACGCAATTTCAAGCCTACGTAAAAGAGTTTTACCGGATATATCGCTTTTCATAGAATTTTTAGCGAAGAAGAAAGGAGCAACTCTAACAGTTGATGATCTCGATTTAAGTAAGTTAAAATCGCACACTATCATAAACTACCTGAAAAGCAGAACAAAATCACTTGAGGTACAGCGTGTAATAAATTCCTTTATAAGCGTTTTTGGGCGGTGGCTCGATCATGAAGGGTATATAACCAAATTCGCATACGTGAAGATACCTAAGCCTGATACCCCGCCAACAAAGAAGCGAGAATTGGAACTGGGAACGCCGAGAAAGCTTGAAGAGATAGATAAACTTTTCTCCGTTATTGACGTACCCACACCAAGAGTCCCTAAAGAAAGATTACCGATGTACAGGTTTTTTGCGATATTATTGCTAATATCAGGCTTAAGACCAAAACATCTACTGTTCTTTAAAGTTGGGGATCTCGAGAGTAATGAGATTGCGAGTGATTGCTTTGGTAATGAGTATGTGGTATTACCGTCCTACGATATAGTTAAGCGTGAGAAAGAAGCACTCGGAGAAATGATCAAGAAGAAAAAGCCGGCACCATATATGTACGTTCATAAAAGCTTGCACGCCGAATTACAGGCATATTGTCTCGATAAAGGCTGGGATTATGATGATCCTCTTATTCCCGTGCCTTTGCGAAGTCTTGAGAACAGAATGGTTACTGTAAGAAAAATGACCTCGATAAAGGATTTCACATGGTACGATCTGCGGAACACATGGGCTTCTGTGATATATAATGCAACAGCCCCTAAAGGAGCTACCGCACTTGTTGAATTGGGGGGCTGGTCATCTTCAGAGATTGCAGTTGATGTCTATGTAAAAGCGATGGATTCACTTGAAGCAGTGGAGATGGCACAAAAATACCATATATTCATTCCACCGGTCTATAAAAGACAGATTGAAAGAATACTCAAAGGTAAAAAGGTAGAGGTAACACCTGAAGAGATAGAGAAGAGGGAAGCAGAACTGGCTGAATTGAGAAAAATGGTCAGTGACCTGGCGAAAGAGATAGAGGAGTTGAAGAAAAAATGATGAGCGATGATGAGTGGAGAAAAGAAATAGATATACTAAAGGCAATGGTCCTCAGCCTAAAAAAGGAAGTAAAGGAACTGAAGAAGAAAAAAGAGAACGAACGTTAAACCTTCTTCTGGTGAAAAGCAACCTCAATCTTCCCAGCGATATTAGCAACTGTCTCTCTAACTTCGTTAAGTGACACACTGATCTTTTCTAAATCTTCTCTAAGTTCAGAAAAGCGCCTTTCTTCTATCTCAAACCGTCTATAAACTTCATTTCTACAATGCCTGATGAGGATAATTGGTATAGTAACCATCGCAGCGATAGCAGAGATTAGCGTTCCAGCTACAAGGAGATCTTCCATCATTCTCTTTCCAATCGTTCAATATCCTCAATAGGAACGTTATTGAACCATTGCGATTTATATCTTGTTTTTGGAGAGTAGCATACTCCTAACACCATATACTTACCGGGGTGTTCGGGGTCTTCAAATCTTTGCTTCAGGTACCTTGTTCTGAACATTGGAACACCCATAGCCCGTTCACATCCTTTCTGCCAGCTAACCACATTGGATGCCCAATCTATAGCTTCTGTTCCTGCCCTCTCCTCAAGTCGCTTCCGTATTAAATCAGCAAAGAATACTTTTTTTTCTTCAGGCAGCGCAGCTTCAAGAGCTTTAGCTATCCCGTCAGGGTTCGTTTTAAAACTGCTTATCAATTCTATTAGTTTCGCTTCAGGGCTTATCTTTTCCTCTTCCCCCTCTACCTCTTCTCCCTCTCTCTCCCCCTTCTCTTCTCCCCGCGATATAGTTGAGCTTAAAGCACCTATCTCTCTAAGCATATCATCTATCTCTTCCGCGAATTCCCTTCGTTCGTTAGCACTGAGATCATACATCTTAAGATCTCGCTTCAATGTCTCCAAATTTAATTGCTTTAAAGTGGAATTTGTAATTGCTTTATAGGTGTCCAGTAATGTCCGTATAAAATCCTTATCTTTACCCATCTTACTTCTCCTCCTCTTCAAACCATTTCGTTTCTGATAAAATCCTTGACATGCCTTTATAGAGAAAACCAGTCAGGAAACCTATCATTGAGGCAAAAAAACTAAAAGTCAGATCATCCATAAATTCCTCTTTAGTCCATACTCCAAGTATTTTCTTTTCGTCTTTTTCCCCCATTTCCCCTCATTTCATTATTTCTTTAAGTGCTATCAATATTATAAAGATTACTATACCTATTGCAAGTACAGGGAATAAATTAATAGTTTCCCCTGCTGCTGTTATTATTTTCATGTTTTTTACCACATACGTATCAATTGCCCATAAAAAGATAGCGGCGGCGATGAACGCAGCTATAACTAAGGCTATAATCACTATTGCAGGTGATCCGGGCGTTTCTTTAATATCATAGGTGTATTCATAATGCCATCTGTACCCTCCATTGACTACTTTACCGCCCCGGTCTACTATCTTTGCTTTTACGCCCGTCTCTTTGTATATCTGATCTTCGAGTTCTTTATCTGAAGTGTTATCCAGTTCAGTAAGTATTTCTGTATCGTCTATTGGTAAGCTACCGGTATTTTCTATCCCCACTGTTGTTGCTATTCTATCCCCGGGTTGAGGATCATAGTCATCCGATATGGGGACACTTCTCCTACCAAATATCAATGCAAAAAACCAATCAAAGAAATTTTCTAACTCTTCCATGTGTGAGAGTACCTATTCTCTATTATTTCTATTGATATTTTTGTGAGCCACCTTATGATAATCCTTGCTATCCTGCTATATCTTGCAATCCGACCTGTTATTGGTGTTAGCCAGTAATATATGTTTACAAGAGTTTTCGGCATGTGGTTATCCCGGAACCAGCGAAGAGTATCTAACTTCGTAAATATTATTGTACCCTCTGTAGCCTTAAGTATAGGGCATTCTCCAATCTTCTCTTCAATTGCACTTATCTCTATGGGACATCCAGGTATAGCTGGATATTCGCCAACACTAACTTCTTTCTTCTCGGCGTATGTATCACCTCCGGTATACCGAGCGAGGTATGTATATGTCCCTTTTTCACTCTCTTTATGTGCTAAAACTGCAATACCATGTTTGTTTGTGACATTTTTATCTAAAAATTTCTCTTTCCCTTCTACGAGCTTAAAAAACGCAATTTCCATATCTTCCCCGGCGCGTCTATTCGGGTTTATTATCAAAGTTGCTTGTAGCTTAAAGGTTCTATTGACTGATGGCGTTGAAGGTGAAGTTGTGATTTTTGTCCGGTATTTGCGACCCAACCATCCATACATCTTTTTCTTCGGGCAGCCTGTTTCCGGGACAGTAACTTTCATTATGTCCATCGTATCACCTGACATGTTACTCAACACAAATTTCCATTTACCCGCTCCCAAACCACTCAGTACAACCGTAGAAACTCTTGGTTTTATGATATAAACAGGAGTTGAAGCACCCCAGGGACCTTCGCCGTGTAGCTTTAAACCTTCTTTAGGCAAGTCCTCTATTGTAATTATCACACCTTTATTGCATTCTCCTGAAAAGTATTTTAAATGAAAAGTCATCTGTTATTCCTCCTTTTCGTTACTTTACACCCTACGGTATCATCGAGCCGTGACCCATAATAAACCTTCATCACGATATTAAGGTCATGCTTAGGCATATTGCAGCAGAAAAGACTGACATCGTTATATTCCCCCGGTCCTGTTGAGTACCCTTCTTTTTCACATAATTTAGTGCTGCCATCATAAACATAGAGCTTAGGTGTGCCTGTGGCGTTACCCACGTTCTTTATTCTCGCGTTTACTGATATTCTCGCACCTTCCAGAACCTTTATAGTTTTATCCTTGTAACAAATATTCTTCCCATCCGATACATAGCAGTGAGAGTCTATGAACTCGAATTTTGGCTTTGGGGCTTCTTTTCGCTTAAGCGTTATGTTTGAGACATAATCGTCTATAATTGGGACTGAATCCTCGTAGTGGCAGGCTAAAAGCTGTATAACAATATCTTTATTGGGCATTATAAAAGAACATGAATGGTCCTGCCAGCTATCAACACCCGTTCGCTTTGCGCTACTTGAACATTCGTATTTACTATCGGTAACGTTCTTTACCCAGAGGTTAAGCTTACCCTCAGAATCACCAACATTTTTTATGCGTCCATGTGCGTATAATGTAGTTCCAGCAACAACCGCAAGAGTCCCGCCTGGATGGACATAATTAACACCGTCCGATATACCACATGCTGTACTCTTGTCAATAAATTTCGCCTTCGGTTTTTTCTTAAAAAGATGTACGGTAATTGTATGTGAATACTTCTCTACCCATCTACCACCCTCAGCAATACCTGCAAAATATCTTATCTTTACATCCTTGGTGATGTTCGTGACAGTGCAAGTCAATTGATACCCTATCTCTCCTGGCTTTAGAAAGAGGTTATATTTGCTAACGCAGGCAGCGCCGTCTTTCTCGATTCCATAATAAAAGTTACCTTCTTCGCTGCCGCAATTTTTGATATTAAAGTAGAAGCTTCGGCTTTCTCCTTCTGGTACCCATTGGTCTTCAGAAGGAATTTCCGTATATTTACAAACTTTTGCAGGCAATTTTCCCCCTTAATGTTTAAATAACAGCATAGTATGGCGTAATAACCGGATGAGTTTGAATTTGATTGGTCTATGTCCTACGGTATCATCGAGCCGTGACCCATAATAAACCTTCATCACGATATTAAGGTCATGCTTGGGCATATTGCAGCAGAAAAGACTGACATCGTTATATTCCCCCGGTCCTGTTGAGTACCCTTCTTTTTCACATAATTTAGTGCTGCCATCATAAACATAGAGCTTGGGTGTGCCTGTGGCGTTACCCACGTTCTTTATTCTCGCGTTTACTGATATTTTTGCGCCTCCCAGAACCTTTATAGTTTTATCCTTGTAACAAATATCCGTCCCGTCCGATACATAGCAGTGAGAGTCTATGAACTCGAATTTTGGCGCTTTTGCTTCATATTTTAATTTAAATGTCATTTTACCGCTACCTCGTTACCACCCTCCTCCAAAAAGACTTGAGGATGTTTTCTATCACGTATAACAACCCGGCATATACTCCAAGCTGTTCCATTACGTTCGCATTCGTTATTGGTGTACCGCTGACATACATCACTATACCTATGAATAACCCCAACAGAATTGTTGCGGTCGCTTTTACCGGATTGAATTCTTCACCTGTACTCTTTGCTATACCGAGAATTGTATATATCACCGCCATGAAGAGGGCTATACCTATCGTTGCTAACGCCATCTTATCATATCACCTCCTTTTTTATTTTATGGTTCTTTCTCTTTAAAAAAGTTTCGCTACTTCCTCCAATAAATATAGGTTGTGGGGGTTGTCTTTTTATACGCCTTACAAGACATGATGGAGATATTACTGCTTTCTTATTATCAATTTTTATATTTTTTACAATTTCGGTAAGTGTTTTGAATATCTCACAGTTAATAGGTATTGGCATACACATATTCCCCATAACATCATAAGAATTCACATAGCAGATACCACATAATGCAGTGGAACAATTTTGACATTTTTCTGGTGTTGCTGTATCGTAGTGATAGAACTTTTGTTTTTCTTTCCAATCCAAACCACTATAAATATCACCCAATGTTATTCCTATCTTTCTCCATCCTGCGCCTTGATAGCACGGTAATATAGTGCCATCATAGTCTATGCAATAAGAACCACGCCCCGCTCCACACATGCGGTTTTTATAGCGTGCGCCCGATTGTAAACGATGATAGATTTTTCCTAACGGAAATACATTCAAGTCCAAACTCGCTATTTTAGTGAATTCGTGTTTGATTACTGGTATATCTTCCTTCTGGATTTTGAATGGGGATGTTACATCGAAATTAAAGGCAATTCCTCCTGTAATCTGCTTGAGATATAGATAATTTTCATATATCCGATTAACTTCTTCATGCGTGATAACGCAAGCGATATTGAACTTTACGCCCGCTCCTTTTAATGCCAGTATGTTCTTTTCAACCACATCTGTGGTACTTGAACCGTCTGCTAATACACGATATTTATCCTGCCAGATACCATCATAAGATACGAGAACGAACATATTATATTTTTTAAGTAGCCTTATGAGTTCTAAGGGCATGTTATAGCCATTTGTGGTTATGCCCTGAACACGAATACCGTTCTCGTTAAAATTCTCGATTATATATTCAAGAATATCTAACGAAGCTGTTGGTTCTTTTTGGGGTATATCTACTGAGGAGATATTATTTTTTTTACAATATTTGAGAATATCGTCGGCAGTTCGCTCTGTCATCTCATTATTTGTTTGATCTCTGTGGCGATCAAAACAATAGGTGCATCTGAAGTTGCACTTATCGTTTATTCTTAAAGATATTCGATTTATTTTCTCCTTCTTTGTAAAAACCATAGTAACCCCCTTAAGACTATTCTTCCAATTCTTCTAAAAGTTTGATGCTTATAAAGGAAAGGAGACAATTTCTCGGTTATGAAACCATAATACATATTTACAAACCATTTAAAACCATATTTATTCAGCACTTTATCCCTGAATTCCCTTATCGGACCGAGGTTATCGGTTAATTCTGTTCCGTCTGCTATTACTGCGATTGGGCACCCAATAGTCTTTA
>Ga0190309_1000048_pt1 | contig 41932 bp, 52 predicted proteins | sample 48700767_MG_FD_161656 | JGI IMG/M metagenome (GOLD analysis project Ga0190309, IMG submission 161656) | Hydrothermal vent sediment bacterial communities from Southern Trench, Guaymas Basin, Mexico - 4870-07-6-7_MG | ecosystem: Environmental > Aquatic > Marine > Hydrothermal vents > Sediment ... | reverse complement strand
AATATTCATCTTTAAGCAGAGAAATGAAAGACGAGAAAAGAATGATAGATGTCCTCCGCCGCCTCTACATAGCACAGTATCTCATTGAGAGAAACCAATACGACTACGCAGACCTCGCAATTCAGAGCGCAATAAACCTCCTTATTGACTTCATGAACCTCTCAATTTCTGACGACGACCAAATCAAAGCCTCCGCAAGAATTATTGCTGATGAGATGCTTTGTGCGAAGAAAGGAGGTGATAAAAAATGAAAGAACTAAAGGAGGAGAAGGAGGATAAGGAGCGAAAATACCTTCTGTGGCGTCTGAGAAACCTGAGAGCAGCGAAGCAAAGAAAAATGGAGAGATTGCAGCGAGAGTGCGGAGAGGCAGCAGTGGAGTGGCAACGCATAAGTGAAATCACATACAAGTTTGAGAGAGGCGAAATCTCCGCCGAAGAGGTGAAGAAACTGCTCGGCGAGAAGGGAGAGTATGCGGAAAAATAGTGTGGTGAATATGGAAGAAGTGATTGAGAGATTTCGCAGGGCGATAGATAAATACGAGAAGGCAAAGAGAAAGGTGAATTATTGGATAAATACATTACACAGAAAGAAAGACTATGCATCCGATTCTGAAGTAAAAGAGGGAATACGACGCCTACTGGAAGCGTTACAGTGGAGAGAGGCGTGCAGAAAAGATATTGAAAATGTGGTGAGAGAACTACTCGGACTTAACAACCTCAACATCAACATAAAGGTAGAGGTAGAAGTGATAGAGAAAGGGTGATTGAATGGAATGAGGGGGAAATCCCGCCCCCTCTCCTCTTTTTATGCGACGATGATGGAAAATGGCACAAATTAAAGTCTTTTGGGGCGCACCTGGGACGGGTAAAACTCATAAGGCGGTTGAAATTCTCACCGATGCCATTGTTGAAGGTAAGTCCATTTCTTACGATACATTCCGAAGGAGTATGGCGGAGGACGCATACGCAAGACTCGCAGACGCAATCTATGAGAGAACTGACATGGATGAAAGAGATGTGCGAAGAACGCTCAGATATGTCAGCACGACGCATGGTATCTGCTTCCGATTACTTAATTTAGTGCCTTCTCAAGTTGTGCGATTCACGGATTTCAAGAAGTTCTGCGAAGAGAACAACTTGCATATTGAAGCTCGTGAATTTCATGCACTTCAGAAAGAAATTGTAGATTTTGATTTTTATGAAACTTCTGGAGGAAAGTTCCTCGCCCTCTACTGCAACTGTGTGAACTGCTTAGTTCCCTACGATGATTACATGACGCTCCCGAACTACATGATTCCGCAAGGTTCGCTCCCGTTTGACTTCCCGAAACTCGCAAGGAAGTATGATGCGTTTAAGGAAAGCATAGGTAAGGTTGACTTCACAGACATGCTCCGCACAGTATACGAGGAGCAGATGTCCCCTCTGACATCGGTGCATATCTGCGATGAGTTTCACGATAAGACGCCTCTACAATACGAACTCTTCAAAATATGGGCAGAAAACGCAGATGAAGTGTATTGTTGTCTTGACTTTAATCAAAGAATTTATAGCCACTGGGGGACGAACTTAACAAAAATAGACGAGTTGAGGAAGTTCCCAATAGAGATTCTGCGTCAATCATACCGCTTGGGCGTCAAACAGTATATCTATGCGAAGAGCGTCATACAACCGCAAGAGATGCCAGAATTGTTCTGCAAGGGAGATACCGAAGTTCATGAAATCCACACAGTTCACGAATTCATAAAAACTCTATACGAGTGCGGCTCCGCCTGCCTGATGCTCGGAAGGACGAAGCACCACTTACGAGAGATAGCGAATGTGCTTAACGCTCACGGCATCGTATTCACAGGCGACCCAAGATTTGCGTGGAAGCGTAAGGAAATAAAACTGTTTGATGCTTTACACGCTCTTTATCATGATGAGCTCACTCCAGATGACCTTAAAACGCTCTTAGATGCGTTGTCTCAAGAGGCATTCGCACATGATAAACTCTCAATAGAGTATAACCTCGTTGATTACGCAACAAACATGAGCGCAGATGAAATATTCTCGCAGCACTTTCTCTCACGCTTCCGCTTCTCCCCGAAAAGCATCTCTCCATTCATCATGCCTTCATTCTTAGGAGATGAGAAAAGCGTCCAGAAGGTTCTGAACGCATCCATGAAGCAACCAGAGCATAAAGACCCTTACATGCCACGCAAGTTTCCCCGTTTACTGACAATTCACGCCTCTAAAGGTCTTGAGGAGGATTATGTCTTCGTCTTTGACGGCATCTCAAGAAGAATTTTAAAGAGTATAACATCATTCAGAGAAGAATATGAGAACGAACAAAGGGTGTGGTATGTCGCCGTGACGAGGGCGAGGAACAAAGTGTTCATAGTTCGCAACTTCTTCTCCGCACCTCTCAGGCTACGCTCCTTCCTGCCTCCTTTGAAAGAGGCACTATACGGGCTTAAGGGGGTGGAGGTTCTATGAATGTCAAAGATGTTGATGTTGAGATATACAACTCGCATCTGAAAGGCAGATTTCCTCGTGAGTTCGGTGCTAAATTCTATACCCGCAGCGGCAAAAGTGCATTCACACGCAACATTATCATTAGAAATGCGGAAGAAGTGCCTCTGCTCATACACAAATACAGTGGAATTGACTGCTATGCAACCGTCTATGCCTTCAAAAACGAGAGGTTCATCACAGAACGGAAGGAAGATTATGTGATAAAAGATGCGATTTTCATAGATATTGATGCGGAGGATAAAAAAGAGACATTAGGAGATGTCGTCGTGTATGATTTGAGAGAAGTGTTCAGAGAAGCCATGAAAATCGTGAAGTTCCTGATAGACAGTGACATTCATCCTCGTGTGTATTTCAGCGGTGCGAGAGGCTTCCACATTTACATAGATTTTAAGCCCGCTCCTATCAGTTCCGAAACTATAAGGAAGTTCGTATCCCTGCTCGTGAAGCATCTTAAGTTGAAGTTCGTAGATGTCAAGGTGTCAGGAGACATCTCAAGACTCGCAAGACTTCCATACACGCTTAACTCAAAAACAATGCTCCCGTGTGTGTTCATCTCCCCAGAAGTCCTCATCCACAGATGCACCGAAGAGAACATCATAAGTGTCGTTAAAAAACTCTCTGAGACGCCCTCGCTCATATATTACGAGGAGAACGACGAAGTTATCAGCATTCTGAAGCAGATGGAGAGATTGAAAACTGCGGAGACGGTGAAGGCGTTGCACACGCATCAGCAAATCCGCATGAGAAAGCGTATGAGAGACCCCCCATGCATCCAAAACATTCTCAAGCGATTACAGGAGGGTGAGAATCTGAGACACGAAGAACGCTTCCACCTCGTCGCATATTTGCACAGAAAAGGCGTTCCAGAGGAAGAAATCATAGAGCTCTTCTCCTCCGCTCCAGATTTTGATTACGAGAAGACAAAGTATCAAGTGGAGCATATATGCGGAAAGCGAGGGAAGATGACAGAATACATGCCTTACTCATGCAGAAACCTCAAAGACCTGGGCTTATGTCCCTCGCCGAACTGTCCGTTTGACAACTCAAATAAAGCCAAACTCTCTCAACTTAGGCACTAAAATCTCATCACACAATCTACGCCACGAAAATTTCTCCAAGAGTTCCTGTCTCCTTCTCTCAAACTCCTTCTTATAGCGTTCAAGGTTGCTCAACACATCCACAAGCTTATTATAGAAATCTTCTTTATCAGGCTCAACACCCTCGCCTATGTGAATTATCGCCTGCGGCGGATATACTCTGTGTCCTTTCGTCGCTCTTATCGGGATATAATAGCCACGCAGGTCTCTGAAGCATATTCCGTCAGTCGCAATTGTGGGAACGCCTCTGCACATCGCCTCCAGAGCGTTGAGCTCAAACGCCCCTGCTCTTGAAGGCACAACGCACACATCCGCCAAATCGTATAACTGCACGACCTCATAGTCTTGTAAAATACCCCTAACCATTACCATCTTCAGCGGATTTAAATAATGTATTGAGCCGTCTATGACATCTCCAGCCTTCACGAGAAGAACTACATCGTCAAATTCTTTCTGAATCCTGCTCATCACATCCGCAACTATGTCGCCGCCTTTCCTATGTTCCGAATACCACACGAAGAACAAAACATACTTGTAGTTTTTCTGCTCCTTCATAGCCTTCAAAGGAGCGATATTGCGTGAGAGCGGTTGTCCGCAGAATCTTTGAAGTTCATAAAGTTCATGAACTCCATGAGGCATCACCTCAATGGGAGCTTTCACGCCGCTCCTCCGCATCACCTCCTTTGAGAACGATGAGGGAACGAAAATCAAATCCATCTTGTTCAGAATGCGGACAGCTTCATCGCTTATTCTGCTCGTTTCCGCAATATCAAAGCCTCCTAAACGACGCTTTATCCGTCGCAGGTTCTCCAACCTCCTCCTGCCTCGCTCACGAAGGTAGCCATCCCACCCTAACAGACGATAAGTTATCGGGTGTATGAGAATGTTGTGACCAGAAGACCACATCATATAGTCCAAAACCTCGTCAGACACCTCGTAAACCTCCACATGTCGCCTCAAATGTTTTATATGCTGCCGAGATATGATTGCGAAACTGTTGTTCATATATGTTTCATATATGTATGTGATGCCTTTCCCCATCTCTTCCCTCCCCCTTTCCTTTTTATATTTGAACAATCTATTTTGAAATATGAAAGTCGTGTTTTATGTCTTGGAGTGCATGGATTACGAATACTTGATGAGCTGCAACGCACCTGTCATAAAGAGCCTGAAACCACATCCCGCATACAGCTACGGAGCGACAACTGCCGCTGCTGTTCACGCTCTCTTAACTGGCTACACGCCTACATGTGCGGTTTCTCCGCAGTGTCCGCACACGCAGAGACCCAGAAAAATGATTCCACCAGAACCATTCTTCCTAAAGAAGTTCAAACAGCTCTTTCTTTACATACCAAACGGATGGGTTTTCCAATTCGTGCAACCTTACATGAAAAATCTGATGCCTCGTTTATTAGAGTGGCATAAAGTATTCAACACGAAAGCAATGGTTGAGGACTTCATATCAAGAAGCAAATCTGATGATTACTTCGCATACTTCCAAGTGATGGAAACGCATCCGCCATTTTTAGAAGGACTGAAAGAGGTGAAGCCATCATCACCAGAATGGGACGCAAGAAGAAGAAAGGCGGTGGAAGTCGCAGATAAGTGCCTTGAACTTCTCTTAAGTGTTGATTACGACCTGCTCGTCGTGTGTGCCGACCACAACATAAGGCATGATTACGCACATCCCGACGGATATAAAGTGTTCATAGCAACTGACCCGTTCCCTTGAAACTGTTTAACGCCTCTATACATTTTTCAGAATAGGTCTCGCCCTCACTCATTCACACATTAGATAACTGCTGCCGATGAATATATCCCACCCCCCGCTTTGAAAGTCCATCTGACCGTGCCATCTGGATTGAAAGAATACATCTTATAGTCAAGACTTCCTATGAATATCACGCCATCCTTATCTATTGCAGGGGAGGCATATATTGAATCTCCCGTTTCGTAACTCCACCTGAGCGTGCCGTCAAATGTGAGAGCAAAAAAATAGGAAGAGCCGCTTCCAATATAAACTCCATCTGAAAGCGCAGCGCTTCCTATAACAACTCCCCCTGTGTCAAAAGCCCATCTGGCTGTGCCATCTGGTCTCACAGAATAAAGAAGATTATCCCAACTACCGAAGTATATGTTGCCTGAAGTGTCTATGGAAGGTGAGGATGGAACAAAATATCCTGTTGCGAAAACCCACTTCTGTGTGCAATCAGGATTAATAGCGTGCAAATTATAGTCAAAACAACCGACATAGATATTCCCATAGTCGTCTATCGCTGGTGTTGATATGATTATATAATACCCTGCATAATATCTGCAAATAAGCGCAGCGTCTGGAGAGAGATGATACATATACCCATTGTAATCGCAGGCATATATATCAGAATTACATAGAGTTACAGATGAAGTTACCTCCTTCGTTGTAGGATACCTCCACTTTTCTGTGCCGTCTGAGTAGATGGCAAATATATAATAAGCGTCAGAGCCGACATAAATAACTTCGCTTGTCAAATCCACTGCCGCAGATAGTTTTATACTCGCCTCCGCATAAAATCTCCATCTGAGCGTCCCATCTGAATTCAAAGCGTATAAGTAGCCGTCCCAGCTCCCTATGTATACCACTCCGCCTTTATCTACAACTGGGGATGCGTATGTAATTCTATCTCCCGTGCTAAAAGACCATTTCAGCGTCCCATCCGCATTCAGAGCATAGACATTATAATCACGGCATCCGAAATAGATTACGCTTGCAGAAACATTCGTGACGCTTCTGTGGTATCTGTCATACATAAACATGCTCCACACACCGAGAGGAGGCACTACAATAGGTATACCCTGAGGCGGAAACGGAAATCCCGCCCTTCTTTGAGGCGTGTATGCGGGAACTTCCCCTTGTGGCGTCACATAACCCATTTCTCCGAAATTATGCGGGCTTCCACCACACCCTCGCAGTAATAGTTGCTGCCGCACTCGCTTTGAAATTGATGATGTCTCCTCCTTCTACCTGTGCGAAGAACTCATATACACACTTAGGAGTTAGGTCTTTGCCCTCGTTGAACGCACCTACATCCTCAGAATTCCTCACGAAAATAGGATGCATCGCAGCATCCGCAACTATCTGAAGCACTACTACGCCCCGCTCTGCTATTTGAATGTCTTTGAAAATGACCTCGTTTGCAATAACACTCCTATCTTTGACCTCTGCGAGCAAAGTCCCCTCAAGCGCTTCCTCCACTGCTTCCTTTATTATACCCCTCAGCATACTGAACACCTCTATCCCTGCGAGATTTCCTATCTTCTGCAAGATTTCTTCCTCCGCACCGTATAATAAATACTTCACCGCTATTGCGTTTGCTTCAATCTCAAGCGTCCTTGATGAGAAGTTTGAACGCAACCTCCAGAGCTCCTCGCCAAATGAGCGATAAAGAAGCCTCGCAGTCCCAAATATGCCAGCATCATCAAGAATGCGTGCAACATCCTCATAAAACCTGTCAAGCGAGAACGCAACTTCACGCATCTGAAACGCCATCTGCTTGTGCTTGCTCGCAAGCGTGGGATGCAATAACTCTGGTCGCATCTTTAATTCCCATACATCCGCCCTCTTCCCTACTCGCAGTCGTGGCATCCCTCAATCACTCATTATATACTTCACATAACCCCATGTCTCAAATTCTCCATCAGGCAACTTCTCAAAGATGAGCGTGTATTTCGCCTCTTTGCTCAAATCAGCAACGAGTTTAAAGCCCGCCTTCCTGAACAAAGCGATAATCTGTCTCGGATACAACATGTTCACATGCCATATTGTATTTAAGAGCTCATCATTATCAGGGTCGGGAACTTCTATGAACACTCTGCCACCATCTCGCAGGACACGACGCATCTCTATGACTAAAAGCCATGCGGAGAAGGCATGCTCAAATGTCTGTGCGCAGAAAATCGCATCAAAACTCCTGTCGTTGAACTGTAAGTTGTGCATGTCCATCTCGTAAAGAGCCACGCCATATTTCTCCGAAGCTCTTACCAGATTGTCAAAGCCGAGAGTTATGCCCACAACATCATAACCTTCTTGCATGAGCATCAGCGTCTCCAAGCCATCCCCAGCACCCATGTCTAAAACCTTCCTGAACTGCTGCGGAGGCACATGCCTTCTGAAACGCTCTATTTTGCTCCTCAATTCCTCCTCTGGCGTTTCATCAGTGCCTTTCCCACCTGTCTCCACTTTCAAAGGAATGCGGAGCAATCTCTTCCACTTCCGAAGAAACTCCGCATCTCTGTCCTGCGGATTGCTCTTCTTCTTCTCCGCATACTCTTCTGAGCGGAAGAGTGTCCGTAATAACTGCGAAACGGTCATCTGACCGTTACGAAGCATGCCCCCGTATGTTCGCAGACCAGAAGCATCAACATTCCTGTCTAAAACTAAATTGTAGCATCTGTTCACGATGTCCTCAACACTCAAACCAGACATGCGCTCCCTGAACTCTGCGCTCTCTGCAATTGAGACTGCGACATCCTCCTCGCTCATATCGCCTGAAAGCAACTTCTGCGAGTAATGCTCCAATCCACTTCCATCAGGATGACGACCAAGAAGGAAGAAGTAGCATTTAGTCACGAATTCTTTTACGGCACTCTCCTTGTTCTGCTTCGGCATCTCTCTTACTTTGCTCAACACATCAGGCGTCAGATACTTTCTGTTGTAATACAAGAAGAACTTTGCGAGCTGTCTCGTCTCAATACCCCAATTTGTGCGTGGAGCATCCAAACATTCTATAAAGAAATCCACCATCTCGGAAGGCACATCTCCTTCTTTAATGCATCTCTCAAGCTCCATCCACGATTTTATTCCGTATTTCTGCATCAAAGTGCGAAGTTTCCTCCAGAAGGGATTAACATCGCCGACATTATCCCCGCCTCCTGCTATAACCATGTTGCGTGCCGCATTCCTCCAGATGTCAAGTGCCGACTTACGATGCACATAATAATACTTGTCAGGAAGCAGTTTGACCCTCCACCCCTCATTAATGTTGAAAGTTTCATGAACTCTGCCTACACCGACACCTATATAACGCAAGCCTGCACGCATTCTGAAAAGCAAATTCTTGTAGAAAGCGCTCTTTCGGTATCCCGCTGGACATTCTTTCAACAAATCCAACTCGTCAAGCCACTCTACCGCCTCAAACTGCTCTCTGCAATTTATCCCTGCCATGTTGTAACCTTCACGCTCCAAATCACTGATAATTTTGCGTAAGTCTTTGGCAAACTCATGGCAGAATACTTCATCTGGGTCGCTGACTAAAACCCAATCAATGCCGTATTGTTCGCACAACTCAAGATAATGGTTGCGGAAGGCAGGAATGTCATCTGCGAAATGCACCCTTTTCGTGACGACATTATCAAAGTTTGACCTTATCAATTCAAGTTGTGATGGTGAAACGCTCTCATCTGCGATTATGAATACATAATCAACATGCTCGCTCATTAAAGAGACGCATTCAAGCGTTCTCTGCACATCCCTTGCGAATGTGCATTGACAATACGCTACTTTCGCCATTTTCACCACCTATATTCCTTGAATTCTTCTATTGTTTTCTTTATGCCCTCTTCAAATTTCATGCGAGGTTTCCATCCGAGCAGTCTCATCTTATCCCACGCCAAACTCTGTGCAAATGTCTCTTTTTCTCTGTCTCGCTTATCCACATAGGTGGGTTTTATATTCGGGAAGAACTTTAGAATTGTTTTGACGACCTCTTCCTGCGAGAGAACATCATAGCTGCCTACATTGAAAATTCCATCGTGATTGTGCTTGAGGAGTATGTCGTATGCTGCACACAAATCACTTATGTGTAAATACTGCCTCTGCGAAGGTATATCTCCCTCGTGATATATCACTGGTGACTCTCCCATCAAGCACGCTTTTATCGTGTTCGGAACTATACGAGGAGAGTAGGGGTCGTATCCGTAGATATTGCACGACCTCACTATTTGTATGACCTCTATGCGCTCAGAAAGACGCATGAAACTCTGAACTGCGAGGTCGGCACATGCCTTTGAAGTTTCATAAATGCCTGTGGCGACAAGCGCATCACCCTCTCTTGCACTCATCTTCTCTCCATAAACCTTGTCAGTTGATTGAAAGATGAACCTGCGCACTCCCGCCATCTCTGCGCACTCAATCACATTCAGCGTGCCTATCACATTCGTTATGAAAGTCGGAGAAGGGAAATTTGACGCCCTCTTAACTATTGCTATTGCCGCACAGTGAATAACGCAGTCAAAGTCCTCAGATGCGAAGACATTACGCACCTCGTCCCTGTCACGAATGTCCGCATGATGCAAATTGATGTCCCTATGTATGCCCTTGCGGAGTAATACACTCCTCGCTCTCACAGTGCGGAGCAATCCTGAGACCTCATGCCCTTCTCTGACGAAATGCTCTGCTAAATGCGAGCCTATGAAGCCTCCTACGCCTGTTATCAGGATTTTCATAGCATCACTCACTAACCTTCTCTATTGTTATCTCCCCTTCTCTCGCACCTTCCTTGACTTTACACACCCGCAGCTTCTCACCGTCAACGACTACCTCAACACATTCTCCCGCTCTCAGCTGCCCAGTTTTCACAGACGCCTTAACCTCGCTCATATCTCTTCATCCTCCTCTCCTCTTTAAAAATATTTTTCTATTATATTCGGGAATTCCTTGAGGAGCAGCTTAAAAGTCAGCTTGACAGTCTGTTTGATTGTTTAAAAAGCATGCACTCGCATGATTTTTGCGAGAACTCTGTGAAACTCATGAACTTTGAGAACTTCATGAGTTATCGCAGGCATGTTCGTGCTGAAGAAGCCATCTCCGCTCAATACTCCCTCGCTGCCTTTGCACTTGACAGAGAAAGGAGAAATCACAATGCGGAGGACATCATCTCCGACCTTCTCCCATAACTGTGCGAGACTTCTGTTAATGTGCAACATTATGCGTTTCACCCATCTCGGCTCGCATGCGAAAACCCTCATAACCATAGCGGGATTGTTGAAGTGTGCGACTAACAAATCCCAATCTGTCTTCAAAGCATTGAGCAGAAGGGCAAACTCCTCGTCATAAAACTGCCAGCACTCCTCATAAAACTCCTTCTTCCACTGCTTACCTACCCTCGCAGCATTAGCCTCCAATTTTGAAACCTCCCCGCTGAAATATCTACTGTGTGGATTCACGCAAGGCATGTTCAGACAGACGGGACGAGAGGCGTATGAGAAAATAGAACCCTTCAAGGAGCTCAAAATGAACCTGTCTTTTTCCCCGACCTCTTTCATTGACACCAAGACCTCATCCACTCTTCGCATAGGAATTCCTGTGAGAAAAGATGCCCATACTCTCTGCGTGTCTTCCCATGTTCTCACATTACTCTTAATCCTGCCCTGATAACGCTGCCATAAGTGCGGGAAATTATGAAATGAGGGAGAATGAAAACCCCTCGCAAGCTCATAGTCAATACCCTCAAACGCAATAATCAGCACCCGCATCTTTCCACCTCAAGATGAAGAGAGCCTGCGCAGCTCTCTCCGCACTTTGCCAATACTCCATCCTTCTCTATTTGCCCTCTCTATTATCTCTCGCTCTTCCGCACTCAGCTCCCTTACCTTTAATATTTCAATCTCGCATTTAGTATCACCCTTGTGCCGCTTCTCAAGCGTTTTCTTCAATCTCCCAAGCTCTTCATCCGTATATGCTATGCGTTCTCTTATTCTCTCTCTGCCCCCTCCTTCCTCCTTGATTTTCTCCCTTATTATGAACTTCGGAATGCGAACCTCTCTGCGTAATCCCCGCCATATTCTCGTGGGATAACACGATACTGCAACAGACGCATACTTTGCTATGTCCTTCTCCTCTTTCATAACCCTCACCTTAATAGAAGATGACCACAAGATGGTAATTCAGAGACCTTAATAGACGCAATATCGCCCTATGCAAAGTGACCTGCTCGCCAGATGCACCCGCAGTCGTTATGTCCGCCCTCACCACTATTGATGTCTCCCCAAACGGTATATCAACAGTGAAAGTTTCAAATCTTGAACTCTCCCCGCCAGACTTTGACGAACTCTCACCGAGAACTATACCAAAAGACGCATCATATAACTGAAAAGCGCCATCCGCAGTCGCCGCCCAATCATAATCTATGATAACTAAAGCCTGCATCACATTATATATGTTCGGAGCGCTCCATAGTTGCTCCGAATGCTCATAATTCTTTGCTCCCGTTGTGCTTGCATCCACAGCATCGGAGCTCATCATTAGCGGAATGTCCTCCGTGTATGCATATATAGTCCCAAATCCAGAATCATCTATATCCACAGTGTTTCCGTTGAAATAGTTGGCACATATATATGTGTATTCGCACCCACTACCGACATATACGGCGGTGTCCTCATAATTGAAATGATTGCCAATTATTGAGTTTCTACTTGAGTTTGACAAGTATATGCCATAGTAAGAATGATAGATGAAGTTTCCCTCAAGCAAATTCTCATCAGCATAGTAAACATCTATACCGTAATCAGTAGTATCTATGACATTCCCTTTTATAGCACAGTGAGAAGATGAAAATTCTATGCCCCATGTAGCACCAAACAGCAGGTTTCCTTCTATAACGCTTTCATCTATATATGATGCCGATATGCAGAAATCTGTGACTGCGTAAATCACATTATTCTTTATTTGGGAGTCGTAACAATCATATATGTATATGCCGTAAACCGCTCTTAACCTCCCATTTATTATATTTGATGTGACTATATTCTTCTCTCCGCCATCAACATATATCCCGTAAGTAGTTACTCCGTCTATTATATTCTTCTTAAATTCTGAATTCTTTACATCATACGCATATATGCCATAAGTTGCATAACCCGCATCGTTTATAGTTGTTCCCGCTACTAACCCCTTATCACAAGTGTCAAGATATATGTGATATGTTCCGAAGTCCTTTGTATCGTTCTCTTCAATTCTGAAGTTTGAAGACTCATATAGGTAAATTCCGTAATCCGCTCCCCACTCTTCAGAATACAACTCATTCGCCACTATCTTTAAGGAATCGCAATATTCGCCGTAAATCATGGTGAATGCTCCGAGATTTGCAGATGTGTAAAGAAGGTTGTTTCTTATCACACACCTCTTTCCGTAACTTATTGATATGATAGTGTTATACCCGTCAAGCACATAACAGTTCTTTATCAAGACATCGTAAATCTCACTACCACTCGCACCATGCACATATATGACATCTCCCGCTGACTGGTTCGCACCATTACCATCAATTTTCAGAGCCTTTATCCGTATGCCCCTGATAGACACCGTGCCATCTCCGATTTCTATCATGTTGCAGTCGCTTCCGTCCTCAAGGAACAGCACGGTGTTCCATCCGTTCCCTTCTAAAACGACATTTGACTTCAAAATCCTAATCGGGGCAGTCAGATGGTAAGTTCCTTCCAATAAAACAACTTTCCCGCCTCCTGCGGGAAGAGCATTAATCGCAGCATTTATCTCCTCTTGGTCATCAACACCGTCACAAACGAAATCAGCACGCTCTTTATGAAGAGAATCCGCCGCTGCAACGATGAAAGTTACAGAGGAACGAGGCGGGGGAACATCCACAAACTCCAATCCCGTTTCATCGCTCCGCACACGCACAAACTTCTCTGCCTGACCTTCGTAACTGTCAGGCGTGTCCTTCAACTCTATGAACTCGTCAATTACCTCAGGCGGCGCCACTGGAGGTTTCACCCCCGCCTCAACCGCTTCTTTCAATCCAAATAATTCTCCTACCTCTGTTAAAACCTCTGGGTCTGCACCATACTTGTAATATTTAGATGCAATAGCGGATGCCTGAATTTCCGCAGTCTTCCCTGTGTAATTCGTAGCGACCTTCCACAACTCCTCCATGAACGCTCTGTAAACGGGTCGCCATCCCCCGAAGACGCCTTTTCTGTCAAGAATCTTCGCAAGCTCCTCATACTTCTGGTCAATTCTTACGAACTGCTCCTTTATGTCAGCAGCCATCTGCTTGTGCTTACGCTCCAAGACAGGATGCAATAACTCAGGTCTCGTCTTGATTTCCCATATCTTCGCCCTTCTTCCTACGGGCTTTCGTGGAGGCATACTTTCTCAGAGCCTCGTCCTCGTCATCATCACCCTGCGCAGTATGACCGCCTTGAAATGACTTTTTCTTATGCCGAGCCTGTTTATCGCATCCTCATGCACCTTGAGCAGTTCATCCATGTTTATGTTCGTGTCGCCTCTCAGCAACTTCTCCGCAACCTTCGCCTCGCAGTCCTCTATAATGCTCTCATATATCTCGCTGCACTCAGGACAAAGTATCCTCGTCCTTATGATTGTCGCACCAGTCGCAAATTCCTTTCCGCATGCGGAGCATTTCATCTCGGCATCACCTCATTTAAATTATCCGCTATCATATATAAATGATGCCATGCGGGAGAGAGATGAGCCGCATATAAGAGACACCATGCGGGAAAGAGGTAAAATAGGTGTCAGATGCACATTCAGAATTTACCTTGAAGATGGTAAGGAGCAGAAGAAAGTAGAGGAAAAGGATGTGATAACAGATGCGGGATTAGAGCATGCAGTCAAACTACTCGCAGGCATAGAGATGAAATCCTTTAAATATATTGCGGTAGGCACGGGAACTACCCCTGAAAGCGAAACGGACACAGAGCTTGAAAACGAAATCGCAAGAACTATGGCGACAGCGGAATACACACAACTCGCAGAGGTCGGAATTTCCGCAAAGTTCTCATGGGACATAGACACGGAAATAAGCGAGGCAGGTTTGTTCAACGCATCCGAAAACGGTGTAATGTTCGCAAGAGTTGTCTTCCCAAAATTATTAGTGCCTGCGAACATATACGCAGTTGTGGAGTTTGAAATCAGTTTGGAAAGGGTGTGAGCAGGATAATGACCGAAGTTATAAGCGAAATCGGAGCGCCATTAGTGCCTGAATATCGCAACGACGACCTAAGAAGAGGTTTCATAGAGTTCCTTCCTGAACGCATCTACTTTCAGAGCGGCACATATATGTATTGCTTGGATTCTAATGGTGCTTTGATATTCAAATACGAAATTGATGCTCCCTCCCGCTCATCCCCCTCAATAAGAGGAAACAAATGCATATATTTCGGGGATGGTGCTGGAAACCTATATATCCTTAAGCCGAATGGCGAATTGGTGAGGAAGTTTTATCTCTCGGCATCTTTGGAAACCACTCCATACATAAACGAGGAGGATGACAAAATCTATGTCACAACAGATACATTCTGGGAATGCGACATGGAGGCGACAGGATGCACAGGTTTAGTTATAGATTATCAAGGTTATTCCTCTCCGACTGCGGAAGGGAGAATAGCATACGCAGGCTTTGACGACGGGTATCTTTACGAGGTGGATTTTGAAACCTTGAGCTACATAGCAATTACCGTATCTGGAGCAGAGGCAGTTAGATGTTCTCCTGTTAAGGAAGACAGGCGTGTTTATTGGAATAGCCGTGATGGCACTGCCTTCTATTATGATTTTGAGAGGAGAGAGGGTTACGCTTCCTATCACGGTCTCACAACAGACTCCACTATGGCGAAGCACGGAAACTATCTGTATTTGGCTTCCTATAAGAAATTCGCATGTTTTGAGTGGACTATTTTCTTGGGCAGAATGACTTTTCTCAAAAGATGGGAGCGAGAGGATATTAAATCCGCATGGTCTTCCCCCGCCCTGTTCATAAGTGATGACGAGTTATTATACATCTTTATAGGTGCTACGGACTTTAATTTATACGCCCTCAAAGACAAAGGCGAAGATGTTTATGCGTTCAAAACGGGTGATGTTGTTGAGAGCTCCCCACTCGTTGACTCCTCCGCTAACGCCTATTTCGGCTCTAACGACGGATATTTCTATGCTGTTGACATCTCTGGAAATCTGATATTCAAATACCAGACTGAAGATGCTATAAAGGCGTCTCCATCACTGCAAAAATCCGATAGAATAATCGTGGAAGGCATAGAATACATAGTGAGAGAGGGCGTTAGACTACCGCTTGTGAGAAAAGGAGATATAATAAAAAGCGAGCATCACAATAATCAGGTGATATTTACGAGGGATGTAATCTTGAAATATCTGCCGCCTTCATACACGCATGTGAAACTGTGAGAAATGAGTGAGGTAAGCGTTGATGATATAAGGAAGGAGATTGAGAAGGCACGCAGAGCTCTCGCAGGCACTTATGTTCTGAGCGACGACTTCAACACTATCATAAATTCGCTGCGTTTAATCAAGAGCATGGTTGAAGACTACTACGCATCCCTCTCCGAAGACGAGAAGAAGTTGTTTTCATACACGAACTTCATGAACTTCAAAATGTATGTGGATATGCTGAAAGATGTGAAATACGGAGACTTCGTGACATCCACCATGCGCACTAACATCACGAAAGCCCTCGTTAATTTGTATGACCTTCTCACTAAAACTGGAAGCAAGATTGAGAGAGCTGAGAGAGCAAACATATCCTCTCCACTATTCTACGGATTGCTTACGGGAAACAAGTGGCTCGCATTCAAGTTCAACGGTGCGAGAATAGGGAAGGGAGAAGGAGATTTGATTGTATATGCAGCGGTTCGCTCTGGATATGCGTTATGGGCGAAGAAGAACATAAACGAATATCACTTTAAGGTGCATCTACCGTCGGGAAATATAACTTCTTCCATAGTCGTGGGTGTGGATGGTGATGTTTACCTGACAAGCGAGGACGGTTATGTTTATCAGTTTTCGGCAGCATTGAGGAAACGGTGGCGTCGTTATGTATATGAATGGCATCCTTTATACTGCACACCCTTCATAAAACCGTATGAGAGAGAAGATTTGAACTCAAAGGAGTTCTTAATATACACAAGCAGAAGACCGATAATGAACATTATAACGCAAAGAGGAGAATTTTGCAGTTGTGTGTCCCCTGTTTATGAGTCTGAATATGATGTGTATTCATCTGTTGCGGAATGTGGAAGTTTGTATGGTTATCCTACTTTCACTGCGGTGTGCTGGTCAGAAGACATAGTATTTGAATATTTTGACCTCAACACATGCGAGTGGAAAGGAGGACAGGCTATATACATGGCTCGCTCTTACTCGTCTCCAGCAGTAGTGGGGGATGTCGTGAGAGTGGGCGGGGAGGATAACAAAGTTCATATCTTCTTGAGTGGTGTGAGAGATTCCACCGAGTTCTACTATGAATTGACTACAATAAGTGTTGGTGGTGCTGTCCGCTCAACACTATTCGCATACGGCTGGACAGACTTCGGCTTTGGATGCAACGACTTCTACATATACAGATATTACAGATGGCTTGATGCGCCTGAGCTGAAATGGAAATACCTATGCGGAGATGCCGTCATATCTTCGCCTGCTTATGATGCGGATGAGAGCCATGTAGTATGCGGATGCGATGACTGCTATATTTACTGCATCAACGACGCAGACGGCACACTGAAATGGAGGATTAATCTGAACTCAAGAATCCGCTCCTCACCTGCAATATCAGCATCTTCAAGAATATACATAACGAATGAAGATGGCTACCTTTATGAAATTGAGAAAGATGGGACGCTTATCGCATCACTATATATCGGCTCTAATCCCCCGAATGTATTTGCGCCTTCTCCATGCGTCGTTTGAATTCTCCGCCGAACAGTCAGTTTGATTGTTCAAAAAGCATCCGTCGTTTTCTCAGCCGCACTGTCAGTTTGATTGTTCAAAGAATTCTCTTCCACTTCTCTTCTCTTCCCGAAACGCTCTTCAAAAGCTTTCGCATCTATGTAATAGAAGTGTGCGAATGACGCCACTATGCTGTCTTTTATTGAGTTACCTACATAGTAAAATGTCTGAACTTTTGAGAGTTCTTTCCTCAAATCCTGCAAAAAGATAGGGTTCTTCTGAATAATGCGGTAAGGATAAATATTTCTTGCATGCATCTCCTCTATTATCCTTTCCTTCAACCCATCGTTCAGCATCTCCGAAACGAATACGAGCAGAAACATCTCCCGCTGCAACCGCATCAGCGTCTCATGTCTCAACGCTCCTCCCTTCCACTCCACCACTCCGTAAGCGTCCATTATCACGACACCTTTCACACACTCCTGCGGATACCACCCCGCCTGAATGCTCAGAAATCCCAGCAACTTCTCTGCGAACTCCTCAAGACTTAAATCCCGATGCCAGTAATACGGGAGCAACTTGTGGAAATCCTCTCCTTTTATATCCGCCTCTATGGCTTTACGAAGCCATGACACATAGATTTTCATTCTGTTTCCACACAAATCTTCCTCACTCACACTCCTCACCCTTTCAAATTTGCCGTTTTCTCAGCCGCACTGTCAGTTTGATTGTCTAAAAAACTACACAGTCGGGAGATTGAACAGAAGCACCGAGACATTCGCAGACGGGTATACCTGCAAATTCACATAATCGTCCCTCATAACCGTTGTGTCAAACTCCTTCCAGATGCCCGAAGGAATTATCTTACCATCATTCAGCAACGCAGTAATCAGGACAGTCTCATCAGCGGGTCGCCTCTTCAAGTAAGCATAAACTCCCGTATCTACAACCATCTGCGTTCTCAACCTGCCATCTAACAGAATGCGAACATCCGCTCCGAATATATCTGCCATCGGAGGCGCTGAGTAGTTCATCACTTTCGCAAGCAGAGTGGGCTTATGCGCATCTCTGACCGCCTGCGTTACAGAAGAAATCGCATCTGCAAACAAATCCGCTATATAAATAGGGTCTCCGTCTTTGAGAACTCGCTTACCTTGCACGAACATATTGTATGAGGCATAGCCATGCCCACAGTGAACTTCCTTCCATCTCAACTTACCGCTACCGAGCATGCGAACTAAATCCCAGTCAGGAACTATATCCTTGTGAGCGTAACCATACATATCCACTGCGCCGTCATAATACATTTCACTCAGCACGGAGCATAGTTTGTCATACCAGTCTTCAGTAATCACCTGCCCGCTCCTCAGACGCAGCTCCTCTATCGTGGGCATGTCTCCCCACTCACTTCTTTCTCACTTCTTTCTTATTAAGTATCTTTATCAAGTCGGCTCTTCTCGGCTGCTCAAGCCACTTACGCTTCTTCGCTATCTCCAGAACCTTCTTCCTCGCATTCTCTCTTATCTGCTTCAGCGAAAAGCCATTCGGATTGCCTCTCTTCTTCTCACTGCTCTTCCCTCCCGAACTGTGCGACGAATGCGACGAGGAATGGTAGCCATAGTCCCCTATAACATGCGGAGGCTTTCCAGCTCTCATAGATGAAACCCCTCCACTGCTTGAACTGTGTGAGCTTGAGTGCGAACTTGAAGAACTTGACGAACCTGATGAACTTGATGAACTTGATGAACCTGAAGAGCCTGAAGAACCTGAAGAGCCTGAAGAACCTGATGAACTTGAAGAATATCCTTCTTCGTAATATCCTATCTCCTCAAAATACGCCTCAATATCTCGCTCAATAATCCATTTGTTCAAAATGAACATTCGCTCATCAGGCGAGAGAATAACCCATTCAACACCGAGCATTGCCTTCAGCTCGTCTGGAGAATAGAACAGCGTGGCGACATTATCAAGCTCCTCTGCGAACTCCTCTTCCGTGATTAATCCATACTTGAATGCTCTGCCCACGCTTGTGACATAAGACCACGCCTCCGAATTCAATACCCTTGCAGTCGTATAGGCAGGAAGATACGCCATCTCATCTGGAGGCATGCCTCGCATCGCCGTCTTCTGTGCAAACCAGTCAACATCAATCGGAATATACTCCATCCACGAAGAGATTTGGAGTGGTGTGAGACGATAAATAGGCATGTTCTTCGCAATCAACGCATCTACTAACGCCTCGTCCTTTATAATCTTGCTTAACTCCGTCTTCGCCTCATCCGCAGTTATGATGCCTCTGCTCAATTTCCTCAAAATCGCATCCGCATTAGCATCATCTATCTTATACTCCTTTTCCTTCTTCGCTGCCGTAATCAGCAGGTCAAGAGAAACACCCGCATACAGATACGGTGCGAGCTCATTTTTAACCTCCTCTTCGGTTTTGAAGCCTGCCTCATACAAGTCAAGCGTCTCTCTTATTATCTTATCACGCTCATCAGTCGTATGTCTTATCTCAAAAACCCTTAAAATCAGCTCTTGGTCTTCCTCTGGAACTCCTAACATATCCATCTTCTTCTTCAAGAAGTCCTCGCTTACCTTCACATACTTCGCATAAGAGAGAATCGTAGATATTGAAAGCGTGTATATCTTGACCCTCGCCTCTACGAGAGCCTCCGCAGTTTCCTTATCCAATCCTAATTTCTGTAATTCCTTAACCGCTTCATCAACACTTATCACACCTCTGCTCAGTTTCCTCAAAACCGCATCCGCCTTCGTCCTGCGAATGAAGCCTTCACGCATGAAGTCCGCAACATAAGTGAAGACATCCTTCTCCGCATCCGTCAGATACGCCTTTTGAACTATATCCGATATGAACTGCTCAACCTCTTTCTCCGTCAAATAACCCTCGTAAATTCGCTGAAATACCCTGTATTGCATGTAGCGAAGCCATGTCCGAATTCTGCGAATTGTGTCCATGTGCCAGTATGCGTCCCTCACAGGCTCATACAACGCAAAATAATCAGCATCAAGCGAAACTGGTAGATTAAGTTTCTCGCCTACCTGCTTCAACTCCTCCTCAATTTTCTTCATTACATCCTGCCACGCATAGATGTTCTCCGCAGATGCGGTCAGCAACCTTCTAAAGTAATCACGCATGATGTCAAGCTCTCTGTCATACCTTGCACGAAGAGCTAACAGTTCAGTTTCACCATCTAAGAAACGGACTGAAACATCCTTACCGAGTATCTTGACAGTTGCGAGGTTCTTGAATGTGTTTTTGAGAGCGTCAAGCGTCATGAAGCCCTCTTTATATGTGCTTATTACACCAGTCCTCGCATAAGTTCGCTCCTCCGCAAGCGCATTCATTGCTTCGGCAGTTGTGATTTTCTCCACCCAATCAGGATGCATACCCCTTGCGAGAACTATCCGCTTGAGCTCTTTGTCAGTAATTACCATCCATTTATACATCCATCTCGCATCAATTCGCTTGGGAATGTCTGCCATCATGTCCAAGTGTATAAGTGCATCACTCGTGAACCTGTCATCTTTTATGTATTTCTCCGCCTTCGCAAGCACATCCTTCGGAATGAGAGACTTGTGAGACCATGCAAATGTCGCATAATCGTGCCACTTCGCATAAGGCACTAAGAAAGCGATTAGTCCTCTGAGGGCATTCTCCTCCATGCCCGCATATTTACTTGCGAGCTCTTTCGGTGAGAGAGCATCTTTACCGAGTCCCGCTTCCTTATACGGTGTGAGGTCTACCCATGTGAAGCCCGCAGCAACTCTACATATAAACTCATATAAAAGAGACATTGAGGGATACTTGAAGTGGAGCATGTAGAACATCTTTGCTAAGTCGGGGTTCATACCTCGCATCTGCATGGCTTTCTCAAATTCGGCAGTTGCGAGCTTTTCAGGGTTTTCAGGATGCGGATAGAAGAGGTCATGCACCATCATTGATGCGAGCTGCGAGGGCGTCGGCAGCTCGTAAATCAGCGAAGTCGGGAACTTCCGCTCTATTCCGAACCTGTCTTTTATCACGACATACTCCTCCGTATACAACTTTGAGAACGCCTCAACGAACTTCTCGGAGTATCCGCTGAGACGCAAAGCCCACTTCAGCGTATCAAGATAATCTTTGAACGCCTTGTGCGGTGTGTGCCTCTGCACGAGTTCTATGAGCTTGCTTTCGGAGGGAATTTTCACAGGAAGGACATTACGCATGGAGCTCTTGATGAGTATTCCGTAAGGCTCGGTTATCCAATACATGATGCCGAGTATTGAATAATCAATCATCCGTCTGGGCAGTTTCCATGTGAGAGATGCCAACCAGTGCAAAGTTCCCTTCAAGGAGATGGGCTTGTCAAGCCATCCTCCCGCTCCTATACCGAAAGGTCGCAGGAATGCACTCAATCTTATCTGGAAATCCAAGTTATCTGCGAGAACATGCAGGATTGTAGATGCGACTTGTGCTGCGAGAGCTCCTGTGAGAATGCTCGCTGGAAACATAACAGCAGTCTTCAGCGCAGAGGTAGTGTCATGCACCAAAGCGGCACCCATTGCCTCCTTCGCATTTGAAATGTATGATGACGCTGCAATTCCGACGACAGGTGTGATTAAAGCGACGAGGAGAGGAGGAATGAATGCTGGAGTTCCCGTGCTTATCTCTTGAACAAAGCCACATATACCTCCCAATATTCCTTCCGCTATGCCCCATATCGCCTTTCCTGCCTCTTTCAAACCGCTCATGAGAAAGTTGAAGAGTCCTTTGAACGCACCCACTACCGCATTTCCAATAGTTTCCAATCCTCCTACAATAGTCGGAACAACAGAGTTCAAAACCCAGTCTTTGAAGCCTAAAGCGGCATCAATAATAATATCAAATACATTCTTGAGGTGTTCTGGGATTGAAACGAAGAAATCTATAACGGGTTTAAACATGTTCGGAATGTTAGTGAAGAAATCAACCGCACCTTTGGCGAAATTTATGATATGCTCAGGCAGGTTCGTGAAGAAATCTACAACGGGCTTCACAAACGGTAGATTATAAATCGCATCTGCGACTGCCGAGAAGCCCTCAATGATGCCCTTGCCGAAGTTCACTGCGAGTGTGAGTATTCGGTCTGGAAGTCCTGCGAACCACTGTGCGATTTGCACTAAAGGATTTATGAAGCCTTGCAGAGTGAGCGTTATCGTTCCTATGCCTTTCTTGATGCCGTCAATCGCCTTCTCCCAGAATGAGCGTAAAGCGTCCCAGATGCCACTCATTGTAGATACGAAGCCTTGAAACGCCTCTGTGAACAACGCCTGAATAGATGCGACAAAGTTTGAGAGTGATTCTATGATTATTGAGGGAATTCCAGCGAGGGCATCCATTGCCGTTGATATGAAGCCTGAAATGGTCTCTATTAAAGATGAAAACATATCAGATATTGCAGTTACTATGCCACTTATAGCACCCATTATGTTAGATGCTATACCGCTGACTGCATCTACAATCATGGAGGGTATAGTTGCGAGAACCTCCATTATAGAGGAAATCGCATCAGATATAGTCGCTGCTATGCCACTTACCGCATCTACAACACCTGAAATTAAACCACTAATCGCATCAATAATCGTTGAAGGAATCGTTGCGAGTGCTTCCATTATAGATGAGATGGTTTCCGTTATCGTTGCTGCTATGCCACTTAAAGTTTCAATTATGCCAGACAAAAGTCCGCTGATTGAGTCTATAATCGTTGAAGGTATAGTTGCGAGAACCTCCATTATAGATGAGAAGAATTCCGACACGGTTGCTGCTATGCCACTTACGGCGTCCATGACGCCAGATATTAAGCCGCTAACCGTGTCAATAATCATTGAAGGAAGTGTCGCAATAGTTTCCATTATGGACGAAAAGGCTTCAGATATTGTTGCAGATATGCTACTAATCGCATCTATTATACCAGATAACAAATCACTAATCGCATCTATAATTGTTGAAGGTATAGTGGCGAGTGTGCTTAATATTTCAGAAATTGAAGACACTATGCCTGAAACCATCTCACTTATGGAGGTGACGGAACTTATCACAGTGTTTATAAGTGCGGTGACACTGTCAAACGCACCGCTAATCTGCGACCACAGCCAATCTATGAGCTGACCCAGCGGGTCGGCTATTCCGAAACTCTCCTTGTGATAAAGAAGTTCATTAATTTCATGAGTTTCAAGTTCTTCAAGACGAATAATCTCGGAGGTTAAAAACTCAACAAAAATATCTACTGCCTCCTCGTCCAATCCTTCTCTTCTTTCCTCCTCCTGCGCAGTCTCCTCCTCGCTCATTTTCTTTTACTTGTATTTTTATTTTGTTTTATTTCTTTCCCTCACTGCTTGGGTTTTAGACGCATGGTGATGCTCTCAATGAAATCTATGCACGAGTAGCCTGCGCAGAAGCTCATTACAGCATTCGGGAAGTTGTATTCACTGTATAGGTGATAATAAAGATAGCCGACTATGGCGCCGAGAATGAATATGCGAACAGTTTTGAATGTTTTGAATTCAGAGAAATTCTTTGATTTGACCAGTGCTGATGCAAGACCCCCCAAAAACCCGCTGAATACAAAGTGCAGGATGAGAAGGTCTTGCGGGAACAGCATCTCCGCTCACCGTGTCTTCACCATCATACGAGAACGCATGAAATCTCTGACCCTGAGATAATCGCTCACAACCCTCTCTATCCTCCTCTTCAACTCCTCCTCATTCTTCACCCACAGATGTGCGGTGTGAGAAACATACCCATCATCTACTATCTGATACGCAACTTGCAGCAAGCGGTTCTTCGCAAAGTCCTTCGTCTCTATGATTTCAAGAATGCGCACCTTGATTTCCCCAATCTCAAGTTCAGAGCCAGTTGAGATTGCCATTTGTCATTTAAGCACCTCCCTTCTTCTTTCTTCTCCCCTTCTTACCACCACTCGCATCTTTACTCTCTGGTGCGACCTGCTGTGCGGAGTATTTCATAGCGACATCTTGCATGTTTCGCAGCTCATTCATCACCCTCGCAATCTTCCTCGCCTCACGAAGAACACCACATCCGTTGCTGTTAGGACAGTCGCACACGGCAACATCAAACACAATGTTACTGCAATGCATGAGAAGTGTGCGAAGCAACTCGTTTATCTTTTTAATCTGCGGGTCTGCCTCTGGCGTAAGTTCTTGCATGACTTCTTCCTCCACATCTTCCCCTATTATCTCATCCATCTCCTATCACTCACCTCCTTCATCCACGAACTACTGATGCCACTTCCCTTAATATATTTTCTTCTAATCCCCATCTTTTATATTTTAAAAACAGGTCGTCTTCCGTAAGTGCTTTCTTCCATTCTTTTGTGCGACCCCACTCCTCAGGCTTCTTCTCCTCCGCAGGGGGATGCTCCAAATATGCGAGCTCCTGTGCGAAGTTTATATACATCATCCGCATCTGTGCAATGACACCATGCCTGTCAAGCACCCTCTTCACCCTGTTAATAACTCTCTGAAGTTTGACCTGATGACCTCCACCTTTCCAATGCATGTCGTCCCGCTTACGCATCCAAACTATGCGCTGCATGTTTATCGGAAAGGTGACTGGTGGAGGTTGACTGCTTCCTAAGACAGTTGTCGGATAGGGGACTGTCAAAGTGAGACCTCCAACTCGGTTTCTGAAGTCCTCAAGCCTCTTAACGAACTCATCGGAACACTGCTTCATCCAATCAAAGTCTATCCCTTCCTCCTTTGAGATAACTCTTGCGTAATCCACCCTCGCAAAGTCAACATGACACTCGTAAAGATGATGCGTTTCCGCCGTTTTCTCCGTTTTCCAATCTGTAAACGACCTCGCAGTTATGTGAGATGCGGATGACTTTCGCTCTCCTACGAGTGCTACATCAACAATTGCGAAGCCGACATAGGAGGTGAAAAACGCCTTCGCCTCCACTATTGCCCATGTGTCAAACAAACCCTCCGCATATTCTTCCCTAACTCCTCTGTTCGCAAGCATATCTCTCATATATTCGTGAATTTTTCGCAGTGTTTTGCCTCCGCTCTTATACTCAGGAATGCATTTCTCCGCCGCTTTGTAGTGAAAATCCCATACTGCTCCTTCCAAGTGGAACGGTGAGACTTGTTCTGGGTCTAATATTGATTCATCATACTTTGATTTGTCATAAATCGCCTTCTCTATAACCGTAATCACGGGAGTGAATTCGGGCAGTGGAAAATGCAAGGCGGACATGTCTAAATGATAATCAAGGCAGAGTTTTATATCCAGAAGCATCCTTATATAAACACTCCAATCTGAATTGGCGAAAATTTTGGGAAGCATAATGTTCCATCTCAACATGCTCAAGCCTCTTCCTATGTCAGATGCGGGAGAGTTTTCCACATAGCGTAGCTTTCTGCCAATGGGCGTCAGGCGAGAGCCTGCCTCATCCCCGCCCATTTCATCATCCTCCTCCTCGCATATTCCTTATGTTTCCTCCTCAATTTCCTTCAAACTCTTCTCAACAGGCACTACTCGCTCCTTCACATTGAAGCCGAGACGCCTCAAAAGACTCGGATATATGCGTCTGTAATCCCACTTGTGAGCATGCTCAAATGCTTTCTCACAGTAATCTTCATATTCTTCCCTGTGATTTAAATAAATATCCGCTGCATATTCCATCATTTCTGCGAGTATGTCCATAGTATAGACATGAAACAACCATGTTTGGACGCCAGCATTTCTAACCTCTATTTCCTCCATGTAGTTCCATGTAAAGTTGAAGTCCTGCGATGAAAACTCCGAGAGAGGAGGCATCCACGCATGCAAAACAGGTCTCCCGACTGCGTTCCCTTCCAGAGCTGGCAAGCCGAAGCCCTCTGAAAAGGTCGGAAACACGATATAATCTGCCGCCGCCATCAGCTCCAGAACTCGTTGATAGGGGAGAGAGCCTGTCGTTGCCTCTATGAAGCACCGCTCTCTCACGCCTTCCATAGTCATTAACTCCTTCACAGACTCGTCAGTAATCATGAAAAGTAATATATCCTTGCGTCCTTTCACCTCCAAATACTTGAACGCTTGCAGTAATCCTTGAACATTCTTGCGTGGGTCGTGCCTTCCATTATATAAAAACACGCAGTAATCGTCTAAATTTACACCATACTTCTCTGATAAGTGCTTCCGAACTATCTTTCTTTGTTTTATTGCGTTCTTGCAACGCTCAATATCTATCGCATGATGCACAACGCCTTCAACACTCAAGCCAGCATTCACGAGACACTGCCGAACAAACTCGGAAACTGCGATGAACCTCAAGCGTGGTATGTTTGAGCTTATGAACATAGATTTTGTAGGCATTCCCTCTATGGTGACATAGGCAGCATGAGGCTTTGATGTGTTTAATGCGGGTGCAACTGCATCAGAAAGGAACTGTGGCGCTGCTAATGTGAGCCATAGAAAGGCATCTGCATCCGTCCATGTGTCTGGAACTGTTATAGAATTCTTTATTTCGCACTCTATACCCTCCTCTTCACACAGCTGTCTTATGAGGTTCGCTTGGTTTAGAGTGCTTACCGCTATGAGAGGAGCGAACAACAACCTTGCCATACATTATACCTGACACGACACAGTATTTAAATATTTCGTGAAGTTCGTGAAACTCACGAAGCTCATTACAAAGTTGAAAAAAAGGAGGGAGAGGGGTTGCGACACATTACGACCTCGCAGCCGTGTCCGCATCAGCGTGTCTATGCGCCGTATGCGACCATGCCGATGACCATCTTCACTATCTTGTCAAGGATGGACGGGTCTAAGCCGTAAGTGGTGAACTTCGCCTTCTCAGCCGCTGCAATCTTCTGCAAAGCAACGCCTGACTGATGCCCTGAAGCACGCACAAGCGTCCTTGCGAAGTTCAGATACATCACTCTCATGTTCGCAACGACGCCCTCGTCGTCAAGAATGCCCCTCACCGCAATCTCCACATCAGTCAGCGTCTTCTGGTATTCCTCCTGCCCGTCCAGCATCGCTGGCTTCCTTGCCTCAAACTTGCTGCGGACAACATCTGGAATTACTGCGAGGTCGTAGTTTCGCACCCTCTTATCATAGTTCCTGTATGGCATCTTTCCACATCACCTCCTTCCACTTTTTTAACCGCAACCCTTTTTAAGTGGAAAAAAACTATAAATAAAGCGATGAGTGAGGAAAAAAATCTTGCTGCTGGGAGAGCGAATATGGACGAGAGCCGACCTTTGAAAAATCTGGCGAATATTGAGGCGGAATCGTTCACAGATGACCTCCGTCGTGACAGATGTCCGAGTGAAACAACATATAAAGCAGTGGAAGATGTGCCAAGATTGGATAATAAAGAGAGATTTCGCCCCTATCGTTATCTGGGAAACAACGAAAACGACAATATACTAAAAGCGGGAGATTTCCGCAGGTTTGAAGAAGAGCCACAGTTCGGAAACAAGGGAAGGTTCGTCGTGCTTCAGAAGCCCGCCTCAGAGTTTCAGATGACATACATAGACAGAGTGCTTGAGAGTTCAATACTTGATGAGAACCTCACGAGGCAGATTGCAGAGATTTTGGCAAGGAAGAGGTGGAGAAGGGCTATTGCAGCGATTGAGCAGGGTGTAAGATACATCATGTCGTATTTACCTGATTACTCAATAACGCTCAGAAAGTTCTATTCAAGCGACCCTGTGATAGTTGTGATGGCGGTATATTGGAAAGAAGACAGAAGGGTTTATGAGATGCTGTGCGATTTGCTCCAGTATCCGTCAATAAAAGAGCAGGAATCAACATTTGAGATAATTGTGAGGAAAATAAAGGAAAAAATAGAGGAAAAGAAGTAGATTAATCTTTTTCGCATGCGGGGGAACGCCACAGCACCACTTCTTCTTCTGTTATCTCATTTTCTTCCTCTATTCTCCGCATGAACACCGCCTCAACGCACACATTGAGCATGTTGTAGATGCGTTGTGCGAGTTCAATCAGTGCTTTCTCCTCCGACGGTAGCAGTGTCCGCTTCTTGCCTTTCTGAAGTTTTGCCTGCACCAGTTTTATTTTCCTCTCCGTTATGATTAACAGGTCGGCAGCACCTTTTGAGGCGGGGGAGCGCCACACAACCGCTCCTTTCCGCCTCCATCTTTCTGCTATCCGATACTCATACGCTCTTCCCTTTTTGTATGACATCTCCGCATCGCCTCGTCAGTTTCCTCCACTCATTCGGGTCGCACCACAGCACCACTCCGCCCTCTCTTTTGATGCTGCATCTCTTCTTGAAGATTTCGCAATCACGGAGGATGCACCACAGCACGATTTCGCATCCTCTTCTGATGCACTGCTCACACGGATACTTCAGGTCGCAGTCTTCACACCCGTATATGACGCACTCTTTGCACGCTTTATTCAGAGTTTCCTCTTCCTCTCTTGTATAAGAGCCTGTAAAGGTAGACACTTGAACCACCTCTCCTGATGATTCTGTCAAGGATTATCTGAATTTCGCATCCTTCAGTGATTTTCCCCTCGTCAATGCCCCTTCTGATGAGGCGAGAGAGATTAGTGTGTGCTGGCGTCTCAAATTCCTCTCCATCTTCGGTTGCGACGATGAGGGAAGTGTATGCCCTGCTCCCGAATGTGCGTTCTCTTATCTCTATAACCGTTCCTTTGAGCGCATCCCCCTCTTCTTGAGGTTTCCACACTGTCGGAAACGCCCTTATTTCTTCCCACTCTTCCTCCTCATCCTCCGAAGAGGAAGAAGACTGCGGCAGGCTCAATTCCTTCATCCTCATACCACCTCCCTCTTTTCCTTCTCTCCTTTTTCCTGCTCCTTTCCTCTCCTATCTCCTTTCCTTCTTCCTCTCTCATTTTTCCCACCTCTTTTGCCTGAGGGCGTGTGAGAGAGCGTTCAAAAAATTGTAGAAAGAAGATGTGGAGACTATGTATGCGGTCTTCTCTCCGTCGTCCTCGCTATCATTTTCCTTAACGAGCAGCATATACTCCGCCTCTTCGTCTGAACTGCCGAGATTGAAATCCTCTAAGATGGGGTTCATAGCCATGATTGCCATGAAAGTCACCCAGTCGGATGTGAATTCCTCAAATGAAAGGTTGCGTCGCAGTGTCGCAACCATGCATTCGTCGCCCACGCACTCCCACCATGCGAACCACCACAGAGCATCTTCAACATCAAGGCGCTCTTTGTAGTCGTAAGGAAGGGTGATTTTCAGAACCGCACTGACCTCAATAGGTATCTCCTCGCTTCCAGCAGGCAGGAAGGTGAACATTTTGAGCGGGTAGTTCTTCTTTTTCAGCACCGTCGGTCACCTCATCATAAGTGAAAACCTCCTCCATGCTTCTGAGAGGAAGAGGTCAAGAGTGAACTCGTCGTCAATCGTTTCGGAAGCCTCTCTCACTATGCCGACGAGTTCTTCCACCGTCGTGGTTCTGTCAATCCTGTTCAGCAGTTCTTTCACCTTCATTTTTCCCACCTTTGTTGAGCGGAAGGGTTAGGAATTCCAAACCTTTGGCGGTTATCCGCACATATATGCCGTCCTCTTTGAGATGCACTTTCACGAGACCGTGTTCTTTGAGGAACTCAATAACCGTTCTAATTGTCTCTGGAGTGAGTGAAACTCTGCCGTATAACTCTGTGATTTTGTGTTCCTCCGCATCCGAGAGTATTTCCAGAAGCCTATCCACCTCACTGAGAGCGTTTTTCCTGTCCATAGTTGCATCACGCTCCGCATGACACGACCTCACGCCTCGTCGGTATGCCAAGCGCACTGAGGCGGAAATCAATGACCGCTCTGACGAGCCTGAAGTGCTTTTTCACATACGAAGCAGGGACGAAAATTCTGCCCTCTTCAGTGTCTATGTATATCGGAATGCCTTTTGCGTTTGGCTCATCTCTGCGGAAAACGACGAACTCTTTACCGTTCACACGCCTCTTCTTGACAGTGTATTTGTGTTCAGGGTATTTTTCATTCAGCTCATCGGCAGCCTTTTTAATTTCGTCGTATGTCAGTTTAACCTCTGTTGCGGGTGTTATTCTTATGATGCGACCTGCCGAATATCTGCGCACCTCAAAGTCCTTGAACGCCTCAAGCAGTTTCACCTACCACCACCCCCTTGCTTCGCAGAAACTCCCACCTCTTTTCCATACCTTCATTCAGGAGGCTCTTCGCTTCCTCCGTCGTGATTTCGCCACGCTCAAGCATCTCTGTGAGTTTGCTAACTACCTCCCAGTCCTTGCGGGCAGCGTCAAGTTCTCTGTGAAGTCTGTCTACCTTCCGCCGCTTCGCTGCTGTGAGCTTGCGGTATTCCCAGAGGAGATGCCGTCGCTCCACATCCTCTTCTCCCACACTCTCACGAGCCATCCCCTTATGCTCACCTCCGATTAGAGAATACACTAATAGAGTATTTAAATATATCACTCATTTAAAGAAAAATTTAAAATAAGCGTTAATTTTTAAAAGTCTTATTTGCGGGGGTAAAGTCTTACTACTTTGATGATTTCGTTTTCCCTATAAACGAGGTATGCTCTTTCCCCTCTGATACCGCATGGGTTCTTATATCTGAGCAGGATGAAGATGATTGCGGTTGCACACATGTCTGCGATGCTCAGCAACTTCTCCTTCATGCGAAAGTCCCTCGTATCCGAGAGGCGTTTTCTCATTTCCCCCTATTGCTCTCTTCTCGCCGTCTCTTTATCTCTTCTATATCTTCCTTATAGCATAGAATTCTGCCTTTCCTATCACGAACATGTCGTATATTGACACCAAAGTAACCCGTCTTAATCGCTTTACGGATTGTTCCGTCGCTGACACCGAGCATTTCCGCCGCCTCTTTCACCGTCAGAAATTTTGCTTTATCTTCAATCTCTGAAGAAAGAGATTGCAGTTTGCTCTCAACTTCCATCGCTATATCATCATATCTGCCTTCTTCAATATCTTTAAAGAGTTCTTCAAGCCTCTCTGCAAGTTCCACATGCCCTTCTCCTCTCAATTTAGCAAGAAGTTTTCGCTCCTCATTCTCAATTTCCTCAATCTGTTTCCTAATACCTTTTTTGTATAATCGTTTATACTCATCTTTTATAGGGTCGTATTCATCACCTCTCAAAATACGGTTATATTTCATCGCAAGAAGTTGCATTTTTGCAGGCGTGTCGTAAATTCTTAACGCCTCTTCAACAAGAATGCCTATCCACTCTGCGATAGAGAAGTCTGCGGTGATTCTTTCTTCCAGTATTGCAAGCGTTTCCTTCCTCAAACGGCAGTGCCGACGAACCTCAAACGGTGAAAGTGGTTTAGTCCTTGATTCTTTCTGTAAAGCGCCTTTCGCCCCTGTCTTTCTCCTGCGCACTTGTCTCTCCAGTATTGTTTTCCTCATATTCATTCCCTCCTGCATGCTCTTCTTCCATCCAGCATAGAGCTCGGAACATGCAGGAGGAGCAGGGATGCTCAAAAGGATGATATTCGTCGGGAATCTCTGGCATTTCCTTTGAGTTCATGACTTTCATAACGGATGAGAGCCTCGCAGAGAGCAGGTTCAAGTCCCTCTCATAATCCAAGAAGTGAGTTATGTCAAACGCCTTCACGAAGGGATTTCTCTCGTTTGAGAAGCCTCTGTTCACGAAAAGTATGTATGCACGCTCAACATCATAGCCGTTGAGATAGCAGAGAACGCTGTAAAATCGCACTTGGTCAATGTAATGCGAATAGTATTTCTGGAGTTGCGTTTCCGTTGAAGGCACGAAGTTCACGAATTTCTTTTCAATAAGGACGCCTCTCTCATATTCATCAACAGAGCCTACTACATAAACTTCATTGAATTTATGAAATAGCAGAAGTTCATGATTGCGTGTGAGAACTGATGCGGCGTGCAACGCCTGCCCCTCCCACATTCTCAACACGCCCTCAACACTCACATGCGAGGGGGTATTAAACTGGTAGAAAAGATGACGCATGCACGGGTTCACCAAATCAGTCACATGCACGACCACAGCGCCTTCTCTGACAACCTCCTCTGGAACTTCCCGCTCCGTATCCACTATTCGCTTGCATACTTGCAGAAACCTTCGCTCAACATCTGTTGAACGCATCACAACTCACCTTTTCCTATTTATGCTTTTCTCTTTTTTAACTCTTCTCTCCTCTATATCTCCTGTCTTCGCCATTCTTTCGTCTTCAAGCATATCTCGTAGTAGCATAACCTTTCGCTCCATTTCATTGATTTCATCTATGAGGTCTTGACGCCCAAGAGAGCGAGCTCCTCTCCTCACCTCTATCAGCGACAAGTGTATGTCCTCAAGTTTCCTCACCATGTCATCAAGCAGAAGCCCCTCGCCTAAGTCTCTGATTTTCTCAAATATCTTGCCGAAGTCTTTACTCATGAATTATCACCTTCCTCTGCTTTGGCACTATTGTAATATTATGCTCTTTAATTAAATCTCTGTAACGATTGCGTATTGTAATTTCGCTGATGCCTGCCGCTTCCGCTATTTTTTTCTGTGGAATGTGCTTTCCGCAGAGAAACGCCGCTATCCATATTGCTGATGCCGCAACACATATAGGGTTCTTCCCGTTCAACGCCTCAGCTCTGGCAGATGAGATGATGTGCTGAGCGGCGGCACGCACATCTCCGCCGAGTCCGAGAGAGGAGCATATAGCGGGGACAAAATCAGATGGGGATGGAGGGCGGAGTTGTATGTTCAATGCACGCAATATGCCCTTGTATGCGTGTGATATTTTCCGCAAAGATACTTTAGAGACTTTTGCGACATCTTTCAAAGGGCGTGCCAAACCATTCTTGCGACACACTATATAAATAACAGCAGGAACGATGCTGTCTGCACCCCTGTATGCGAGCTTTTTCTTCGCTTCCTCGTTTGATAATATTTTTGAGCGTATTTCCCGCAGCATCTTCGCTGCTTCTTCTCTTAAGAATGTCGGAACTCCGAGAGCAGATGAGATGCGCTCAAGCTCTATCAAAGCATAAATCATCCGTGACTCTTCGGATGATGTCAGATGCGTTACCGCACCGTGCCTCATCATGCGAGGAGGAGTGCCTAAACCCTTGTCGTGAATTCTGTAAGTTTCAGGAGCTCCGCACCGCTCTCTTTCCTCTCTCTCCTCCTGCGAGAAGTATCGCCATTCTGGTCGTGTGTCTATTATGGCATCTTCTATGACAAGACCGCAGTCCTCACAGTAGCACTCTCCTCTTTTATAATCCCATACTAAATTCTTTGAGTGGCATTCAGGACACTCCATCTCTATTTTGAGAGGAGTTTTCAGATGATTTATAACTTTCGTTTGATTAAAATTTTCTTTCAATTACCGTGAGAGGAGGAAAGGATTTCGCTCAATGTCCTCTTCCTCCAAGTATCTGAATTTCATGAACTCTATGGAATTCCCCCAGTTCAGTCGCCTCTTCGCTATTTTGATGTATTCGGAGTTTATTTCTATGCCTATGCAGTTTCTCCCCAAATTACGAGCTGCCACCATAGTAGTTCCTGAGCCGAGAAAAGGGTCAAGAACTATGCCAGAACGCCATTTGTCATCTCCTTTGCACCCGCATGATGTCCATCCCACCGCCTCTTTGTAGTAGTAGCCAGTCCCCTCTCTCTTCTCTCTTTCGGACACGGAGGGCGTATCTTTCTTCCTCTTACCGCCTGTTTTTATGAATTCTCCCTGCACAACTATTCTTTCTCTTATGAAACCGCAGTAGCGACATATTTCAGGAGGGCATGATGCTCTCACAAGCAACTCTGCGAGTTTCGTCGGGAAGACTGCGAAGTGCGCATCTGGGAAAGGCTCTGTCGGGAGAACCCACATATCACCTGGGTTCTTTCCGAGAGGATGCTTTGAAGCGTCCCACTCAAAACCGCTGTATACAGGGTTGCCGTAGCCTCTGTGTTTGTTAGTTGCGTTTTTTGATTTCGCACTCGGATATTTGTGAGGAATCCTTATAGCGTCCAAATCAAACCAGTATTTCCTGCTTTTGACAAACATGAAAACAGGCTCGTATGTGTTAGTCAGTCTGTCTCTGACGCTGGAGGGCATGTGATTAGGCTTATACCATATTAAAACATTTCTCAAAATCCATCCCTGCTCCTCAATCATGCGTATTGCGAGCCTGTAATTCTGCAAAAGCAGGCACTTTTCAGGCATATTATCGTGGAAGCGTCCTTCATGCCTCACCGTTCTGCCCGACCTCTTGCCGTAATCGCTGCTGAGATTGTCGTAATTTGTGATGCCTTTCTTGTTTGAATGCGTTGATTTCGCAGAGTAGCTATCCCCGTGAACCCAAAACATCACACCCGTCTTCTTAAGCACTCTTTTCAGTTCTGCGGTAATCTGAAGAATGTGCTTGAGATACAAGTCAAGAGTAGGTTCTAAACCCAACTGACCATACCAAGCCCCGCATTTCTTGCAGATAGCCTCTTCAACTTTCTCACCAGTTCTGAAACGCAGCTCCTTATTTGAGCCTACAATAGTTTTCTCACTCACTTTTGAGGGTCGGAGATTATCATGTCTCGCTATGCAAACCTCCCACTCATGCTCACAGTAAGGGTCGCCATCCCATATCTTGCATGCTTCTCCTCCGTAATCCCGCAAGCCCCAGTATGGTGGCGAGGTTATAATGCAATCCACGAATTCTGAAGGCATCATCTTCAAAACGCTCAAACAATCCCCGTGAATGAGGGTGAGCTCCACCATAATCTCATTTCACACCTCCCCCTCCCTCAGAAATTCATACTCTACTTCTCCTAACGAAGAACCCCAGTTCAATCTTCTTTTCGTCATCTCAATATATCTTTCATCCCTTTCTATTGTTATACAACTCCTGCCCAAATCTCTCGCTACTTTCATAGTAGTTCCTGCGCCTCCGAAGGGGTCTAAAATCACATCTCCTTCGTTTGAAAGATACCTTATCAGCCACTCACAGACCTTCTCAGGCTTCTGTGTAGGGTGAAAACCGTATTTGTATCGCTCATTACCCGTGCAAATAGGGGCAGTAACATAATTGCGGTGCTGTCCTAATTCGTAGTGGAATGTGGCATACTTTCTTGAAGTTGAATGCTTGGTAGCCCAGAATATCAGTGAGACGGCGTTCATAAACGACACTTTCCTCGCCATAGGAACAGGGTTTTCTCTTATCCAGAAAAGAGGTTGCCTCGCTATGCCGTCGTGCTTCTTCACCCACTTCACCAAAGGAGTTATCTTGAAAATGTCAAAGAAGATGAGAAGATGCGCACCTTTACGCATCACTCTCCAGACTTCCTTTAACCACTTGAATGTGAATTTCCAATATTCCCTTTCAGAATCAAATACATCCCACTCTCCGAAGAACAATTCTATATCCTTTCCTCTGTATTTGTAGAACTTCTTGGGATTTCTTGAGCGAGTTATCTTGGCAATCTTTGAAACCATAAAAGGAGGGTCGGTCAGCACCATGTCTACGCTTTCATCAGGCATTTTCGGCAGAACTTTCAGGCAGTCTCCATGAATCAGCGTTAGTTTAATCATCTCAACCACCTTGAGAGTTTCTCTTCCTTCTTTCTCTCCTTCTGTCCTTCTTCGCTATCATCTTTCACAGCGCCCACATCCCCACTTTCTATGAACTTCACGGCTTTCATGAACTTCACAGGGTCAATTTCAACGCCCACCCATTCTATTCCGAGCTGCTCGCAGACGAAGCAAATAGAGCCGAATCCTGCGAATGGGTCAAAGACAACTCCTCCTCCGTGAAACATCTGCAAAAGCACGGAGGTGGTGAATGTCGGCTTAAAGAGCTGGTTGTTTATCGCACCTTTGACGCTGAAAATCTCCGCTGTGGGTATGACATCTTGCCTTCGGTATTGGACTTTCGGCTTCCCCTTCCCGAAGATGAGGACAGGAGCATAGCACCTATCACCTAGGAAGGACTTGCTGAACGAGGAGGGGAAGAGGGCGATGATTTGCCACAAGTATTTGAAGTATTTGAACTTCGCAATATTATTGAGCTTCTTGACAGAGTAGTAAAACACGAAGAATGAATCATCTTTCAGCACTCTGTATAGGTCATGCTCAATCTGAAATACAATATCGCCATCATCAAAGGTGGATTTGTTCAAACCATACGGAGGGTCGGTCAAAATCAAATCAAAAGACGCATCTTCAGCATTTTTCAGGAATTTTCTAATATCCGTATTATACAAAACACCGTGTCTGAACTTCTTATATTTGAAGACATCAACGACATGTGTGAGCATTTTCACCACCTCCTCTCAAATATATAAAGATGCCTGCAAAGAATTTAACCTCAGCACCTCAGACAGTTTCGCAATATATCTTTCGTAATTCCTTCTCAACTCCTCCTGTTTTCGTGCATACCTCTTCACTCCGCCGTGATTATGCGTCCACGCTGCCGTGTCAAACGAGTCAACATTCCTGAAAATCGTTAAATCTTTCAGGAAGGAAATCTTGATGCCGAAATAATGAGCCTTCGCATCTGTGAATTTTCGCAAGTATTCTTTCTGTTTTGTTATGAGTTTGCGTGCTTCTGAAATTCTCATGCGTCTGCACATGCTACCGAATGCGACATAATCAGTTAGCAAGTCACGCCTGTGCATCTCTTCAATGCAGAGGCGATAATCATCAATCGTCCATCCTTGCACGACAGGAACGATTTTTGTCCGACGAAAATCGTAATTATTGAGCATTATTTCCGCATTCTCAACAGTTCTCATTATTCTTTCCTTTATGCTCATACTCGTTTCTTTCAGAAGTTCAGGCTCACAGGGGTAATCCATAGTTGCAGCGTAAGTAGGTTTCTTTCTCTTTATCAAGAGAGCATACTGCTCAAGCGTGAACGGATAATCTTTCAGTTTTGAGAGCAGTGAGAAGCCACCACTATCCAAAAACCACTCCTTGCATTTCGGAATGAAGGCGTTAATGCTGAACTTTTTTGTGCGTCTTGAGAGGAAATAGTAAGAAGGGAGCATAACATTATACCGTGAGAAGTCTATCTTTCTGTCAAAAGAACTTCCCGACAGCACTATGAAAAATTTTGGAGGCATATCCGAAAAAATGAAAAAATAGAGGGGGGATTTCTATATGATTGTCGGTGCTAACAGGTATGAGACCGCCACGCTGCCATCTGCGATTTTTCCTGACACTTCCACAGGCACATCGTTGCCTAATTTTAGGATTACTTCTGCGTTAGCGAATACCCTCGCTATGCTGGTTAAATAGGTCAATGAGTATGTAGAGCGTGCATCTCCTTCCTCAAAATCAAACAGTTCCTCTCCGCTCAGTTTCATCTCCATAGTCGTGCCTTCTCCCTCTGCCCTCACAGTAAAGGCGCCGTTCTTAACGCTGAGCGTCACATACTCACTTATCCTCTTCGCCGCATCTATTGCTCTTTTGAAGTCCTCCCCGTTCATAACCACTTCCGATGTGAAGTTTATTTCGGGGACTTTTTTCGCCTCTGTGATTGTGCTTGGGTCGTATAAGTTCAGAGAAAATGTGAAGTTCCCGAATTCCATGAACAGAGTATCCTTGACGGCGAGGGAGATATTTCCGCTTCTGCTGACTGAACGCAATATTTCCGCCATTTTGTCTATGCTGATGCCTATTTCCATTCCCTTCTTCTCCTTCTCCGCCTCCTCTTCAAGTTTCAGCTCATACTTGTAGAATGCATCTGGAGGCGCATCCACGATGACCATAGCGACATTCGCAGGGTCTATCGCCTTTATATGCCATCCCTTGTCATCTATCGTCACCCTGCTCTCAAGGACGAGTGCGTGTGCTGCCCGCACCACATCCTCAAGTGTCGCCTTCTCAATTATTCCCTCAAACATTCCCATTCTCACTCACCTCCCCCTCCTTACTTTCCTTGCCCATGAGCTCATCAATTTGCTTTTTTGAGGGTTTAAACCTGTAAAATGTAACTCTTACATCCTCTACTCTCAATCTTGACGGAATTATACCAGAATTTTTAACCACTTTTGAGAGTTTTTTAACAGAAACATTTACTCCATAAGTTGAACTCAAAATCTTAATTAAAGCATCACGGGGAAAATAAGCAAATTTCCCATCATATAACGCACAATAAGCGTCTTCAGGATGCTTAAACACCTCTCTATCCTTCGTCAATGGTAAATTCATCAAAATTCTCAATATATTCTCCTTCAGTTGTAGTGTGCTTTCATCTTCTTCCGTGTCTTCAATACTAACCTCCTCCGATATTGAGCTTGAAATGAAATCGTATAAGCGTTGCAATCTCTCTTTATCCTTTTTAGTTCTCAAATCTATTACATACAAACGACCAAACGCTGAGAAGAGGAAGGAAACCAAATCACGAGTGAGGGTTTCTGATGAAGGGTCAAAGATAAAAGATTTCCCACCCGTAAATATCAGTTCGCATTTGTGTGAGCCGTTTGCATAGGCGACCTTCCTCACAGATTGCAGAGAGAACATGATGCGTTCCGCCCACGAAAGAGAGGCGGTGCATTCTTTCATAGTCGCATCATCGCAAGATGCGTTGCATGTCCATCTCCCGACCTCATCAAGCCGTAATTGCGTATTTATGTTCGCCAGTCTAACCAGTTGTTCCGCATTTTCCTTATAGAAAGAGGGATACATTGTGCGTAAATATGACAGTGCTTGCAGTGCATTTTCCCTTGATGATGTCAAAAAAGACACTGGAGATTCCTTAAACTTATGTAGACACGGCGGGATGAATATCTCTGAATCCTGTAATCTCTTTTTAACTACTTCGTTTAGTTCATCCATGTAGTCTTCAAGCAACTCTTTGATTTCTGACATATCATCCCTCACCCTCTCGTAAGGGGGGTAAGTGTGCGAAGGTTATATAATTTTGCATCACTGAAAAAATTTTTTCAATATCTGAGGAAGGTGATGCGGAGTGGAAGAGGAGAGCGAGGAGAAGGAAGGAGAGCAGAAAAATAAGAGAGAGAAGTGCAAGTGTTCGTATCCCTGCACGGCATACAACCCCAATATGTATCTATTTCTCATAAGGAGCAGGAGGTAAATGAAATGGGGAGTGAGGAGGAAAGGCATAAAGAGAGGAGAATGAGAGTATATAGTATTTGTTGCGATGACTTTCTGCACGGGGAACAAGCCTTCATAGTAGCGGAGAACAGGGAAAAGGCGGTTGAGATAGTTATAGAGGCGCTGAAGAAGCGAATTTACCATGCTTTGTCCGACATCACAGATGATTTGGACGACGAAGAGTATGAGTGGTATTTGGAAGATGCGTTAGATGAGGCAGAGAAAATAGGACTGCCAATGATAGAGGAAACCTAAAAAAGCCTCCTTTGCACGCTTCTTCCGAGAGTGGAGAAGGAGAAGGAGACATCGCCATAATTCATCCAGATGCACTCTGTTCTTCGTTGATTCTTTGAGAAAGTCGCACCTCTGCCCAGCAGACCGTATGCTCGTGTCCTACCGACTGCGTGGCATGCTACATTCCAGCATTTTTTACACCATCCTGCTTCTTCTAACTCCTCATAAAGAGGGGATGGATAGCCAGACAGCATGATTTTCGCTCCTTTCTCTCTCTTTATGACCTCTATGAGCTCCTCGTGCCTCCTTCTTGATAATTCGTATCTGTATTTACCACTCTTCCTGACATCTTCAAGATATGGCGGGTCTAAATACACGAACACTTTCAAGCCATCTTGAAGCCACTTCGGAACATAACGCTCATAGACAGATAGCCAGTCGTCGCACTCAATTTGGGCATGTCGCAGTCGTTCATGAATTTCAGGAAGTCTATCAACTGATGAAAGGAAGGCACGGACAACTCTGTTCTCATTACCCGTCGTTGCAGATATGTTGTAGCCCCATGAATGCCCGAAGTGACCTGCGAAGGACATTCGCATCATTATGTAAAACAGGTATGCACGCTCAACATCATCCTTCCACGCCTTTCTTTTGAACTTCTCACGAGCATGCATGTATTCCGCTCTTGAGTATAGCGTGAGATGCGTGAGTTTCACGAACTTATTGAACTTCGCATCATCACGAAGCACCGAGTAGAAGTTCATCAAGTCTTTGTCTATGTCGTTAATCACTTCTATTCGGGATGGTCGCTTTGCGAAGAAGAGCGAGCCTGCTCCGAAAAATGGCTCTAAATAAGCATTATGAGTAGGGACATGAGGAAGTAGCACATGAATAATTTTTTCTTTCCCTCCGAACCAGCCAAAAGGAGGCTTCAGAATTTTAGCAGGCATTTTTTCTCATTTAATTATAAAAAAAGAAAAAAATAAAATAGGGTGCGAGAGGGGAGAGGGCGTCGTGTTCCCTCCCTACCTGTTATCAATCGCAATCCATGTCGTAATCCCTGAGCATTTCCAAGACTTCGCACAGTTTTTTAACGATTTTCTCTTCAGTGCTTGGCTCTTCCTCAATCTTTTCTGAGCGTCCCTCACACTCCTCGCAGAAGTGCATCTCTACGAGAACTGTTCCAATCTCCTCTAACGACCTGACTTTCTTCTCAAAGATGCGACCACATCTCCCGCAGTTCTTCATTATGAAGAAGTGCGTCCCGTAAATAGTGCGTTCTGCTCTGAATTTCAAGCCATCGCATTCTATAAAGCACCTTCTCGGCGACACAGGCGAAACCGCCTCTGGCTCTGTCTCAAACCTCTCTATAAACTCTTTCCTCACTTCCTCTGCGAAATCTTGCATATCTTCCTTTCTTCTCTCTTCCCACTGCCTCCGTCGCTCCTCGTAAGCCCGAAGCGCCTTTTCCATCAGTCTTTCTTCTCCGTCTCCCATCTTACATCTCCTCCGTTCTTCCGTTCAATCTCCTCAGTCTTTCCCCTTACCTTTCAACTCCGCCTCTCTGCACTCAAAGCAGATGTGGGGTTCTATGAGGACAGAGCCGAGACTTAGCAACGATGTGACCCACTCCTCCATTGTCCGCTGGCACTTCTCACACTTCAGAAGGACATAGATGCGGAAACCTCCTCTGGTCTCTACCGCTCTGAACTTCAAGCCATCGCACTCAAGATGACACTCATAAGGAGATACCGCAGTGACTTTTTCAGGCTCGGTTTCAAACCTTTGTATGAACTCTTCTCTCGCCCTCTCCATGAACTTCTGGGTCTCTTCTCTTTCCCTCTCTCTTAGAAATTCAAGATGTTCTTTGTAGGCGGAGAGCGCTTTTTCTGTCAGTCCTACCTTCTCCGCCCTCATTCTGCGTCGCCCCCCTCATTCGCTTCCCCATTTGCACTCCAGACATATCTGAGGTTCTGAAAGAGCGTTGCCGAGAGCTATCAGTGATTGAGTTAATCTCTCAACAGGGCGATGGCATTTTTCGCACTCTAATATCACATAGAACAGGATTTCAGCGCCTTCTTTCTTTGCTCTGAATGTCAGACCGTCGCATACAAAGAGGCATTCGTCCCATGACACGGGTGTGACTTCCTCAGGCTCTCTCCCGAACCTTCCTTTGAAGTCCTTTTTTGCCTTCTCTATGAATATCTGCTCAAGCCTTTTTCTCCCTCTCCTCCGTTCTTCCAAGAACGCTTTGTAGGCAGAGAGCGCCTTTTCTTTCAGTCCATTCTTCTCTTCACTCACGGCGCATCACCTCCTCTCATTCCTTCACTTA
>Ga0190309_1000047_pt1 | contig 42955 bp, 63 predicted proteins | sample 48700767_MG_FD_161656 | JGI IMG/M metagenome (GOLD analysis project Ga0190309, IMG submission 161656) | Hydrothermal vent sediment bacterial communities from Southern Trench, Guaymas Basin, Mexico - 4870-07-6-7_MG | ecosystem: Environmental > Aquatic > Marine > Hydrothermal vents > Sediment ... | reverse complement strand
TGGCCGTGCCGGTAAAACAGATAGCGGAGTCAAAAAAGGACATCCTCAACATACTCATAAGCGGTGCAAAGGAAGATGGGGATGTGGTGAGGGCAGTAAAGTATGCCCTGGATGATGGCAAGATAAGCACGGATGAGCTTAGGGAAATAGAAAAGGAAATTGATGAGGCTATAAGGGAGAAAGAATTGCTAAGGAAGGCAATAAGGGAGGCCGTCAAAACATCCATCACCTCCTTTCAAATGTAGTCCTTGGCCAGTGGGGACGCCCTGGGCAAGTACACTGGCCAGTTAGATGATGGAAATAGGGGATATCGTAAGAGTTAAAAAGAGCCCAGAATATATAACAATAGGAGTCGCTGGGAAAGTAGGCAAGATTATAGATATCGTTAACGCCGACTCGGCTAAAAAACAATACCGTGTGCTATTTGAGCCAGGCAAGGACCTGTATTTCTATGAAGATGAGATTACTCCTGTAAGACAGAGTACAGAGATAAAAGTAGAGGTCCTGGATGAGGACGATGGAGAGATTGAAGGGTACCTGTCCTGAGCTGCTGGATGCGCAAAAAAGTATAGTGGAGGGATATTAGTGGCACGGCCTCAACTTGAAGATGGATTTGTACGTATAGCTAATGAGATATTAGAGGCCCTTATTAAACATAGGTTGTCTGGACAAGAGCTGAGGCTTGTACTTTTCGTTATACGGAAGACCTACGGGTATAACAAGAAAGATGAATTTATCTCATTAACAGAAATGGCAAAAGAACTGGGCACATCTAAGATAAGATGCGCTCAGATAGTGAAAAAACTGGAGTTAAGAAAAATATTAACGGTTAAGAAAAATATTAACGGTATAGGCAAAAAATATAGATTTAACAAGGATTATGAGCAATGGATAACCGTTAAGAAAAATATTAACCGTTTAGAAAAAACTAAACGGGGGGTTAAGAAAAAACTTAACGGGGGGTTAAGAAAAAACTTAACGGTATCAAGAGAAAATGCAAATAGGGTAAGAGGAAACTCGACCCCTAAAGACAATATTAAAGACAAAATTAAAAACAATAATAACGCTTACGCGTTATTGTCGGTTTTTGACAAAACCGACCCTTGCGCTAATGAGAGAGAAATTTTTGAATTTTGGAATAAACAGGGGATTATTAGACACAGGGAATTTGAGAGATTTAAGCCTCACATTAAAAAACGTCTCAGGAAATACACCAAAGAGGAGATAAAACAGGCCATTGCCAATTATGCCCTTGTTTTAAAGAGCAAGGAATATTTCTGGTCTTATAAGTGGTCCCTGGATCAATTCCTTACACGCAAAAATGGGCTGGATCGCTTTTTACCTGGGAATTTCAGTAAAGAGGACTTTCTGGTGCGGTCTCCTCCTAAAAGATTAACAAGAGAGGAGCAAATTGACTTGGCATTTGAACGATTTGAAAAAATGCACAACGGAGGAGAAAAGAAAGACAATGACACTAGCCGATTTTAAAACAGTTTTTAACAATTTTTGTAAGCATTGGAACTGGCCTATCACGGAGCAGCGGTTGTCTATTTATCATGAAGTCTGTGAAAAATATGGGACTGAAGAAGTACGTCGGGCTTTAGAGTGGTGGGACTACCACAAAAATTTCTTCCCTACCCCAGCAGACCTAGAGCGGATCCTAACAGAACAACGCTGTCAGCAGGTACAGGCAGAACATAGGCAACACCTTAGGGAGGAAGCAGAGGCAGCCGATGATTGGTTTGGCAATAGGGTAAAGACTTCTCCTGAGTTAGATGAGGCCTCAGATGAGATACCAGATAGAAGGCCACTTTTTGATATCCTCCCTCCTGAGGATAGCGAGGAATATAAAAAGCTAGTGGATTACTACATTGCCTACAGTGAGTATAGCCATGGAGATAGGTTTGCCCTAAAACAGCTGCCTGAAGAAACAATTACTTATAGCCGAAAGGTCTTTAGGGAACTGCACAGCAATGGCTATACAGTCTTTGGAGTTAAAAAAGGGAAACTCCAAACCTATAAGTTTCCCTATAGGCTGAGGTAGCGAGGTAGCTATGAAGGTATGTACACATTGTGGGGCAATATTTAGTGATAACCAGCAGATTGAGCTTTGTCCTTTTTGCAAGGAGGGAAAGGTTGAATCTGCCAGTAGGAACGAAATACCAAAGGAAGTAGTCAGGAAGGCTATGGATTTTGTTGCAGTCTGTAAGAGGCACGGCATACGGCTTAACCTACATCTTTGGAGGGATAATGGTAGTATTTGCGATTGACCCCGGGCCTAATGAAAGTGCCTGGGTGTTGTGGGATGGGAGCTTTATTTTGGGCAGGGCAATTGAGAAAAACGAAAGCCTTTTGCTCAAAATAAGGTGCTTGATGTGGCCCTGTGTGCCTGATGTCCTGGCAATTGAGGAAATACGCAATACCTATGGGATGCCTGCCGGTGTTGATCTCTTACATACAGTCTTTTGGGTTGGCAGGTTTTATGAGGCCTGGTCTCATACGGTATCCTCACCGCACTGCAAGGCTGTACTTGTACCGAGGCTGCTTGTAAAGACTCATCTTTGCAGATCAGCAAGGGCAAGGGATAGCAATATAAGGCAGGCGCTAATTGATAGGTTTGGCCCTCCAGGCACAAAAAGAAAGCCAGGGAGGACATACGGGCTTAAAAAGGATATGTGGCAGGCCTTTGGCCTTGCTGTGTATGTTTACGATAGACAGAGCCAACAGAACCAGCAGAACTATGAGCAAGAAGCAGCCTTATTGGTATCGTAAGGGGTTTAGTACGGGTGGGCAGTTTGATTGGGAGGCAGAGGCGGAGTTTCAGGGATATCCTGGAGTAAAAGAGATGCTAGAGGATCTTTATGTAAACCAAGGGCTATCTTGCCGGGAAATTGCTAAACGTTTTGGAATGATTACAAGGGCTGGCGTGGAGCGCAAAATAAGGATCCTAGGGATTAAAAGGCCTGTAGGTTACTTTGAGGCTAAATTTAAAAAACAGACTGAGGCTATTAAGGCCCTCATTGGATTGGGCTGGCCACTTTACAAGTGCCTTAGGGCCTTAGGCTATAGGGCCAAGCCAGGACATGGATACAGCACTCCTTTTGTCAAGTATGTTAAGGCACACGAAGGGCTAGTTAATAAGGGGAGTACTAAATATCCCAAGTGGGAAATAAAAAACGGCTCTAAAAAGGGGGGCAAAGATGAACAAGACAGAAATTATTGAAAAGGTGGCAGAGGGCAACAATGTTAGTAAGGCCATGGTGACTAGAGTGGTAAACAGGGCGCTGTCAGTCATCCAAGAAAGCCTAAGCAGAAATGAGAAAGTAACAATAAGGGGCTTTGGTACATTTTACATGGTCCTTAGGGGCGCAAGAGAGTACAGAAACCCACGCACAGGCGAAAGAGTAAAGGTGCCTGCCAAGTGGGTGTTGAGGTTTAGGGCAAGTAAATAGAATTCCCCTAGCGGGGGCCCTAGGGGAAAATAAAAGAGAAAGGAGGGAACCCCTATATATTGTGTTATCGCTGGCCCCCGGTTGAGGAGAAAAGATGTGGAAGGCGCCAACTGAGAGAGAAGATTTTATTGAGGCAGTAAAAGAGGCTATTCTTAGGGCATTGAGGCAGTTTCAGAAGGAAAGAAAAGCTGAGGGGGAAAATAGAAAATCAAATTATACATGTCTATCTCCCTTTGATATGAGATTTAGAAATTCTGAGAATGATTCAACAGCAGGGAAACCCAATCCTGATGTAATTGCCCCTAAATTTGAGACATTAAGGGAAGGTTAAATGCAGATTAGTCTTTCACAGGAAGCATGCAATCTTCTTGAAAAAGTAAGCAGATCCTGGGGGAAATCTCCAGAGCAGGTTATTGAGCATCTCATTCTTAGTCGGCTTAGAGTTGAGAACCCTATTAGGTGTGTGCGGTGCGGGGCTGTCTTGGCTTCAATTGAAAATGAAGGGATAAAAGCAAAACGTGGGGATTATATAGTACTAGTCAAAACAAGTGGCCAGGTTGAAATAAGGGCTACCTGTAGGGACTGTGGGGCTGAGAATTATTATAGCCTCGAGTTAGGCAAAGTTGCAAAAGCGTATGAAATTAAGGTAAAATATGAATAGAATTTTAGGGATCATAAATGGAATACTATCCGATTAAAGACACTTCCCAAGAAGTCTGGTGGAAGATAAAGGTCATAGGTGGCATGTTGTCTCTTGAAGAAAACAGCCAACAAGAGGAAAGTCCCAATCCCTTGCTAGCTGATGGGGGCACTGGCGATATCTATGAGCTTTCTGTTGAAAACGGTCTGTTTAGGCTTACCCCTACTACTGGCACTGGCCAAGAAATTATCCTGAGAGATACTGAAACTAACAAGGAATATAAGTTGGTTGTTTCATATGGAGTTTTAGGGATAGCCCAGGTAGGAATAGAGCCTACATTCCAGGAAGTGGTCTTTGACTCCCCTGTAGTAAGAGAGGTAGTCTTTGACTCTGTCGTAGCAAGAGAGGTGGTCTTATGAAAAGAAAGGTTTTTACATTTATTGTTTTTCTTGCTTTTTTATTGGCCCCTAACTTAAAGGACCTAAAGGCCAATGTATGGTATTTTTGGCGGTACAGAACTGCCTCCAATTGTAGCCAATTGACAGACGGCAGGGCACAAGATCTTTGTTACCAGAGTGATGGAAGGATTTTTAAATGCGTTCCAGATGCCGATAATATTTGCAATACTCCTTCTGAGTGGGTGGAAATTGGATATCTAAGGACTGAGAGCGATCCTGTATTCAGCTCGGTAGATACTGAGGCCGAGCTGGAAAGCCATTTAACTGATGTTACCGATATTTACACAAACAATGATGGTAACCTGATCGATGATGACTTATCTGATAACTCTATCAATGATCTATCTGACGTGGACACTACGGGTTGGGCTGAAGGTAAACTGCTTAAGTTTGATGCCTCTGGCAAGTTGGTGGTTGGAACAGATAAGGTGGATGATGCAGATTCTAGCCCTACTAACGAGCTACAAAACATCTTTCAAAAAGTGTCAGATGGCACAAACGTAGCGACGGCAGATAGTACAACTGATACACTTACATTTGAGGCGGGCACGGGGATAAGCATATCGGTTGACGAAAGCAACGACAAGGTAACTATCACAAATACAGGAGACAACGATCCAAGCAATGATTTAACAACCTCTACATCATTTGGTGGGGATATATCGGGAACGTATAACTCAATCTCAGTTAATAAGATTAAAGGCAAAACGGTAGACGACTCTGCCATTGGTGATGGTAAAGTTTTGAAATACAATGCAGGCACAGGTAACATAGAATACGCAGTTGATGATGATGTCCCTGAGGCAGGTGACTTTGGTAATGCCGCAGACCTAGATGCAAATGGCAACATTTTAGCAGGGGCAGTAGGAAGCAATGAGGTTGCAGATAGTAGCATAGCCGAAGTGGATTTAGATATCAATAACGACCCTACAGATGGGTACTACTTACGCTGGAATGATACTGCAGGAAAAATGGAATGGGCTTCTGTTTCAGGGGCAGGAGGTGACATCACGGCTGTTGGTAACGTTACAAGTGGCGATGCATTTACCGCCGATGGCAGTGGGAATGTTCTCTACTTTGAGGGTCCTACAGCTGATGCCTACGAAACTATCCTACAAGGCCAAGATGTTAGCTCTGATATAACAGTAAACCTACCTACCTCCTCAGGTACATTACTTACGAAGCAGCAAATAGATACGGAGAGTGAGTTTGAGAGCTTACTGTTCAGTGTTGTTACCCCCAGTGAAAACAATGACACATTAGATGACCTAAGCGACAATAAGTTGTCAGACCTTTCCGATGTAGGCACTATAACCTATACAGCGGGGCAATATCTAAGGGCTGATGGAACAAGCTATGTCAGCTCTTCAATCCAAGATGGAGACCTACCTGACACAATGACTCGTGATAGTGAATGGGATACCATTGGGGAAATAGAGACAGCTACAGGGGTTAACATCATTGTAGATACCGAGATTGATACTTCAGCAGAATTGGCCTCAATAGTTACCGATGAGACAGGCTCAGGGGCATTGGTCTTTGGAACCTCGCCTACTTTTACTACCGATATAGCTACTCCTAAAGTCAAAAATTCAGGAGACATTACCATAGATGCTACTAGCTCTTCGGCCAATACAACTATTACTGTCACTAACTCAGACGCAACTTATGTTGCCAATTTGGCAGTAGAAGGAACTATTACAGAGGGAGGCAATGGAGTTTTAAATACAAGTGAGTTGGATACAGAGGCAGAATTGGAATCCTTACTAACTGATGTAACCAATGTTTATACTAATAACGACGGGGCTTTAACCGATGATGACCTAAGCGATAACAGCATTGGTGACCTCTCCGATGTAAATACTACAGGGGTAGGCGATGGTAAAGTACTAAAATACAACGCAGGCACATCTAAATGGGAAGTAGCAGATGATGCCGATACTACCTATTCGGCAGGGACAGGTCTTTCCTTATCAGGAACAACTTTTAGTTTATCTCATTTAGGTTTAGAAAGTTTAACTGATCCGAATGCTAATAGGCTTTATTACTGGAATGATGCAAACAATAAAACAGAGTGGCTTGATTATTCAAATTGGGATACCGACGCAAGCAATGATTTGACAACTTCCACTACCTTTGACGGAGATGTGTCAGGCACATATAACAACTTACAATTAAAGAGCGGCACAATACAAAACAGCGACATTGCTGATAACACAATTGAGGAATCAAAACTGCACATTTACAACTCTCCCACCGATGGCTACTACCTAAAATGGGATGCTACCAATGGCATGATGTGGGCTGAGGGCACAGGCTCAGGTGGTAGTGGGGATATTACAGCGGTGGGCGATGTGACTACAGGTGATGCATTTACAGAGAACGGCGGTGGTAATGTCCTGTACTTTGAGGGTGCTACAGCTGATGATTATGAGACCAAGTTGCAGGGCCAGGATGTCACTTTAGATATTACAGTAAATCTCCCTTCTTCCTCTGGTACCCTTGTTAATAAGGAGCAGATAGATACCGAGAGTGAATTTGAAAGCCTGTTATTCTCTGTTTTTACTCCTAGTGATGGCTCTTTAAGTGATGATGATCTCAGTGATAATTCAATTAACGATTTAAGTGACGTGGATAAATCGGGCTGGGCAGAGGGCAAAGTCTTAAAATTTGACTCCTCAGGAAACCTAGTTGTGGGCACTGATAATGTGAACGATGCCGATGCTGATGCAAGCAATGAATTACAAAATATTTTTCAAAACATCACAGATGGCTCAAATACAGCAACGGCTGATAGCACAACTGATACGTTTACCCTGGAAGGGGGATCAGGTATATCTGTTACCGTAGATGCAACAAATGACAAGGCGACAATTGAAAATACTGGAGATACTGATCCAAATGATGATTTAACAACTAGCACTAATTTTAGTGGTGATATTTCAGGAACATATAACAACATTTCTGTCAATAAGATAAAAGGCAAAGAAGTAGATGATAGCAACATTGGAAATGATAAAGTTTTAAAATATAACTCTGCAACTGGTAAAATTGAATATCAAAATGATAAAGACACGACCTATACTGCTGATGGAGAAGGAATAGAATTGTCAGGAACTCAATTTAGCCTAGAGCTTGATGGAACCACTCTATCAAAGAGTGCTTCGGGTCTAAAGGTTAACTCAATCACTTCCTCAGAAATTGCAGATGGAACCATAACAAATGCAGACATAGCCGATGATACTATCTCAGAGGCAAAATTGGATATTTATAATGCACCAACAGATGGCTATTATCTCAAATATGACGCTACAAACGGAATGATGTGGGCCGCTGTTTCAGGCGGAGGCTCAGGAGATATTACGGCAGTTGGCAATGTAACCTCTGGCGACGCCTTTACTCCTGATGGTGGGGGGAATGAATTGTATTTTGAAGGGGCTACGGCTGATACCTACGAGATTAAATTAACCGCACAAGACCCGACGGCAGATTATACCATCACATTGCCCGCAGCCACAGGTACTGTGGAATTGCAAGAAAATATAGATACAGAGGCAGAGCTAGAGAGCAGACTTACTGATGTGACCAATGTTTATACAAATAATGATGGCTCTTTGAGTGATGATGATTTAAGTGACAATACTACTGATGATTTGGCTGAAGGAACAACAAATAAATATTGTACACTTACCAATATTCAATCTGCTTGTTCTAATGATTTTCATAATATTGGTGGTACTGATGATGATCAACCAGATGATGATTCAGAAGTTCCTGATATTTTGTCTCTTACTAAAGTTCCTAATTTGACTACTAACGGGTTTATTAAGACTTCAAATGGTGATGGAACTCTAACTATTGATACAAATACTTATTTAACTTCTGAGAGTGATCCTGTATGGACTTCTGATAAAACTGATTATTATACTAAAACCAACTTACAAACTTCGGGAGAGGCTTCTGTACATTGGGATAACCTTACTAATAAGCCAGAAAATTTAGATACAGATAAGACTGATGATTTAACAACTAGTACATCATTTAATGGTGATGTTTCAGGCACTTATGATAATTTACAAATACAAAGTGGAACAATAATTGATGGTGATATTAACGCTAATGCCGATGTTCGTGTTGCTGCAATTGAGATAATAATTGACGGCGGGGATAATGCTATAACCACAGGAGTAAAGGCAGATGTAGAGGTACCATTTAACTGCACAATTCTCCAAGCCACAGCTCTAGCTGACCAGACAGGCTCAATTCAGGTTGATATTTGGAAAGATACCTACGCTAATTTTCCGCCTACTGACGCAGATAGCATTACAGGCAGTAACCCTATCTCAATTTCAAGCTCAAATAAATCTCAGGACTCTACGCTATCAGGCTGGACAACTACGATAAGTGCTGGAGATATCCTGAGATTTAACGTGGATAGTTGTTCTAGTATAAAAAGGTGCACAATTTCTTTAAAGGTAAGGAAGGACTAATGAGGTACGTATTAGCAATTTTGTTTTGCCTACTTTTTAGTATATCCACGTTTGCCTGTGAATTTCTAATCTACGCACGTGATTATGAGGTAAGTTACAAGAAAGGCGATATTGTAGCAGTTTTCCCCGATGGCCATAAATGGGGCAGACTAGAAGGGCCTCCTAAGTTTATAATTATAAAAGTGCCTGGCATGTCTGTTAAGGAAGGTAGAAAATATATAGCTGGTGGCATAGTAGATGGAAAAGAGGTAAGAAGGCGGTTTCATATACCTAAGGAGCTTCTAAGCCAAGCCTTGAAAAAAGGCGGAACAGTACAATTGAATAAAACCAATGCCCTACAAAATATTAAGGATAAGGTTAAAGGTGAGTAGGTATAAGTATTTAGGTTTAGTTTTGGTATTCTTATTGGCCTTAGCAGTAAACTGCCTAGCCACAACTGAGGATGTCAAAATAGTTGACCCCGACAATGGAGCAGGCACGGATTACACCTCTCTTTCTGCTTGGGAGGCAGGAGAGCAAGGAAACTTAGTAGATGATGATAAGATAGCCATTGCCAAATGTCGCAATACAGGTGGAAGTGCTGATACTACTGCTCTTGAAATAAGAGGCTGGACTACTGACAGTAGTCATTATATTAAAATCTGGACTGACCCAAATGAGAATTACAGACACGATGGCACTGCTGGAACTGGCTATCGGCTGGTTGTGTCCAATACTGATCGAGTAGTTTATATCCGTGAATCCCACGTAAAGATATTCGGCTTGGAATTAACTGGAAGTGGAACTGAATATGGGTTTTATATGGCTAGCTATGAAAGTGTAGATGACATAGAACTTGCCTATAATTTAATCCATGATTTAGGTGGAACTGGCTCTTATTCAGCAGGAATGGACATTCATAATAGTAGCTACTATGTGTCTAATCTTAAATTTTACAATAATATCATTTATAACATTGGTGGGCCTGGCTTTTGGGGTCGCAGTAACAATGCCTCAAATAGCGGTAATGTGTTTAATAATACGATCTTTGAATGCAATAAATCAAATAGTGACTATAGAGCGGGCGTACTCGATGATTCAGGCCAATTTGTCTTCAAAAATAATGCTGTATTTGATAGTGGCTACAAAGATTACTATGGAAATGAAGCCACTCAAAATGGTGGTTCAAACAATGCCTCTTCTGATAGTACTGGCAACTCAGGATTACAAAATTTAAGCAGTAGCAATCAATTTGTTAATACAACTGACGGAAGCGAGGACTTACATTTAAAATCTGGAGCTGATTTAATTGATGCAGGGACTGATTTGTCCAGTTATTTCACTGATGATATAGATGGCGATACCCGCTCTGGCACTTGGGATATTGGGGCAGATGAGTATGTGTCGGCTGGCCCTAGTGTTCCCAGTAAAGTGCAGGTTATAATAATAAGCAAGAATAACGAAGATGAAGGTATATAAGGAAACAGTAGGCTTGGCTATAAAAATTAACGTAGGCTTTGATATTAGCAGCTGCGAAGTGGTAAAAATCCTCTATGAAAAGCCTGATGGGACCAAAGGAAGTTGGGATGGGCAGGTAGTGGATCAAACCAAGGTAGGGTATGTAACCGCTAATACTGGAGACCTTGATATGCGGGGAACATGGAAACTTCAACCATACTTGGAGTGTGGCACCCAAAGGCTGTATGGGGAGATCAAGACACTAACAGTATACAAACACTTGTAATTTCCTAGAAATTTTACAATTTAAGATTTTGTAAAATTTGCATGAAAGACATCCAATTTAGACGAGAGGTCTTGACCTAGACAACAATATGTTCTATAATAAGTAGCCTGGTGAGGCATTAAGGAATGGTGCTCGTGTAAAATAAAAGCCTACCTCCGGGGGAACCGACGAGCCGATGAACCCGGGCCTCGCCAGGATAGCTGCAACAATTTTACTCAAAAATCCGGTCCACTGCCTCATCAATCTCATCCTCTCTAAAGGACAGATAAGAGACAGTGCTATTTACATTCATGTGGCCCATAGCCCTTTGCAGTTTAAACAGGTCTCTATTTAAGATGCGGTACATCCTGTCAGCATAGGTCTTTCTTAGAGAATGAGTATTTAATTTGCCCTGCAGGCCTGCCTTTTCCTTTAACATCTTAAAAATATTGGAGGCCTGCTGTCTGGTTATAGGCTTTTGCCCTTTTCCTTTCTGGGATTGAAAGAGAGGATAGTTGAGGTCTAGTGTACCCTTTTCTCTGTAGTAATCAAGTAATTCCTCTATGGCCTTTTTGGCCTTCCTATTGAGTTTGACACATCTGCCTGCTACCTTCTTTTTGATATAACCACGTTTAACGTAGACCCTATCAAAGATTTGCTTGCCGTCATAGACGTCTTTTATTTTGATTGACAGAAGCTCTGAGATTCTAAAGCCAGTGGCAATGCCTAAGATGAAAAGGGCCCTATCTCTTGGGCCTAGCAGGGGAAATATCTTTTTTTGCTCTTCTGGGGATAAAGGCCTGCATCCCTTCATTATACATATTATTTTCTGTTCTGGACAAATTGTCAAATTTTTGCTATCTTTATGTTATGGATTATTACATTTCTTATGGCGCTGGCGTGAATTCTACCGCTATGACATTACTCCTTTTAAGCAAGGGCTTGAGGTACCCTATCGTGTTTGCGGACACAGGAGGAGAATGGCCGGAGACGTATGACTACATAGAGATGTTTAAGGAATTTCTGCAAAGGGAATTTGATGCAACAGTGGATGTTGTCAGGAAAGAACCCAGTCTCTATGATTATCTTTATTCAATAGCGTGCACGCCAAGTTTGACGAGCAGAATGTGTACGAACGGGTGGAAAGTGAGGCCAATCCAGAAAAAATATCCTGACCGTGTGCCCATAATTGGGTGGACGGCTGAGGAGAGGCGGCGTGTGCGGCGTGCCCGTCGGCAGTTTTGGGCACCGCTATATGAAAAGGGGATTACAAGGGCAGATTGTGCAAAGATAATAAAGCAGTTTGGGTTGACTGTGCCAATCAGGTCTAGTTGTTGGTTTTGCGCCTTTCAATCTAGGAGAAGGTGGCAGGTTTTAAAGCAGAGGCATCCTGAATTGTTTAAAAAGGCATTAGAATTGGAGAAAAGAAACAAACAGGTTAGAGGAGCGCAATGGGGATATAAAATCAATGAAGATTTAGATGACCTAGTAGGAAACCAATTAGTTCTAGGGTTTTTGCAACCTTGACGTTGTACAACATCGATGTTGTAAATCTAGGGAGATTAGAATGGACTGGACAATTGTGTGTAAGAGAAAAGGATATGATTTATATACCTTAAATCTTGATTTTGCCCTAAGTTCTTGGCTGGCATGGAATATAAGGGTTTATGGCCTTTGGGGTAAAAACCACCTTTTAAAGCAATTTATACGGATGATATTTGAGAAAGAATACGAAGAAGGCAAGGTACTTGTATTTTCTAAAAAATTTATTGAGATGTATGGATTGAAAGTGGGATAGGCTGTAAGCGGGATAGCTTAAAGGTAAAGCACCTGACTGCCAGTCAGGAAGATGCAGGTTCAAGTCCTGTTCCCCGCTTGGAGGTAAAGATGAAAAAAGAGACATGGATTCAAGTTCGTATTTGGGAAGGAACAAAACTCAAGGTATTTACAAAGTATATTAAAGGAGAGTTGCTGATACCAAGCGAGAAGACCAAGATTTATCCAACGGATAGCTGGACAGAGAAGGAGATTAGAGATCATATGTTGTATATGCCTAATAGGAATACAATAGTAAGCATGATAAGGCTGGAGCCAGTATCTCCTGAAGAGTTAGGCGATAATATGGATACCATTAGAAAGGAGCTCAAGAAATTTGGGTACAAGGAGGAACATTAAGGGGGAAGCAATGAATAGACCTGTTTGCATCATAGGAACAAGGAACTTTGGCAAGACAGGCAAACTTATCGAACTGGCAGAAAAGCATTTTTGCTATCTAGTTGTGAGAGATTGGAGAACCGCATGCAGAATAGAAGAACAGATAAGAAAAGAGGGCAGAAAAATGCCTTTTCCTTTGACATACAATGAGTTTATAGAAGGAAAGTTCTATGGCAAGGGAATAAACTGCTTTATAATTGACGACGTAGAAACATTGTTGCGGTATTTGGCAAGGGGAAGAAAAGTGAGGGGGTTTTCTGTAGATGCTGGTTCTGTGGAAATAATAAACTTAGATGATGAGAGATGAGTTTGAATAAAGATTAAAATCTGTTAAAATACTAATAGAGGCTTGAAGGCCCTATAAGCGAAAGGCTTATAGGGCCATTTTTTATTGGAGGATAAGATGGCTGAGGAAAAGAGAGAAAGGATAAAAAAAGAAAAAGAAGAGCTATATGACATTGTAAGGCATATTGTGGGCAAGGGTAGAATAGCCCTCTGGCTCTCCATGGTATCTATTAGCATTCTTTGCGCATTTGGCCGCATTCCAGGAGACCAGGCCTTAAGGGCCCTGCTTGAGCTTGGCCTAGTTGCAGTAACAGGAGAGGCAGCCATAAGAAAAGAATAATGAAAGATGGATATCCCCAGATTTCTAGTAGTGAATTTTTTAAATGGGCTTATTGCTGTCTTCCTTTATATTGCAGGCATAAAGATTTTTGGCATTTTGGGCTGGAATTTTTATGAAGAGCTTAAAGAAAACTCTATTGCTACTGCTATTGTTATTGCCTCTTTTTTTCTTGGTCTTGCCGCAATCCTTTGCACTTCAGCCTTCTGAGTGCAAGAGGCTTGAGGGCATTTGTCTATCCCTAAAGGGAACTCCTTACGTGTGGGGCGGGGCAAGTGAAAGAGGGATGGATTGCAGCGGGGCGGTGTATGTAGTTGCAAAGAAGATGGGCAGGCCAGTGCCACGAACAACTGCACTAAAATATTGGCTTACAACGACAAGCCCTTCTGTCTACTGGAGGGAGGCCCATTGTGGCTATCTTGTTTGGTGGCAGTTTAGCAGAAAAAGGCCTTATGGGCATGTGGGCATCATGACGTATAATCCGGCTTTCTGGCAGGCAGGCAAGAGTACGGGATTTATAAAGGCAAGGTTTAGGCCAGGTAATATTTGGGACAAAAAGTTTGTAGGGGCAAAATCGTTTTTTTAGGAGGAAAGAATGGAGAAGGAAAAAGACAAAGACCCAATTAGTGAGCAGCTTGAGTTATTAGGTGCTCTAATTGCTGCGCAGCAGAGAGCTTTCAGGGACCTGGTTGAGCTGATGGGGGATCCTTCTAAGCTTGATGAGTACAAAAAGACTGCCTTAAGGCAGGCCAATGTTGGGCTGACGGGTCTTCTGAAAAACTATATTGAGGCCTGTGATCTCAAAAACAGCAAAAAGTAAAAATGTTTGGCTGGCTTAGACTTCTAAGGGGGGATTCAATTCTTGACTGGGTAGGTCAGTATCTGATTGTGGCAATAGCCGTTATCTTGGTGCTATTGCTGTTTGATATTGTCATAACGCTTATAAAAATTGTCCTTAAGTACATAAATGGGCTTAAAGAAAAGAATGAAAAATGGCAAGAAAAATACTTCAAGCTCCTTGTTGAGGAGATAAATGAGCTCAACAAGAAGCTTGAGGAAATAATTAAGCAAAAAAATGTTTGACTCACTCTTTGAGTTTATAGCCTGGATGAGGAGGGTGTTATTTGAGGTAGGCCGCTGGATTGGCATATTTTTGGGAATACGGGCCCTGTTTGAACTAATTAAGAAGAAAATGAAAAGAGATGGCAGAAAAGAAGTATGACTGGGGAAAGCTTGAAATTGAATTTATCAACTCAGATGGAAATCTCAGGAAATTTGCGGAATCTCATGGTATTCCATACGACTATTTGCGCAAGGTCGCTATTAGAAAGGGATGGGGAACAAAATGGGAACAGAATAGGGACAAAATCATCACACATATAAGAGAGAGGCTGGCAGAGCGTTTAGCTGGCAGGTATGAAAAGGCTTTTGACAAAGATAAGCTCTGGGAAGGTGGGACAGTTGAGATCATCAAGGCTTTTGAAGATAGCAGGCTTAAGTTTAAGACAAAAAAGGATGCCTACATTGCCCTTCGGGAAATTGCCACGGCAGCAGAAAGACTGTCAGGGCTCTTTATGCGGATCATAGAGGAGGAAGGGAAGAAGGAGAAAGTAGTTGATGAGGCAAAGGAGAAGCTCATTGAGGAGATAAGAAAGGAAATAGAGACAGATAAGGAGCTTAGAGAAAAACTTATTAACATTGCCTTGAAAAAGGCAGAGAAAATTAAGGAGGAAAGTTGATATTTATTGCAGAAAACAAAAACCTAAAAATTTCAGAGGGCTATGTAAAAGGCCAGAAGGTATGGGGTCTTTACCTTAAGAAGGCCAGGGTAGCAATCTATCTTGGCCCTGAAGAGAAAATAGCTTTATTCCGCACACTGGAATCACTGCTTAATCACCCAAAGCAACCAGCTGAGGGGCACTATTGGGTCGGTTTCGGTCACGGCATCTTTAATTTTTTAATCTCAGTAGAAGACTGCAGGTTTTTGATAGAAAACCTACCAATGTCAGAACAAGAAAAAAGACTGGCAATAGAGGAGGAAAGCCTTGGAAAACCAGAGACAAAGCCCAAGCGCTTGCATTAGAGATCAGTTAGAGGGAATAAGAAGGGTGCTTGCCGGCCAGGAGGCCGTTATCCGTGAGATTATGACTATATTTGAAAGGATTCTTGAAAGTCAGGATCAGATTGGGGATCTGCTTATTGAGATAGAAAAAAGGGCAAAAGATGAGTCCTTGTATATATGAGATATATAAAGGAAAAACAGGGGGATAAATGGGTGGTAAGGGTATTCTGGACTGTGTATAGCGTTCAAGGATTAAAGAAAAAAGAATTTGAATCAATTACTTATCGTGGAGATGAAAAGGGAGCTGATGAGACAATAAAATTATTGGAAGAAATTTATGGTAAACAGGAGGGAGCAAACGGGGGAGGCTAGAAACTTAGGTCGTTGGCTTTGCAATTGTTTTTCTGGCCTTCCCCATTATGGGGGGTAAAATGAAAGGAATTGAAAACATAATAGAAGAGGAAATTATCAAGCCCCAAATCAAGAGACAAGTTGGATGGGTAGATCCTAGTGAGGTAAGTTCTCAGTCTGCCTGGAACAAGGAACTGGCTGATATCAATTGCTCACTTGACCTAAGCAAAGAAGGGCACGAAACTGAACATTTAGATATAATTTCTCATGTTTACAAAAGAAAAATAGATATATTCAGATGAGAAGGGTTTGTTTGTATCCTATCAGGTACAGATTTCATCATTGCGATTATAGGAGAATGCTGGCAGACGGATTGTACCACTGCCTTTGTAACTGCAAAGAGTGTGAGGAATGTATGAAGACCTTTTCACAAGAAAAAGAGGGCTTACCCAAAATGGTGGTGGAAATACTAAAAGATATGAATACGAGGCTAAGGGATGGATAGCTTTAAAGGAGGAAGGTCATGAATAAAAAACTTTTTATTTTCTTTTTGGTTTTAGTTTTTTCCTTTGCTTGTGCCTCAACCCCTAAATATAGTGCTAGGCTTCAAAAAAACTACAAGATAATGATGACCCAGGCAAATAATTTGGCAAAGGTGCTCTGTAAATACAGCGAAATGTCCTCTTGTTTTTGGAGAAGCCTGCTAGGTGAGGACATAAATAAATTGCCGCATGAGGCCATTACTATACTTGAACGAATTGAGCAGATAGTAAAGGGCAAAAAGCCAGAGGAGCTAACAGACTGTGAAAAGGGAGAAATACTGGGCTTGTGGCTTAGGTTTAGCTCCCTTGTTGGGGAGGAGGTTGTAAGCAGGCTGCCTAAGGATATAGCCAAATTTGTAGCCCTATTTTAAAGATGGTTTTATTGGCATCTATTACGGACTTGTGTGACCCTTATTATTATATTCCTCTTACCCTTCTGTTGGATGCAAACAAGGATATCTTTATCGGGCTTGCAGGGGACAGGAAAAATATAGCAAACGTATGGGCTATTTTTAAGTCAGAAAATTGCCAGAGGATAGAGGCATTAGCTTTTGTGTTTAGGAAGTTGTTAGAAAAACGGGGGATAAAATCAAAGTATCTAGTACAGATAAGAAAGAAAATGCCAGATTGGGAACTTGTTAGATATGAAGGAGTTACTAAAAAAGGCCAATAAGATATTTTTTTCAGATAGTCATATACCGAGGAATAATCCATTTTTCATTGAGTTTCTGGACTGCATAATAGGAGACTCTAAGGCTGTAGTCTATGGAGTAGGCGATGTCTTTGAGCTTATTGAATGTACAAGAGATGAGGTTATAGAAAGAGGCGCTGCCGAAATAGCCCTACTTAGGGCACTTGCTAAAGAGAAACGCCTTAAGCTTTTGCCTGGAAATCATGACCCAGATGCAGGCAGATGCCTTGGTTTTCCCCGTTATTTTAGGGATGATAGGGCTATTTACTACCTTGGGGATAGGCCTTTTTGGCTATTACATGGGCATCAATTTGACTGGGTCTGTAAGCGACTTCCCTGGAGGCTGCTTGGCAAGGTACTTCCATTCTTTATGACCCCTGGAAAAGTAAAGGCAAAAGGCCCTAAGCCCTTTAATAGGGCAGTAGCCAGGGTTTATAATCGCATCTTCTCAGAAAAGAAAAACATTATATTTGGCCACACCCATTTTGGCTGCCAGATCATAAGGGAAAATGATTTTACTTTAATTAATCTGGGTGACATGTTGGATAGCTGCACCTGGGCAATGGAGATTGAGGGAAGGATTTATCTATGTAGGAAATGGAAGGTAATATCCGATGGGCCTGTTAGAAAGGTTTATTGAGGTTGATCCTAAAAAGGCTGCCCGTAAGGAAAGGGCAAAGAGAGATTTCTTTTATTTTTGCAATTATTATCTTAAAGAGGCCTTCCCTACCCCTTTTGCAGAATATCAAAAGGTAGTTATAGACATAATAAATAAAAGGGCTCTTACCAAGGCCCATATCAGGGCACTAAAGCCATTTATAAAGTCTGACTATCACAAATACTTAAGGCCAACTGCTCATCTTGCAGGCATTCTTGATGCTGAGCCCAGGGATCATGGTAAGACCACAAGAATGACCCAAGCCCTTCCCCTTTGGCTAGCTGTTACGCAAGAAAATCAATTCCCCGTAATTATTGGGGCAAGCCTTGATGTGGCATGCGACCACTTTTTAGATTCAATCAAGTTTGAGATAGAGAACAATGAGCGGATTAAAGAGGACTATGGAGATCTCAAGGGTAGGGTATGGAAGAGAAATAAGATAATACTAAAAAACCGTAATGCCATTGCGGCTGTGGGGTCTAGGGGGGCAGTAAGAGGAATAAAAGACAGGTACAGAAGGCCGACCACGATAATTTGTGATGACCTGCTAAAAGAGGATGAGGTTGAAAGTAAAAGGGAGAGGGAAAAGCTTTACAGATGGTTTAAAAGAGTAGTGATGAACCTAGGGAAGGACGCCCTAATCATTGTTGTAAACACAATAATGCATCCCAACGACCTCATCTCTACCCTCTTCCTTGAGCTAGAGGAAAAGGATAGGCTAAAGGGGTGGATAGGGATAAGGCTAAGGGCTATAACCCCAGATGGCAAGCCCCTGTGGCCACAAAGGTGGAGCCTGGAAAAGCTGGAGCAGAAAAGGAAAGATTTAGGCAGTGAGGCCTTTAGTACAGAGTGGCTGAATGAGCCACTAGAGGAAGGGGCTAAGAAGTTTAGGAAGGGATGGTTCAAATATTATGATCTGTCAGATATCCCCTGGTCTTCCCTTCCTAGGACAATGGCAGTTGACCCTGCAACTGGGAAGGAGACTGGGGATTATTCAGCCATCGTAATTGTGGCAAGTGACGGAAATTTCTACTATGTGCTTGAGGCATGGGCTAAGAGGATATCTGACCTTGATCTGATAAGAAAGATAATAGAGCTGTATAGGATATGGAAGCCTCAAACAATTAGGTTTGAAATCCAGACGTTCCAGGAGATATACAAAAATCAGCTGCTTAGAGAGGCTATGAAAGAGGGGATCATGCTGCCGGTTGAAGGGGTAAAGCATACACAGAATAAGGAGTTTAGGATCTCAAAGCTCTCCCCACTTGTCGAGGCTGGCTTGATTAAATTTCGAAAGGAGCAGAGACTTTTACTTGAGCAGCTTGAGAACTTTCCCAAGGACTTTGATGATCTTCCTGACGCACTAGAAATGGCTATTACGAAAAAGCCGGAGCCAAGAATCAGATGGCTTTGAAGATGGCTGTAGTTTGAAAAAAAGATTATATATGCTAGAATGTAGATAGAGGCCTAAAGGCCCAGGACCTATATCCTGGGCCTTTTCTTTTTGGGAGGAAAAAACTGGGTCTAATCTCAAAAATAAAACAGCTCTTTAGAAAAGGAGAAGTTGGGCCTCTTAGAGATGAACGCAGAATCTTTATGCCCCTACGCCTTCTGCTTGAAGGCCAAGGGGTCAGTAAACCCTACTCTCAGCACTCCGTTGTATATAGCTGTATATCTGCAATTGCAACAAACATAAGCCAGGTCCCTTTTGTGCTATATGAGAAAAAAGGGGAGAGAGAAGAGCCCCTTGAAGCGGATCATCCCCTGGTAAAAGTTTTTGTGAAGCCAAATCCCCTGATGGTCTCATCTGACCTTTGGGAGGCTACGGCAATATGGTATTGCCTAAAAGGAGAGGCAATCTGGATAGTAGAAAGACAAAACCCAACCCAGCTGCCAAGAGAGATCTGGATATTTAACCCAGACAGGTTCAGAATCATAACAGATGATAGGACTGGGCTTCCCATTGGCTGGGAATACCAGGGCAAGCAAAAGATTGGGTTTGCCTTACATGAAATAGTCTTCTTTAGGGCCTACAACCCTTATGATGATCTGAGGGGGATGAGCCCAATTCAGGCTGCGGCAGCGGGCATTGATCAGGACTATTGGGCCTCAAAATATAATGAAGCCTTTTTTAGGAATGACGCTACTCCTGGAACAGTAATAAGTGTCCCAGGGGAGCTTACAGATGAGCAATATCAAAGGTTAAAACAGCAATGGGAAGAAAGGCACGCAGGGGCTGAAAAGGCCCATAGGGTTGCAATCTTAGAAGGCGGGGCAAAGGTTGATAGAGTAGGCCTTTCCCATAAGGACATGGACTTCTTACAGCAGCGGAAATGGAATAGAGAAGAGATTATGATGGTCTTTAAGGTCCCCAAGCATGTGCTCAGTATCTATGAGGACCTGCGGACCTATGCAGGCATAAGGGTAATTGATAAGGGGTTCTGGCAGCAGTGTCTTATCCCCAAAATGAAATATTTTGAGGCGGTCTTATATGCAAATCTTTTGCAATATCTAGAAGGTGGAGATATTAGGGGCAAATTTGATTTGTCAGGGGTTGAGGCCCTGGCAGAGGACTTTGACAAAAAACTTGAGAGTGCAGAGAGACTGTATAGGATGGGGTATCCTATAAATGCCATAAATCAAAAATTAAATCTTGGTATGCCTGAAGTTCCTTGGGGAGATGTGTGGTGGGCGCCATGGAATATTACCCCGATATATCAAAGGCCTGCTGAGGGGGGTAAAGAAAAGGCCAAGATAAAGATAAGTGCAGATAGGGCTGATGAAATATGGAGGGCATATCTTAGGCTACATGCTCCACATGAGCAGAGGATGGCTAGAAAGATAAAACGGTACTTCTTTGAGCAGAGGCAGAGGGTGCTAAAGGCGCTATTTGAGCTTTTGGGCAAGGAAATAAAGGATATCAAGGACTATGCAGATGACATATTTGATACAAACAAGGAAAATGAAATTTTAAAGGTCTTGGTAAAAGAGCTTTTGCTTGATGCTATGAGGGAAGGCGTGGAATCCCTTGCAGATGAGCTTGGCATAGAAATCTCTTTTGACCCTACCCATCCTGATGCTGCAAGGTACCTTGAAAAGAAACTAATACAGATAACTAGGATAAACGATACCGTTAAGGAGCAGATAAGGCAGGCAATAAGGCAGGGGCTTGCTGAAGGTGATACCACCCAGGAAATAGCTGATAGGATAAGAAAGGTTTACAACTTTGCCGCTAATAGGGCTACAACGATTGCCAGGACAGAGACAGGTTCAGCTGTGAATGGAGCAAGATATCATTTTGCAAGACAACACGGGGCCGTTCTTCACACCTGGATTACCGCAGGGGATGAGCATGTCAGGCCCTCACACCAGGCCTGCAATGGAGTGACGGTGAAGGTCGGGGAGAAGTTTCCAAATGGCCTGAGGTTTCCAAATGACCCCAATGGGCCCCCAGAGGAAGTCATAAATTGTAGGTGTTTATGTATATATTCAAAGGTTTAGATTTGCATAGTTTATAATTCCTTGTTAAAATTAAGATAGAAAGAGGCCTAAAGGCCCAGGATGATAAGTCCTGGGCCTTTTCTTTTTGGAGGTAAGATGAGGCAAATAAAAACATATAGAGGAAAAATAAAGGCTATAAATGAAAAAGAGCATAAGGTTACAGTAGTTGTTTCAGATCCGTCCCTAGATAGGGACGGGGAAATAATCCTTCCCTCAGCTTGGCAGTCAAGGCTTGACTCTTACAAATCCCATCCTGTATTGCTTTCTTCTCATGACTATCGTGACCTAAGAAGGCAGCTAGGCAGGGCAACTGATATTTTAGTGACAGAAGAAGGGCTTACCTGTGAATTTGAATATTTTATTGGGGAAGGAAACGAAGAGGCCGACTGGGGCTGGAAGCTAGTAGAGAAAGGAATAGCTGCCTACAGTGTGGGGTTTATAAGCCATAAGGCAGTCAATAGATTTGACTCTGATTATGAAGAGTTGATAGGGCAGCTTGTAGATCAAGGCATATTGCAGGTAGGGCAGATCCCACATCGCATTTACCTTGATGTTGAACTGCTTGAAGTCTCACAGGTCTTGGTGCCAGCCAATCCAAATGCCATCCAGAGGGCACTTTGTGGGGATGATCCCATAGCCTGTGAGATAGCAAAAAAGATTAAGGAGGGCATCATGGAAAAGCAATCAACTTGGAGGGCAATCCCATATTCAAGGCATGGGGATGTGCCAAAGGCAGATGAGGATACTAGGTGGGATGGGCCTGCTGAGGTAGCGGCAGCAGATGTTGAGGATCTAAAGATGATGTGTCTTTTTGAAGATAAGAATAATCTTGACATAAAGAGTGGATATAAAGGCCCCCATCACCACCATCAAAAACCATATAGGGTGATCTGGAATGGTGTAAGGGCGGCAATGGCTGCACTACTTGGGGCAAGGGGCGGCTTTGCGGATATACCTGAGGCTGAACGGAAGAGTGCATATAACCATCTAGTAAAGCACTATCAACAATTTGAAAAAGAGCCTCCTGAATACAAACAGTACAGTGAGGAAGAACTTAAAGCTATGTTTCCAGATATCTATGGAAAGCAGGTAAGCCTTGAAGATTTAGAGAAACTAATAAGGCAGGTAAATGAAAAACTAGACGCCAAGCTTCAGATTGCCTCAGAGGTAAGGCAAATTAATAAAAAACTAGATGAGGCCATAAGCCTACTTCATGACCTTTCGGCTATGCAGGCAGATGCCAATGCAGGCCAAGAGAGGTCATATATCGATCTGGTCTTCAGAGAGATTGAAGATCAAAACAAAAAACTTAGGGAGGTAATAAGAGATGGAGAAGGATAAAATTATTGCCGCTTTGGCAGAAAACAAAAAGGTTATAACCCAGGCTGTAGAGCAGTATCAGATCAAGCTATCTGAGATTGAGAAGAGGCTTGGCTTCATAGAAAGCCAGTTTAAGCCTGGGGAGAGGTCAAAGATTAGCATTCCAGGGCTAAAAGAGGAGATGGAAAAGAAGGGATTTTCCGTTCTCAAGATGATTCGTGGCATTAGGTTTGGGGACTGGTCAGATGCTGGCTTTGAAAAAGAGGTCCTTGACGCAATAGCAAAGGATATGGGGACTGCCACAGGCTCTGCAGGTGGGTACCTTGTCCCCGTGCAGTACATTGCAGAGCTGATTGAGATGTTACGGGCAGAGGCAATAGTAATTCAGCTTGGGGCTACTGTCCTTGATAACCTGAAGGGAAGCCCAGTAGAAATCCCCAAGCAGACAGGAGGGGCAACTGCCTACTGGGTAGGAGAAAATTCGGCTATCACTCCCTCAGATCTTACCCTGGGGCAGGTAAACCTCACACCTCATCAGGTTGGCTGCTTAGTGAAACTAAGCAATAGATTGCTAAAGTTAGCCACTCCAAGTGCTGAAGCAATGGTAAGAAGGGACATTGCCCAGGCCCTAGCCCTTGCCATTGACTATGCAGCCTTAAGGGGATCTGGCACAAATAATGAGCCTACTGGTATCGCTAATACCTCAAATATAAATACAATAGCAATTGGAGCTAATGGCGGTGATTTTCTCTTTGAACACATTGTAGAGATGGAAGGAAAGCTTGAAGATGCAAATGCCTTAAGGGGCAGGCTAGGCATTGCGTGGCATGGCAAAGTGAAAAGGAAACTTAAAAAGATGAGGATCCCACAGTACAGCGGTGATAGTGGTGGCCAGTATGTGATGCTTCCAATGTCTGACGCACAGCTAAGGGACCATATAGGGTATGACTTCAGGACCTCAACCCAGATTCCCACAAATCTAACGAAAGGGAGCGGTTCAAATCTATCTGAGGTCTATTTTGGGAACTGGCAGGAGCTAATAATTGGGCAGTGGACAACAATGGAATTTATGGCATCTCAGGAGACAAGTGACGCATTTGCCAAAAATCAGACATGGATCAGGGTAATCTCAGAGGTTGATATAGGGCTAAGGCATCCTGAGAGCTTCTGTCTCTGCAGTGATGCTAAGACAACATAAAAATAAAACGGGGAGGCTAAAACCTCCCCTTGAAATTCTAAGGAGGATAAGATGAGAGAAGTTGGTGGAAGCGTTAAGACGCTGATGGGCATTGCCCCTGTGGTAAAGACTGCCGATGCCACAATAAATGGCCCAGGAATTGATAGGCGTGGGTATGAGGCTGCTGTATTTGCCCTTGAGGTAGGAGCAAAGGGGGATCAGACAAGTCATACAGTTGACTGCAAGATTCAGGAAAGTGATGACAATTCAAGCTGGAGTGATGTCTCTGGGGCTACCTTCACACAGATAACAGGAGAAAATCAACACGGTGAGCTAAATCTAAACCTCCAGGGCAGGAAGCGCTATGTAAGGATGGTAGTTACCATTACCATTACGGGTGGGTCCTCACCATCAATTGCTGTGGGTGGCACTGTAGTCCTTGGAAATCCAAAGCAATTGCCTGCATAAGGGGAAGGCTATGAAAGTAAAAGTAAGAAGGGGCTATACCCTTTTCTATAAGGCACAGGCAATTGTCGGGGAAGACCAGATAATTGAGGTCGACCCTCAAGCTATAAAGGGACAGGAATGGAAAGTTGAGATTGTAAGGGAAGCTAGGAAAGAAAAGGCCATGAAGCAGCCCCCTAAAGACAAAATGGTAAGACGCTCAAAAACTAAATGAGAGTAAATGAAACTTTGCAGTCTTTTAGAGCTAAAGGAATATCTTGAGATTGATGCCTCAGTAACAGACTATGATAGTGCACTGATAGACGTGATAGAAAAGGTCTCAAAGGAAGTTGAGACCACGCTAAATCGAAAGCTAAAAAAGCAGCAGCGGGTAGAGTACTTCCCAACTGGCAAAAAAATTTATTCCCTTTCTGCATATCCTGTTGATGAGGACTCAATTACGGTTGAGGTTTGGGGCAGCCAAAAGACAAAGGACAGCGATTACTTTGTCTGGGCTGACTCTGGGATTGTTGAATTTGTAGAGAGCACAGGTACTCCCTGGCCTAAGAAGGTGAAAATCACATATACGGGGGGCTATGAAGAGGTAAATGGCATTGTGCAGGTACCAGATGACCTAAAGAGGGCAGTAATTCTTATCTGTGCATTTGACTTTAAAAAGAAAAGAAAAAGTGAGCTTGGCATTGACCCTGCAACATCTTTGTATCCCTCATCTGAGACTAGGCTGCCTGACTCACTGGAGATGAGGGAGGCTAGAAGGATATTGGCAAGATACAGGAGGATCCCTTATGGTTAGCTGCAAGGTAGAGGGGCTAAATAGGGTCATTCTTAAGATTGATAAGCTGGATGAAGAGGTTATGGGCGTGATAATGAGGGTGTTTAGAAGGCAGTCTCAGTCTATGGCAAACTACATCATAATAAGGCATCTTACAGGGGGGACGACCTCTGATAGGCTGGCCCGAAGGACTGGAACACTTGCAAAGTCTACAAGGCCAAGGAAGGTAGAGAGAAAGGGCAAAAAGGTAGTAGGCGGGGTAGTCCTTGGTACAAAGTATGCCAAGGTACATGTAGGAAAGAAAGGGAAAGTTACTACCATAAGGCCAAGAAGGGCGCAGTTTCTTGCTATTCCCCTTTCTGCGGCCAAGACGGCGGCAGGTGTGCCCAGGGGAAGGCCAAGGGATTTTGGCAATACTTTTATTCAGCGCTCAAGAAAGGGAAACCTTTTAATCTTCCAGAAGCGGCTTGGCGGTATAGTGCCCCTGTTTGCCCTAAAGAAGGAGGTGAGGATCCCCGCTAGAGTCCACCTTGAAGAAGTAGCCTCTGCCTTTGCAGGTAGGATTGCCAGGGATATAGAGCAAAGTATTAGGGCTGCGGCAAGAGGATAGGCTTAGATGGCATACACGATAAAAGAGATAGAGGATGCATTAATAAACACAATCAGGACAAACATGACGTATCTTAAGACAGTAAAAAGCTATCAGGGAGATTTTGAAAGGGATATAAAAGAGGTGCTGATGTCCTTTCCCTGCGCCTTGGTGATGTTTTCAGAAAGGAGGCCAGCTACAAGGGACTACAGCGAGGAGCTTATCTTTTCAATTATTGTTGCGGATAAAAGCATGGCTGGGGATCCGAAGACTGGCAGCACTGGTACCTATAAGATGCTTGAGGACCTAAGGAATACTCTATACATGCAAAAGGCAGGGCTTGATATAGAGCCTATTGAGCTTGTCAGTGAGACGGCCCTTATAAATACAATGACCTTTTCTGCCTATGTGGCAGATTACAAAATAACACAAAATGTGGAGGATAAGATATGGAAGTAGTGTATAGAGGAGAAAGAGAAACATATCATCCAAGGCTTGGTTTGCTTGTCCCAGGAAGGCCTTTTGAGCTGCCTGAGGGGACTGCAAAACGCTACATTAAAATCGGGCTTTTAGAGAGATATGTAAAGCCTGAGCCCGAGGCAAAAGGGAAAAAAGAAAAGAAGGAGGTAAAGTAATATGGGTGCTATTACAGCGGCAGAATATTTGATTGCCCTAAAGAAGGCAGCAACTTGGGGAACTGCAGTACAATGCGGGCAAAACGATGGACTGTTAATCCTTTCAGAAGGCCTAAAGGGGGCAATAGCTGCTCATCCTGATGATTCGGCAGGACTTAGCTGGCTTGAGAGGGAGGATAAGGGGCTTTATGACCCCGTGAAGGGAAACCTAGAGGCATATCTCAGGTATGAGGGGCTTGATGTGGTACTTGCACTGGCAATGGGAACTGCAGGCACTCCTCAACAGCAGGGCGATACTGCAGCCTATAAGCACACTTTACAGCTTGCAGATGATCTTGATGGCCTTTTCTGCACAATTGCCCAGTTAAAGCAGACAGACAAAGTTTGGGAGATCCCAAGTGCCAAGATCCATGGATTCACTATTGCAGGGGATATAGGGACACCGCTAAAGATTACGATTCCCGTACTGGGCACCAAACTGGTTTTTAACTCCAGTACCAACACCCCATCTACCATGGATAATGTGACCTATCCTGACAAGAAAAACAGAGTGATATTTGACCCTGCAACAACTGTGATAAGGATGAATGACCAAGATGGTGCTGCTCTGGGGGATAGTGATAAGATCTATCCTAATAGCATTGAGATTGCCTTTGATAGAAAAATGGAGGCAGACTATACGCAAAACGATTACATAGATGAACCTGTGCAGGTTGATTTTCCTACTATCACTGTAACTCTCAAATTCCCAAGATATGACGCAGTTAATCACCAGTACTTTTTGGATTGGGATGCCTTTACGGCCAAAAAGATGGATATCCTGTTTAAGGGTGCTCAGATAGAGAGTGACTACTACTACCAGATGAAGTTTTTATTTCCCAAACTGAGGGTGGACGATCCTGAGGCTGCTATGGGTGGAAAGGGGAAGATCCCAGCAAGCATAAAACTTGTGGCATATAAGGCAGATAGTGCACCTTCTGGAATGACTGGTATTACTCTCCCATTTCAGCTTGAGATTATAAACAAAAATGACAGCAATCCATTAGGCTAGGAGGCCAAATGAGCTTCATTGAAATTATAGAGGAGCAGGAGACCTTTGAGCTAAAGGGTGAGGTCCCTTATTTTACAGATGAGGGGGAGCAGAGAATAGCAAACTTTGGTGACAGTGTAATAATCTGCAGGCGGTTTGGCTCTGAGGAATATAGAAATATAAGGAAAAAATACATCAAACGGTCAAAGGATAAACAGGGGCGGCCTGTTATCTGGGTTGATCCTGAGGATGAGCTGAGGATTAATGATGACCTGCTAGACTACATCATAGTTGATTGGAAAAATGTCATATCGCCAACCACAAAAAAGCCAATTCCATGTACAAGAGAGAATAAATTAAGGCTTCCTGGCAAGGTCAAACTGGCTATCATACAGGCAGCTGATGCCGAATCTGTAACTGGCCTAGCAGAAGAGACTAAGTCCAGGCAGAAGGAGGAAGAACTAAAAAACTAAGGGATTTCCTCCTCTTTAGGCTGGATTATCCTCACATAAACTGTGAGAACTGCAGACGCCTTAAAGAGGAGGAAGGGATAGAACCTGATTGTGAGCACTGTAGGCTACCAATTCTTTTCCCAGAAAATGAGCTGGCACTTGAGGTATACAACCTATGTACAAGCAGCTTTGTCAGGGATACAGGGGCAATACAGCTAGTTTTTGAGGCATTGGGGCTTAAGATGACAAGAGCAGAGCTTAGATGGCTGCTTAGAAAACTTATTTTAATACATGACATATACCAAGAGCACATAAGACAGCAATACGAGGCTACCGAAGAGCTAAGGCAAAGGGGACAAATAAGGCACTAAGAGGCATAAGATGGCCGAAAACACTATTTCAATTATCCTTGAGGCCAATACAGCTAAGTTTACCAGCGGCATAAAGAGTGCCGAAAGGACCCTGAATAGCTTTGGGGAAAGGGCAAAAAGTACTGCAAAGGCCCTGGGTGCCTTATCTACTACTGCTGCTGGCCTTGGTACAGGATTCCTCACCCTGTCTGTAAAACAATTTGCCTCTTTTGATCAGGCAATGAGAAATGTGCAAAGTGTTTGTGGAGCTACAGAAGAACAATTTAAGAAACTTGCGGCTGGAGCAAGAGAAATGGGAAGGCAAACAGCCTTCTCTGCTACTGAAGCAGCTAATGCCCAATATTATCTAGCTTCTGCCGGAATGGAAGTAACCGAAATTCTTGCCACTCAAGAAGCGGTAATGAAGCTTGCAGGAGCTACTCAGTTCGATCTTGCCCAATCGGCCGAACTCGTTGCCTCTACACTCTCACAATTTTCCCTAAGTGCAGAGGAATCAGGAAGAGTGGTAAATGTGTTTGCCGCTGCCTGTGCCAATAGCCAAGCAACAATGGATAAACTTGCATATTCAATGAGATATGCTGGTCCCGTGGCCCATAGTTTAGGCTATAGCCTTGAAGAAACTACAGCAGCCCTAATGGCCCTCTATAATGCAGGCTACAAAGGAGAGCAGGCAGGAACAATCCTAAGAGGCGCACTAAGCAGATTAATTGAACCTAGTAAAGAGGCTACAGAGACACTAGAAAGGTTAGGCGTACAGATAATAGATAGTAGCGGTCATATACGTCACTTGGCAGACATCATTTATGACCTACAAAAGGCAGGCATGACTGCCCAGGATGCCATCAGGATATTTGGTCAAGAGGCTGGTCCTGGCATAATGGCCCTAGTTTCTCAGGGAAGTGAGGCCCTTAGGGCATATCAGCAAGAAATCACAGGTACTAGCAAGGCTTGGGAAATGTATGATGTCCAGATGAGTGGAATAACAGGCACATGGAAAAAATTTACAAGTGCCTTAGAGGATCTGAAAATTACCTTTGGAGAGGCAGTTGCTCCTACTCTTAAAAAAATAACTGACCATATTACAAATCTTGTCAATGCCTTTAACAAACTATCTGATTCCCAAAAAGAAAGTATAGTCCGTGCCACACTTGTTGCCACAGCCATTGCGGGCATAGGTGGGCCTATGCTCCTTTTGATTGGCTATCTGCCTAAGGCCACGGCAGGATTCGAATCTTTATCATCTGCCATGCTTAGAGTGGGTGTACCCATAGCGGGTATTGTTGCCTCGCTTGCCATGCTTAAGGCCTCTTTTAGTGCCACAACTGCAGATGTGGCCAAAGATGCATGGTGGATGGCAGAAGAAATCAATAAGGCAATGTTATGGCTGCTTAAGCCTATAACTGAGCTTCCAGAATGGATGCAGGACCTAATTTTGCCTGGAGTACGAAGCCTTACAAAGGCACTAGAGGAAAACATAGCCATCTGCCGTGAGCAGGTAGAAATATATAGCAAAGAGGCTGAGGGGATAATCCATAAAACTGGTGAGGTCTTAAAGGAGTGGGGTGCCAAGACAGCGGGGTTTGCTGAAGAGATGTTCTCTAAGATGGTTAGCCAGGCAGAGGCTGCCATCTTAAAGGTAGATGATCTAGCCAAAAAGATAGAAGGTCTGCCCTCAGAGAAGACAGTAGACATAAAGATTAAAAAATCCGTTGAGGATGCCGAGGCAACAGGGAGAGAAGTAGGTGAGGCAGTAGCCAGGGGGTTTTCTGAGAGTACAGAGGGAACATTTAGCGTTTTAGGGAGGGACATAGGCAGTGACTGCGGGGAGGCTATGTCTAATGAGCTAAAAACAAAAGCGGCAGAAGCAGGCAAAAATATAGAAAATGAACTAACCAAGGCTTCTAGCAACACTACTGCCCAAATGGAAAAGGAGTTTGAAGAAGGAGGAAGAGAAAGTGCTGCGGCCTTTACAACTGCCTTTGGTGATGAAGGGCAAAAAAGGATGGTCGTAGTAACCAAACGATTTGTAAAAACTCTTGCTGATGGGATAAGAATGGGAGTACAGCAGATCGCAGGTGTAGGAATATTCAGATATATCGAAGGGGAAGCAGAGGCAGCCGTTAGGATGTTTGCAGAAAGGATGAACGAATATTACAGCCATGTAATGAATGGAATGTACATGACATATCAGGAAGCATTGAGGGCAGTAGAATATATGTATGCAGAGTTTGGGCTTAAACCATATAAGGGAATGACAGAGGAGGAATATAGGGAGTGGCTTAAAAAGGTGTATTATGGGCCTGGTTATCAAAGCGGTGCCTGGTATACTTCTGCTGGTCCTGCCATACTTCATGAAGGGGAGATGGTCCTCCCTAGGGATGTAGCTGATAGGCTCAGGGAGTTTTTTGGCTGGAGAGGACCTAGCCAGACTGAGACAAAAACGGCAAGCACAAAGGTAGAACTGAATATAAAGGAGCTTCACATAAATGGCGTAAAGGATGCCCAGGATCTTGTAGAAAAATTAGATGAGGAGCTGGCAAAACGGATTATTAGAGGGCAGTCATACCTAGTGCATGCATTAAGCTAGAGAAAAAATGAAGATCCTCTATGAAAACATACTGGAAAATGGAACCGTTACGGTAAGCAGTGAGGACAGTGATTTCCCAAAATATAGGCTCTATGACAAGGACATAAGCCAGCTTTTTAAATTCAGCAGCACAGATACATCCTGGATAAAGGTAGATGCAGGCTCAAAGGTAAGTATTGACACCTTGATTATCCCTGAAGGCCATAACTTGGCTGGTCTAAACTGCGCATTAAAGTACTCAGATGATGATACCACCTACAATACTATTGATTCCTTTACCGCTGACTCAGGCCTCATTTCCAGAGAGTTTTCTTCTACACAGCACCGCTACTGGAAGTTTGAAATAACCAATCCTGGTAAAGTTGTCTATATGGCTGAGCTATTCTTAGGCAAAAGTGTTACCCTAACAAGAAAGCCTAGCAGAACATCAGGATATCTGCCCCATGTAAAAAACATACTGCGCCTAGAACACCTGAATGGAAGGGTAACATTTTTAAGGAAAGGCAAGCCAAGACGACGGTATAACTATACATTTAGGTTTGCCAAACCAGAGCTTTACAATCAATTCCTCAACCTAGAAGAAAAATTATATGCAGTGCCTGGATTTTGGCTGTTGGATCACTTGGGCAATTGGGTATGGGTGGAATTGCTGGAAGACCTTAGTATTTATCTCTCAGGCATTACAGAGAATTTTACAGTAACACTGCAGGAGTTGATATAAATGTCCGTCTTGAATTTAACACAAGAAGAAAGGCTAGACCTACCAGGCATTGAGATCCTTTACCTTGTGCATATAAAGATAACTGATACAGATACCCTTTATTTCTGCGACCGTCCATTTCATTATGACTATGGTGCTGGCAGTCAGGACTATCAGGACTATATCTCAGAAATATCGGGATTTGGTGCTCAAGTAGACCTAAGGAATGAAATCAAAAATCCCACGATTACAATTAAACTTAAAAACAAACCCTTTAGAAATTACTGCCATTTAAGTGCTTTTTTTGAGGCTTATCCTACAGAGAGAAGGCCTATCAAAATTTACAGGCTTATCCTATTAAAAGACAATGAGTCATTTTCAAGTGATGTAAAGACTTTAGTTTTTTCTGGTAGACTTGGCCAGATTTACAACATTACCCGCACAGAGTTTACTATCCAGGCAAACTCCCTGCTTGAATCCATGAGGGACCACCCTGCTACTAAGGCCCTTTCAGAAGACGATTATCCTGAGATAGACCCTGATGATATAGGGAGATACCCCAATGTCATATATGGGGCCTGCAAGGAAGTCTATTGTCCTGCTATTAGGGCAGGGATTGCGACGACTCTAAAAGATGATGTCACAGAAAGCCAAACAATCATCCCACTTTCAGAGGTAGATAAAGTCCCTGCCTCGGGAAGTGGATGGATTGAGGAAGAAAAAATAACATGGTCTGGGAAAGATGCAAATGGCCTAACAGGTGTAACACGTGGTACTGGAGAAACCACTGCTGTAAAGCATCATAGGGGTAATACCTTTTGGGTAGAGCTTTCCTCTGATCTGGAGTTCTTGGTGGCAAATCACCCTGTAAAGTCAATTGGTAATGTTTATGTAATAATGCAGGACAAAAAGATAAATATCACAGACTTTGTAACTAAATACACAAATGATAACGGCAAAGCAAAGGTTACTCTGCCTCCTAGCTTCAATATCAAACAGGCAATTGACCAAGAGGCTGATGACAATATTGACGTTGATGACGATATTGACGTTGATGACGATATTGACGTTGATGACGATATTAACTTTACTAGTCCTGGTAGTTCAATCAATCGATATCCAGATGATGCAAGTGGGGTTGGTTGGGACGATGTGGTGAAAGCCTATGATGGCATTGATAATACTTATGCTTATGCTAATGGCGATGCAGGTACCTTAACCTTCGATTTCCCTTCAACATCACTGGGGAGTATAAATCATCAGTATGGCTGGGCACATGTTGGCTTTAAAAATAATTCTTCGGCTAGCCTTACTTTCAGAGTTAGAGTCGAGATAGTTACAACAAGCAAGACTGTGGAAAAGACACTAGATCCAGGTGAAGAGTGGGATGCATGGGTTAAGGTATCAAAGTCAGGTGGATATTGGGATGATTATGTTGGGGTACGTCCACTTTACACTGGCAATGGTCGTGAATACAGGGTGTTTGAAGTCTATAAAGAGATAGAATATGAGCCTAGCTTAACTAAGTCAGGCTCGGCATATAAGATGGGGACAGTAACTAAGAAAGGGACAGTAACTAAGAAAGGGACGGTGACCCTTAAAGGCAATTCTGTAGCAGACGTAAAGGTACGGGGCAAGGTAGTAGCCGATGTGGAAGGGATCACTGATGAGGAAGGAAACCTCATCGAAAGGCCCGACCTTGTTATAAAACACATGCTAATCAACTATTGTGGACTTGACTCAGATGATATAGACGACACCACCTTTGATGAGGCAGGGACAAACCTGGCTGGCTGGAAGTTTGCCTTTGTGCCTACGCAGCTTGGCAATTTCTTCATAACTATCATGGGCCAAATTGCAAAGCAATGTAAATGCTATATCTATGAGGAAAACGGCAAAATCAAACTTAAATATAACCCAGGGTCATCAAGTGCATCTATCTCTATAGAACTACTCAATGAACCTATACTAAATAAGACAGAAGCATCATATATAAAAAATAAACTTACCCTGCTTTATAATAGAAATTGGCATGGAAATGATTATTTGGGCACAAAAGAGGTAGCCGATTCAAATTCTATTGCCCAATATGGAGAAAAAGGCGAAGAAGTTGGCCTTTTTGCCCTAGCCGATGACACAAAAGTGCAAACAATAGGTCAGTGGCTTATTAGCCTTTTCCCTTGTTATTTGTTGGAAGCTGAAACTAACTGGAAGGCCGAAAAACTTAATATATTTGATTCTTTCTTTATAAAGAAGGTATATGGGCAAGGAAAATATGGAGAAGGCAGCTATGGTGGGTGTAAGGTTCAACTTTTAGAAAAAAAGATATCTTTAGGAAAAATAAAAATATTGGCAAAAAAGGAGGACACATAAATGCCAAGATTACCTATTCCTGGGGCAGATGATGACATTTGGGCTAGCATTTTAAATGAATATCTCCAAGTTGAACACAAAGATGATGGTACCCATAAGCTCTCTTACATAAAGGATGCCGATGGTGATACTGGCTTTGAGGCAGAAAGGAACCCCGATGAGGATATTGTAAGAGCCAAGGCAGGTGGTCAAGATATATTTGAAGGATATAGTAGTGGAATATTTAGTCTTGTGAAGCAAAGTGCTGTAAAACTTAGGAAGACAACCGTACAAACAATTTCAAATCTTACAGAGACGAAGATACAATTTAATGTAGTGGATGTTGATGTTCAGAATGAGTGGAATACCACCAATTATAGATTTACATGTACAAAAACTGGGTACTACCTAATTTGTGCTTCAATTGTATATATTAATTCAAGTTGGAGTTCGGGGGATTTTGCTAACTTGAGTGTATACAAAAATGGGGTTGCTCACTTGAAGTTAGATCGTGAACAAGTAGATTATGATATAACAAGATATCTAAAACTAAGAGGTGCAGCAATTATTTATTTGAATGCGGGAGACTACATAGAGATTTATACCATACATGACAGAGGAGCTGATACAGATATATATGCATCAAGTACAGAAAATTACTGTACAATAGGAAAAATAGCATAGCATAGGGAGGCAGTATGATTATTAAATACTATCAAAATGATGGTACGCTAATTAAAGAAATCCAAATAGACACAGAAGAAGAAAAGGCATTAGGCATGGTAATGGCTGACATAGTGGAGTGGCATCAGAATTTTCTGAGGCATAGAGCACGCCAGGAAATTGACAGGGTAGTGGAGGCGGCACTTGACCCTAAAAATCAAATGCTTAGTGACAGTGACAAGCAGGCAATAAAAGAGGCAATTGATAAAATAGGCCTACTTGTGGTGAGGCCGAGAGACCTGCCTATGGAACTAAAAAAGGAAATTGTCAAACGGGCAAAGATAACAAAACCTGAAGAAAAATCATAATATGTGTTGGGTGCAAATTGGGTGAAAATTTGCCTTCATTTGCCACTTTTTGACACTCATTGACATTAAGCCAACTTTGTGTTATCCCTTGATATGCTTTGCTGGAGAGATGCCCGAGCGGCCGAAGGGGCACGACTGGAAATCGGCTAGAGAAGCTCGGGCTTTACGATATCCCCCAATAGCCTGGGTGCTAATTGGGTGAATTACAGCTTTCTAATTGCATCGATAAGATGCTCCCTGGTCAGGTGAGAATAGACCAGTGTAGTGGATATGTCACTATGGCCAAGTAGCTCTTGTACTGTCCTTAAATCCACGCCTGCCATAATCAACTTACTGGCAAAGGTATGCCGCAGACAGTGCAAAGTATAGCCTTTTAGACCTGCCTGGGCAAACCACATTGAAAATCGTTTGCTTACATACTTGGGGTCAAAGCCCCTAAATATCTTGCCAATCTTAGTTATCCCTGGGTCTTCACTCATTTCCTCAATAACTTCCTTTAGCCTTCTTGAGATAGGCACATAGCGCACTTTTTTAGTCTTTGTCCTTCTAAAGAGGATAAAATCATCCTTTATGTCTTGCCAGGTAAGGTTTAAGACCTCAGAGCGCCTTGCCCCTGTGTTGAGATAAAACTCAAAAAGCCAAAGCCATTTTTTGTCCTTGATGAGGCTTCTTATTTTTTCAATTTGTGAATCTGTCAGATATTTCAGGGGTTTTTCATGGATTGGAAGCTGCCTATATCCTGAGAGCTGATTGTATTTTAGGTAGCCCCACTCAACTGCTTTAGAGAAGGCTGCCTTTATTGTGCGGATGTCAATATTGCAGGTAGCCCTTGAATGGCCAAGGCCTAGGCGATACCTCACCATTTCATCAAGATGCCTTTTGTTAACTGCCCTTAGTTGAGGATCCCCCGCAATATGCCTTAATAACTTAAAGGCATTTTTGGCAATCCTGTATGAGGCCTCAGAGAGGTGGGTCTCTGCATAATCAAGGTATTCCTGAACAAATCTGCTCAGCCTAATTGACCTTTCAAATAAGGCAAGTTTCCGCTCAAGATGTTCCCTTTTGATTTTGTTAAACAGAACCAGGGCCTCGGCCTTATTCCTTGTGCCAAGGCTTTTCTTTCTACCCCGCCCAAATTCAATATACCACACGCCATTTTCTCTCTTGAAAAGGCGCATGGCTATCTTTAGCTTATAAAAGGCCATTTGTCAAAGAGAAAGTTTACCTTGCCCCTTCTAATATCTCTTTGACTTTCAACTGATCAGCTACATTATCCCTCATAAACCTATCCAATTCCTCAACACTAAAATAGATAGACCTCCCTATTTTCTTATGCCGCACGAAGGGGCGAACCCGCACCTTGAAGGTATTAAGGCTCATGTTACAGTATTGAGCTGCCTCTTTTTGTTTTAAGTACGTCATTTTTTGAGTGCTCTTTTTTGTGGCATTCATGGCATAAAACAATAAGGTTCTCAGGTCTATTCTTTACATTCCAAACTCTTTTTTCTCCATTTAGCGGTATGATATGATGTACTTCAAGGTCTGTTGTTGCTCCACATTTTTCGCATTTTCCCCCTGCCCTCTTTATGGCTTCCTCTTTTGCCCAAGGCCAATAAAAATGGTTGTAGTACTCGATAAGATGTTTTTCACAACAAAATTTCCTTTTGCCCTTAGGCAAGTTACAACCACACCAGTAACATTTGCCCTTTTCTTCATATTCAGTTAGTTTTTTCCCCATATCTTTTTCTACCTCACATAATAAGGGCGCTTTTTAGACACTTTTATGTAGTCTCTTTGTGTCAACGTCTTGCTAATGTTTTTGGCAAGGCTGAGGATTTTTCTCTTTACTTTTTCTTTCTCTCCTTGGTAAACCTCATCAATGTTTACAGGTTCCCACAAAATGGGGTTAATGCCATATATTGTGAGAAGTGCCATAGCAGATTTACGGCCAGCACCACCTTCACCGCCGCCATCCATCCTGAAACCATCGCCTGTAAAAGTAGCTATTCCTGTACTTTTATTTAGAATGAGAAAGCCTGAACAGAGGTCATTTGTTGGTACCTCAACTACTGCTATCTGGTGATCTATACTTCTTGCAAGAGCGTCCCTTAGTACCTTAAGGGACCTTTGTGTAATGCCAAAACTTTCCTCGTCAAAATATACATCTGTTATCATCTTGGCCTCCTTTCATTGGGCTGCTTACTTTTTTCTCCACACACATATATTGCCTGGAAGGGTCTTTAGTAATGGCTCAACCTCCTCGACTGAAAGCCCCCCAAATCCGATACCAGGAAAAGGCAAGTGGAAGATTCTTGTGGGATTTTTAAGCGCATATACCTTAAGCATTTGAATAGAGAAATTAATCAGCCTAATGTCTGCATATTCGGCAAAATGTTTCTTAACCTGAAACAGGGCTACGGGCAGTTCTTCCGAATAGAAGAAGCCATAGACTATAATTTTCCAGGGCCTTTTGAATTTTTCCTTATTTGGCATAAGATTTAGCGGGGTATAAGTTTGCGGTTTAAAATATCTAAGAAGTAGTAAAGCTGCTTCTGTCTTAAGAGATGGAAATAGCTTACTAGCCTGCAGAGCGTTACCCCTGCCCATTACAAGCTGGTTTGATTTAGTAATAGTGCCATTTGTGGTTATACAGACGATATCATCACCACCATGGTTAACCATAGAAAATATATTACCAAATGCATACCACATTTTATTGGGCTGCTCCCTCTAGTTCTGGGATGTCTTCTTCTTGTTGTTCCTCTCTTTTCTTTAGCTCTGTATATATGGCCGTAGCCGTCTTTTTGTCCTTTATCTGGTTGGCATGCTCGAACCCATATTGCCCAAGGACTTCGTAGTAGGTTTCTTCCCCCACTGCCTTCTTAAGAGAGGCCATTGCAGATAAAAACAACTTATACCAGTCTCCATCCTTCTTTGCCTTTGACCTTTGCGGCTTTGTCTCTTTTTGTCCCTGTCCCTTTGATTTTTGTCCTTGTCCGTTTTCAGGTACCACATCAATGACATCTTCAAGGTCCTGTGTGAATACCGCCGAAAGCCTCCCCAGGCTAAGAGCAGCATCTACCAGGGCCCTCTTTTTTGCCATCTTTAAGATAGTGTTTACCTGGCTATAGATTTCGTCGTTAGGAATGCGATACAGCCTTTCTCCCTTCTTAGTTTCCTTATATTTCAGCTCTTCTTTTGCCAATTCTGGAGGGATATCCTCCTCCCTTACCCATCGATACCTATACTTAGCCTCCATTGAATTGCACTCCCCTACTCCTTCACTTAAAACCTTGCCTGTATGCAATCCTATCAGCTGGCACTTGACCAGATATCTGAAGAAGGGCCTCTGCCAATCCTCAGTCTTATCAAGGACCTCATATCTGTCACAGCAATTGAAGATGCGGATTATTTTTTCCGCACCTGACTTATATAAGGTAGGCTTTCCCGATGTCCCTGGGATCACTCCATAGTCAACATCTTTAAGCAGGGTTTTTTGCACAACTTTCTGGAATTGTGCAATTTTTTGGAGTAACTGCTGTGCATGGTCTGGTTCTACCTCAACCTCTGAAAGAACCGCCCCTTTTTCTACTATTTCGTTAGACATATTACTTACCCTCCTTTCTTAATTTTTTGATAAAGCCTGTATATCTCAAGGCAGTGTAAGAATACCTGCCAGTATAGGCCCAACTCTGGATAATAGTGGTATTCAAAGCTACCATCTTCCTTACCGAGCCTTAGGAGATGGGCAACTGGCAGGCTGCCTTTATTTTCCTTGTATAGCTGACAGTAGGCCGCTACTTGGATGATCATCTCAGGATAGATGCCATTTGAGCTTTTAAAGTCAATTATAGACAGCCTCCCATCAATCTCTGCAACAAGGTCAATGGTGCCGCCAAAGCCATAGCGCTCTGACACAAGCTGAATCTCTGTCTCTAGGGGCCTTAGCTTGTGGCCGTCTGCCCATTCAAGGAAGGCTAAAAAACAATTTTCTGCCTTATCTATGTGCTCTGGGGAGAATTCAGAAAGATCAGGCTCTTCATCTCTTAGATGGCAATGGATGAGGAAGTGCGCAAGGGAGCCGATGTCTGCGGCTTTGTCCCTAACAATATTAGGATCCCTCTCCGCCAGGGCCTCCTTTCTGGCCCAGGCGATGAGGGCATGTTTATTCCACCCTAGCATGCCTAGAACAGTTGTGACCCCAGGTACCAGTGTTCCATCCCTCAACCTATACTTTTGATGTGCCTTTGTTTTTTCAAATCTAAGTGCCAAGTTATCCTCATCCGAAGGCCCGGCCTTGAAGTTTAAAGGGTCATCCCTACCGGGCCTTAGCCTATTCCATTTAATGCGCACCAGGCCCAGGCATAACCAAAGGCTACACCCAAGAGCCAGATTAGTGCCCATTTAAAATATTGATTCACAAAGCGCCTCCATTTCCTTTACCCTCCCCTGCCATTGCTGGATGACAAGGGAGGCGGCAAGGGTGGGATTATATGAGCGGTTGCGCTCTATAAAGACATGGTATTGATTGGCCAGGGCTGCTTTTATTTGGCAATGAGGTTTGCCCAACCTATATGCCAATACTTCCAATATTGCTTGGGTTTTTGGATCTAAGGGCATCTTGTCCTCCTTTCTTAATTCTATTATAGAACATTTTGTTACCAAAGTCAAGACCTTTTTGTTCCATTTTTAGGTAAATTAAAATCCCTAATAAAAACAGGGCAAAATGTAGAAATGAAGTTAGAAATAAAATTGAGGGGAGATGTTAAATAAACTTGATTAAAGCTAGACAGATTCCAACTTTATTCATCAAATCCATATAAAGTAGAACCCGCTACGCAGTTCCCACTTAATTCAACGGGCACTATTACAGCTATTCTTCATCAAATCCATATTGGTCCATGCGATGGATATTGATTAGAATGCCGCCCTTAAACCGCATGATATACATAAACCTATCCGAGCCAAAGTTATATATCCAGTCCTCAACGGGAATATATCGGCGATAGCTATAGTCACCCACTGCTATAAGCTGACTCTCTTTGTAGGCAGGCCTGCCACATTTTGCATATACCTCAGCCTTGCTATCCCCGCACTCAATCATGCCTCCCTCACAATAAAGGGCACAATCTGCGGCACTAATGGCGATGAGGAGAAAGACAATAAGGAAGGTTAAACAAAAAATCTTAACTGTTTTCATTTTTCCCTCCCTAAGATTAAGATAACATTTAGTGATGCGATTTACAATATTTTTATTTGATTTGGATGTCTTGACCTAGTAGTGCAATACTATTAACCCAGCCATAATGGGGGCCATCTTTGGTTATAAATACAACATAATACCAAGGATCTGGCCCCTCATGATGAACCTTCAAAATTTTAAATTCACTTCCCTGCTTTAGACGGACTATCTTACGCATAGCAGCATATGGGTCTTTAGGGTTAATCTCTGGCACAACAGGCGTTTCCTTTGAGATTCTTATAATCTGGCCAGGTTTTAGCTCAAGGACGTCCCAATACTTTTTTCTTATGTCTTCTATTATTGGGCCCCACCATCCACGACGTTTTACCCACCCTATTAAGCCCTTGGCATTTACCTTATACCAATATTGCTCCTTTTTAAGTACTACAAGATCTTTTTCATCCTTAACGGTGGTGAGGACGGCAGTATCTTTAGAAGGCTGCATGTATACCTTTATTACTCCATCTTCCCAAAAGGGGTCAAAAATAATCTTCTGGCTCTGTCTATTATGGACCTTATTTTGTTTCAAGTTACTTTTTGACTTCTGTTTTGGCTCGCTTAAGATAGCTATTAGGGCAATGCCTAAGAAGCCAATCAATAAGACCTTGCCAAATGTGCTCATGTTTAATTTTTAAAAGCTATTTTCAAAGTCAATTTTATACCTACTTAATTTATCATAACTTGCCTGAACAATAGTTGAAAATGACTTTGTTTGGCCATCCCTAAAGTTAGAAATCACTATGGGTGCAGTATCCAAGAGATTTCCACTATCATCATAGACACTTAATGTAAATGATACCATTTGGTAGCTTCTGCCTGAATGATTGGTTATTTCACCTATTATCTCTATATAGTTACTAGATGATTTTTTAAAATGTACATTATCATAAGAAAAACCATCTGTTTCTCCAGAATAGGCCACAAACAAAGGAAAAACTAAGAAAAAAATAACACTTAATAGGATTGTCTTTCTCATATTCTCCCCCTTACTTTTTTATTCCTTGAATAATAGCAACCTGCTCTTGAATATGTTTACGAAATTCTAATGGTTTGGATATTTTAGTAAAACTCTCCTTTGTCCCTCCTGTTCCAATGATTTCAATTTTCCCATAATCTAGGAGCCTTGCTATAATACCTTGATGAATGCTGACCGACTCAACCTTTGTTAAAAACATCTCAAGAGATTGTCTGCGTATAAAGCCTATTTTACCTATAATCCTTTTATTTGTTAAACCAAATTCTGAGGTTGAATAGGTTATATACGTGGGAACTGTCCATAAAATACCAACTAATAAAATAAGCACTCCGTCTACTATAAAAAGCCAGATACCTATCAATAGTACTGTTAAGGGACCAATAAAGATAATAGGATGTAGTTTGGCACGATATAAAAGATTCTCTCCTGGCATTAAGTTTTCTTCAATATAGCTCATAGTTGTTCCAGGAGGATTTTTCTTTATTGGCATGAGTTTCCTTCCTACTCATGCTACTTTTTGCTTATTTTTTTTAAACTAAGGTAAATTTCTTCTTCTTTGCCATCCTCAGCTAAATCTGCAAGGATCCTAAATATTTTTGGGTAAAGATTAGCTTTTTTATAGAAATTTTGAGTTTTAAAGGAATACATAGCCCCCATATCCATTATATTCATAGTTTCTTTTTCGATGATAGCCCGGCCAAGTCTAATCATATCATCATAGGTCATATCAAAAAACTCAGCTATTTTTTCTCCTGTCTTTTTGCCTGGGTTTCTCTTTCCTTGGAGGATGAGGTCAATATAGCGATAACTTATTTTAATATTCTCAGCCAATGCCGTTTTTATGCCTTTTGGGCTTTTAGTAATCAATTTTTGTAAAGCTGCCCTGAAATACTCATCTACTGTTGTCATCGTTTTACCATAGAACAATTTGTTACTTTTGTCCATAAGAACACCTTGAACTTGACATCAAAAACAAAATGTTCTATAATGAAGTTGATGGTAATTGATATTAAAGAGCTAGCCAAAAAGCTTGGTGTAACCGACAGACACGTCCGATATATTTTGGACCGGAAACGCCGGCCCTCCGCCGAAATCGCTGTAAAGCTTGAAGAAATCACAAATATTCCACGTGAGGCATGGATTTGGCCTGAAAAGTTTGGGAACACACTTATTGAACTATACGCCAAAGTAAAGAACCCAAACCGAAAAGTAGCATGACCCATTAACCCTATTATAGGGCAGAGGGCAGAGGGGATAAAGCTAAAAGTGAGAGGGGAATTAAGCAGCAGGACATAAAACATAGACGGCCGTGGGCGGGGCACCGCCATTGTAGCTGCTGCCGGCTACAATGGACTGGCCTAGAGGGAGTCTAAAAAGGGTGCCCCTGCAGCCATTACTCGCCTAGGTGATCCAGGCTAGCCTAGGAAGGAGAATGGTCAAGCCAATGCGATAGACAAAGAGAAAATGGGAGCCCTGCTGGGCCTGGACAGCAGGGACTAAAATATAAATGGGACACATAGCTCATACAGGATTTCAAAGCTTACTATATTACGTCTTCATTTTTGAGAAAAAATACCGAGTTGATGAAACGGCCAAAAAGTTGGGGATCCACGTTCAAACCCTCTATGACTACATAGAGGGAGTCCGCTATTTCCCCCCTGACCTCATCCCAGACCTTTATTTTGCCACAAAGGACTACAGGTTTCTTGAGTTTTTCCTAAAGCCCTGCGGTCTTGTGGCCGTGCCTGTAAAACAGATAGCGGAGTCAAAAAAGGACATCCTCAACATACTCATAAGCGGTGCAAAGGAAGATGGGGATGTGGTGAGGGCAGTAAAGTATGCCCTGGATGATGGCAAGATAAGCACGGATGAG
>Ga0190309_1000043_pt1 | contig 43340 bp, 61 predicted proteins | sample 48700767_MG_FD_161656 | JGI IMG/M metagenome (GOLD analysis project Ga0190309, IMG submission 161656) | Hydrothermal vent sediment bacterial communities from Southern Trench, Guaymas Basin, Mexico - 4870-07-6-7_MG | ecosystem: Environmental > Aquatic > Marine > Hydrothermal vents > Sediment ... | reverse complement strand
ATCCTAATTCTTTCAAGTGTTTAATGAAGTCCTCAAGCCAACTGGATGTCGAATTGTATAGGAAGGTTTTCTGATTTGAGAACACGTTGAAGCCATTACGTTGAAGGTTTAATACGAAACGTTCCTTCTCAACCGAGTAGGCTTTATCCCAATCGTCTCTGTAAAGAGGGTTTATCCAAGCGTATGGATATTGATCTGCAGATCCTCCTCCGCCGAAGAGAGCTATAACGCATTCAGCAGTAGGTGCTGTCCAAACCCACCATGGAAGGTTTTGCCAAACATACCCTGTAGTGAAGGATCCTTCTCTAACGGTGAATTTGAATCCTTCAGGGGCAATTAGCTGACCGTTTTCAACTTTTCCATACAGAAGTGAAAGTGGAACTTCGCCTTTCCATTCAACGACTGATGTCCATATTGAAGGTCTAGACTCTCCTGGAGCCATGGCTGGTAATATTAAGGTTCCCATTTGTTCTCCAGTTTCTTGGTTAACTAAAAGAATGCCTAAATCTACGGTTTCATCAAGCTCATTTTTGATTGACAGTTTCATGGTCCAGCGTTGACCGGGTTTGTAGGCACAGGAATATTCGAATTTTTCAACTCTAATGCTCAAGGCGTGTCCCTTTCATTATTAAGTCTATAATCATCTTCATTAATGAAAGTATGGCTATTCTTTTCTGTTGAGGGTATTCCTCGACGTCTGGAAACCATTTTTTAGCAAGCTTTTCTGCCTCGGCATATACAAGTTCGATTATCTCGACTGCAGACTCTAACTCCAATTTTTCACTTCCTAGATTCAAAATTAAAAATATAAGAAGTTAAATTTTTTGATTTTCACTTTCCCTTTAGAATCTCTTTTAACCGTTCTATATCAAATTTTGTGTTTGCACATCCGTTCTTAAGGAGAACTAAACCTTGTCCTGGAATTTTCATCTTCTTAAGAATTTGCAGACCTAGCTTCAGTTCTATTCCACAAGCAACACCAACAACAGCATTATATTCCCCTTCTCGAAGAATTTTTTCTACGCATGAGCCGCCTGTAAATTTTCTCTATTTTGAACATCGAAACTAAGCTTTTGGCGATGGTTCCAGCCTTCCTATGTAGTCTAGAGTTATATGCAGCTCTAACCAGCTCCTTGAAAAATGTTCTAGGAAGTCTTGAGAGGTCGTATAGGAAATCGTAGGGCAAGCTATTTTCCCCGAATCACCTCTTTCTCCAAACACTCTGACAAAGCATTTTGTATCCGGAAAATTAAGAGGTCAGCTTCTTTCCGCACGCGTTCTCTCCAATCCTTCTTTCTTAAGTCCCACTCCAAAATGTCCCTAGCACCGACAACACGCAGACCCTTAGGCTCCAAGCATATCCTGTTGAAGTCTTCTTGATTTGGAATTACCACTTCTTTAAGGTGTTTTCTGACAGTTTCTCTATCCGCAGTTCTTGCCAATTCTTTAAGGACATAAAGTGAGCCTTGATAGGCAATAGCTGCTATAGCACATCCGCACGGTGTTCTAGGCAATAAACCAACTGGTCTTTTTTCTGCGATGTCATCGAAAAGCCAGTGTTTAGCCATTTTAGACTCCTCAATGTACTTTTAAGCAACCTTATTATTTTATTAAAGTTCCTCTATTTAACTTCCAAGCTTTCTTTCGCCACCACCTCAAATATCTTTTTTTATGTTGTGGTGGTGCTAATTTGAATGGTAACCGTAGAAGGTTATTAACACTTATTGCTTCGTCTCCTACTGGTTTTTTGACCCAAACGTGCATCCATTTTCCTTTAACTTTTATGAACTTGAAGCGCCCCTTCGCTTTGTATATTATGTCATGGTTTTCTTTTGCACCAAGCATTAAAGAACGTAGCTCCGTACAAAAGATTCGGCCTTTGTCCTCTCTATGAAATCGTCTTATGTCCAAGTTGCTCTCGGAATCCTCAACTACAACGTGAAAGCCTTTCCTGCTTGAAGAGAGACATATTTTGGCGTTAGGATAGTAGTAAAGGAGGTTGAATATATGTGCTAGGAGAAACCATTGTGGGTTTGTTCCATCGTAGTCGAACTTTAATTGTCTTGAGGTGAGTTCCAAGAAGTCGTTGACGTTCAAGCTGTTTCCCTCTCCTTTAGCTTCCTCCATTCTTCTTCGAATTGCTTAAGGGAGACAGGTGGGAGCATCTCTATGTCTATGTATTCAATTTTTGCTGGATGGTACACGGTTTCTCCGGTAATTTTGACTTCAACCCAAGCACGCTCATATCTCCATTTTATTTTGAAAAGTCTTCTTTCAGGCTTTCCCTTTGTTTTGACATCTATTATTAGCCCTTGAGTTTCCTCGTTAAAGGCTTTGACTTTGACGGTTTCGACTTCTCCGTAGATGAATTCGCACATTCTTAGAAATGCTGATTCTTCGATTGACTCAACTGCAAAGTATTCTAAGAGCATGTGTTTTGCTAACCTTATAGCCAAGTCTTTTGGAATTTCAGGCATTAAGTGGTTTATTATTTCGTGAACTTCAAACATTTTAACCTCGCCGAGGTAGACAACTGAGATAATAACGTGTGATTTGTAGAAAGGTTTTATATAATGCCAGTATCTTCGGCGAATGTGCGGTTTTACTATCCATGTAACATGATCTACTATAAGGTTTAGTTCTAAAAGCCTTCTTAAACGGCTGTAGGCTGCAGCGTAGCTTATTCCTAAAGCTTCTGCAACTTCTCTGGCTGAAATCCACTCGCATTCTCTAGACATTAAATAAGCAAGGGTTTCGCTTAACGCTGCTGGATACTTTCTCGCATTTTCTTTTTCAGCTAGCTCTCTTTTAAGCTCTTCAATTCTTCTATGTAGATAGGCTCGTTCAACAACTGATATGGGCGGGTAGCGTCTAAGCCTAGCTTCTAAGCGTTCAATTTCTTCTTTTTCACGTTTGATCTCTGTTTCAAGCTGAGGAAGGCTAGTTAAACCTTTAACAATTTTGGTTAGTCCTTCGGGCAATCCCTCCTCAAGAGTCAAAAGCCTAACCTTCTAAGAATGAAAGTAGCTCGTTGAGTTTTTTAATGTATTTCTTACCTTTCGGTGTTGCCACATACTCGACGCCTTTCTTCTCAATTAATCCTTTATCAATTGCCATTCGAAGAAGTTCTTGAAATTGGACGTAGCTTGTCTTAGATGAATAAAACATGTTGGTTTTCCTTGATGGTTTAATGCAAGATTTGATAAGGACGCCCAACATAACGTATCTTGAGTTCTTTTTTAATTGTATTAGTTTTGTTTCAAGATCACGAATATCGCTCATGATGTAAATTTTTTCTAGAAATATTTTTTAAATTTTTCGAAAATTATGAATTTATAAATTAAAAAAAATCAACCATAGCGGGCTTTGGGGTGAACCAATATTGCTTGTGGAGTTCTTTCCACGGTATATTCGTCGCGTGTAAAGTCCTTTTTTAGAGTTTCAGAAACAAAGCTGAGGATTTGTTCGTCTGTGGCAGTTAGCATTTCGTCTGGAACCTTTAGAGGAATGCTTTCTCCTTCACTTATTACTTTAACTGTTACCATGAAGCTCCCTCCTTTTGTGCGTGAGCAGGGCGAGCGTTTGCCCGTTGGCACGGCGGGATTTGAACCCGCGTCCGCAGGCGTGAAGGGGCCTGTGCTCTCACCTGGCTGAGCTACGTGCCTGTACGCTCGCCCTTAGACGCACCGCTCATAGTTTCTCTGGTTAGACATATAAATGTTTCGATGTTTTTTCTCAAAAAATGGAAAAATTTATAAGACATAAAAGCATACTTAGTGGCGGTGCGTCTTGCGGGGCCGTACAGGTCTGTAGTAGGTCGCAGACAGCGGGTCTGACCAGCCCGTAAAGATGCGGTCCCGCTCTTCACGCACAGGAGGTGGCGTTTCTGAGCGATTATGAAAGGTTTCGTGAGCCTTTAGAGCTTTTCCAGACTATTATGACTACTCCGCATAGGGATTTGTCTAAAGTTATGGAAACCCATAGGAAAGTTAGAGATAGAAATCCGCTTTTCTACGTTAAAACTGCTAGTTGGTACCTTGAAAACGGCACGGTTAGGGATCATAAGGTTGCTTTTATACTATCTCTTTTTGAATCTAAAGAACCTAAGCTGAGAGATGCTGGTTGGGCGTTACTTCAGAAGCTTCCGCCAGAACTTGTTTTTAGAGTGGCTTTATCAGCGGATAAGGTTTCGAGATCGTTGAGATCTGCGGTAATTCATTATTTAGCCGAGATGCCTGAAGGTCAATTAAAGTATCATGTGTTAAGAGGGGCTAGACAGTTAAAGAAGGTAATTAGGCGGCTTCACATTCCAACCTTAAAAAGTGAAAACCGTAACCTTCAATTTATTGGCAAGGAACTTTTCACGAAGACCCCTGAGGTAAGAGCAATTTTCAAAAAGCTTCAGCAAGCTGAAAACTCGAAAGAAGTGGCTGAGCTGTTAATGAAAACTAGGCTTCCAGCCCATATAGCGGTTTCAGCCATAAAAGTTAGAACTCCCGAAATAATGCGGGAACTTATTAAATCTATGAGTCCAAGCGAATTATTACAAAGCCTAAACAGTTTAGGCAGAATGAAAGTTTTAGAGCCAAACCTTAAACTAATTATTTCAAAAATAGAAAAGGCATTACAAGATAAGAGGATTAGTGCAGCGAGAATTCACCAGATAAAGAAGCATTTAGACCCACATCTTGTACCGTCTAGAATTTTCCAGTTACTAGACGAGATTTCAACTGCAAAAATAGAAAAGATGAGTAGAATAAAAGGAAAAGTAGCCATTCACGTTGATACTTCAGGTAGCATGGAAGTAGGCATAGAAGTAGCTAAGAAACTTGCAACAATTCTTTCAACGGCATGTGAAACGCCACCTCTTGTTTACACAGTATGCGAAACACCCATGGAAATTAGACCTGCAAAGTATACGGCTGAAGGATGGGACGAGGCGTTTTCACTTATAAGGGTCGGGGGAAGCACACCTTTAGGTGCAGGAATAAAACTGATGAAAATGAAAGGAGAAACTTGCGATGTTCTACTCTTAATAACTGATGAAGGAGAAAATGCGCCGCCGTTTTTCTTAGATGAATATTTATCATGGGAAATTAAACCGCACATAATTATAGTAAGAGTAGGTGCGGAAACTAGAGTATTAAGTAGCCAACTTTCAAAAGAGGGAGTTCCATACGATTTACTTTCAGTGAGGGAAGCGGATCAATACAGCCTCGACCAAATTGTTAGGTTAATAGGTAAAGCTTCTCCTTTTGAAACAGTCATGGAAATAATGGAGTTACCAATACCAGAAAGACCTACAGAAACAAAAACACCAAACTATTGGAGAAAGTGAAAGCGATGAGCAACTTAGACGAGTTTGCAAAAGAAGTTTTAGCGAAACTTCATGAACAAGGAATTAAATGTGGTTTAAAAATAGCTGAACTAGCCAAACAGTTACATCCCAATTCTCTTTTGGTAGTACCATTATACCGTAGTTGCATGGTCGTGGAGCAAGATAAAGACGCGAAGGAAGCAGGATACTGCAAATTACACTTTTATGCAGACCCACATTGGTTAGGTGAAGAATTAACAATTGAAAATTTGAAGAAAAAGAAGTTTTCTTCAACTGTTTATGTGAAGGGGCAAAGAAGTGGTCCAGACATTATTTTCGTTAGCGGTAACGAAACATTCGTAGCGGTTCTTCCAACCTTGGGAACCGCAGAAATCCTAAATCATGGTTTAAAGAAAAGTGAGAAATGGTGCTTTATAGAAAAAGTGAAGAAAGTCGAAGATAGGGAAAAATGTTTGTAGCCATAGTTTTTCCTAACAGCAGGAAAATTTTCAAGCAAACTGAAGAGGGAATCCACGAGTTTTTAATTAAAGGACAAGTTGAAGAAGGCATATGGGTTTTTGAGGAAAAAGGGTTGTATGCTGAACCAGTCAGACGTGCCGAATTACATGAAAGAGCAGAACTTTTTGAGATGTTAGGGCTTCCGCAAGTAGGAGTTTTGCCTGTTGTTAAAACGTCTGTTTGGTTCTGTAGCCCTCTAAACGAAAACCAATATGAAAAATATGTAAAGGTAAAATGTCCACTTCCGCTTTTATTTGCCCCAGAAAACCTAAGTGTTTTCGACCCAATTTACGCTAGGGTTTACAAGCACAGAAGAATTTTATTGCTTTATGAAGATTTGAACCCTCGTTACCCCATAGAAACAATAGAGCGTTTACGAAGTGTTTTTGAAAATGCAATTAAAACCAAAAAGGTTGAAATGAAAGGATTTCCGAAAGAGCTTAAAAAAGCCTTAATGATTGCCGTAGAAGCCTACGAAACCCCTCTAGAAAAACTTGTAAAGGAATCGCTTAAGATAGTTGGAGCCAAACTTGTAAATTTAAAGGATTTAGGAAGGGGACAGTATTTAGTTGAGTATGAATATGAAGGAAGAGAAGATAGTGTTGTTGTTGATGACAGCCTATTTGTTTTAGATGCAGGAATTTGTCTCTCAGGAAGAGAGCATGATTTCGACTTATCCTCAATAGTGCTTGTAAAACATAGATATTATGAAGAAAGGTGGGATTAAACAGTGGCAGTGGGAGATCAATATCTTCATGAAAGACTTTACCGAGGCGAAAGTTTCGAAAAGTTAAATGAGAAAGTAGTTACAATTGCTGGTTGCGGAGCAATAGGCTCTTGGACAGCTATTTTTCTTGGAAGAATGGGAGTGAAAAATTTCCGTTTAGTGGATAAGGACAGAATAGAAATTCACAACATTTCAACACAATTTTTTACCCCGCAAAATCTTGGTCAATATAAAGTTAGGGCTTTACAACAAGAGCTTTATAGATTATGCAAGGCAAGATGTGAAGTTCACCCAGTCATCCTTGATGACGCCAATGCTGGAAGCCTTCTATCAAACTGTGATTTAGTAATATGTAGTTTCGACAACCAAAAGTCTAGGCAAATAGTGAAGAAAACATCGTTGGAGCTTGGTATTCCATGTTTGTTTTCAGCAATGAGTGGAGAACATGCATACTTCGAGGTTATATGGGCTGAAAATTATATGCCTCCAGAGGACAATCCAGAATTGGAGTTTGACCCATGTTCTTATCCGCTTGCTACTTCGCTCTGTGCATTAGCTTCAGCCGTCACCTCTGAAATAGCCGTATTTTTCTTACTTAACGGTATAAGAAAGGAGTGTAGAGTTAGTTTTGGAGGGTTGCTCAGTGATGCTTAGAGAAAAAGAGAAGAAAATTCTGTTTGCTTTACGTAAGAAACCTTTAACAGCAAAGGAAATTTCAGACATCACAGGCATTCCACTTTCAACTGTTTATAGACTTCTTAAAAACATTTCAGAATTTGTACAAAAGGAAAGAAAATTTTTTAGTTTAACTCTAAAAGGAAGAAAAACACTCGAAATTTTTGTTAACGATAATCACTCTTCAAAAGCTTCCAAGAATTCTAGAGGAGTACCATGAATCGGGCATTTGGGTTCAGCAGGTTTTTCTGTAAACTCGTAGATTTCATATTCGACTGGACAAAGGTAAGCCCAAAACTTAGCTTTGGGTTTCTTCTCTTTTTCCACTTCAGCTCTAAATCTTTCTATTAAATGTTTCTCTCTAATGTATGCTTTTATGACTTCCAGTGCTTCCTCAAAGGTCACGGCTGAACGGAACCTTCTCGACCATTCCGGATCAGATAAAACTTCAAGCAGAATAGTGCCAGCGATTAAAGTTGGCATTTTATCACCTAACTATTTCTATTCTAAAGCCTCTTTCCGTAATAGCGTAAAGCCTTTTTTGGTAGAGTTGAAATTCTCTCTCCGTCATTATAATTATGTGTTCAGGTTCCTTTTCTTGGGCATGCATGAGTCTGCCGAAACGTTGACTCTCCTGTCGCCGACTACCAGCCAAGAAACTTACTTCAATAACTCTCTCTATATCGCCCACAGAAATACCCTCGTCTCCAACTCTAGAAACCACGCAGACATCGCTTTCTCTGATTGTTTGCAACCTATCTTTTGTTTCTCCATATATGAAGGGAATTCCATACCTTGAGGAAATCTGTTTACCCAATTTAATCGAGTCACAAAAGATTATTGTTTTAACTGGGATCTTTAAAAGTTCATCCAACTTCCTCAGCTTATCATAGTATGTTCTTACTATGTAGAGCTTGAATGTTGGCACAGTAACTACTTTGAGTTGTATTAGCTCATCCCAATTTAAGCCGATTGGGAAGCCTGTTAGAGCGAAAATCAAATTTTCTCGATGGTCTTCACGAAATGGGCTTCCGCTGAGTCCCAAACGATATTTTGTTTTTATAGTAGAAAATCTAATGTAGGTATTAGCTGGAAGCCGATGTACTTCGTCGAAAATGGTTAAGGTATACTCGTTATTCTTCACCTTATTATATGCGACATAAGTGACTATGTCTATCTCATGACGGTACTGCGGGAGGAATTTGTTTATTCTTTCTTCCCATTGCTCTTTTAGGGTTATGGTTGGAACTACAACGAGTTTTCTGCCCTTAATTCTCGCTAGAGCGTAGAGTCCAAACATGCTTTTTCCTGCACCAAAAGCCCAATATATGCCTAATGCTCCTTTTTGCTGAAATTCCTTCCACGCACGTTTAATATAGCTTCTAGAATAAAGTTCTTTTAGTTCTGATGGGATCGTCCAGTTCCTTAGGTCGGTTTCATCTATTGGTTGAGGAGTGAAGGGGAGGCAGCCATCTTCGATCAGTTTTGCTATTAATTCGAATTCATAGCCTTTTCTGATCCTTATTCTATCCGATCCCTCTTTTCTGTATAGAAAGTTTCTGTATTTTTGCCAGCCAACTTCTTGAAGTTTTCTTCCAGTGTGAAGATATCCATTAATAACTTTGAATGGAAGGGGCTCTGGAAGTTTAATTTTTCTTTTGATAGGTTCAGGAAGCTCGTATATCCATTGGAAATATTTATTGATTACATAGATGCGGTAGCTGGCTGTTTCGTGTTCAAGCCATCCAATATGCATAGGGATGAATTTAGGAACTATGACGTACCATTCATCTTTGCGTTTCGGCAATAAAACATAGGGTTCCTTTAAAAATTCCTCTAAAGCATTTTTATCTATATCAAAAAATTTTAGTTGTTCAAGTTTTCTGTTGAATTCCTCAACTATCCTTTCCCTTTCAAGTTGAATCTTCTCTATGTACTCGTCTAAACGATTTAGTGCCTCTTGAAAGGATTTCTTTATTTCCTCTATGTTCACTTCACGATTCCGTACCCTATTGCCTTTATGCCTTTCTGTTTGTAGAACTCCAGCATCTTGTCGTAGTCCAGTTTGAACTTGGCTTCTTTCTCCTCTTCTGGAGTGCCGAAGAACTCGGCTAGCTCCTCCTCTGGCGATGCAGCTAGTATGTCGAACTCCACGCGGATGACTGGTGCACCGAACTTGATTAGTGACAGTTTATGGGTTGCTGTTGAAACTGACTCTTTGTCCAATATGACCGCGTCAGCTTTTTTCGCGATTATTTTTAGGCTGTCCCAATCTTTTATCTCAATTATTTCCATCATCATCATCCTCCTTTATGGGTGGAAGTTCGCCCTTAATCCAAAACTCTACGGCTTCCAATAAAGCTTTTTTGAGGTAGCCACGCTTGACGCCGAAGCGCTTCATTGCCTTTTCCCTAAGCTTAAGCTCCATATCGTCAGGCATGCTAATTATTATGCGTCCCATATCAATCACTTAAGAATATTTATGACTATGAGAATATATGTCTTTTGTTACTCTTCCTTCTCCCTCGCTAACCAAAATGTTATTTTTTGTTTCATCCACTTCCGGCGGTGTTCCTCAAGCTGGCGTTTCATTTCTTCCCACTCATCCTCGGTAGGCATGTAACCCTCAAGCGTTAGTATTCGCTTAAGCTCCTTTACCAATTCTTCATAGGTTGGGTATTCGACTGGGTAGAGTGAGTAGCCAAGTGGTGTTTTAGGTCCATATACCACTTTAGGGGCTTTTGGCTTCTCTGCTTCGGCTTCAAGTTCTCTGATGGCTGTAACGATCTCGTCGGGCAACCACTGTTCGATTTCAGCTTGTTCTTTTACCTCTTTAACTGCGATCCTTTTCACTTGGTCAGGCGGGAGGTACTTAGCTATGCATCTGTAGACAGTCCAATATCCGCGTCCTATTATTTGTGCTATAGCATTAACTGTAATTCCAGGGGCATGTTGTACTAGATAAAGTGCTGCTTCGCATATTTTTCCAGTTCTGCTCATTCTCTTTGCTTCCTCGTAAAATTTCGTGAAAACATCGAAGCGATATAGAACTTTCCACTTATACTCCTGCCAAGGGTAGGCCCATCTGGCTATGCCTGCATCGACCAATTCCTTAGCCTTCCAGTAAGGGAGTTCAGCTGTTATGTCGCCACGATGGAATGGTCCGTAGGTTTTCTCCTTAATTTTTATTGTTCCGTAGTCTTCAAGGAACTGAATTGCCTTCGATTCGACTTTCTGCTCGAACAGAAATGTTGTTAGAGCATCTGGAATTGGCTCACCTACAAATTTTGGCCAACCTACAGGTCTAGCGCCTATTGGAAGTGGCTCCTCAGGGGGAATTGCCGCTCTAAGCCATCTGGCGCGTTTAACTTCCTCTTCCGACATTACCTTATAGGTAGGTTTTGGAACTGTCTTCAAGGGATAGGCGTTTATGATGAAGTCCTCTTCAATTTTGAAGACGTGACGCGGGTCGGCTGGGCAAGTCACTTGTCTCCCAACAGCCTTTTTCTTAGCCATTTCAGGTGTCGGAGCATCTACAGTTATGCTGAACTCTTGAAGACAAAACGGACAGTAGATCCATACAACGTAGGTTGGCATTTCCAGAGACCGTAAAAATAAAAGGTTGAAGAGTTATTAAATTCTTTGGGAAAGATATGCCGAGCCCTTCCCCGAATCCGGAATTTGAAAAGTTGAAGGAAACTGTAGAGAAGAAACTGAAGGAGTTAAGAGAGAAGCTTGCTTCTTTGAAGGAGGCGCTATTCTGATGGCTTATATTCCAGAATCTGCTAGAAGACTGGCGGATTTTGTTTGGAATCGATGGGAAGAGCAAGGTGTAAAGCCTAGATTAAGATATGTCGAGTTACTGCAGTTGGCTAGAATTTTTCTTGATGAGTGTGAAAAAAGGAGTATAGATCCGCAGACTATAGATTTCCCAGCGATAATAAAAGCGAAGGAAACCTATGATGAAAATAAAGATGAATTAATGGATCTTCTCAGATCAATAAAGTTGACTAGAGAAGAAATGGAAGAAGAAGGAGCCATGTTAGCATTGCAACAGCTAGAGCAACTGCTCGATGAATTAGAAAGTCGTAAGCAAGATGTAATCAGCGTCTTAGAAGCAAAAGGATATACTATATCGGCACAAAAAGAAGCTGAAGAAAAACTTCTAGAACTCAATAGAGAAGTGGAAAAATTAGGGAGTAGAGTTAAGAAGCTTATGGAGGAGAAAAAGTATCTGTTAGAAAAGTCAAAAGCTGAGAAAGAAAGATTGGAAAGGGAGATAAAAGAGCTGAGAGAAAAATTGGCGAAAGCCCCAAAGATAAAGTTGCAGTTCCTCAAGGATTATACGCCGGATCCTAGGCTAGCTAAGATCGTCCATTATAAGGCTGGTCAAATAATAGAAACAACTGATAGGAAATGGGCGTATGACTTAATAGCTAGGGGAATAGCGAAGGAAATATTGCCTGAAGAGGAAAAGACGAAGTTTGTGAAGTCTTTGATGGAAGAAGCAATAAGGGAGCTTGAAACCCTTTAGAAGATTGATCTCTTTTTTAGAGTTCTCTTCATTTTAGATATTGTTTTTTTGTTGCTTCTGCAAATTGGGCATACTGCGAACATGTCAGGATCAACTCCTCCATACAGCCGAGCCAAGAAGGCGAGTTGTTTAGCATCTACTTCAAATGGAGTTCCACATGAAATACATTTAATGTTCATTAAACCAGCATTCTCATACATCTTAATTTTCTCTTCTATTGACATGGCTGGTTGTTGCTGTTCAACTTCCACCTCAACTTGAGAACGTGACGCATTCTCAAGTAGTTCCTGTTTAAGTTTTTCTCTCTTTTTATTTACTGACCGTATAATAAGATACTTCTTTCGGTACTTTGAGTCTTCCATGTAGCGAGCTATCATTTCAAGCCGTCTTAAAGCCCTATCCAGCTTATCGAAAGAGATCATCGGAAAAATAATTAACCTCAATAGTAATAAAACTTTGGGAGAAAAATGGTTGACTGGCGGAAGGTTTACGAGTTCTTTGATGAGGCTCCCGACGAATTGAAGGAGAAAATAAGGAAGCTTTTTGAAGAAAAGGAAAGAGAGGGAAAACTTGAAGAGTTGTTTAAGAGGGAACCTTATGCTGAAAAGCTTTATAGGGAGAAGATAAAACCGCCTCCAAAACCAATAATAGTTCCGCCAACACTTCCAAGGGAGTTTCCAAGACATAAATACCTAAGCGATGAAGAGGTTAAAGAGGTTTGGGAGGAGTTTGCTGCTTATTTGAAGATGCGTATGCCGAAACTAGAAGAGCCGAAAATCTACAAGGAAAAGTTCCTACACAGAATTGAAAAGGCGAAAACAAAGTACGAAGCTATTGAGAAGGCGAAAAGACTAGCAGATGAAATAGTTAGGGAGAGAAGAAAAATGGCACCTCCTACGCCGCCCCCCACCATGCCTTGGCAGAGGGAGATTAGGCGTTTTGTTGAAAGGCGATATAGACCGTATGCTCCTCCAGTTGAGGCGAAGGCTGGTACATGTCCGGTTTGTGGAGCGCGTTTAAAGGAGTTGCGAAAAACGAAATATGATGTTTCTCTTGGAGACTGGGTGATATTAAGACGTTTTGTATGTGCAAGAGATCCAGAACATTATAAAACTGATTGGGAAATGGTTGGTTTTCTATTCTGATGTTCGTAGAACAAATTTTCCTTCAACATAATTCCTCAAAACTGAAATAACCAAGTCTTTAAGGGGGATATTGTTATCCAAAGCTATCCGTTTTAGTTCTCTATGTAGTTCGTCTGGAATATATAAGTGAAGGTAACCCAAGACTGTTTCTCACGACATCATACTTTACATTATTTGTTTATAAATTTTTCTATGCTTTCAAATATTTGATTTAAATGCTTATTTTCAAAAATAGAAGAAGGAAAAAGCTTTTTAAGGTGAAAGACGGTTTCTAATAACGGAAAAAATCGGGGGTTAAGGAAAGATGGCTTTGTTAAGAGGAAGTGTCGTATTTGCAGCTGCCCTAGGTGCAATGCCATCAAGAGCCGCAATACCTTTGACAGGCGTTCAGCTATGCAGAGCTCCATGGTGGAGCAAGAAACCATTCTACCTCAGAAACCCGCCATACACGATTCTATCACCTCATGAAGGACAGATTCAGACAAGAATTCACTTCGGCGAAATAGCAAGCAAAGCTAAAGGCTCTAAAGGATTCAAGGATGGACTTCCAGCAGTTGCATATGCAGTAAAGTCTGAAATGAAGGGATGGACCGCACCAGCTAGAATGGCTAAAGAGGCTTATCCAAGCCGTGCTCGTAGAACCGTACACACATTGGATGAACTAAGAGCGATGCTCAGAGAGTAGCATCGCACAGAGGTGACATGAGATGGCAGCAATCATTAACGCTTACAGAGAATACTGGGATGAAATGCTAGCGGTGGGGCTGGGCGTTGTAATCACGGATGTAGCTGGAAACACAGTTAAAGGGTTCATAGGTCCTTGGCTAGAAAAGATAGGTCTTGGAAATTGGGTTGACCCAGTTACTGAAGGTTTGATAGGTACAGGAATATTAGCAGTAAGTGAGATGTTCATTAGAGAGGCAAAGTGGAAGATATACTTCAGGCTTGCCGCGTTTGGTGCTACAGCAGTAGCCATCGCAGACGCGATAGCCATTATGCTTGGAATGGTGCCAGCTCCAGCTCCAGCGGCAAGACCTCCCGTAAGAGCTCCGACTCCAAGACCTGCAAGACCAACTCCGACCCCAGCCCCGTCGCCAGCCAGACCAGTAGCGGTTACAGTACTGCCAAGAACTGCAAAGCCAGAGGCTAAGGCGGCTCCAGTAGCCGCTCCAGCCGCTCCAAAGAAAGAAGTAAAGATATTCGGATCATGAGGTGAAAGGGTATGCCTGGATTTGATTTATTAAAAGTTACGGACAAGCGCCCCGATGCCGCTATCGACCAGCTAGTCAACGCTGTCATTGAAGATGCTAAGAGCACTTGGGCACCTGAAACTTTCGACGGTGAATATCCGAAAACCGGATTTGGTATTGGAAGGCTTAGACCGAAAGACCTTTGCACAGGCGGGTCAGTTCCAGCCGGAATGGTTTCAAGCATCTACTGGGGTGCTAGCATTACAGCTGCTTCAACTTGGCAAGATTGGTTCAGCATAACCACAAGCGATTCAGCCTATCTAATAATAACAGGCATAATATGTTTGGATGCCACTCCAAACGTAATGGCAATAAGACCTCACGTTGACGGCGAGGACTTTCCAGTAATTGACATCAGTGAAATCTACGCTTGGGACGAAGCAAAGGGATGGTTCTCAAAGCCTTTTGCAGTAAAGCCTGAAAAGAGCTTCAAAATGAGAATAGTGGGCAAAAACTCAGGCATATCAAACATAGGGTTACTAGGCTACGTGGTTGCTAAGAGAGGCTACATGATAACTGAGTAGTAAGGGCGACCCCCGAACACACACAAAAAAGGGGGTTAAAAATGAGTTCAATTTCCCCTTTTTTCTGTAAAACGTTTAAAGAGGGAACTTTATGGCTGATGAGGAGTTATGGTTAAAGAAGGGCTATTACGTGTTTATTGACCCTCCGGGAAAGTACTATAAAATCACTGGAAGGGAACCTTTCTACTATGAAACGGGAACAGAAGATACTGCCATATTTTCAGCTGTTTCAGCTGGAAGCGAGAGCGGATACAAAAACATAAGCATTCTAGAACCTGACGATACGCCTCCGCATCTCTTCCAAGTGCTATGGGGAGTAAAGGACGTCAAAGTGAAATATTACCTCAAGTTGCCGACTGGAACCAACAGACTAGGCTTAGATGAGGACAAGGATATTGGATTCATAACTGCTGAGGTATCTCCTTATTGGGATCCAAACCCAGACTATCAGTTCTGGCTACTACACACCTGGTATCCAAGCATAAACGCTGTTAATGAGTCAAGAGTAACAATAACTCCCAAAGTGTGGTTCAGAGGAATGAAGTATGACATAGAAGAAGTTACCGACGCGGATTTAATAGAGAAGCTTGAAACAGGAAAAATTCCATGTCGCAGAATTAAATTGGGTGGGGTTAAAACCACAGCTTAGGAGGGTTATGAATGCCAAAACAATTTATTAGCAGGTGGATTTACAACGCTAGAACCGGACAGTATGAGAGAGAACTTGATACGGTTAGAAGCGTTTACCCATACACTTTAGCTAGCGGATATCACGCTTGGGGTGCTGGAAGCACAGGCGTAACAAGTCTAGTAGCAGTTCCTTCGGGATACAGACTCCAGCTAGGCTTCATATGGATATACAACGGAGATCCCTCCGCCGCAGCTAATGTCGCTTTCTATGACGGGGCAGGAACATCTGTTCCAGTAGGCAGGATTCCAGTAGCAACAGCTGCACATACAATTCAGGACTGGCAGACACCTTGGCTAGTTTTTGCTAGTAGTGTGAATGCATCTGTTGATACGAGCTTGGTCGAGGTAAGGGTAGCTGGAATTCTAGTAGAGTCGGGACCAGAGTAATCCTCATTTCCCATTTTTTTGATTATAGAACTCTATAGAGCAAGAAAATCCTTTTATAGGAAAAAAGAGCTTATTTCAGCGGTGAAAAGAGCATGAGTTACCTACGCTGTAATTATAGAATAACTGGTGGAAAAATAAACTTAGTAGCACTAGCTACACTCGCTAATTCGGGAGACGCCTATGTAAGCGGTGCCACAGCAAGTAGACTAATAGTGTTCATCAACAACCCGCTATCGGCTAGTGCAGGAACCTATGTAGCATTAGCATTTAGTGCCGCAGCAGCCTTATCAGTCGGAGACCTCTAGAAAGGGGGAACATAGTTGAGTTACGCGGAATGTGAAAGTCTAGAAAGCAAAGTTAATGTCAGCGACAAAATACCGACCACTATAAGCATCAGTCCCCAAGAAGTAAATGTTGGAGTGGGACAAGAGGTTACGTTCGGCGGTTTGCTTCAATGTCCTACAGGACCCTTGGCTAGTAAAAGGATTTATCTAGTCGTTGAGGGGGAGGAAGTCGCATCAGCTGTAACGGATGACTCTGGAAGATGGAGTATAACATATAAATTTGAGAAGGCGGGCACGTACAAGGTTAAAGCGACTTATAAGGGCGAATAAAGGAGGCTGAAGATTGAGCTACCTGCGTTGTAACTACCGAATAACTGGCAAGGAAGTTGATATAGACGCTATAGGTGGAGGTATAGCTCTAGGAAGTTGGGGCGGCGGTTCTGGAACTAACAGAGCGTTCGGCGGATTCATCATGGGAAGTTATAATGGAGCAGCCTACGCAACCTACCATGTAATCTCTGCCTATGGAGCCATGAGTCAGTACTTTGGTAGCGGTCAGTTTGATAGCGGTTACAAGATTTTTCCATTCGCCATATGGGACGCTAGCGTTCCAATAGGAGGAACTACCTCAGTAGGATACAAATATCTTTGGAGCATTTCAGGAAGCCTAATATTCGTTAAGGGAGTAAAGGAGTCGGTATATTACGAGTATCTAGATAGTGCAACCTATGGGTTAGCTGTAACAGCAAGCATAGGACCAGTTAAAAATGTTACAAGCGGTTTCGCCTCTGGCGAGAGCATTCACATAGTTTGGGCAGGATGGATAGTGAGTGGGCCATGATAGATTGTGAAAAGTGTACCAAGATTGAAAAGTTCGAGAAGGAAGTAGGTAGGCTTCATCCAGCCTACATACCGAAAGTATGCTTGGAGTGTCTAGTGAACGAGATTAATAAGCTGAAGCCAGTCGACATCTCAAGGGTGGAAAGTGAGGTTCGCTCGCTTAAAGCTAAATTAAGCGAGCTTGAAGGAAAAATTAAAAAGACTTCATCAACTACAGAGTAAATTGTGAGCTTCATCAGAAGCAACTATGGATTAGGCAAAAAAGCTTCGAATCCAAGCAGTTCCATTAGTTCCTCTACTTTTTCTTATAAAAATTTAGAAGCTGAACTCCTAAGACATGTCGGCGGAAGCTTCGTCTACGTTAGAACCGACCGTTTTGTAGTTCTTGAGAGCGAGAGTTAGCATGTTATATGTATTAATGCCGCAACCTTTCTTCCTTGAACCGCATATTGATTATAAGTATTGATGGCTAAAGGTGAAATTTGCACCACTAGCTCAACTCCTCTCTCAGCGGCTAGCCTCTGGGCTTCAGGCGAGAGCTTAGCCATTCCACTTGTCCCAGTACCAACAACGATTACTTCAGCTCCAGCATTTATCAGCCTCTCAATCTCACCCCGAGTAAACGTGTGGCTTCCCAGAGTTTCGTATGGAGTAGTTCTCGGCTCTATTTTTCCGTCAGGGAGAACCACTATGTCGTAATTATATGTTTTGCCATCTATAACCGCTTTTCCCCAGACTAAGCTTTCAAACCTTGGCATTCCAGACGAAGCACCTATAATAGCCATCAAATCACCGTTCTTTTAAACATAAAAACCCTTATTAATTTTTGTTATGAAAGAAGAGAAAAGCCAAAATAGTGTCAGTCATGTAGAAGGTCAGATGTAGAAAAACTACCTTTCATTCCCACCCAGCTAATTTTCAATCTTTTCAATTTTCTCATTCCTTTTTGATGATCCCTGTGCTCTTTAATTATTCGCTGTTTTTCTTTTATATATGCCTCTTTAATGGCTTTTTCAACTTCTTTTTTAGAGGCGTCTATTTTTACAATAGGGCATACGCTTATACCGTCGCTAAAATCTGCTTGTACAAACATTAACTCATCATTTATTGGATATTCCCACACTATCTCGTAGGTTACCTTTGGATTTGGGGTCTTATAACGCAAGTTATCTTGCGGATGAACTCTAGGTTTTAGCACGGCATTTTCATGGTATTTAAGCATTTTCTTGCTTAATTTATGTGGGTTACAATCTGCGTGAACTGGTACGACAAGTATCTGTTTATGTTGCTTGTCAACCTTTCTGACCTTTAAAACTATACTGTCGTTCTCCTTGAAGGGTTTACCGCAAACCATACATCTATCCTCTTCAAACCCTAGATCCCCAGACGTAATTGTTATTGCACGAACAAGATAGAAGCGACGTGTATCTGTTCCGACATAGCTGTAACCGTCAGAATTTGGTATTAATGTGTGATGAGTACTCGCAAGAGCAGGAAAAAATGTGTAGCCGCTACCGTAAGCCGCTGCGTACCACCAATACAACTGATATGTATACGTAAAATACCACCTATAGCTTGAAAGACCTAAGTAAGCTTCATTGTCGTCTAGAGGCAAGAAATAATGTCTAACTATATTAGCACCAGTTGTATCGCGTGTCCAAAAGTAAAGTCTTGCAGCTGAATCACTATACGGACCGATATATTTTGGAGCGATCCATCCATTTATTGCGTCGTCGCCGCCAGCCTCATGTCTACTTGCATGGCTCTCAGCTAATGCTTTAGCTTCCTCAGCTGATTTCTTGGCTTTTTTAGCTAAACTATACGATACTGCATCCAACGGCATATTAACACCGAAAATATAGAAATCATGAAAACTCTTATTAATTTTTGTTATAGAGGTTCTATAGAAATGAAGAAGGAAGGTACAACCATCTGGATTTCTAAGCAGACGAAGGAGAGACTTGACTCCATAAAGTTTCCGAGGGAAAGCTATGATGAATTGATAAACCGCCTTCTTTCCGGAGAGGGCGAAGTATTCGTCAATTTCTGGAGCGTTGACGGTACGCCTGCAACCGAACACGAAATCGTGTTCCAATTAGGTGACTATTACTATGTCTATAAGAAAGGAGAATTCTCCCCTCCGCTTCCAAAGACTGCGTTGAGAATAACCGTCGGCTGGGAAAAAGAAAAAGGAGAGAAAAAGGGTGAAGAAAACCCTAATCGTGAAGCTTAGCGAAACTACCTATAAGAAGCTTCTGAAGAAGAAAGAGGAGGTTTTCCCTCAGGGAGCTGATTGGGAGGAGTTCTTCAAGTACTTAGTCAGGGATGTTCACTTAGAAGAGTTAGGCGGGGAGAGAATAAGTAAATCAACTAGGGAGCATCTGTTCGAGCTTTGGGTGAGGAACTTCGCGGAGAATCTGCCATATATTAGGGAAGGTAAGACCATAGCTGATTTAGTTCCGCCTGAGCCTGAGAAGGTTCCCAAGTCCGCAGGCATAGTAGTCGGGGCTGGACCCAGCATCTGGAAGCACAAGCATTTAGAGATGTTAGCTGAAAGCGATTTTGATGGTAAAGTAATTCTTTGTGATAGAATGACGATACCAGCCCTCAAAGCCGGAATCACACCAGATATATTCGACATATATTGCCTAGGCGTGGATGGTGCTCCAATAATAAAGAAGTGGTATGATGACCCCATAGTGGACAAGTATGGTTCTGAGTTGAAGGTATGCATAATAACAAGTACTCATCCCGATGTTAGGAAGCGGTTGGAGAAAGCTGGAGCTCAGATCTATTGGTTTAACCCGATCTTTGATGATTATAGACAGAATGAGAGCTTTACTAGACTTCAGCTAATAATGACTAAAAGTGAAAAACTTCCAAAAGGAGTGCCTAGTATGTCTGCATTAGGACATGCTGGTGGATGTGCGTGGGTAATGGCACATTCCCTTTTAAGATGTTCGCCAATAGCCCTTATAGGTTTGAACTTAGGTTGGGACGCTGATACCCCGTTAGAGAAGACTCAATATTTCTCAACTTTTCTAGCACAGACAGGGGGTAATGTTGAGCTAGCGAGAACGGCTTTCAAGAAGATCTATAATCCTTATTGGAAGTGTGAGGCAATAGTCGACCCAGTTTTCAATCATTATAGAGAGGCTTTCTTAGAGGCAGTTAAGATGACGGAGCCTTGGGTCATCACAGTGAACTGTACAGGTGGCGGATGCCTCTTCGGAAGGGGACTTTACTGTATGAACTTTGAGGATTTCCTAAAGTATTATAAGGATGTTGAGGAGTTGAAGAAGCATTTTCTGAAGGCTGATTGAAAATGGGAGGATGGAGAAAGAAGAGTCGATATAAAAGGGAGAAGTATACCTTGCCAAGTAATGTTGAATTGGATGCTAAAGTGGATGTAGGAGAAGCGGAACTTTTCTGGTATAGCCCATATGAGGTTGTAGAGGGACTTGACGAAACTTTCGTTGAGAAGATAGTTGAGTGGATACAGAACTTCAAGGTTAATTTTGAAACCATAGGGTTTGATAGAACGGTTGAGGATCTGCCCAAAATTAAGGGGTCAGCTTTAGTGATAGACCATCCGTTTACAGGCACTTTAGATAGACATCTGCAAGAACTAAAAGAGTATGAAGGGACGGTTTTAGTTACGGATAGGGCGTTGTGGAAAGTACTCCCCTATAAGGTTCCAGACATAGTTGCCAACATAGATTCATCCTACTTGTGCATCTCGTTTTTTGACAGACCTGACGTCAAGAAGCATATGAAGGAAATAAATGCCGTATTTGCTGCTACAACACATCCGCTTACCATAAGAACTTGGACTTCAAGAACTAGATATTTCTTCATGCCTTGGCTCGGTAGTGGCTACTTAACATGGAACTTAGCCGCTATGGGGGGCTTGCCAATTCTTTATACTGGAGGAGAAGTTTCAACCTTAATTTGGATCTTAGCTGTAAATTTAGGTGCAAAACACATTGGAATGCTCGCAATCGATAACTGTTTTCACTCAATTGAAGAAACAGAGTACCCGGGGGTTCCACATAAGATCTGGGAAGTGAATCCTTGGACTGGTGAAAAACTACCTAAAAAAGCATATGTAGACCCCGTTTATAAGCACTATGCCGAAGTTCACCATGCGTTAATAAAATACGCTAAAGAAAAACATGGAGTTGAAACGTATAACTGCTCGCCCGAGTCAGGCATAATGCATGCTCCTTGGATAACAGATATGCCACTTAAAGAGTTTGCAGAAAAGTTTGGAAGGTGAGAATGTGACAAAAGTGCTTCTCATACACCCGGTAGCTAGAGAGACGGAGCCTCCTTACCACCCGCCTTTGGGCTTGCTTTCCATAGCGGCGGTTTTGGATGCGCTTGGCGAGCAAGTTGCGGTACTGGACTTAAACGCTTTTCGAATAAGCTTGGATGCTTTCAGGCATGAAATAAGAGCTGATGAATGGGATGTGGTTGGTTTTTCGGCTCTAACTTCCCAGTACAAGTATCTTAAGAAGCTAGTGCCGATAGTGAAGGAGAAGCACCCCGATGCTCTGATAATTGGTGGTGGCGGGGGATTCAGTGCACAGCCGAGGGAGTGGCTGAGGTGGCTTCCAGTAGACGTGATTGTAATAGGAGAAGGTGAGAATACGATCGTGGAGCTGATGGATGTAGTTTACAGTAAGAGGTTCGATGAGGTAAGAGGAATCGCCTATAAGGATGAGAATGGTAAGGTGAAGTTCACAGAGCCTAGACCGTTCATAGGTATGCCTAATAGTGGCGTATTCGAGAGCTTGGACGATTTGCCGTATCCAGCTTGGGATCTAGCCCCCGTCGAAGTTTACTTACAGAACAGCCGTATTCCGCTATGTCCCGCGACTATGGATTCAAATATCAGAAGGTTGAGCATAACGCATGAAAGGGGTTGCCCTTATGATTGTAGATTTTGTTATCATTGTGCGATGTCCGCTAGGGATTATAGAAGGATCTATGGTAGGGATTTCAAGGGCTGGCCAGCTATTAGAAGACCAAGCCCAGAATATGTTGTCAACCACATCAAATATCTAAGAATGAAGTACGCCATTAACTTCGTAAGTATGTTGGACGAGAACTTACTCGCAGATAAGAAGTGGTGCCTTGAATTTGCCGATTTATATGAGAAGGAAGGTTTGGCGGGGCTAGTCAGGTTTGGCTGTCTAGGACATCCATCATGCTTCGACCCCGCGTTAATTAGAAGGTTAAAAGATATAGGGCTAACCTATGTTAGTATTGGAGCGGAAAGTGCTGACCAGCATATATTGGACGCGTTAAATAAGAGGAGCACAGTAGAGCAGATACAGAATGCTATAGATGTTTGCATAAAGTGTGAGGTTTATCCGATCACCACGTGGATGATAACCCCAGATGATAATGTGGAAAGTGTGTTAAGAACCATCCGTTTTTGGAAGCGTAATCAGATAAAGTGTAAGCCGTTCTTTGAAACTCCTTATGTTGCCACGCCGCTTTTTGAAAAGTATAAGGACAAGATAATAGATTACTTCTTAGAAGATGAAGAGAAAGAAAAGATCGCAGAGCTGGAAAGGGAAGGGAAAACAGAGGAGATAGAGAAGATTAAGGACAGAGCATTAGAGCGTTATGTGGAGCGACTTGGGGATGCAACAGATCTGACAGTCAATCTAAATCCTAACTTTGATGATCTTCAAATGCTTGGATTACAACAAATAATGTTCGAACAAGATGAGAGAAGATTGATTAAGTGGAGGAAGTAAGGCTTAGGGTTTTTGCGGTTTTTAAATGAATAATTTGCTACCAGCTTGAGCTTGAGTAGAAGTAGTTAGTACCGTAGACGGCTGTTTCGTCAACATCCCAATATAACGTATAGGTTCCGTCTGTACATGTATAGTCAGTATGTGCTATAACACTTGTATATGAAACGTTGCTTATTGTAGTGTCTATTGGCTTGCTTGAAATGGCGTATGAAGTTGTGCCGTCTGTTTCTGTAAGTATTCCAGAAAATGTCATGGTATCGCCCATATAAACGGATGTAGGTGCAACTGAGAAATCGAGCTCTACACCCCAAACAGTAACTCCTACTGCTGGGCTAACAACCGTCGGCAAGTCAATATCACCAAAAAGAATAGAGAACGTAGATTATAAAAAGTTTTTCGCAGACATGAATACTTATGCGAAAAACACTAATAGTTAGGGACTTAAGCGAAGTCACATTTAGAAAGTTAAAGGAGTATAAGAAAAGGTGTGGGTTTGCTGATAAAAGTTGGGCAGAGTTTTTTGATTATTTGGTTAGAGATGTTCATTTGTCGGAATTGGTACCTGAAAGGATTACAAGATACAGTTTTGAAGTTCTTATGCCTTTATGGTGTGAAAACTTAGCCATAAACATACCTCATATAAGGGCAGGAAAAGCAATTAACGATTTAGAAGGGTATGGGAAGGGAAAAGTTGCAATAGTTATTGGTGCAGGACCAAGCTTATGGAAAAAGAATCATCTCAAAATTTTAGCCAAAAGCGATTTCGATGGAATAATTTTAATTTCTGATAGGGTGTTAAAGGACGCATTAAAGACAGGCATTACTCCAGACAAATTTGACATCTTTGTTGGAACGGTTGATGGAAATAGGGAACTCATTTGGAAACATTACGACGATCCAATTGTAGATATGTTTGGAAATAAAATTAAAGGACTATTCACAACTATGGCTGCTCCTAACGCTAGAGAAAGAGCTGAAAAAGCTGGGATTGAAATTTATTGGTATAACCCAGTTTTTGACGATTGGAGAAAAAACGAAAGTTTCACTAGGCTTGCAGGAATGATGACTAAAACCGAACAAAGACCTAAAGGAATAGGATGTATACGGGGAGGCGGAAATGTCGGCTGTGCTTTATGGACTATTGCATTTAGCGTTTTAGGTTGTAACAGAATCGGATTGATAGGCATAGACTTGGGCTATTTAGATGGAACACCTATTGAGAAAACGCCTTACTTCGATAAAATCTTTAAATCGGCAAAGGGAAACCTAAGCTTGGCATCCAAGTATTTTAAGAGAATATACAATCCATACTTCAATAGTTATTGTTTAGTGGACTTTGTTTTTGATTCATATAGAAAAATATGGCTTGATATGGCATCTAAAGCTCCAAAAGAGGTAATAACAGTAAACTGTACTGAAGGAGGATCATTGTTTGGAGAGTCGATTTACTGTATGAGATTTGAGGATTTCTTAGAGCATTATAAAGAGGAAAAACTACTTGAGTACGTACTTAAAGAAAAAGTGAGCGGTGTCCAGTAACCTTCGCATAGCCAACTGTATATTAGGGTGTTTCAGCAAGAACGAAGCAACTGGTTTTCCTATAACAAAATAGTAGACATAAACAAATGCTCTTCCAAAAATATTGGTTAATAAAATCTTGTCCCTCAAACTTCTAAATGTTTTAAGAAACGGATGTCCATACCCGTAGCATGCTGTTGCTACAAAGCAAAGTTTTCTTTCAAAATAAACTCGCCAGACAGTTGTTCTGCTCTCCTCTATAGTTATAGTTTCAGTTTTAGTGTATGTTCGGTATTTCGCGGAAACCACGTATTGTCCAACATCAAGCAGTAGAGGGAAGTCCTGTGGAGAAAGGTAAACGCCGATTAAGACGCCAGTAAGCGTGGTGATAGTTATCTCCGCAACTACCTCTGCACCCATATAATAAACATGAACTTCTAGGTAACCCTTACCTTCTATCCTTTCGTAAACAGTTACTCCCACAACTTGACTTCTAACGTAGACGGGGCTCATTGAAGAAGGTCTCAAGTTTTTTTTCACCTATGAAACCACTTTTACCCATGCTACTTTGCTTTCTGAAGGGATCCAGAGGGTACCTGTTATGGGAGTTCTAAGGGCTTGCTTAACTAAGTTATAGTCGTTTTCGTCAACAACCCCGTCTCCATTAACATCGGCTAAAGCACAATATTCGCCTTTTTCTATTGTTTTTTTGATTAACCATAAATCTATACCGTCAACTTTTCCGTCTCCATTAACATCTGCGGGCATAAGTATTTTTGGAAATGCGCCTTTTCCGCCTTTATACTTGTACCATTCATAGATTTGCAAGCCTCGCAAAGCCGTAAACGTAGCTTCTTGATTTACAGCAATTATGCCTGCTGTTTCAGCTGGCATGCTTAAGATGTCTGCTAGCTGTGCAAAATATTCGGTTTTTGAGGTTGCATGTGGTTCACCGTTTTTGTACACGATTAACGTGCAGAACCCGCCTGTAAACTCCGGAATGTTGACTTCTCCGAAATCTTCATGTTTATAGAAGCCGTATTTAGATGGAGACGTATGTATGTAAGGCCAGCCCCATTGATGTGATAAAAGCCATTCAGCTAGCATATCAGCCCAGTTTCTTGCGTCTTCAGCTAAAGCTCCATCTCCATTAGCCTCCAAAACTTCTCTGAAGCCGTATCCAAGCTCAGCTAGAAAAGCTAGACAAACTCCCTCAGCATATGGTGCGAAAATCCCATTAACTGGATCCACAATATATCCGCCGTATGTTAAGTACGTATTTTTGGTGAAAACTGCTTGATATGCATCTATTGGCGAGTATATAAGTGCTTCAGTACAAGGTCCACTAGGATAAGGATAAAACGCAACTGTCTTGTAGGGGTCGCCGTATTTGTTTAGTATATGCATTCCAGCTAGAGCCCAGAACCATCCGTTGACAAAATATCCGCAAGTAGGCGAGTCCGATAGTGCTCGGCATTGACACATTTTGCTCCAGTACGGATAGAAGGTTAAATTGCAGGGTATAGTGAACCATGCGTCGCAGTCGTGGACTGAGTCCCAAGAAACCATATAATCGTCTGGATAAGTGTCGGTTTCTCTCCATAGTGGATGATAAATGTCATAGGTAAAGCCGTATTTATCGCGAAAAGCTTGAAGAGCGTTAGCTCTGGTTTGCCAATCAGGGTGCATGCTTGAATAGAGGTAGTAGAAAACTCCGTTTTGAACGCTGTGACGAATAGCACTTCTGAAAGACGGAATTCCGTCCAGCGGAACTTCTGTTTCAAAAACGTCTCTTGGCAAATATACAAGTGAAACGTTATCCCAAATCTTTTGCCCGTTAAAGTATATGTCCGCTTTTTTTTCGCCTCCATAGCCTACGATTTGTGCCAAAATGGTATATGTGGGTTTAAGGTTTAGGGGGCATTCGGAAAGCCAGAACATGTCAAAATAAGTTGTTGATTCGGAGTAAGGCCAAGGCTCTGCCCCAGCGTAGATCTGAAGGAAAACCGTGGCGTGATGCGCGTTTGTTGGAGTTCTAAATCTGAGTTCATGGTTTGTCCATTCTTTATATTCGCCGTAATCAAGCCACTCTTCAACACTATCAATAAACTCTCCAGCGGCATCATAGAACCATATTCCCCATACCGTGGAATTGTAGTTAACCGTTCCTTTAAAGTACATGCTGAGAACATATTCTGTATCTGGTAAGATATCTACGTTTTCTAAGTAGGCCCCAGCATAACGAGCTGCTTCTGCTTCTTTATACCAAACTTTTAATGAGTAGGGACCTTCATAGGAATCCTCGGATAAACATACTTTCATGTTGTCAGACGATGATTCAACATTCCAAAAAGCCGGCAGATCATCCTCTGGATAAACGCCCCAAAACATTCTAAACGTGAAAGATCCGTTCTTCAGTCTGTTTCTCGTGTACTCAACTAGAATTAAAGGTTCATCGCAGTCTTGGTCGGGAAATTCATCTCCCCATGGCTGCCAACCTGTTTGCCCCTCAGGATTTATAACTATCCAATATGGTTCAGTATCTTCAAATCCTATAAGTGCGATCATTGAGTAGTCGCGTGTCGTATTGTGAACATAGTCCCAGCAACCATGGATTTTGGAGAAAGCGTGCCATTCTACTGGGCTTAAACATTCAATAAATTTGGTCATTACACCTAACCCTATTGGATGAAGCAGGGTCCACACAATATCGTCTACTTTTTGGTAGGTGATTTGTGTGAAAGGAGTTCGCGTGTGATATTCTCGTAGAGTCCCGCCTTTATACATATTGTCTAGGTAACGGCAAGCCCACCAGTAAGCATTCCTAAGCTCAATAATTGTAGGAGTGTTCATTAATAGATAAATTTGATGGAACATATTTAATAGTTTTTAAAGTTTTTATAAGTGAAGGATGGAGGTAGCTAATTTCATTGCCGACAACCCTCTTGTGCGGCATGAAAACTTTAACTGATGGATACTTTTACGTTCCTACGTTAGGTCCCTTTTTCGGGGGGGAAACAGGCCCCCCAAAAAGTTTGAAAGTTGAACTCTTATTTGATGATCCTGGACTTGAGGGAGATCAGTGTGGTGGAACCCCGCCATATGATGTGATGAACGTATGGCCGGATGGTAACGTCGAATTAGATGATGTTTATTTTATAAATGGTCATTATGGCGAGTCGGAGGGGGACTCTACATGGGATTATATGGCTGACGTCGTTGCAGACAAAATGGTAGACCTAGCAGATTACTATAAAGCCTCAAATAACTATGGATATGTAGGTAGCTATATTACTGATCTGACAGGCGTAACAATTGAGTTCGATACTGGTGACGTCAAAGAGCCAGATGAAAATGGATTTGTAAACATTCCTGATGGAGCAACATATTTTTATGTTAAGAAAAATGGAGCAGCCATAGGTGCCTTAATAACTTTTTGGAAAGAACCTTTAGTTACTTATGAATTAACGATAAACGTCGATAAAACAACAGGATATTTAGGTGATGTTTTCACTTTTTACGGAACCTTGACAAGTAACGGTACACCTATATCTGGAGCAACAGTAACGTTATTCAAAGATGATGTTTCAACGGGTTTGACAGACATAACAGATGAAAATGGCAATTACTCAATCCCATGGGAGTCAGATCAACTAGGAAATCACACTTTCTATACGGAGGCCGTATGGTGAACGATGATAAATGTCCAAAATGCGGAAATAAAATGGTAAAAGTAGGAAAAGTATTTATATGTAAAAAATGCGGAACAAGAAAAGTTAGAAGTTTCCCTGTAAAAGTGAACATTTCTAGTGAATGAAAAATTATTTAAAACTTTTTTAGGTATATAGTGTTATGAAGTGGATAAGTGCAAAAAGTCGCGAAGTATGGGTCTTAGTTGGTATTGAACCAAAATATGTCAAAAAATTAAGTGCGGGAGTTTCCGAAGGGGTTACTGTCACAGTTACTTAGGAACCAAGCAACTGTCCCATTCTAACCGAACAGGATAAGTTCCTTCAGGCAGATTATATGGAACTTGAAAAGCGATTTTTGCCTCTTTAGATGAAGGGTCGTAAATGTCCTCTGCAAAAACGCCTCTCGCCACTATTCGATCGCCAAGAAGAAGTCTGAAGGCGAATTCCCTAGGCACTGAATCTCCTTCAGCATCATATACTATAGCATGGTAACTTGTCCATTGTTCGGATCCTTGATAGCTTTCCACATACTCGTCTGAAACCACTACTTTCATTTTTATCAAAAATAGTTTAATATTACGAAAATAAATAAATAATTTCATGATGCAAGCGTTAAAGCCAGAGGAAATAGCGCCAGGCATTGTTCTTAGTTATGATAGGTTAAATCGGATTCCAAATAGTTCTGTTGAGGATGGTGTAGAATGGCCGGATGATTGGTATCATAGTGCAACTGGAGCCTATTGGGCGGATAATCCAAGAACTGGCTTCAAAAGTTTATTGTTAGATGTAGATACTGCTACAGCGGATTGGAGATGTAAAGCATTTCAAGTGATACCTAACGAGAAATACACATTACAAGCTTGGGTGAAAGGAAATGCATTAAGCGGCGAATTTTTCCTCACCATAAGGTGGTGGAGGGATTTAGCCGCTACTGATTTTATAAGCGAGAACAACATACCCATACCATTGGGAACTTATGATGATTGGACTCTGTTTTCAAATGAGTTCCCAGCTCCGAGCGAAGCCGTATCTGCTGATGTCATGTTCAGATGTCCTACTCCAAGTACTGGAAAACTCTATGCAGATGATTTTGCTGTCTTAACTGAGCCTGTTCCTCAATACAGAATAACGATAGAGAGCCAGACATATCCTTTCCAAGTTCCCCTTAACCCAGTTGAAACGTATTCGCATGCAGCAACATATTTCTTGGAGGCAATCCAATTTTACCCCTTAACAGTGAGGTTAACTATTAAAGCAACTGATACAGCCTATGTTGAAGTTTTTGATGCTGACCATGAAAGGTTCTTATTAGAAAGAACGGAGATAAGAGGAGAAAGCACTCTCGATGTGGCTTGGGATGGAGGAGGCGTGTTCGAGCCGAGAGTGGTAGGAAACATTGAATATATAATGATAGATTTTCCAGTTGAAAAACCGAGAACGGTGGAACCAGTAGAGTTTGGAACGGGAATAACAACGTGGCCATATCAGTTAATAGCTTTCCTAGGTGGTTTTGCAACAGGCTTTGGCGGCGGATATCTAGTTGGAAGGAAGGTTAGAAAAAAATGATGGATATAAAGATGGCGTTAGACTTCTTAAACAATGTTTTGTGGAATGAGGAAAAACAAGGATATAGAGAAGCAATAGGCATAGAGCATTACTGGTTTATCGATAATTTTGTTGCTTGGATAGTTATGAGCAAATATGACCCGAAAAAAGCCGAAATAATTGAAAGAAACTTTACAAACTATGAAAATTATCCATTCGGATTTGACAGGTGGTGTGTATTATATGGTGATGTTCAAAACTTCACCCCTAGCCCAGAGAAGTTGCCGGATTACACAAGGTATGCTGATTTGGTAGCCCTGCAATATCTATATTGTTATTATAAGAACGACCTTGAAAAAGCTAAGTTAATGTATGGGTACTTATCAAATATGAAAAGGTATTTTGAAAATTTCCCAGGAAACGGAAAAACATTATTCCTAGAAGATGTTGCAACAAGGGTAGGCTACCAGACTTTTACGGAGGATATTTACGATTGGTTAATTGCCATGAATAAACCTAAACCTGAGGGTCATACCATATATAAACTAGCACTTTTTGCTATGTGTAGTATGCGTCATAACAGATATGACGTTGCAAAGGAATGTTTAGAAACTATTGGAAAGTTTCAAGTAGGAAATCCCGAAAGTGAACTTTACAAGAATGGAGATCCCATAAACTTTCCAGATGATCCGCTTATTGAAAAGGGGGGAATAAAAACTGAATGGTGGAATCCGAATTATGGACCTAAACCACCGTGGCTGAAAACCCTTGCAAATTGCGAAACATCATGTCTTTGCATTCTTGCACAAACAGAGTATAATGAAGGAATTGATGTGTGGAAAGACGTAATCCCATGGTTCATCATAGGTGCAATTGTTGGAGGAGGCGTGGGGTTTTTCATTAAAAGAAGATAGAGGAAAATGAAAAAGAAGAAATTGCTACCAAAATTAAGTAAAGATGTTCAAAATGTTATGGATCTAACCTTCTACATGAAGGCTCCGATGTGGTATAACAATTTAGCCGAAAATCTCCCGATAATAAGAAAGGGAAAGGATGTAAGAGAACTTCCTAGATTCGATGGAAAATCATGCATATGCCTAGGTGCGGGACCAAGTGTTTGGAAGAACAACCATTTAGAGCTGCTGAAGAAGTGGAAGGGAACTATACTCTGCTGCGATCGAATGCTGATAGAATGCTTAAAGAGAGATATAGTGCCTTTTGCGGTTGCAACTGTAGATGGGGACAAGAAAATCAAGGATTTTTATGACGATCCGATAGTTGACAAATATAAGGATCGTGTAAAAGCTGTTTTTTCCGCTGCAACAGTTCATCCCGAAGTGGTGAAAAGGTGTCCATTTGAGAAGTATTGGTTTGTACCCATTTATGACGACCCAAGAAAGCCGAAAAGCATCACTTTTGCACTATATCATTTATGCGGAGAGAAAAGTATGCTTGTAACGGGAGGTACAGTTGGCACTTTTATATTCAACTTGGCATATTTCCTTGGATTCAATCCAATAATCTTAGTTGGATATGATTACTCCTATGATATAGGAACTAAGCCAGAGAAAACGCCCTATTGGTTTGCTTATCTGCAGTTGTGCAATTGGAATCATGAGAAAGCTAAAAGATTATTCGTGGTTAAGGAGAATCCCTATTTCAAAACCAAGTACGTTCTAGACTTAATGTTTAAAGTTTATAGAGAGATATTGGCGTTCTACCTAAAGCAACTTCCTAATAAAATAAAGGTCATAAACGCAACTGAGGGGGGAAGTTTACATTTACCAGATGTTCGTGTAAAGTGCATAAAGCTTAAGAAGATAATAAATAAATATTCAAAAAGCGATATTAAAAGGGGTTAAGTTATGCCTCAAGCCAAAGTCACCAGTTTTGTAGTTGAAGTTAGGCATGACGATGTTAAAACGGATTATGATGTTCTAGCTGGCCAACAGCCAGTCGCTCATCCTGGAGATGACGTCTTTGTGTTTGTCACAATAAAGAATGTTGGTTCTTATGGAACTTGTTTTATAAGAGTTAAAGTTGATGAAACGTTGTTGTGGGAGTATAGTAGTATAGAGCTTGGAGAGGGGGAGGAATGTGTAAGTCTCTGCCTTATTCCCGGAGGAAAATATCCGTTTACAATGCCGAAAAACGATGTTGAAGTAACGGTAACCGTAGGTCATACTTGAAAAGAGGTGAAAGATATTGTCGAAGATCTTAGGAGAGGTAGTTGATGAAGAGATTACAACCACAGTAAAGATGCTTCCAATCGAAATAGTCGGAGTTAAGGTGAAAGATAGAGAGAGCGGTGTGATCTTCAACGTTTACCCTGAAGGAGAAATCGGATGGGTTACCTATCACAGACCGTATTACGATTCCACCCACAACTTGGACTATTGGATAAAAATAAGGAATAACACAGACGAATATGTAACGGCGTATTGGTCAGTATTAGATCCAAACGGAAACGTCATTGTCACTAAATATGTTGGACTTTACGCGAATCAAGAGTATGATGAGTGGTCAACTACACCGTTAATTTCAAACCTACCAGCTTTTCCAGCAACCTACACCATAGAAGCTTGGGCATCAGGAAAGGAAGCAGAAAAACATATAGTAACTTTCACAGTTGATGAAGGTAACTTCCTTTGGATTAGCTCAAATTTTCCCTGTGAAGTTGAAGTGATTGGTGAAATAAGAGTGCAATATCCAGAATCAGGACTTTACATCTTTCCACATAATGCGCCGGTTTCACTTAATGCAAAGCCTCCCTTCTGTCACGTCTTTCAGAAATGGATAATTAACTCGACAGAGTATTATGAAAATCCAGTAAGCTTTTCAGTATACCAGAACTTCACGGCGACAGTTTATTTTGAATCAGTTAGTTAAATGTATTACTTAATAATAAAAAAACCGCCTAAAACTAGCGTTAAGATAATAAAGGCGCTCACGGTCAGCACGTTTTTTGTTTGTTCAGCTTTCCACTTTTCCTTAGTTAGGCCATAATTTTGAAACAGCACAGTTAAATCGTTTTTGTCCACTTCTCCATTTCCGTTAAAGTCACAGTCTGGATTGTAGTTAGGATCTCCTCTTTTTGATGGAAAAGCTTTCATGAATAGATGTACATCATTATCGTCGATTACTCCGTCTCCGTTAATGTCGCCCATCCTACGAAAATCCGTTATGAGCTTTAAGAGTCTAGGCATAGTAACACAAAAGTTTTTAGATTTTAGAGTTTTTTAAATTTTTTGTATGAGAAGATATAAATGCGCTGTTATTGGATGTGGTCGCATAGGTGCCCTGTTAGAATTTGACATGAAAAGGGAGAAGCCAGCAACTCACTTAGGAGCTTACCAGAAGCTGTCGGATATTTTCGATTTGGTAGCTGTCTGTGACATTAACGAAGAAAGGGCTGAAAAAGTAGCAGAACACTTTAATGTTTCATACTGGTTCAGCGATGTGAAGAAGATGATAAATAGTTTAGATATTGATGTTGTAAGTGTATGTACACCTCCGAAGGGAAGGTTTGAACTTGTCAATAAAATAGTATCGAGTCCACGACCACCTAAACTGATATTTTTAGAGAAGCCTATTGCAGAAAATCTGTACGAGGCAGATGCTATTAATGAATTGTGCAAAAAATACCGTGTAAAGTTGATGGTCAATCACACTAGAAGGTTTAGTGGTGCATTCCGTGCATTAAAGTTAAGCATTATTCAAAGGTTGTATGGGGAACCTGTACTTTTCAGAGGTTTATTTTCAGGCAATATTGTGAATGACGGAGTACACATGGCTGATTTAGCATTATGGCTTTTTGATGAAGGAAAAATCTGTGTAGAAAATGTGAAGGCACCATATCTAATTTTCGAGGTTGACCTTGTTTTCAGTAACGCAAGAGTATTGATAAGAGATAACGGAGCAAGATTCGAGGTTTACAGACCAATAGAAAGTAAAAGATATGAGGGAATTAAGGAATTACAGTTAGTTAAAGTTCTTCCATATAAGTTTAGCTTTTCTGGAGCCATTTTGAACGCTTTAAAAGAGATAAATGATTGCTTAAGATTTGATCGAGAACCTTCTTGCGGGGCCGATGAGGGAATAGAGGCTCTAAGGTTAGCTCTAAAATGGAGAGCGGAAAAGTTTAAAATTTCCCTTTCAGTATCAAAAATGTTATGAGATTAGTATCCGCTTATGAAGTAAGAAGGGCTATAATTGAAGCTCATAGATTTCTAGAAAAGCTTTATAAGGAAACATCAGACGGAAAATATGGCATAATACCTGAATATCCAACAGGTGCTCCATTTGGACAGTACATTCTTGATATAGATAGACAGCATTGCACTGGAATGCACGCTTTAATATTAGAAAACGAGTGTGTTGGAAGAGATTTCTATGCTTATTGGTGGCTACATCCCGTCGGAGAACCCCCATTTAAATGGGAGTGGATTCTAAATAACACCCACGATTATATGTGCATCTATTATGGAGGTTTCGAAGAATATGATGAAGCAACTGACTGGGAGTCATTAGAGGCGAAAGCTGGAACATGGACATGCCCCGCAGTAAGAGCGGAGTTCTGTACAAACCAGCTTCTATTAAATCCAAGTGTAGAATTTAGAAAGTTCTTGAGTGATAATATTGACGAAGACATGCCTTGGTTCTGGGAGAGATTTATGTTAACTGGCTTAGAGGAAGCTAGGCTAGGAATATTAAAAGGACCAGAAGAACCTTGCTCTCATACGGGATTTTTAAATCTCGTATTAAAACCTAACCATCCTGATGGATCATGCATGTGGTACCAAAAAACTTCTGAACCGATCATTCCTGGTCAATCTTATGCGTTTGGAGGACATATCAAGGGAAATTACGGAACAGGGCAAGTAATGTTTGCTGTGAAGTGGCTAGACGAAAACGATGATGTTATCAGTACATCCTACTTACCCATACCGAATGATCAACACGATGATTGGAGATGTTTTGGTTCAATAGTAGAAGCTCCAGAAGGAAGTCGCTCAGCCATTTTCGTTTTCTCATATAGCGGGGCAGAATCTAGCGATTATTATGTATATGGAGATACATTCTTCTTTGTGACTTATCCTGTAAATAAGTTTAAGCAGTTGCGATTCACGATTCAACCAGACATGTATGATGGAAACAGATCATGCGACTTGTATATTGGAAAGGAAAAAGTTTATTCAAATATAAATAAAGACACGATATTTGATATAAGAAGGCAACCACCAGTAATAGTGAAAACAGACCCTTGGGGAATGTTTCCTAGCAACAGATTTGCTCCTAGACATGCACAAATACTGGGATATTATTTCTACACCTATGATAGCTTTCATCCGGATTGTGAGATAAGAGCTAAAAAGCTATATAATTATTGTTACGATTTTTCCAAAATTTATCCAAATGTACCATTTACAACATTTCCCGACTTCTATGCTCCTATGTGGAACATCACAAATGATTGGCCAGACGATTGGTATTGGCATCACGATGGTTGGGATTATTGGACAATCTATGAGTTTCATCATTGGCAATACCAACCAAGAGAAGTAGACATTCACCCGTATAGGAGCAAGGTGCTCATATGCCGTCCAGCCTTTATGGGGGATATAGCTGGCTCAGACACATTTGCCATAGGACATAAACAACACTTAATCTCAATGTCTCTAATAGCCATGCATTATATGAACAAGTATAGAGATCCTGATGTAGAGTTCCAATATTGGGATTTAGGCACTGCTACGCCTAGAGGACTCATTACTGGAGATGGTCCATGTCCAACAACAGCACCAATAATAGATTATTGGCGGGATCCCGATGAAGGAGGGGGAGGATTTATCTTCCCAACCGAGATAGCAGGGATAGAAAACAAATCGTATACTGCTACAAACCAAGGAGCGTGTCTCGCCGCCCTATCTGAGCTAGGATATGGATTTGGAGACTCGACCGCAAGAGAATATGCAGATAAAACAGCAAAGCTTCTTGTAAGAATACAGTGGGGCTACCCATTTTCAGACGAGACAGCAGATGTAGACAGCAATTCATTTGAGGGTTTAGGAGTAGTAGAGGTTAGCAGGCCCGATTTTAGAGGAGGTTTCAAACTGATTTACGAATCTGCAGGTAATTGGAATTTCGCGAGTGGAGCATATCCATTCATAGTAGATTATGTGGCAGACTTAATTGCGGGCATGAAGCCTGAAACCCCAACGTTCTTAGCAGTAAACCAAGAATCATTCATACCAATGAGAGCGCTTGAAATCTATGAGTGGTACGCGTTTAGAGGAAACAGAGGGATTTTCCCATCTATTTTGTCCCCCGCTGATGTTAATGGAGACGGAAGGATAGATGGTAATGATCTCTTTCTCATAAAAAAGTTTCAAGGTAGTTACTGTTTGTACGCTGATGTCAACTTAGACGGAGTAGTAGACTCTAAAGATTATGACATAGTCAAGAAAAGAGCAAAGATAGAAGGGGGGGTTATTTGGCTATCTAAAGAAAGTGAGCCAGTTTCAGTTGTAGTTACATAAGAATTTTAAAAAACAGATTTAAAAAGCTATATGTAAAGCATAATGATAGAGAAAATAGGAGAGAAGATTTTGGAAAAGAGGAAAATATATTTGATAGCTGTAGCTCCTTGCTATAACTTCACTCCGCCGAATGAAAGCATAACCGAAAGAAGAACAGCGGTTATTGCACCTATAGCCATAAAAGAGGAAGGAAATTTAACAACCATAGGATATGGTTGTTCTTTAGGAGCCTATTGTGAGTTTCCTTATTGTCGCTATAGCAGAGTTGGAAAAGAAAATTTAGGAAAGGAGAGTAATGGTATTTAAAATTGGTAGATGGGGATGGGAAGAGCTAGATGCAGTAAAAAGGGTTCTACAAGAGGGAAGTTTATCAAGCTTTTATAGAAATCCCTATGGAGGCAAGTGGGTTCAGAAGTTCGAAAAAGCCTTCGCTGAATGGCTTGGAGTAAAACATGCTATAAGCGTTTGTAATGGCACAGCCGCACTTCACACGGCTTATTTAGCTTGCGGAATAAAGTCCGGAGATGAAATCATCACCACTCCTTTAACATTTGTTTCAACTGCCACTATGGGGTTGGCTTGTGGGGCAAAAACAGTCTTCGCTGATGTAGATCCTCAAACATATAACATAGATCCTCAGAGCGTTAACGAGTTAATTACGTCGAGAACTAAGGCAATAGTTCCCGTTCATTTGATAGGACAATGTGCGGATATGAAAGCTTTATGCGAAATAGCCGAAGACAATAACCTAATGTTAATCGAGGATGCTTGTCAAGCTTTAGCTGCAGAGTTCGATGGTAAAAAAGCTGGGACATTCGGGGACTGTGCAGTATTCAGCTTCCAAGAAACGAAGCAGATAAGTACTGGTGGTGAAGGCGGGATTATTGTGACAAACGATGACGAAATAGCCGAGAAGTGTAGGCGTATAAGAAACAACGCAGCGAAGTATTTCATAGATATTGAGTTTTTCGGTTATAATTATAGAATGACTGAGATGCAAGCTGCGATAGGTTTAGTTCAGTTGTCAAAGTTAGATATGTTTATTGAAAGGGAGATTGAAAACGCTGAATATAGCATACAGAAGCTCCCAGACGCCATAATTCCACCGTTCATTCATCCAAACACGACAAGACACACCTATTACATAGTAGGTTGTATTTTCAATGAAGAAGAAGCCGGAATGAGCAGAGATGAGTTCCTACAAAGGGTAAATGAAAAAGGTTTGAATGAGCTTAAACCCGGAAGAACTGTTGGAGGTGGCTACAGTGAAGTCATCTATCACTTACCATACTTCCAAAAACATAAGAACTGTTGGAGAGGAAAATGTCCAAATGCCGAAGAATTACCCAAAAAGTGGTTATGGTACGATTGGAACAGATACCCCTCTACTAAACGCGATATGGATGTATTAATCGAAGGATTTAATGAGATATTGGAGTTTGGATAATTGAAAGCTCTGGGAATAATTTTAGCAAGGAAGGGTTCAAGAAGAATTAAGAGGAAAAATATACAACTTTTAGGCGGAAAACCACTTGTCGTTTGGACATTTGAGTGTGCAAAGAAATCCAAGAAACTAGACAGAGTTATCGTCAGTACTGATGATGAAGAAGTTAAGAGGTTAGCAGAGCAACATGAAATAGAAGTGCCGTTTTTCCCAAGACCGAAGGAACTAGCCGAGGATGTGGACTCGGTTCTACCTCTTAAACATGCAGTTGAGTTCCTTGAAGAGAAGGAAAGGTACACACCTTCCCACGTAGTTTTGCTACAACCAACCTCGCCATTTAGAGAGCCATCAGATATAGATGGTTGTATATTAATAGCGGAGAAAACTGGATGTGATACTGTAATTACCATAAAGGAAGTTTCGCAACATCCCTTCTGGATGTTTAAAACTAAGATGGAGAAGGGTTTTACTAAGCTGGAGCCGTATGAGAAAGTTGATCTTGTAGGAGATGTCTTAGTTTGGCAAAACTTGCCGAAGCTGTATTACCCGACTGGAGACGTCTATGTAACAAGAACTGAGTTAGTGAAGAAAGGCAGGATATTTGGCAAAACCGTTTATGGCTATTTGATTCCGAAGAATAGAGCGATAGATATAGAGGAAGAAATCGATTTATTATTAGCCGAAACAATAATAGAGCATAGAAAACACTTACTTAGGTGGTTGTGTAATGCTCTGGTTTAATAATGGAAATGAACTTCAATGGACGTATTGGACCATATCCCTTAGCTACTCAGGCTACTTTGACTTCACCATAACCATAATAATGCCAACCGAAGATTGTCAATGCGAAGAATGTCCCATGTATAGAAACGGAAAATGTATCGCTTCAAAATGTATTAGAAATTACCCGAGGTTAGAAATTGACGAGAATAGAAGTAATAGCGGAACTAAGCGGAAACCATATGGGAAAAATGAATCTTGCAAAGAAGCTCATAGAAAAAAGCAAAGAAGCAGGAGTCCAATTCGTTAAGCTCCAATACTATCGCACAGAAGAACTTTACACAAAAGATCATCCCCTATTCCAGAAAGTCAAGGAAGCTGAACTCTCAATAGAACAAATCAGCGAATTGAAAACGTTTACTGAGGAGTTAGGACTTAAATTTGTCTGCACAGTTTTTAAAAACCCAAAATTAGTTGATGACCTGGAAAAAATAGATCTGAAATATTTCAAGATAAGATGTGCCGATAGCCATAACTATGAATTAATTGACAGGGTTTTAAAGGTTGATAATGAATTAGTTTTCATCTCAACTAGGAAACTCCCTCTTAACCCAAGATACCTTTACCATCCGAAAATACGGTGGATGTATGTTAACCCAACGTATCCTCCAAAGCTTGAAGAATTCGAGGTTGATAAAGTAGCTGTTTTTCAAGGTTTCAGCAGTCATTTCCCAAGTATAGTTCCGCCATTAGCTGCTGCCGTAGCTGCCGCTCACAGAAATAGAAAGGAATTCTTCATCGAAGTGCATGTTACTTTAGATCATAATATGGATGTTGTGGATAAAGCTGTAAGCTTAGATTTCAACGAGTTAAAGACATTAATAAGTTATTTAAAGGAAGTTGAACAGTTCAGTTGGTCGGGGGCTTGGTTTGTCTCCGACTAGACCAAATTTCAGACTAAAGGGAAAGGTATTTCTAATTACTGGAGGAGCAGGAACCCTAGGCATGGCTCTCGCATCGGAGTTATTCAAATATAAACCAAAAGCAGTAAGACTGTTTGATAATGATGAAAACGGTCTTTTCTGGGCTGAACAGAAGTTCAGAGATGAAAAGGCGTTAAGAATTCTTTTAGGAGATATCAGAGATAGATGGAGACTAAGGTTTGCATTTGATGGTGTAGATGCAGTAATACACACGAGTGCTCTTAAGCACGTACACCTAGTAGAACGTAATCCAATGGAAGGATTGAAAACTAATGCATTAGGAACCCAGAACTGCATAGAAACTGCATTAGAAAAGGATGTCAAAGTGTTCGTGTTAGTTTCAAGCGATAAGGCAGTAGAAGCAAGGGGAACCTATGGCGTAACCAAGTTATTATCCGAGAAGTTGGTGTTGGATGCAAGGAATTTTAGGGGAGATCATCCGACCAGATTTGTCATAGTGAGGCCAGCTAATTTCTGGAAAAGCAGAGGTTCAGTCTTTGAGGTGTGGCAAAAGCAAAAGGAAGCTGGACTGCCATTAACGGTTACCCATCCAGAGATGAAGAGGTACTTCATGAAGTTAGAGGATGCAGTACAAATGATAATATATGCGATAAAGCGTGGTAGAGATGGTGAGATAATAGTACCGAAAAAAGTTGAGAAAAGAAAAATTATTGATTTAGCAAAGGAAATCTCGAATAATATAAAAATAACTGGACTTAGACCTGGAGAAGTTCTCGACCAAGAGTTGATGACAAAGAAAGAGAGGGAAGTTGCGAGGGAAACAAGAGATTATTGGATAATCCCGCCTCCGGAGGAGTGGACGCAGTGAACTATTCCAGAAAAGTCGGCGTTGTAACTGCATCAAGGGCTGAAAAAGGATTGTTAGAGCCTGTTATTAAGAAGATTGAGAAGCATCCTAAACTGATAGGGTGTCTTTTGGAAATAAAACCAGATTGGCGTTTGAGCTTCATTTTTGATTGTGTTTCAATTTGGCTGGATAGGGAAAAACCAGACATAGTCTTAATACCATGCGACCGAAAGGAACAAGTTCCAGTAGCATTAGTTTGTTTATCCAAAAATGTGCCAATTGCTCATTTCTATTCAGGTTCCAGCATAGGTGGCAACATACAAGATGAAATTTACGGGATGATCATAGCGCTCTGCAGTCACATTCACCTTTGTCATGATGAGGAAGCTGCAAAAACCTTAAAGAAAATTGGAATTGAGGAATGGAGAATAAAAGTGGTAGGAAGCACAGCTTTCGACGACGTCGTACTTGACTACAGCCTAGTTCCAAATGAGCCCTTCGACTTGGTTCTAATAAATCCTGATACCGTATCAAAAGAAAAAACAGAAAAAAGTATAGAGGAGGCACTTAGCAAGCTTTGGCGCAGAACCGTTATAATAGGACCCAACGAAGATGAAAACAGAGAAATAATTCTGAAGAAGATAGTGCAATTCGTTAAGAAAAGCAAAGTTGTATGCGACTTCTATGATTCAGTTTCTAGGGGGCAGTTCCTAGCTTTATTAAAGAAATGTGAACATTTCATCACGAATTCAAGTTCGGCTTTTTACGAAGCACCTTACTTCTCAACATCCTGCATACTTGTGGGAGAGAGGAACAAGTTTAGAAAAGTTCCTTCAAAAATAGTTACTGGAGCTTCAGATAGAATAGTTGAGATATTAGCAAACATCGAAATTGATGAAAAATTGTTAAGGAAGAGGCTGATAGTTTGATAACCGAGTTTCGAAAATGCGGAAAAAACGTAAAAATTTATCCTACAGCTAAAATAGTCAATCCAGAAAACCTTGAGATAGGGAATGATGTTACAATAGGCGATTTCTGTTTCATAAATGCGGGAAGAAGAACAGTTATTGGAGATAGAAGCCAATTGAATGTTGGTGCAATAATAGCTGGTGGCGGAGAAACCATTATAGGCAAAGATGTCACGATTTCGTATCACGCCATAATCTTATCAGGAACGGATACGCCAAAAGGCGAGTTTATGAACGATGCAAGACCTATTGAAAGAAGAGCAATTAGCAGAGGGAGAATAATACTTGAAGATGGCTGTTTTATTGGAGCAAACGCGATTATTTGTCGCTCAAAGAAGGATATAACTATTGGAAGAAAGGCTGTTATAGGGGCTGGAGCCTATATAGACGAGGATGTAGAACCAGAAACCATAGTCATTCCATGGAAACATACATATACGAAAAAACGTTCTTATAATTATCGAAATGGTTGACTGGGAAGCATTTTATAAATGGCTGGAAGGAAAAGTAACCTTTCAAGCCTTTATTGTAGGTGCAACCCTCTTTCTTATGGGAATCGCAAAAATAATGATGAGTTCCCAGAGCTCTCAGCAGAGTCAACAAGCTCAACCAAAATATAGAGGCGGGCAGTATCTATATCCGACGCTACCTGAGAGATGTTATTGTCATTCATGCGGTTATGTATGGGAAAACCCACCCGACCACTGTAGGAACCTAACATGTCCTAAGTGCGGAAGCAAGAACATGTGGCGAAAGCCACCATGAAAGAAGAAGAATTATGTGCGTTAACAGTTATTCGAAAACTTTGGAAAAGCATCGATAAAGCAAAAGATTTAGAAGAAGCTAAGCGAAACTTCAAGCAAACTGTGTTGAATTTGTTGTTAGAAGAATAATTTTAAGTAGCTAAGACTAATATTTTTTTGGGGAGCTACCGTGGGAAAGCTCGTTCCAAAACATTTCAATGAAACTGTGGATACTAAAAGGAAGCAAATTTTAAGAGATGTTGAAACTTATCTTCTTTTGATAAAAAATACTTCTGGTAACACGCTTTACATATCTTTTGATGGAACAAATTATTATTCAATAAGTGCGGGAAACAAGGAAAGCTTTAGGGCGTTTGCGAATAAGCCGATAAAGCTGGATCGGTTCTACGTTAAGGGCAGTGCTAGTGGAACGAGCTTTGAAATAGTTTACTTAGAGGAGGAAGAATAGATGGATAGGGAGCCAATTTTAGTATTCGCAAGCTTCATGATCGGATTCTTTCTGGGGATGTACCTAGTGAGGTCGGGCATTATTGGGGGAGTTACAGCTGGAAGGAAAGTTGTTTACGGAGTCCGTTACAGTTATGATGAAAAGGGCAACTTGAAAGAGGTTCTCCCAGTTCCAGTTCCGGAGGTCGGTTAAAAAATGGATATTTTGGAACACGGATTAAGGCTTGCTGAAACAATAATTCAATCAAAAAAGGTAGCGGAGAAAATACAAGCTGAACTCAAAATTGAGTTGCCGAAACCCGAATATGTCTTTAAAGAGTTGCCGAAACCGCTTTCCGCCTACTATAACCCGCATCAATATAAAACTGTGACCACTGGAGACAGAGTAACAGTTTGGTATTTTAAAGTTCCCCCAAATCACATATTTCATATCGAACAGATTGGGGCAAACTGGTTTGAGGATTGCAAATGGTTATTTGAAGTTGATGGAAATGTTCAGGAAACAATAGATAGGTTTTACGGAGGAGGAATTAACGCCCCGCTTGATGTCAAGCATAGGTTTATCTATGCAAGTCAAAGCGTTAGATGGATCTTTGAAAACAACAGTTCTGATGATGTAATAGCAGAGGTTTTATGCGATGGAAGCGTGTATCTTAGAGATGATTTCTTTGAAGCAGCCAAAAGGGGGTTCATTAGGTAGTGGCAGTAGTAGCACTTGTTGAGTATACGTTGAATATTTCGGTTCAAGGAAATGGCACTACCGACCCCGCTCCAGGTTCCTACACGTATGCAGAGGGCACTTCAGTTACGGTAACGGCAATTCCAGCTACAGGTTGGACAGTTGACCATTGGGAGCTTGACGGTGCATATTATGCAGGCTCAATAGAGAGCGTTAGTGTAACTATGGATACTAATCATGGTTTACTCGTAGTGTTCGTTGAGCAAACACATACGTTGACTATAACAGTTACAACTGGTGGAACGACGGAGCCTGCTCCGGGCTCTTATACATATCCTTATGGAGAACAGGTCACCATTACCGCGATTCCTGATGCTGGTTATGCCTTTTCCCATTGGACAGTTGATGGTTTGATAAGCATGACGAACCCGTTAGTGTTAAGCATGACAAGAGATTATTCTGTTCAAGCCGTTTTCGTCGAAGCACCTACAGCCACTATAACTGGAACAGTTGTTAATGCTGAAACGAATGAGCCTATAGCAGGGGCAAGCATAAGTGTTGACACAGTTG